>Ga0210393_10000008_pt1 | contig 309871 bp, 281 predicted proteins | sample IncBWC27OmetaG_FD_160068 | JGI IMG/M metagenome (GOLD analysis project Ga0210393, IMG submission 160068) | Forest soil microbial communities from Barre Woods Harvard Forest LTER site, Petersham, Massachusetts, United States - Inc-BW-C-27-O ... | reverse complement strand
CGACTCCAATGGCTTCATCGCTCTGGGCAAGGAGTTCTCGCTGAACGTCGGGTCCTATACGACCGACGGAGCGGACATTGAATGGCACTGGGGCTTCGGCCTCGACGATCTGGGACTGCCGGAGAACTCAGGCCAGTTCAAGATCCAGTCCTACATTTCCTACCTGCATCGCTTGACGGTGGCCGGAGTGCCCGGAATCGAGGGAATCAACTTCGCCGGCGGCCTCGGCGATACCGGCACAGTCGCTGCCGCGGACGGCACGACCATTTCGGATCTGGCTCATCCAAGATGGAAGGGGAACACGGCGTTCGGCTACGCAATAGGGCCGTTCTCCGGAGCGCTACACTGGCGATACATCGGGGCCATGAACGATTTGTCGACCTTGGGTCAACCGTCGGTACCGGCCTACAATTATTTCGATTTGGAGGCACACTGGCACCTGCTGGACAAGATCGATCTGACAGCCGGGCTGACCAATCTGTTCGACAAGCAACCGCCCGTCGTAGAGAGTGCGCCAATGCGTACCGATGCGGCGACTTACGATGTAGTGGGCAGAACGTATTACGCCGGCATCAAGGCAAAATTCTAAAGAGTCCTATTTCCTCGCGCCGCGAGGCGCGAGGAAATGAACGCGGATGCTGACGCCCCCACAACGAAAGGAGAAGCTGCACTCGATCATCCGCGTCGCGAGCGGAAATTTCCTCGAAATGTACGATTTCATGGTGTTCGGATATTTCAGTGCCGCCATCGGCCGCGCTTATTTCCCCGCCAGCAGCGAGTTCGCTTCGCTGATGTTTTCGATGACCACGTTTGCGGTGGGTTTCATGATGCGCCCGCTCGGCGCGATATTCCTCGGCGCCTACATCGATCACGTCGGGCGGCGCAAAGGGCTGCTCGCGACCCTGGCCCTCATGTCGGTCGGCACGCTGACGATTGCGCTGGTTCCCGGCTACGAGACCATCGGGCTATTCGCTCCCATCGTCGTGGTCATGGGTCGGCTATGCCAGGGCTTCTCAGCCGGCGTAGAGCTGGGCGGTGTCTCGGTGTACCTTTCCGAGATCGCAACGCCGGGACACAAGGGGTTTTACGTCTCCTGGCAATCCGCCAGCCAGCAGGTGGCGGTGGCTTTCGCCGGCGTACTGGGTTATGCATTGTCCAATTTGATGCCGCCCGAGGCGCTGCAGGCCTGGGGGTGGCGACTCCCGTTGATCGTCGGCTGCCTCATCATTCCCTTCATTTACATGATCCGGCGCAGTCTCCAGGAAACGGAAGAATTCGCCGGGCGCAAACATCATCCGAGCCCCGCCGAGATCTACGCCAGCATGCTGGTCCATTGGAGAATCATATGCACCGGCGTCGCGATGGTACTCATGACCACGGTGTCCTTTTATACCATCACGGCCTACACCCCCACGTTCGCCAAGAACATTCTCAATCTGTCGCAGAGCGATGCGCTGCTGGTCACCTTGTGCGTCGGCGTGTCCAATTTCGTCTGGCTTCCGCTCATGGGGTCTCTCTCGGATCGGGTCGGCCGGCGTCCCCTGCTGTTGTTCTCCGCAGGGACCGCGATCCTCACGGCCTATCCTGCGATGGCCTGGCTGGTGGACCATCCGACGTTCGCCAAGCTTTTGATCGTCGAGCTGTGGCTCTCCTTCATCTACGCCGCGTACAACGGTGCAATGGTCGTGCACTTGACCGAAATAGTGCCGGTCGCCGTCCGCACCGCCGGCTTCTCCCTGGCTTACAGCTTGGCGACGACGATCGGCGGCTCGACCCCGGTGATCGTGACCTATCTGATTCACGAGACGGGCAATCGCGCCATGCCGGGCGCATGGCTCTCGGTAGCCGCAGCGATAGCCTTTGTCAGCGCTTGGATTGCCGTCCCGCAGGATCGCGAAGACGACGAAAACATTCTTCCGGAAACCGGATAACCTGCAGGCAGACGCGACCGGCCCTAACCCCGCACCCGCGCGGGGTTCCCAAGAGCGGTCGCGCCCCGTGGTACATCCCGGGTGACGACGCTGCCGGACCCGATTATGGCGTCGTCAGCTATCGTGACGCCGGGCAGAATAATGGCGCCGCCGCCGATCCATACATTGCGGCCGATCGCAATTGGCCTGCCAAACTCCGCGCCCGACCGTCGCACCGCGGGATCGCGTGGATGATCGGCCGTGTAAATTTGAACCGCAGGCCCGATCTGTGTTCCTGCGCCGATGCTCACCGCCACGACGTCGAGAATCACACAATTGAAATTTAAAAATACATCGGCCCCCAGCGAGATGTTGTAGCCATAGTCGCAATGGAACGGCGGGCGAATCACCGCGCCGCTGCCGACGGCCGCCAAGCGCTCCCGTAGCAATTCGCGGCGCTCCTCGTCGGTGGCGCCGAGGGCAGCGTTGTAGCGCACCATCCAGGCTTTTGCCGACTGCTGATCCTCCTGAATCTCAGGATCGCTCGCGTGATAGAGCTGGCCGGCCAGCATCTTTTGCTTCTGAGTTTGCTCCATGGTATCTCTCCGCCTCGATAATAGGACATCATAGCGAAGGCTAAGGCCCAACCGTCATCGCATTTAGGGAGAAGATGCCCGCCGGTGTATGGGTTCATTTCCAAGCCATATGAAGAGCAGGAGGCAACGTGCCGGTAGTCAGCATTGAACGGGCGGAGCTGCGCCACATCGATGAGATCGCGCCGCTATTCGACGCCTATCGGCGCTTCTACGGCCGTGCCGATGATCCGCGGGCGCGGTCATTTCTAGAAGAGCGGGTCGCGCGCCAGGAGTCGGTGGTATTCGTCGCGCGACTCGAGGGTGCGGCGATCGGCTTCAGCCAGCTCTACCCGTGTTTCGCTTCGGTGTCCCTGACACGCATGTTCGTGCTGTATGACCTGTTCGTCGCGCCGCAGGCGCGGCGCTGCGGAGCGGCCGCGGCGCTGTTACGGGCGGGCGTGGACTACGCAGCCGGGCAGGGCGCCGGCGAGCTCATGCTGCAAACGGGCGTCACGAATCTGCCTGCGCAACGTCTCTATGAGCGCGAGGGGTGGGTCCGCGATGATGACTTCTACGTCTACGAGTACCATCTGCCCAGGGGCGAGCGCACCTGACGGGGCGCGTGCATGAACCCGGGACAGACGGAGAACAATCCCCTTAGGGCCCTTCGGCCCATGATGCGTATTTCTCCATCAATCCGCGGTATTCCTCCATAGCCGGGAACTTCGCAAATTTGTGGGGTGCCGGTGTGGTTGCCCACGGTAGCTTCTCACTCGTATATGTCTCGATGAAAGGGGAGAAGCCGCTCGGCTCATCCAGCATCGTTGCGCGAACATTTACGAAATCAAACCCGTCGGGCCGTGTGAACATCCAGCTCATACAGTGGGGGCAGAAAAAGTGGCGCGTGGTGCCATGGAGACCGCCAATGACGGGCTCTCCTTTGCTAACTGAGAATCCATTGCTGGGGAATGCAGCGCTTAGCGAGAAGGCGCTGCCCGTCATGCGCTGACAGCCGGTGCAATGGCAGACCATGGTGAGGAATGGTCGCACAGTCATTTTGATCCGAACTTGCCCGCAGCGGCAACCACCCTCTTGAGTTACATTTGCCTTCTTCACAAGTGTGCAGAACTAGATAAACCATTGATGCGTGGCGACCTGCCGTGCAAAAGAGATCACCGACATATGCGGGTGTGACTGCAGCGCAAAAAGGTAGCCCACGGCGCTCATGATCATGCCATTCATCAACACAGCGGCAGCGAAGGCGGTGAGTTTGGAAGAGAGTGTGTTCATGTGTGTCTCCGAGAGTAAGTGGCTGTCATCGATCCTTACGGGCATAACACAGCAAGGGCCGTGCCAGTTGCAGGGACTTGGGAAATAGGTCATTTGGAAGCCAAATTTCATCAAAGGGACGATGCGGGTGACCGCGGACAGTGTCCGCGGACAAGGCGGACAGGGCTCAAAGCGGGCAGGGTAGATAGCCCCGCAGACTATGCCCGAAGAGGTAATCTCGACCATTACCCAGAGGAGGGTGGGCGCTATGGGGTAAGAAGCTCGACGGGCGGCCTGTTCTTCACGCTCGTTTCAATGGACGAGGCCAACCCGGTCTATCCCACTTTCCACGGGCTTTCAAGAGATGTAGCAACGGACGACAGTCACTACCGAGAGCCGAGAATCGCCTTTGTCGCGGCAACCACTCGTTCGACATCTGATTCGTCCATGGATGGAAAGAGCGGCAAGGTAACAATCTGTCGACAGATTCGTTCTGCAACAGGAAACATTCCAAGCTTGAAACCGCGCTTGCGATACATCGTGAACAAGTGAATGGCGGCATAGTGGTAGCCTAGCCCGATATTTTGATCGAGCATTTGTTGCATGAACGCTGCACGCACGATGTGGTCCGGCAAGACCAGGTGGAACATATGCCAATTACTGTGCTGGAAATCGGCGATGGGCAATTCCGCGCCGTATGTTGCCTCGAAGTCTGCGCCGAAGCAGTGGAAGTAGTGCCGGGCTAGCGCCAGCCGTTTGACATTGAATGCTTCCAAGTGTGCCATTTGCCCCAGTCCGATGGCAGCGGCAATCTCCGTCATGTTGTATTTTCCGCCCAGCACGTCGACGTCGATACCATCCAGACCGCTGCGGGTGACGCCTTGCAGGCGATACTTCTCCGCCAATATCGCCTCTTCGGCATTGTTGACCACCAGGCAACCGCCTTCGGCGGTCGTGATGTTCTTGTTTACTTGAAAACTAAACGACGCAAAATCGCCGAATGCACCGATGCGCCTGCCTTTCCACGTCGATCCAATGGCCTGCGCTGCATCCTCGACAACGCGCAGCGAGTTGGTCTTGGCAAGCGCATACAGCTTGTCCATGTCGCAAGGCAACCCGCACATATGAACCGGGATGATGGCCCTGGTATGAGGAGTAATGGCCGCCTCTACCTTATCGAGATCGATATTGTGAGTGCGGGGGTCAATGTCGGCGAACACCGGTGTCGCTCCGACTTCGATGATCACGTTCGCCGTAGCGACCCATGAGTTCGGCGTCGTGATCACTTCATCACCCGGTCCGATACCAGCGATTCGCAACGCAATTTCCATCGTACAGGTGCCCGAGTTGTACGTACGAACGGGTCGGCCGCCAAAATAGGCGGACAACTGCGACTCGAAGGCTTGTACCTTGAGCCCGTTGCTGGTCAACCAGCCGGATCGCAGCACTTCGCCGACTGCGGCGATAGTGGCTTCATCGATGCTGGGCCTGGTAAATGGAAGGAAAGACTGCACGTGCATTTGGGTCATTATTATAGAGGAGCGCTATCGTTCACGATTCTCTCATTGCGTGCAATTGTAGAATCTAAGCTCAGCGCTGGGTTGAGTCTCGCATCGCTTCACCCGGCTCGGCACTCATGGGCGTTGTTTGGCTACCGGGCAGGGCGCCATCCGTGATCCATTGAACCACGAACGGAATATCGCTGGCGGGAGCGCCATCCCCATCGTTTTTAAGATGTACTACCAGGTAACTGTCCGCGGGATCACCGGGCTTGACCCGATCGAGCATGGGTTCTTCGGTACTCGGGACATTGACCAAGTCGTTGTAGCTATGCGCCGCATCAAGATTCAGGTTCGAGGCGGGATTTGGTCCGCTGTGGCAGCCGGCGCATATGGGGGTAAAAATGTTGGTCTGTATGGAATCAAAATCGGCCGTCAGCGGTGGCGGAATGGTCATGGATGAGTCTGCGCTCATCCCGGGTTGACCGCCCGAGCAAGAAGCCAGCACGAGAAGCACTGTGCTGGCGCACAACCGCCAATGCGCCATTGCCAAACATCGCAACAACGTCCGTTTCGGCATAGTTTAAGCGCGTCCTTAAGTCGGCTCAGCCCTGAATCAAGATCAGCCGTAGCAGGTGAGTGCCGCTGCGCCCTGCGGAAGTTGCCTCTTAGCGATCTTCTGTTCCGTCCGACCACCGTTGCACGCTAATACAACGCGAGGTTAGTAGAACTTGGGGAAGGATTAGATAACCTAAAGCGAGTGACCCCGAAGACCGGTAGCATTGGCGGTCTATGTCGTCCAATCTCAAGAATCCCGCTGGCGTAAAGCCAGCCGCCTGGCTGGTGGGCGCCTGTCTACTCGCTGTGTACATTGTGTGGGGTACCACCTACTTCGCCATCAAGGTGGCGATCCAAGGCATCGCGCCTTTCTTCTTGGTTGGAACTCGCTTTGTCGCCGCCGGAGTGCTGCTCCTGGGCTGGCAAGCATTGCGTGGCGCACCAGCCCCGACGGCGAAGCAGTGGGGTGGGGCTGCGCTGGTGGGATTTCTGCTTCTGGTGGTTGGAAACGGGGCCGTGTCAGTCGCGGAGCACTGGGTAAGTTCCGGCGCGACAGTGGCGCTGATCAGTATCATGCCGCTGGCAACCGCACTCTGGTGCGGCGCCTTCGGCGACTGGCCGCGACGCGCTGAATGGATCGCCATTGCGCTCGGCGGAGCGGGCGCCGCCGTCATGCTGTTGGGGCGCGATCTGCAAGGAAACATCATCGGCACGTCGCTCATATTATTTGGCACGATATCGTGGTCGCTGGGTACCGTGCTTTCACGTCGCTTGGATATTCCGCATGGCCCGACCGGATTCGGCGCGGAGATGCTGACCGCAGGCCTCATGGGATTGGTGATCAGCGCAGCGTTGGGCGAGCATTGGGCGATTCCGCATGTTGCGCATGTTTGGTGGGCATGGGGATACCTCGTCGTATTCGGCTCGTTGATTGCGTTCTCATCGTATCGATTCGTCGTCGAACGAGTATCGGCTTCGCTCGCCGCTACTTACGCCTACGTCAATCCGCCCGTGGCACTGGCCGTGGGCTGGTGGCTGGGCAATGAATCATTTTCCGCAAACGTTTTCGTGGGTCTGCCCGTCGTACTGGGCGCGGTCGCGTTGCACGCCTGGCTACAAACCCGCGATACGCCCCAGCTGCCGGCCTCGGTCTCGCGCGGCACCGCGCCCATCCTCCCATCTCAGGCACGCAGTAAGCCCTGAGCCACAGCCTCGTCGACGTCTCACGCTCATTGCCGGGGTCAAACGGTTAGCTGCGCTCGGTGGGGAAGATGCGCTGTAAGACGATCGATCGAATCTTGGCAAAGGATCGGTTGAAAATCGTCAACCCCGCAACCCACTCAGAGTCTGTGCAGGGCGCAGATCTTGTGCCCGTCAGGGTCGCGAAGATAGGCCAGATATAGCTTACCCGCGCTGCCTTCGCGCACACCCGGCGGGTCTTCACAGGTAGTGCCGCCAGCGGCAAGGCCAGCCGCATGCCAGGCATCTGCCGCCGCGGGTGATGCAGCCGCAAAACCGATCGTCATACCATTGGCGCACGTAGAGTCCTCGCCGTTAATGGGTTTCGTGACGGAGAATACGCCGCTCGGCGTTCGATAAAAGATCCTGTGCCCATCGACTCTTGCGGGCGGCACGCCAAGCGTACCGAGTACAGAGTCATAGAATGCTTTCGCGCGTGCCAGGTTATTGGTGCCAATCATGATGTGGGAGAACATCGACCTTCCTTAATTATTTACGAGTCGGGCCCGTCTAGTATACCGATCCGCCATATCGGTTTGTCTTCGCCGTTTAATCCGATATCAAAATATGTTTAGAGCGACCACGGTGTAGCGTAGCGCCAGCCTTTCGCCGGTTACAGGCGCCGCAAAGTAGACTGTTCCGTAAACGGCATCCCAATCGATCGCTTAGAAGTGGCATCCACGGGGGCGAAACAGTCGTCGAGAAGCAAGGGACTATCGAGTACTAGAACGGTTTCGCGCCCCGCGGCGCCGGTGATCAGTGTAGTTCCATTGCGACCACACGAACAACGATTGTCGATCCTTCACATGCTAAATACCAATGGTCGGATGGGAATCCTGAATTCACAGAGTCTAGGGAATCTTTCACTTGTCCTCTTGTCACAGGCGCGTGGCTGCGATCCAAGATCGCAGCCTCGGACGTAACGCTCGCCCCGGTATGTAAGGAGTAGGCCGGAGAAAGCGGAGACTGACCCTTCTGAGACCACCTAGGCGCCGGCCACAGTGCCAGGATCTGAGTGTGAGAGGACCTCAGTCGACTTTCAAAGACCCTCGCCGAGTACGTTGCTTTTGCAGATGCGGCGAGTGTTTGACGACAAACCGCGTGATGAGCGGCGCCAGGCCGATCACGAACAGCAGTCGCACCGATTGCAGGGCCAGCACGAACGGCAGATCGACCTGCGGGGTCGAACTCGCAATGATGGCTATCGAGTCAATGCCTCCCGGGCTGGTTGCAAGATACGCGGTGAGTGCGTCGGCTCCGGTGAATTTGACGAGGCACCAAGCCAATGCCGCACAAAATCCCATCAAAGTAAGCGCCGCGACGATGACGACCGGCATGGCGCGGCCCGCATGGATGAGCGCATCGCGTCTGAAACCTAAGCCGATCTGCCACCCTAAGCAGGTGTACGCCGCGGCCAGTAACCATCGTGGCAAATCAATCTGAAGCCAACCGGCGGCGTGTAGCGCCGAGAGCAGAATCATCGGCCCCAAAAGCGCCCACGCCTGCAGTCGCAGTACTCGAGCGGATTGCTGAGCGAGCAGCGCGAGGATGAGTACCAGGGCAAGATTGCCCCAAGGTACCGGGCCGAACCAGGGTACGGCGGGGGCATGCGCATTCCCAACATGCGCCCAGAAGCGCGCCACCAGCGCGGCCGCTACGGCCACCAGCAACACACGTGAGAACTGCATGAAGGCCACCAAGCGCGCATCGGCGCCTTCCGCCTCGCCGAGAATGACCATCGCATTGGCCGCGCCCGGCGAGGTCCCGTACACGGCCGTAGCACCGGGGATCAAGCCAGTTCGACTGATCAACCAGCCGATGCCGGCAGCGCCCAGCAGGGTACCGAATATGACCATGCAGAAGAGCCAAAACTGATGACTGAATGCCACTAGGATCGAGCGGGTGATGCTTTTCGCCACCACCGCGGCAATGAGCGCTTGCGCGCCCAGCAACGGGATACGAGGCACCTGGATTTTTGCCCCGTTCACGCCGAGCACGATTGCACCGATCATGGGTCCCAGCAGGAGCGCTGCCGGCAGTCCCAAGGCGCTCCAGCCCGCAAAAATCGACACCGACAGCGCCAGTAGTGCGAGCCACAGCAGCGGGACGGGCCAGCTGCCGAGTCGCAATTTGGGCCGCAGCTCAGTAGAGACCTTGGGAGTACTCATTCGAAGGTAATCGACTCCGAATTCACCGCACGTGCCAAGCGGGGAAAGATGTACTTGAAACTGTGGGCGTGCGTCACCTCGCTCAAATCAGAGCAAAGATCCTCGCAGAGGACGAGTTCGTAGCCGTGCTCCCACGCACTTCGCGCCGTGGACTCAACCCCGATGCTAGAGGCAATGCCACCGAGCACAATGGTAGTCACACCCCGACGCCGCAGCTGCAAATCAAGGTCAGTGCCGTAGAAGGCGCCCCACTGACGCTTGGTCACCATCAGATCGGATGGAGGCAGGGCTTCGGGAAACTCATCCCAACCAGCCGGCAGGGACCCCATGGCGCTCGGCTGATCGACCCTTGCGCGCGGCGCATCCGCGAAATTGCCGGCAAAAGACACGCGTACCCAAACGATGGGGCCGCCCGCCGCGCGAAGGCGGGATGCGAGCTCCTTCGAGCGCGCATAAACGGTGCTCGCAGGGTGGGGGAGAACCGGCATAGCCAGGACGCCTTTTTGCAGGTCGATCAGTACCAGAGCCGTGGTCTTCGCATTCAATTTCATGGTGTCTCTCACAAAATAAAAAAAGGGGACATCGCTCGGGGGTATACGAGCCGTTTATATGAGGGTATCATCATATAACTCTATTATGAGGGGAGACTCATAAATGTCAAGTCAAGCAGGGGCCGCCGCGGCGGTTTTGCCGAAACGTCAGCGCGGCAAGCAACGTGTCGCCGAACTGCTCGCCGCCGGCGCGGCCGTTTTCGCTGAGAAAGGTTATGCGGCGGCGACCATGACGGAAATTGCCGCGCGTGCCGAGGCGCCTATCGGCTCGTTGTATCAGTTCTTTCCCTCCAAGGAAGCACTCGCTGACACGTTGGTGCAAAGCTATGTCGCGTTGCTCACCGCAGACTTGGAATCGCTCGAGGCTCAGGCACGGAATCTCTCCACCGCGGCCCTCATCGAGGGTCTCTTTGGAGTGCTGCGGGCTCACCCGCAGGAGCGTGCGGCGACATTACCCTTAGCCGAAGCCCGAATGGATGAGCGTACGCGTCGCGAGACATTTCGATATCTGCTGCGCAAGCGTATCGCCTTGATCCTGCGCGCACGCTCACCGACACTCTCCGCGGAGCGCGCGCGGGACCGCGCAAACGTGCTGTTGCAGCTCATGAAGGCTGCAAGTGCGCTCAACGACGAGGAGGGCTTAATCGGCCGTTCAACCGCGCTTCGGGAACTGCAATCCCTGGCCGCGCAATACCTGGAGCAGCGATGAAATCTCATCGCTGCTCGCTCATTTCACTACGGCTGAACGAATCAACCAACCTGATACCTCGAGACCTTGGAGTCGACGTAGGTCGCGCCCACTTGCAACGTAAAATTCCGAAACGAGGGTAGCTATATGCTTGACGGCGTATCACTGGATCAGCTCCGCACTTTTCTTGCGGCCGCAGATGAGGGTAGTTTTTCGGCGGCCGCCCGCCGCTTACGTCGCGCGCAGTCCGTCGTGAGCCAGTCGCTGGCCAATCTTGAGGGGCAACTCGGCGTGAAACTGTTCGATCGAAGCGGGCATCTTCCGGTGTTGACGGATCAAGGCCGCGCGCTTCTCGCCAATGCACGTGCGGTGGCGGGCGATGTCGACTTGCTCAAAGCGCGGGCGAAGAAAATGGCCGGCGGTCTTGAACCTGAATTGAGCTTGGCCGTCGACGTCATGTTTCCGGACGCGACCTTTACCCGCGCGGTCGCGGCTTTTCAGAAGGAATTTCCGGCGACGCTGCTCAGATTCGTCGTTGAGTCGAGCGCCGTGATTGAGCCCGTGCTCGACGGGCGCTGCGCCATCGGTGTCGTGGGGTCATGGGCGCATATACCCCCGCAAGTCACCCAGGAAGTGCTGCTGTCACTTAGGGTGTCAATGGTTGTTTCGCCGAAGCACCCGCTTGCGAGTCGACGCGGGCGGATACCAACCTCTGTCCTCGCCGAACACACCCAGATCTCGCATGTTGATCCTAACGATAGAACTGGCTTGTCCGTGGCGTCCCGCCCGAAGTATCCAAAAATTTGGCGCCTCTCTCAACTGGGCGCCAAGCTGGCTTTCCTGCGCGCGGGCTTGGGTTTCGGAAGCATGCCCCTGCATACCATCGAGGCGGAACTCGCAAGCGGCGCGCTCATTGAAATCACATCCGAACATACGCCGCCCGGGGGCCACGTCATCGACATGGTGGCTATCTACAGGACCGACAGCCCGCCGGGGCCGGCCGGCCGTTGGTTCATCGACCGCCTCAAGCAAGCACAGGCGCCGCTCTCCAAATGTGAACTGCCTGGACCGCAGCCGGTTTCTGTTGCCGCCAAGGTTGCGCGTCGACGTCCCTTGGGGAAGGCTGAGTAGTTCGGGCGGCCATCAATTCCACTCGTGCGCAGGAACTCAATGCCTGTATTTGTCATAATATACATTATGCGAAGTGATGATGTGGTAGCTAGATAGAAATGTCCGCTTTCCGCCAGATAGAAATGTCCCCTTTGGTGTACGTCCGCCCCAGTCTTTTGGTTCTCCAAACGGACTCGGGAGCCGGCGATGTTTCGGATACCAATGGTGAGTATCTCTATGCGAGAGCTGGATCGGCTTAAGTGCATTCAGGGATTGATCGACAAACAACTCAAACAGAAGGCAGTCGCCGAGCGTCTCGGGCTGACGGTCCGTCAGCTTCGACGGTTGGTTGAGCGTTACGAGCTAGAAGGTCCGCGGGGTCTCATCTCCAAGCTCCGGGATCGACCCGGCAATCGCCGCCTGAAGCAAGAACGTGCCGAAGAAGCCTTTGCCATTATCCGCGCCCAATACGCCGATTTTGGACCGACTCTGGCGGCCGAGAAGCTCAGGGAGCGGCATGGCATCAATCTGGCGGTCGAAACCGTCAGATCGTTGATGACGGCCGGCGGTCTATGGTTGCCAAGAAGACTGCGGCCACCCAAAGTCCAGCAGCCGCGATCTCGGCGGGCTTGCATAGGCGAACTGGTGCAGATCGACGGCTGCGAGCACGCATGGTTTGAAGATCGGGCGCCCCAATGTACGGCGTTGGTTTACGTCGATGATGCCACCAGTCGACTGATGGTGGTGCTGTTCGGGGGTTCCGAGTCCACGTTCGGGTACTTTGAAGCCACGCGTCAATACATTCATCGATATGGCAAGCCGTTGGCGTTCTACAGCGACAAGGCCAGCATCTTCCGGATCAACCATAAAACGGCTACTAACGGCAAAGGCCATACGCAGTTCGCTCGCGCGTTGTTTGAGCTGAACATCGAAGGACTCTGCGCCAATACACCTGGTGCAAAAGGTCGTAACGAACTCCGGCTACAAAGAATTTCTACGGTCGACGCGGCCAACGAGTTCATGCCGAGCTTTATTGAGGACTATAACCGTAGGTTCGGAAAGCTGCCTCGAGATCGTCACGATGCCCATAGGCCGGTGCGGGAAGACGAAGATCTGGATCTGACTTTTTCCTGGCATGAAGCGCGCAAAGTCACTACAAATCTTACGCTGCAATATGAGCGCAAGATCTACATGCTGGCGGATAACTCGGAGAACCGGCGGCTCATCGGCAAATACATCGACGTGATTCAATTCCCGGATGGACGCGTTGAGATCAGGGCAGGTGGGCAATCACTCCCCTACTCCACCTATGACCGAGTCGGCGTGATCGACCAGGGAGCCGTGGTGAACCACAAGCGCTTGAACCATGCACTGCAGGCAGCTCAGCTCCTTCAAGCACAGCGAGACCCGTAAAGGAAATCTTGGCCAACGATCGCGTGGTTAACAAACCCTCAACGGCCCACAGGACCGACGGATCAAAGGTCCCAAGGAAGAAAGTTCATGGCACGCGCTCTCAGCGGGAACTCGGTTATGACGACCTTCATGCAGCCATCCAAACACTGTCATCTAGCAAAATCTCCATAGACGAAGTAGCGTAACGTGACGCCGGAGACCGCACCAATGAGCAGTGAAATACCCGACTGGATTCCGTCACCGTACTACACGTTGATCAATAGCAGCAGAGGCAATGACCCTGCTGTCATAGTCGTCAATTCCGCATTGAGGTTGTTTGTGCGACGCGAGTACTTCGCATGGCAAGCCAATCTTCAGTTGACGTGCAAAGGTCTCGGCGCCAATGGCATGCCAACTTCTGAGGAGGGCGCCATACTCAACTCGCTGGAGGACTCGATATCAGGCGGCGTGCTGAACGCGTCAAATGGCGTTTTCCTGGCGAAAGTCACTTGCCGCGGTCAACGAGAGTTGAAATATCGCGTTCACGACCCCGAGATCACCAATACCTTCCTCAAAGCCATGACTTCGCTCCCAAATCCGATCAGAGAATGGGAGTATCGAATCGAGCACGACCCGGAGTGGTCACTCGCTCATCCAGAGCTAAGTCTTTTGGAGCGAGACCCGCGATTCAACTGATGCAAAAGTTGTAAGAGACGAATCTGCATTGCCGAATAGGCACGATGCGGGTTAGCCTAATGATCGGTCCGAAGAGGACATTTCTAAATAGAGGAAAAGAGGACATTCTGATTTAGCAGGAACAGATGGTATGCGGCTGACTGGTGCTTGTCCGCCTGGATTTCTGCTTCACGTCAACTCAAGAGTGTCATCGTCTGGATCATCTTCAATGTCCAAGGCAACTGCCAATGCGCTACGCAGCTGCTTCAGCTTTGCCAATGACAACACGCCGATATAGTCGGTTAGCATGCTTTTCTCAAGGCGCGCTATTTGGTCGCAATTGATCACTGAATCGTGCTTCAAGCCCTCGTCGACCCCGACTTGAACTTCGGTCGACAGGCCTACGCCGGATGTGTTGATTGGCGCGCACAGAACGCGATTTGCCTTTGAATCCAGCAGGTCCTGGCGGCTCACCACGGCGAAGCAGCGCGACTTCTTTGGATTGCCGTGTTAGGGTTGACGGACACGGTAAATCTCGCCGCGGCGCAAGCCCGAGGACATGACGACTTACTCCGCGGTCCAGTTTGCCTGGTAAGACGCGCTATCGTCGCCTTCGGCATTCAACGCATCTGCGTGCTCATTTAAAAGTGCCAGTTCCCTCTCTCGGCGCCGCTCCTTTAGCTGTCGTGCCGCGTAGCTTTGAACGGCACGCTCAATCCAGGCGGATCGCTGTGCCGCGCCCGCCAACGAATCGATGACCTTCAGAAGGTTGCCCGAAAGTGTGATCGATGCTTTTGCCTTGGTGGCAGGCGTTGCAATGAGCGCCGAAAGCGCGGCAAGTTGATTTGCTGATAGCGATCTTGTACTCATGCCATCAACCATACTACCTTCTATCCTCCGAGTTAATCTCCCTCTCGACTACCATGCGTGGTTTGGCGCAACAGAGTTGAGCCGAAAGAGCTCCTTGAGTCTCCATGGGTGTTGCGCTCATGCCGACTTCCTCGCGCAACGAGGGATGAATTGTGCCGTCGCAACGCCCGTCGTACCCAGAGTTGCCACTTACGAGTAAAGCAGCTTGAATTTCTCGGCAAAATGTCATGACTGAACGCCGCAACACGAGGCCGTACATACCAAGACTGCGTAGTCTGAGTGTGATACCCAAATAGAAATGTCCGCATTCCGCTAAGTTGAAATGTCCGCAATATCGAGGCCAAGGCGCAGTTCGCCTCTCTATCATCAGGAGCGTCAAAGCGCTCAAACAGGCTAAGAATTTGGGTTTCAGGCCCGCCGGCTCAGGGCCAATCAGCCACCTCGTCTGGCACAAAGGCTGGTCTTCACGTTACATCGATTTCGGTAAACGGATCGAAAACCCTAACCCCGGGCCGCTGAAAATCCTTCACGTTTCCGGTGACAACCGTGAGGTTATGCCGCCGCGCAATCGCCGCGATGTAGCTGTCTTCAACCGGCATCGGCTTACCCGCCGCTTGGAACTGGTGTTGCTGCTCCGCCCATACGTGAGCTGTCGATACGTTAAACCCAAGAATTCGACCGTGCATGGCCTCGATCAGATCCGTCAACCACTTCTGCAACGCGATGCGTTGCTTTCCGCGTTTAGTGCGCACCCAGAATGCCAATTGTGCAACCACGATCGAACTTGTGTAGCACTGGTCTTGATGTTTTTCCAACCACGAGATAACGCGTGCATTTCCGGCTTTCTTAGCCGGCTGACTCAACACATCGGAATCTAGAAGCCAGCTCACAGCTTGAGGCGTTTGGGAAACTCGCGCCTCCGCGGCGGCAGATCGTCCATCTTCACCGGACAGCCCTTGAGGACCGTCAGCCAATTCGTATTCTTGGACAGGCGACGGAATATGACGGCATCCTCTTCAGGGTCGAATACCGCCTCAAAGTTATCGCCCGGCTGCGCGGATACTAGACTCGCAGGGAGCGTCAGTCGGCGCTTGGCGTCTAGGGTCAAGATCATGGGTGGGATTATCCCACGCCGCTTAATGTTGTCAACCTATCTCCACCGGCCATGCCGTTGCACCGCATTCGGTGGCGCAACAGAGGGCCATCAACGGTCTTCGTGCCTGCCACTTGGCGTTGCGCCGATGCTGCCACTATCGCGCAACAAGAGGCTCACGTGTCCACTCGCAACACTCTGCCTGCCGTCGAGTCGCGCCGTAAGCGCACATAGTCCTTGAAATACACATAAATCCGAAGGGCGCACCGCGCAACAGCTCGCCGCAGCTGCCAAGACTGCGAACTGTTGCAGGGAAAACCGGCGACGGAAGTTTGCCCGGTGTCGTATATCTCACCAATCACGCGACCGTCGCACAAATGATGAGACGGTTAGCCCCTGTTCGATCATAGACTTACCCGCTTTGCAAAGATCGCGTCGCACCCGATCCCCCAATTCGGCCCGTCCCGTCTCATTTGCGCAATTGCTGAGATCGTCGTAGTGGAGAGGCGGATTTCCCCTGATGCCATCTCATCCACTTAGCCGCGGATTTTCTCTGAGGTAGTTGCAGACTGTCGTCGCGAATCCCGATTTGCGTTTTTCGCCCTCCAGACGCCGACCTCACCTGGTAAGTACCTCAGAAACGACGGAGCGTGAGGCACGCATACACAGTAACTGCTGCCGCTACTATTGCCCTCGCCGGAGTTGTGGTTTCTGGGCCTTTTCTGCGAGCACTTGCCGTGCAATGCGATATTCCCGATCCTTCTCAAGCAGCAGGCGCGCACCGTCTAGCGCGTGCGGGTCCGCATTAGACTCGATTGCCTTGATCTCGCGTGCAATATCACTATACGCCGGCATGATAGTTCTCAGTGCCGTCTCTTCCATCTCTCCCCAGCCTCTCTCGACGCGCTCTTCAATACCGGCTACTGATTTGAAGGTTTCAGCGTCAAACATGTTGTTGCTTAATAAATATTCGAACCGTAACACCTGGCGTCGCTTTACCAACCGTTGAAACCTAAAGGCGTTCTGCCACGCAAGCTCGTGATCGGGTGATATTTCAACAGCACGTTGCTCAGCGATGTTCAGAAATTCAAGATACGATTCCAGGGACTTGCGAAAGCTCTCCTGAACAAGGCTTGCCCAGCTTTTTCGAGTCTTGAAATATCTAATGATCATGCAATTCGAGTGCTATCGAACCGGCGTACGCGCGCGCTGCGCTTGGGCACAAGATACATCTCAACCCGCCCATAAGAAGTGTCTAGGGGCGTCGAGGCTCCGGACCAACAGGGTACCGAAGCAGTACATATGGGCGCTACCGCGCCGACGCCCGCCCCCCCGTTCCACCCATTCGCCCAATGCTTGCATGAGCAAAATATACCAGGGTGGACTGGGTTGTGCAGATGATGGCAAAGGATCAGGCATGCCAACTCGAGGGGTATATGTTGGCCGGCCCAACTGCTCCTCGAGTTCTGTGGGGACACGGCTAAATTGGGTCAACGCGTCCATCATGTTTACGCACTCTTTGACATCGTCCCATGTGCATTATAGTATTAATACACATAGTCACATGAGCTGAAACTGTGTTCACCCTTAACCCTAATTCCGGCGTCCCAATCTATAGGCAGCTTCTCGAGCAAGTCCGTCGATTGGTCGTCGGAGGGCAACTGCAGGTTGGCGCTGAACTACCCTCAATCCGTGACCTTGCAATTCAGCATGCCGTGAACCCGATGACGGTCTCAAAAGCCTACAGCCTCTTGGAAAGTGAGGGGATTCTCGAGCGTCATCGGGGAAAGCCAATGACGGTAGCGGGACGATCGCGTGCTCAACTGCTGCCTATCAAGCGAATGCAGCAATTGGACCCCCATTTCGATCAGCTGATTCTAGCCGCGCAGCAGCTGCAGCTTTCGCAATTCGAGGTTATTCGGGGACTGAAATCTAAGTGGGAGACTATGGATGATTCAGCCACACGTCGTAGCACGGCAGCTAAGTAAGGCCTTTGGGCAGCATCAAGTACTCATCGATGTAACTACGGAGGTTGCCGCCGGTGACATTATCGGCATCCTCGGGAAGAACGGAGCCGGAAAAACGACCCTTTTGGAACTGATGCTTGGGTTCAGTCCCCCAACCTCCGGCGTCATTAGGGTATTCGGTCAAGACAGTCTGCACATGACGAACGACTCGAAATCGCGAGTTGGATTCGTTCCACAGCAGGACGAGCTTATCAACCAGTTGACGGCGCTGGACCAACTGCGCGTGATCGGCTCCTTTTATCGCAGCTGGGACGACGCCTTTGTTCGGAATCTCAGCTGCTCATGGGAGATTGATCTAAACGAGCGAGTTCGCAACATGTCCGTGGGACAGCGGCAAAAGCTCTCAATTCTTTTGGCACTAGGACACCACCCAGACCTGCTCGTGCTGGACGAGCCGGTTGCAAGCCTGGACCCCATTGCGCGCCGTCAATTCCTAGAGCAGATAATCGAGATTTCGACGGATGGCGATAGAGCAGTGGTTTTCTCATCGCATATCGTGTCGGACATTGAGCGTCTCGCCAATAAGATTTGGATTCTTAAGGATCAGCGGCTTTTTTGGGCGGGTGATATCGATTCTCTGAAAGAGTCGGTTGTTCGAGTCCACGTCCGAGGGAAACGGCCGCTGCCGAAGGACCTCGACCTTCCCAACGCATACTCATTCTCCGTGGATGGCTCATACGCCAGCGGCGTCGCGCGTAGCTGGTCCCAAGAGGTCCAGGTGGAGTTCATCAGAAAAGCAGAGGCAGAGGTCGAGATTCAGCCGCTTACGCTCGAGGAGATCTTCCTGGAAATGCACCGATGAGTCCGGTCGTGCGGTTGACCGTCACATACTTTACGGGAACTCGCCTTCAACGTTGGATGACACTTGCCGCCGCAGTATTGATTGGCCTCGGAGTCTTCGGCCTCTTGAAATATCCCGCCTTGGTGTTTGTCGGACCTCAATCGAAAGTCTCAGGCGAATCCATTGCCTTCAGCGCACTTATCTCGATGTCTTCCTTGGTCGGCGTCCTCACCCTATTTTTTAGCGCAGCCTTGATGCCGGTGATGTTCGCCCATATGGCCCGCGGTCGACATCTTCATATGTTGCCGTTCGGACGCATACGCCTGCTGGCGAGTGTATTGCTGACGATTTGTCTGATTGCCGGCGTTTTCGCGATGGTAATCCTGGCGCTCTATATTTACTTTCCGATTCAGCCGGAATCCGTCTTTTGGAAGTCATTTGCTATTGCCGTCCTGACGTTCAGCCCCATGTACTTGCTCGTTTGGCTTGTCAGCCGGGCTAAAGGTGCGATCGGGCTACTCAGTGGTGCAATGTTGGTAATCCCCTGTTTGGCGCTTCCGTTTCACTTCGTCCAAATTCCCCAGCCCCCGTTGCGCACGCCCTTAGCCGTCGGAGTATTGATCGGAGTCATTTGCTCCGCAGCGTTCCTTGGAATGCCGCGCTGGCGACACTGGAACCCAATTGCACGCCATAGGCCGCAAGCAACAGGACTGTCAGTCCGAAGAGCGTATTCGCAAGGGACTGAATTTGCGTTACTCGTCGGCGTGGCGCGTCCGTGGATACTCAGCGCCGGTCTCATCGTTCCGGTCGCAGTGGCCACCCTGTTCATTACCTCTCCCAACATATGGTTGTGCTACCTCATGCTCTGCAGCGTGATCAGCGGAGGTATTTCGAACCTGTCCGTGCCACGCAGTCGCGCGCTATGGTTGCGAGGTTCATGGTCGCGAACCAGCTTGCATAGTCGCCTGGAAAAGGTGTACTGGCGGCAGAACGCATACTGCTTGAGTGCTCTTGTCATCCTATTGGTCGCAATAGGAAGTTATATGGAGTTTCAGACCGCGTTACTCGTGGTCGGCATTCCGCTGCTCATAGTCGGATGCGCTGCAGGAACCTATCTCGGACTCATGATGACACGCGGAATCGGGTGGTTGGACGGAATATGCGCAGGGGGTACGATGCTGTTAATGCTGGGCGTCGCCCTTTACGCATTAAGCTTGCCCTATTTGGCGCTCGCGATCGCCGACTTGGTGCTTGCCGGACTAGCTATCGCATTTAGATTGCTTTCCCGAAGCCGCTGGGCACAACTTGACTGGATTCTCTGTCGGCCGCCCGCGCGGCGTGACTCGCAAGCCTTGTGATGATGGCTGCAGGCGAATGCGATTAAGAGTTCACCCCGCGCCGCGTGATTCACCGCGGCCGAACAGCAGACAAGCAGACACCCGCCCTTAGGATCCGCCAACAGCGTGCCCGGATATCGCTTTCTGAAAATCGGCGGCCTGCAGCATTGAACTCACCGTGTTGACCACAGCATCCGATAGAACCTCGTAGTAATTCTCCGCCTTGTAAGAGCGCCCAAACCGGGTGGCATCACCGGAGGCGAGGCCATTCCACAGGGTTTTGCCGTTCTGATCGATCACCGTGAGATGAATTGCCACCTCTGATTTATAAGTGTCTCCTTCGCGGACGAAGAACTTCTTCACCTCGCCCTGTATGGTCGCCCCCTCATTGCTGTCGACCGTCTTGATGCCGGCCTGATTTAGCAGTTCCCGGATATGCGTGCTCACGAAGGCGCCCACATCATCTGAGGTGGTGACTGGTTTGGGGTCTTTGTCCTCCGTGTTTTCACCGATGAGCTCCTTGTTATCACGGCCGTCGGTGAAGGTTGCCACCCTGACCGCCGTAACGGCCATCGGAGCGGTACCGAGCTGCAAATTCGACGTGGCGCGCCACTGCAGAGGTATGTGCTCCAGCAGCTTCGTTTTCGATATTGCGACGAGTGACACGCTCAACAGCAGCGAGGCTAGAATCGTACGGATCATTGTTGTTATCTCCCGGTGATGATGGCCGCATTTTACCTGCGCCGGATCAGTTCCACGATTGGTTTCCGATCAGTTAGTCTCGAGGCGGAGCGCAGGGCGGAGGCGTGGCGTCGTGGCACAGGCCTGTGCGCGGATCCCGATGTCCGGCCGCGCTGCTGTCTTGTTCCGGAGGGTTTGCCAAGCAACCCTGCATCAGCCAGGCAACCGCAAGGACAGTGATTATTAGTTTCATAAGTGGCTATCCCCCTCGTCTGGTATTCTTCGTCGGCCAGTCGAAAACTCAGGCCAATGAATGTTATTCGCCTTCGAAACTTCAAATAGTTATTTGATCGACCGATTGAGTCTCTCGGCCTAGGAAAACTAATCGCTGCGGCCTCCCGTCTGGCGCAATTCCGTGTATTCGCCCGGCGACGGTGAGTCAGAGGCGCGACTCTAACTCACCTCCTGTCGGCCGCCTAACATCGATCATCGCCGGCGTTTCAATTCCTTGCGGTACGTTTTGCAGCCAGCTGCTGAACCACGGCAAGCGCTTGCTCGGCATTGGCATCGCCCGCAACGCCACCGATCGTCGCAACGATTTTGTGGTCGGGGGCGACAACGAAAGTCGTACGTTCCGCCGTGCTATGGCCGATCTCGTTGCCGCGGGAATCCTTCATCGTGGCGACGGCCTGTCCCTTATAGCTGTCCGTGATTTTAATATCATAGGATTTCGCGATCTCGCCCTTCTCATCCGACGCCACGGGCAACTTGCCGGCACAATACTTGGGATCGGCAGAAAAGTCGTTCAAGCGCGAGATGCTATCGAGCGAAACGCCGATGACCGAGGCGCCTGCGGCGGCGAACTTGTCGTGATTTTCCGCAAACGTGTGGGCCTGTAGATTGCAGCCACCGGTAAACGCGGCGGGATAGAAATAAACCACCACGGGGCCCTTCTTCAATGCGTCCTGCAGCGAGAATGTAAATTCCTTGCCGGCTAGGGAGGCCTGTGTTTTGAAGTCGGGTGCGGTGTCGCCTTGCTTCAGTGCGGCGAAACTTGACGTCACCCCCAGCACGAGTGACAGGAAACCTAGGACTTCGCGTTTCATGGTGAACCTCATCTGGCCGTCGATTGAAGGAATCCGATTTCACAGCGCGTCCGAGATGGCCGGAATACATCTCGGGCGCGCGCCGTACATTATCAGGGTTCGTCTCTCACGTCACGGCGGGCAGCGCGTTGCAATCCGGCGTCTGTAATATAATGGCTCACCAATCAGCCACTCGGCCCCCTATGGCCAAAAAGACCGAGTTAACCGTAATTGTCAGACGACGTTGGAACGATCCCCACGCGGGGAAAGCGCCTTTGTCGGCACTGCGTGAACTCGTCATAAAGAACGATCCCGGCGGAATCTGCACCCCCATTCCGAGACCATTTCCCTATGCCAGAGTCTGGTGTGATCAACTCATTGACGGCCGTGAAATTCATCTTTGCGATCCCGCAACGGCGCCTCACGAACTTCAACTCTGCGTGATTGAAGCCGACAACTCCGCCGAGCTCAACGCCCAGGTGCGCGCGATGTTACGACGGTAGGACGAGCCTGCAAAAGATGACTGCTGCCCTTCGCAATGATACGGCGGCTTTGAATGGAAAGGCCGCTCGTGCCGGCTGCTGAAGCGGTAATGACTCGCGAGGGTTCGCATCGAGGCGCTCAGGCTCGCCGTCTTTTGATAGGACAACGTAGGCGCCAATGGTCAGTGCGGTCGCGATTTGTACGAGGATCAGCAAGGTACCCCCCGTATTGCAGTTTTTTCTCGCCTAGCGGTTCCCTTCCTGCACCAGCGTCATGGCGAGGAAGGTCACTTCTGCGCTCCGGGGCCGATCAAAGCCCTCAGCGGCATCAAGGGTCCGACGGGAATGTACTCGTGATCCATCAACTGTTCCTTCGCAAGGGGCAGCGTATCCATAAGGGTTCGTGCCTCGCCCTCGGTTTTCGCCTCGACCAGGAAGACGACGCCTTTGCCATCGCCGCGCGAATACCATTGGCGGATTTTTCCGTCGAGATAGAGCTTCACGGTTGCACGAATCTCGGCCGGGATGACGGCCATGATTTGTTGAGCGGTTACGCCCTGCTTGACAGTCTGAATGACCAGCACTTCGGTGATCATGGGTATGACCGCGCTGGGCACGCCTGGGGCGACTGCGGACTGTGATTGCGCTAAGGACGCCACCGGCAGCAATGCAATGAACAAAGGGATCATGAATTTCATTTGGTTATCCTCTCGATTCAGTCAGGTACCATGACGATTCCCTCGAAGAGTACGACCGTACTCTTTTGGGGCAAAAAATTACTCCTCGGCAAAGCACTTTATGAAAAAGCTCCTCGCCTCCATCAACATCTGTTCACGACTCTCAGGCGATGAGGTCATCCGGACCGCGGTCAGCACTCCCGCCATACTGGGAAACAAAAGCTGAAACTTCGCCACTTTTGCTTCTCGCGTCTGACCCGAAACAAAGGGAAGCAGCCGCTCACGATAGGCTTCTCGCGACGCCTCAATCCGTCTTCGCACCGACAAGGGCTTTCGTGCGAGTTCCGGCCCGAGGGCGGCGGCCACACAACCCATTCCCGGCGAATTCGCGTGGCGTGGGCTTAGATAGTGTTCGATGATGGCCCGCATCGCCTGACCTTCGGGCGCGGCCTTTGCAATTTTCAGCATGCCGCTTCCCATCTCGTCGAATGCCCGCGCCACCGCTTCGACGAACAGGTCGTCCTTGCTTTCAAAATGCCGGTAGAAGCCCCCTTTCGTCAGGCCTACCTTCTTCATCACCGTCCCGATGCCGCTGCTGTCGCCACCGTGCTCGCGAAAAGCGCGAGCGGCCACGGAAAGAATGTTCTCGTGGTTCTTCGCTTTGTGTTCTGGGGAGTACCGCATGGTATAAGAGTACGCTCGTACTCTAATACCTGTCAAGGCCAAAGTTGATCCTGCTTCTTGCGCCATAGACGGAATAAAGCTGCCTGTGACCAAGTCTTACGTCATGCGGTTTGGAGTCACCACCCGAAGGTCAACCATGCGGTTTGCGGCCATCTTTTGGATTCTCCTGGGAGTCGCCGGATGCGGTGCCAACACCGGGGCGCCCAGCAACTCAATCGGTGGTCAGACGCCGCCACCGGCGCCTCCCGCACCCGCACCTGCACCTTCACCGCCTCCTGCTCCCCCAACGCCGCCTGCGCCACCACCACCGGCAGCCGTTACCGCCGTCTCCGACAGCGGCAGTGTCCATCACGCGACCACGCCGATCGTCGGCGCCCGTGTCTACTTGTTCGCCGCCAACACGACCGGCTATGGCAATGCCTCTGTCTCTCTTCTTAACCCCGCTCTGACAGGTACTTCCGATGCGATCGGGGCTTACGTAACCTCCGCTTCGGACGGCAGCTTTTCGATGAAAGGCGACTACACCTGTGTGCCCAATACCCAGGTCTACATGTACGCCGTCGGTGGCAATGCCGGCTCGGGCGACGTGGTCGGCCTGCTCGCTTTGCTCGGTTCCTGCCCCAACGTGGGCAACTTCGGCTCGACGAGTTCCGCCGTCTGGGTGAACGAGGTCTCGACTGTCGCTGCCGCCTACGCCATGGCCGGTTTTGCCGGCGATTCCACGCACGTCTCCAGTTCCGGCACTCCCCTCGCCCAGATTGGCATCGCCAACGCCTTCGCCAACGCGGCCAACCTCAGCAATATCACTTCTGGAGCAGCTCTGACCATTACGCCTGCCGGAAATGGCGCGGTACCGCAGGGCTTGATCAACACCCTGGCCAACATCCTCGCAGCCTGCGTAGGATCTACCGGCGCAGCCCCGACATCGGCGAATTCTGCCTGTTCCACGCTGTTCGCGAATGCCACCGCCGATGGAACCACCACCGGAGCTCAGCCCACCGAGACAGCGACCGCGGCCATCAACATCGCCCACCATCCCGGCGTCAATGTCGCAGCCCTTTTCGCACTCTCCTCCAACACTTCTACTTTCAGCTCCGCCCTTACCGCACCACCCAACGATTTCACCATCGCGCTTAGCTTCACGGCCGGCGGTCTGGTTCATGGGCCCACGGGAATCGCGATCGACGGATCGGGTAACGCCTGGGTCACCAACAATTCCAGTAACAGCGTGACAGAACTCTCGAGCATAGGTGCGCCGCTCTCCCCGTCCACCGGCTATGCCGGCGGCGGACTACTGGGGCCCATCGGCATCGCCATCGATGACTCGGGCAATGTTTGGGTCGCCAATCGCTCAGGCAACAGCATCACAGAACTCTCCAAATCCGGTGTACCGGTTTCCCCCTCGACCGGCTTCATCGGCGGAGGGCTGATTTCCCCCTTGAGCATCGCGATCGATGGCTCGGGCAACGTGTGGGCCGTCGAGGGCGGAAACGACGCGAACGAGGGGTTCATTGCTGAACTCTCGAATGTAGGCGTGCCAATCTCCCCGCCTACCGGATTCAGCTCTGCGGCGCAGCTGACACCCACTTACCTCGCCATCGATCCCTCCAACAATCTTTGGCTCGAGACAGAACTAAACAGCATCGCCGAAGTCTCGAGCGGCGGTACGCTCGTTGGCAATAACAACGTATTCAAGGGGGGCAGCCAGTGCAACCAAGCTGACGAGGTGGGCGGCATTGCCATCGATGCTCTAGGCAACAAATGGTCTAAGTCAGCATTCGGCGTCACGAAGTTCTCCACGTCGCCCTCACCGATTTGCGCGCAAACCGTCAACAGCGGCGGCGTTGACTTTGAAAACTGGATCGGCGCAGATTCTACACCCGGAGCCATTGCCATCGATGGATCCGGCAATGTCTGGGACTTGGCCGTCGGTAACATCAGCGAGATCTCCAACTCCTTGGTACCCATATCGCCGCTCAACGGCTATCAGCCCCTTGGCCTACCGACGCCGGTCTCCATCGCCATCGATCCATCCGGCAACGTCTGGCTCAGCGGCGGCAACAGTGTTTCCGAGCTGGTCGGTATCGCTACACCCGTGGTCACTCCCCTCGCCACTGGAGTGAAGAACAACACTCTCGCCTCCCGTCCGTGAGTGTGCATTCCCTCATGCCTACCGTGAGCAACAATGGGCAAACGGCGACCAACTCTGCGGGAACGGACGCAACGAAGGCCTGTCGGGGTGGCAGCCAAGGTTTCATTGAGCAGCCGCATCGTATGGCGTCTGGCTTTTCCCTCAAAAAGATTCGAGAATAGGGACAATGGAATTAAACACGGGGTGTCACATGAAAGCTCTCATCGTCCCATTGACTTTTGCTGCGTGTGTACTTGGTTTCGGAGTTCACGCCCAAGCCCAGGGCGCGCCCGCAGAGCACAGCATGACCGGGTGTCTGGCGAAGGGAGACGATGCCGGAACCTTCAAGCTCACGGATTTGGATAAAGGACCGAAGGAAGTCGTTATTGCGGAGACGACGGCGAATCTCACACCCCACCTTGGCCATAAGGTCGAAATCACCGGGGTCGCTGTCCCTGGAAAGGATAAAACTCACACGATGAAGGTGACGGCGGTCAAGATGATCTCCTCTAAGTGCCCCTAGTCTGGGTCTGGCCAGATTGGAAGCGTGCCGCAACGCTGGTCAATCTGACTGCGTCGCGGTAAAGGGCAAAGCCGATGAAGTACCACTGCCCGGAGCGGGATTTAGGACCGTAACCTGAACTTGGCCAAATTCATGCAGCGATGAAGCGGGCACAATTGTCTCCAGTAATTCGCCATTTTCGTACGTCGTTTGTTGTGCGGCGCCATCGACTTCAACCTGGGACGCTTGGTCAAAGTCACTGCCCGTCACTTCGATCGAATAGAGGAAATAGACATAGTCGAAGGGTTGAATGACATAGCCGATGTAACCCTGGGTGAAATCCAACCCTTCCAGCTCACCGGTCTGCGGCACCGTATATGCCGGACCGACCACCTCGCCATCCAGTGAAACAAAGTAAATGTAGCCGATCGTTCTCGCTGCGTTATCTGCAGACACCGCGAATCGCCGCGACGCCGCATCGAAGCTTATTCCTTGAACACGCGGAATGGGCGTTGACAGTGTCAGCGTCCCCTTGGATTCCAATGTCGTTGCGTCATACAGGCAAAGGACGTTTGGATTGACAAAGAAACTGCTTACGTAAAGGGTATTATTCGGTCCGACCGCTATGCCGGACCCATCGCAGCCGGATGATGTTATATCCACCCACTGCTCCAACGGCAGACCGGCCGCATCGGCAGAATACACCCCGATAGCAACCGCCTCTGGACTGCACCCTTCCTGAGTGGGACATGCGAGCGGCGCGTAAATCTTGCCACCGCTGACTTCGCCGTCACCTACATGCGCAAGTTTGATGTTCATTCCCGAGAATGGCGCGGAGTTGGTATAGATAACCCTCCACTGCGAATCCGTCTCGACGATTTTCTCGGTGGAGAAGAGAAAATTGTGGGTGCCATCCGTGGCATATCCCTGGTTTGCCGCAATTTTTTGACTGACACCGAAGTCCTGAGGACTGAAAAAACCGGCATTGATTGCAATACTGCTGGGGCTAAGCGAGCTAAGGCGTGGTGCCGATGGGGCTGCTCCATCGTTGCTGCCACCACAACCGGTCAACAATGGCACGTACGCCAGAATGAAGACGCATGCCGATTTTGAGATCATCGACCAGCTCCACTCAACCCACCCGGTGGACCCAGCTCTTGGAAATAGTCTAGGTTGCGCAAGCATACGCGCACCAGCCTTGGAACGTACACCGCACATTCAGATCACTTCGTAGGCAGTTTCCTACGAAGTCATCGAGATTTGCGAGTCAGGCGCGCGATCCGGCCTAGATGGCGCTCGCTAAAACCGCTGCTTGCTCTCGATCAACTTGACGATCGCATGCAGCACTCGGTTGACGGGCGTTGCAACCCCCAGCGCTTCGCCACGCCGCAGGATCAAGCCGTTCAGATGATCGATCTCACTGCGCTTGCCGCGCGCCAGATCCTGCGCCGTCGATGCGTACTGACCCGCCATGGTCTCGGCGATTTCGCGGACGGCAGCATCGACATCCCCCGGAATCGTCACGCCATCCGCTTTCGCAACGGCCAGGCATTCATCGACGAGGTCGCGCATGACGGCGGTCATGCCCTCGCCTTTCACGAGCCGGCCGTACGGCAATTGTGTAATCGCCGACAGTGCGTTGTACGCACAATTCAGGATCAGCTTCGCCCACAACGCGCCGCGCACGTTGTCGGAAATAACTGTCGGTACGCCGGCTGCGATCAGCGTGCGCGCGACGTCATCGCTGGCCTGCGACGGCTCGATGATCAGTTCGCCGCGGCCATGATGCCTGACATGCCCCGGCCCGGCCATTTCAGTCGCGACATATACCACGCCTGCGACCACTTCCTGCGGCAGCTGCGCGCGCAGCCGGTTCGTGTTCTCGACGCCGTTTTGTAACGACAGCACCAACGCATCCGGCGCAAGATGCGGCTTGATAGCAGCCGCACCGCTTTCGGTGTCGGTGGACTTCACGCAAAAGAGCACGAGCTGCGCGCCCTGTACCGCGCTCCCCTCGGTGCTGGCTGAGACGCGGATGTGTTCGTCGAAGGTTAGCGCTTCGAGCCTGAGCCCCTGACGCTCGACCGCCTCGACGTGTTCAGAGCGCCCAATGAGCATTACACTGTGGCCGGCGCGCGCCAACATGCCGCCGTAGTAGCAGCCCACCGCACCCGCACCCATTACCGCGATTTTCATGGTCAAGCAGAATCCCTCAAGATGGCGGTACCGTAAAGGCCGTGTCCTCGATCGCCTCGGCGCATATTCGTGCGCTCGAGAATATACGTGAGATGAGCCCCAAAAGAGCAAACCATGGACCGCAGTTTTGAATGAGGAGCGTATAAAGGCGACGTACGACCATGGAGGCGGCAGGTGGACGAGGACATTCTTGACCGATGGAGGCGCAGATTGGAGCGCGCTGCCGCCTTGCTTTCAGGGCGACTGGATGATCCGCCGTCACTCACGGAGCTCGCTTCCGCCGCTGCGGTCTCCCCATTTCACTTCCATAGGATTTGGCGAGCGCTGACGCACGAAACCGTTGCACAGACGATATTGCGTCTCCGGATGGAGGTATCCCAGGAGTTGCTTCTGATCAAGGACGCGAGCGTGACGCAAACCGCCTTGGCGGTTGGCTTCGGCACGCCACAGAGCTTTGCCCGCGCATTTCGGCGTCATACCGGGCTTACGCCAAGCGCGCACCGAGACTCTCAACCATCCGTCCCTGAAAAGAGCGGTCGAGACATGAAGGTAACAGTTGATCGGCGCGGCGAAGTTATCGTTGTTGCGCTCCGGCGCGAAGGCAAACCGTATACCAATTTGAATGCGACTTTTGGGCAGATCTGGTCCTGGGCTGAAGCGAAAGACATACTGAAGGACTTGCAGGGCATCTATGGAATTCTGCTCGATGATCCCGCAACGGTGCCTGAAGACGAGCTTCGTTACGATGCTTGTCTGGCTCTTGGCGTCACGAGCGCCCCAGAACCTTTCCGGGTTCTTCGGTTGCCTGCAGGGGAATACGCGTGTCTGCGGCACTTCGGATCCTATGACGGCCTGGAAGCAGCCACTCAGTATGTTTTGGGTGAATGGCTCCTGAGTTCTGGTCGAGAACCGGCAGATTTCCCAATAATCCATCACGCTCACAATGATCCGGATCAAACGCCCGTCGACGACCTGGTGACAGATATCCTATTGCCGCTGCAAGAGGGATCCTCGTAATGGCACTTCCCGCGCTGCTTTTATCGATGTCGATGATGAGCGGCCCAGCCGCCATTGTTCACAAGCTCTTCGACTCCTTCAACCGTCATGATAGCGCCGCTTTGCAGGCGCTGTATGCACCGAATGCCCACCTCACGTCCTCGGACTTTTGCAGACCGCGGAGCGGCGCTGACGTAACCCGCACGTACGAAGCGCTGTTTCGCGCCTTCCCCGATATTCGAGATGACGTGGAGACGATCATCATTGAAGGCGATCGCGTCGCGGTGCGCTTCGTCAGTTCAAGCCGAATACCGGGAAAGGGCTTTCACCTCAAGTTGATGACGTTCTTCCGGTTTAGCGGAGACCTGATAGCCGAGGATGACACGATTTTCGATACCCGAGGTCGGGCCTGCGAAGAATGAGCATCGATCGAGTACCGTAAAGCCCTTGTCCTTCTAGAGACACCGTCTATTTCGGAGAACGCAAAACGGACCGCTTCGGAGCCGGCCCAATAGATATCGTGGTTCCATTCTAGATCGACAACACGCCGGACTTGATGCGCCTCGCGATCGTATAGTGCAACACGCCGGTCTGGATGGCCGAGTAAGCATTGGAAACGGTCCAATAAACCGCGAGCGCAGAACAAAACTTCAATGCCGCGATCGCCGCCAATATGCTTGGCACCACGATGAGTATCAACCGCATCTGTTCCGGCAAGTCTGGATTCGCTGCCATCACCAGCATGGTCGTGAGTCCCGCCAACAGCGCAAACCATGGATCCGGGCGCGACAGGGTCTCGACCCATAGGAAGCGCGCGCCGTTCGCACCGGCTCGTAAGGTTTGATACATGCCCAAAAACAACGGCATTTGAACCAGCGAGCCTAAGATGCTCCGCCAATCCATCACAGTCATGCCGTTGTCTTGGTAAAGTTTCATCACACGCTGTGCATAAACCTGCGGCTCTTTGCCGCACTCCAGCTTCAATTGCGCGAGCTGCGGTTGTAGCCGCAGCATTTTCTTTTGCCGAATGGAGCCGCGATACGCAACGCGCCAAGAGATCGGCAGAATCGCCGTTCGAAGAACCAGAGTCAGAGCGACGATACCCAAGCCCGTGCCTAAGCCCACCTGCGATGAGAAGAAAGTGAGCAAGCCTTGAATGGCGGTTAGCCAGTTTGTCCAGAGTTCCATCTACGAGCCTCCTGTGTTCAGAGACATTTTAGGACTCGACGTGCAGATTTACCATGCCCTGATAGACTGGTTGCGGGCAATCACCGGCGCAGGAAACCTTGGAAAAAACCACTTGCGATTTGTGCGACGAATACCCGAGCCTCGTTCAAGTGGCCGAGCCCTTGTTCCACAGTTATGGCGGTCTTTCCCGGTTCAGCGGTCGCATTTCGACCATTCGCTGCCTCGAGGACAACTCTCGTTTTAGAGAATTGATCGTACAGGATGGCTCAGGACGAGTGATTGTGATGGACGGAGGCGGTTCATTGCGTCGCGCGCTGGTCGGTGATCAATTGGCGGCCATCGCACTCTCCAACAACTGGCAAGGCATCGTAGTCCACGGTGCCGTGCGCGACGCCGAGATGCTCGCAAACCTGCCACTGGGCGTATTTGCGTTGGGACTGTGTCCGATGCGGCCCGCGAATGATGGCGCCGGCTACCAAGGGATCACGGTGCAGTTCGCGGGCATCAGCTTCGAGCCCGGACACCATCTGTATGCCGATCAAAACGGCATCGTCGTCGCTCCGCGTGCCTTGAGTTAGCGTTATTCGCCATGACGATTTGACGCCCGCGCCGAACCGATCAACGAACTGATCTTCTGCGCATCGGCAGGCGTCTCTGGATTGTAGACGACCATGCTCAGATCCGGCCGACCATCGACCGCGAATGCTGAGTATTCGAAGGCGATCGGGCCGACGACCGGATGCCGTATGTGCTTGACGCCTTCGTTATGGCTTCGAACGTCATTGTCCCGCCACATTGCCTTGAACTCGGGGCTGAGCCGGCAGAGTTCATCGACCAGAGGTTCCACCTCTGCCGCTGCTCCGGCACGTGCCGCATCCACCCGGAATGCGCCCACGACGAACCGAGCGACGCCTTCCCAGTCGTACTGGGCAGCGCGGACGCGAGGATCCAGGAAAATGAAGCGCAGGATATTGCGCTGCTCCGGCGGCAGCGACCCATAGTCGGTCAGCATCACGGTCGCCGCCCGGTTCCAGGCGACCACGTCCCAGATGGCCGTCCTGATGAGAGCGGGACACGGCTCCAGCGCATCGAGCACACGCTGCAGCCGCGGCGTGACGCCTTCGTCCTTGCGGTAGCGCACCTCGGGCGGACGGCCGAGGCCGAGTAGAAACAGATGCTCGCGCTCGACATCCGTCAGCATCAGTGCCTGCGCAATCCGATCGAGCACGCCTGCCGAGGGCGCACCGCCCCGCCCCTGTTCGAGCCAGGTGTACCAGGTCGGGCTGATATGGGCGCGATGCGCCACTTCCTCGCGGCGCAGGCCGGGAGTGCGGCGACGCCCCGGCGCGAAACCGAACGCTGCCGGATCGAGTTTCGCGCGGCGGTGCTTTAGGTAATCTCCCAGCAGGGTCTCGGTCGCGATGTTCCTAGATCTCCCAGTTAGTCATTATACCCCGATAAGATCACTACTTTACCAGGATAGCTGAATGGCAGACATTTGTCTCCACCGAAACACTGGAGATTTGCCATGCAGGTATTTGTCACTGGAGCGACGGGTTGGGTCGGTTCGGCCGTCGTCAAAGACCTGATCGCCGCCGGCCATCGCGTGCTCGGCCTGAGCCGCTCGGACAAGGGAGCAGAAGCGCTCGCCGCGGCGGGCGCCAAAGTTCATCCCGGCTCTCTTGCGGATATCGACAGCCTAAAGAGCGGCGCCGCGCAATCGGATGCCGTGATTCACACCGCCTTCAACCACGACTTCTCGAGATTCGCGGAGAACTGCGCCGAGGACCGGCGCGCCATCGAGGCGCTCGGCGCCGTGCTCGAGGGCTCCGACCGACCGCTGCTCGTCACGTCCGGCGTGGCGCTCCTCGCCCCCGGCCGCACCGCGACTGAGGAGGATGTGCCGCCCTTCAACTCTCCGAGCTATCCGCGCAAATCGGAGGCGGCGACGGCCGCGCTTAGGGAACGCGGCGTACGAGCATCGACCGTTCGGCTCGCCCCGTCGGTCCATGGGCACGGCGATCACGGCTTCGTGCCGATCCTGATCGGGATCGCGCGCGCGAAGGGCGTGTCAGCTTATATCGGCGAGGGGCAAAATCGCTGGCCCGCCGTGCATCGGCTCGACGCCGCCCGCCTCTATCGGCTTGCGCTCGAGCGCGGCGTGGAAGCAGGCCCCTTCCATGCTATCGCCGAAGACGGCGTTCCGTTCAAAGCCATCGCCGAGGTGATCGGCCGCCGTCTGAATGTTCCGCTCGTCTCGAAGTCGCCCGAAGAAGCGGCCGAGCACTTCGGCTGGTTCACGATGTTCGCCGGCATTGATGCCGCGACCTCGAGCGCGCGCACGCGTGCGCAGCTGGGCTGGAGGCCTGAACAGCCTGGGCTCATTGCCGATATCGATCACCCGGCCTATTTCGCTTAAGCGCGATTTGGCTCAACGTCGTTGTTCAGATTGCGCTATCGACCCGGCCACCAATTCCAGCGTCCCGCCAGCCGCACGAGTGCCGGCCCCACGGCCAAGCGGATCACGGTGGCGTCCAGAAAGACCGCGACTCCCAGCGCGAAACCCAGAATCTTAATCAGTACAAACTCGCCAAAAACAAACCCACCGAAAATCATGACCATGATGGAGGCGGCAAAACTGATGACCCGGCCGGTACCGGCGAGGCCTTCGACCAGGGCCTCACCGTCGGTAAGCCCCGAGCGTCGGCCATCCGCAATCCGGGACACGATGAAGACCTCATAGTCCATGCTCAAGCCAAATACGATACAGAATACGAGAACGGGCAATATCGGAAAGCCGCCGTCCATCGGGCGATCAAGGCCGACTATCCGGGACCCAAACCCATGTTGAAAAACGACGGCAACGGCACCGAATGCCGCCGCCACTGACAAGAGATTGAGCCCGACGGCTTTTATCGGTATGAGCACGCTGCGAAACGCCAACGACAAGACGAGGAGCGTGGCGCAGATGACGCTCACCACCAATGTGCCCATCGCGCTTCTGATGGCACTTTCGTAGTCGACGTTGAAGCCGGGAACCCCGCCCACCTCGAGGCGAGCACCCGCAAGTCCGGTAACGGTCTGCGGATTCGCCGCACGGATATCCCGCACCAGACCCGCGGCATCGGCCGCGGTCAGTCCCGGCCGCGGCAATACTTCGATGAGCACGGCGCTGCCATCGGCGCTGACGAAGGTACGACGCGTTGCGTCGGGCACGCGCCGCAGCGTCTCGGGTCCGGCGAGCGGCATGGCATTGAGCGTGGTCACCGCCCACACATGCTGGACCCGCGCATCGCGCGCAAAAAACCTGACGAGCCTTGATTCGGCGCGCCAGCCCGATTCATCTTGCACGGTGACTGGAGGCGGGAGATGGAGAACAACCTGAATGATTTGACCAAAATTGCCGCGCGCCACCGAGTCTATTTCGTGCAGAACTCGTACCGATTGGGCGCTGTCCGGCAGCCAGCTGCCGCGCGGTAAATCGATACGCAGATCCGCTGCCTGAGCGGCGAGAAACAACAGCGGGATCCCCGCTACCGCGAGCACGCCCAGCGGATGGCGCGTGACCCAGTTCCCCCAACGCCGCCAGTTGCGTCCGGTACCCGGCTTTCGGCCAAATCCCAGCGGCACCGCATCGATCCACGGTCCAATCCAGGCGAGCACAATTGGCAGGAGTGTTCGGGCGATCAGAACCGCGACAGTGGTCACGAGCAACCCTCCGATGCCAATGGACCTCAGTTCGCTCACCCGCACCATGAGCATCGCGGCGAATCCGATGGCAACGGTCAGACCCGAGAGGACGACGGTGCGACCGCCGTACTTGGTCGCTTGCATCAGCGCCTCCCCGCGCGATAGTCCCTGGTCGAGTTCGTCCCGATAGCGGCTCACGATGAGAAGCGCGTAATCGATGCTCAACCCAAGGCCGACCATACTGACGATGCTGACGACAATGATGGAAACCGGCCAAAATGAGTTCACCGCCGCAACCGCTCCCAGCGACACCAGGATGGTCAGTGCGCCGCATACAATGGGGAGGATCGCGGAAATGAGACTGCGAAATGCGATGATCAGCAGCATCAGGGTGAGCGGCAGAACAAGCAACTCGGCGGCGCGCGTTTGAGCAGCGCTCAGCCGACGCATGTCGGCATTGACGGCCGCCTCGCCGGTCCAACCAAAGGAAAGATCCGGATATTTATCCTCGAGCTGGACGCGAAGCGCATCCGTGGTCCCGCGCAGCCCGCTCATCAAGGCACCTTCGGTGCCTTTTGGCGCGCTCAACCCGACGATGATGATGGCACTCCCGTCTTTACCCAAGAACAAGCTGTCCTGACGGTCCAAATAGGACATGACTCCCTGCACGCCGCGAACGCGTCGAATGGTCTCAGTGACTTGTTTGAGCAGCGCTTCGCCTGCCGCCGTCCGGGGCTCCGGCGCCGCCGCCATCCTCAGCAACGCAATTGTTGCGAACGGCGATTTGAATTGCTGCTCGAGCGCTGCCTCGACGCGCGCCGATTCGCTGCCCTGCAGCCGCGCCGACGGATCGAGTACATCATTTACCTTGGCGGCGAACGGAAATGCCGCGAGCGCAACGAGAATCCATGCCGCGACGATCAGCCGATGCCCGAAGCGCGGACGTTCGGCCGATTCCTGTTGCCCCATCGTCGATCTCTCTCTTGAGGATGCCAGGGGTAATAGTACCAAGCCGGGAAGACAATCTTGTGCGTTGGGAGTCGCCGAGCCTCTCCAGGCCGTCATGTGGTCTTCGGCGCAATCCCAAAATCCGCTTGAAGAAGCTCTGCCACGGACCGCGAGATGTCCTCCTGAAGCGTCCGCAGCGCTGTCGTAGTTGACCGACCACAGGTGATAGCCATTACGTGCATCGACGAGCTGCACGGTCACCCGCAGGTGGCTGCCGGAACGGCGCTCTGAACCCTCGAGGATGTGGGACAAACTCGTTGCCTGCCGGGATGAGTCCGTTGCGAGATGAACTGGATGCGGCGGCAGGCAGTTAACATGTCGTCCGCATTAGCGTCACGAGTATCAACAGAGACCAACAGAGACAAGACCTCGCCCGCCCCAATGGAGTCGCGTTAGTGAAAATGCAGAAAATCGATCAAAACATCCCCGCCTATCAGAGCGGAGACCTCGCAATGACATCATTCAGAGCTGAGGGCACCGGCGATCAGCGCCCCTGGCGTGGAATCAATCCGGCTATCTCGAGGGTGGCGTCGGTCATTGCCGGGTTGGCGCTATTCGGAATGGCTATGGCGCCCGCTGCGGTCCGCGCCGATCCGGTCGACAAATACATTGCCGCCAAGATGGCCGAGAAATCCATTCCCGGCCTAGCCCTGGCCGTGATCCGTGACGGTCACGTGCTGAAGGAAAAGGCCTACGGTTATGCCAATCTGGAACTGAAAGCTCCGGTGACCTTGCAGACGTCTTTTCAATGGGCGTCGACCACCAAAATCTTCACTTCGGTCGCGCTCATGCAAATGGTCGAACAGGGCAAGATCACCCTGGACCAACCTGTCAGCACCATCGTGCCCGGCCTGCCCCCGACATGGTCAAAGGTAACGATACGGCACTGCCTATCCCACACCACGGGCCTGCCCTATGCGGTCGAGGACCAATTCAACATCCAAGTCCTGGACGGAGATCGCGATCAACTGTTCGCCAAGCTCTCCAGCAAGCCCGTGGTCGAACCGGGAACCCAGACCGACTACAACACCACAGACTTCGTGCTCCTGACCATGGTGATCGAGAAGGTTTCGGGGCTTAGCTACGAGGACTATATGCAGCGCTTTGTGCTTGACCCGGCTGGGATCAAGACGGCGCGGTTCGGCGATTCCTGGGCCATCATTCCCGGTCGGGCTGATCTTTACACCAACCTCGACATAACGGCTGACCACAAATGGCTCGCGGTGCGCGACGGAAAACCCGTCTTGCTCAAAACGGGAGTGTTGCACTACGGACAGAAGTCGTGGCCTGACTATGTGCAATCGCAAGCGGGCTTGAACGGCAGTATCCAGGATCTTATCGCCTGGGAAGCGGCTCTCGATGGGGCCAAACTGATCAAGGCCGAAAGCCTTGCGCAGATGGAGCGGCCGTACAAAATGGCCGACGGCACGGACGACTTCTTCGGCTTGGGGTTCATCGCTTATCCGATCGCTGGACCGGGGTCGGTCTCGTATGGGGGCGGCGCCCAGGGTTGGCGGGTCAAGGTCCCCAGCAAGCATCTGACTGTCATCATTCTGACCAACATGCAGGGGGCTCTGCCGGAGGAGTTCATCTCTGAGGTCGTCGCGCTCTACCCGCCTAAACCGCACTGATGACGTCAATCTTCGCCGCCCTTTCTCACACACAGCCTCAGCGTCGGTTCGACGCCCGTTCTACTTCGCTGCAAATTTCGGTAGCAAGGATTCTTCGGGGTCGGCTCAATACGCTTGTAACTGGAGGATTTTTATGGGAGCCGAAGTGACCCGAACCATTTGTTGCTCATCATGAAGGGCTTACCGGCGATCGTCACAGGATGAGGTTTGCGCGGGATATTTTCGGCCAGAGCGGACAATGACCAGAGATTGGGCCGAAGGCCTCCGGAACTCTGAACAGTCCAGTTATGCTCCCGGCATCCGAAGACACGAATGACGGGAGCAAGATGTGGAGACTGAACGGGAATTACGGTGCGATCCGCGTCGCTGTTGCCGTCCCCGGTATTTCCACCTGCAAGTTACCGGAGAGATCATAGATTTTCGTGTCGTTGGTTCCGGTATAGGAGTTCCCGTCCCACGCGACTGTATCGGTCTCGGTCTCGTTGAAGTATCCCGAGACGATTCCGTTGGTAAAGATCCAGCCGACGTGGTTTCGGAAGACATGCAGTAGATCGACCGTTTTCCACGCGCCCATGCAAATGTTTCCGCCCAAAGTCGGTTGAGTGATGTTCTCCCATTCATTGCCGTCGCTGTTCCATTGAATAAAGGCCTGCGCAAACGGAGAGCCTCCGGCCGTGTAGACCACATGCCACGTTCCCACAATCCTCTCGCCGGCACCCTTACCTTCAAAATGGCTCACGAACGGACGCTGCTCCAACATCAAGGGGGCCAACTGATCAGATGCCCCTTGGCGAGCCGCGATGTTGGAATCCATGCAGGCTGCATGCGCTGTTAGTCCGAAGGTTAACGCTCCGAGCGCCGTTGCTCCCATAACAATTTTCTTCATGAAATGACTCCTTAGGTTCGATCTTTGGTTTCTCGGCCACTCATCTCTGGGAATTCGCGCTTGCGGCATCGCACCAACCATACTCCCGCCCAACCGCCAGGGCGCGCCAGAGAGGCTACGTACCCAGCCAGCAGCGACGAAACGTCAATGGACAGTCGCTCAGTAGTGCGTCTGATGCATGAACCCAGCCGTAAGAACCCGTGAAGAATCGTGAAAGCGGTCGATACGCAATGAAACCCCAATGGCGCTAGACTCTTAGTGGGTCTCGCCGGACCGGCGTCGATGAGTCAAACGGTGCCATTATGGATGATGTGACGGCTGTCTTCCCTGCGCCCGCGGCTGGCGAGGCGAATGTGTTCCGTGTCGCCGATCTCATCGTCGACCTCGGGCAACGGCGCGTAATGCGGGCGGGGGTCGACCTCAAGCTGCCTGGCCTCTCGTTCGATTTGTTGGTGGCGCTGATGCAAGCAGCACCCAACGTCGTGACGGTCCGCAGACTGATGGATATTGTATGGCCGGACGCGGTCGTCAGTCTGGAGACGATCAGCCAACGGGTTAAGCTCCTTAGGTCTGCCCTCGGCGACGACGTCAAGAGCCCGCGTTACGTGGGTGGAGTTCGAAGTCGGGGGTATCGGATCGTCGCGACCGTGACCGTGCTCGGTCCCGAGACGTCGCCCGATACCCCGCCGGCGGCGGCTACGCGCCGGTATGGATTGCGGATGGTCATCGGATCACTGCTTCTAGGGATCGTGGTCGTCTTCGCTTTGTATAGCGACGCTCATCGAGAAGCTGGACGCGACAGGGGGAATCTCGAGCCGGAGCTGGGGCCTGAGCTTCCGGCGCACACCGTTGCTGTGCTGCCGTTCGAGAGCCTGGGCCCACGCGCTCAGGGCGATGAGCACCTCGCTTCGGGACTGGCCGAGTGTGTGTGGCACGCCCTTGCCGACAATTCCCAAATCGCCGTCATCGCGCGCAGGTCCTCCTTCGCCCTGAAGGACCCAAATAGCGATGTGCGGGAAATCGGGCGCCGCCTGAACGCCCGTTATCTTCTTGAGGTTAGCCTGCAGCCCGTCGGTGACCAAGTGCGCGTGCGCACGGCGCTGATCGATGCGATGAGCGCTCAGAACATCTGGTCCCTTAACTTTGACCGCCTATTGTCTGATTTGCCCGCCACGCAGGATGAGATCGCGGACCGCGTCGCGCAGGTTCTCGCGATGACGCTCAACGCGAGCGCTGACGAACGGCGCGAGTCCGCGACGACTTCCAACCCCAATGCCTTTCTCGAGTACCTGCAGGCGCGCGAGCTAGCCGCTTCGTATCGTTTAGCGGACCTGCAGCGGGCCTTGAGCCACTACGCTCGGGCACTCGAGTTCGACCCCTCGTTTTCGGGGGCCTTGAGTGGGCTCGCCTGGGCCAAGTACCAAATGCTCGCGTTTCGCGTCAGCAATACCACCGAGAAGGACTGGACCGACACGCAAATCGAGGCTCGCCAGGAACTTCAGAAAGCCTTGGCACTCGATAGTCGAAACGCCGATGCGTGGCAGGCGCTCGGAGCAATCGAAGAGGATCCGGACCGTGCGGAAGCCTACGTCCGGCGTGCCGTTGAAATCGAACCGAACTCGGCTCGCGCCCAATTCGCTCTCTCGCATGCCGTACTGTCGCACGCGTACCGCTCGTCGCCAGCCCGGATCGACGAAGTAATCGACATCATGCGACGTGCAATGCGCCTTGATCCTCTGGAGCCGCGTTACCCCACCGCCCTGGCCGAGATCTATCAGTTTCAGCGCACGACTGAGATCGACAAGGCTGAGTCTTTGCTCATGCGCGCGCTTGAGCTTGATCCGAACTACTTTCCCGCTCTGTACGCTCTCGGGACCTTGCGCTTCTGCTGCCAAAACCGCATTGCAGACGGCATCAGACTTGCCGAGCAAGCGCTGCGGCTGGATCCCTCGTCCACCGCCGTGCGCAGCATTCTCATACACATGTACTTGGACGTCGGGGATCTGCCCGCGGCAGAGCAGCTTCTCGCCGGTAGCGATGAAAATCGGAGCGCCTGGGTTGCCATCTATGCGTATCGGCACGAGTGGCAGAAGGCAGCTGCAATCATGTACGACGATACGACGCGGGCCAATCTTCCGATCCCGCCGGACGCGCGTTACGGATATTTCGCGATGCTGATGATCGCCACCGACTCTACTTCCAGACGCCGCGCGCTGGAGTTCTTTGAAAAAGAGGCAAGGATCCGTTGGCAGAACGACGGAACCCCTGCGACGACAATCCCTTTGAACGGTGACTTGAGCGTGGAAATCGGGTTGGGCGATCTTATGATGCGCGCCGGCGACAAGGAGAGGGCGCGCCGGGTGCTCGAGATGGCGCTGTCGCTATCGGACGTCGCCGCTGTCAAATTTCAGCGCGGCGCAATATGGTTCACCCTGCAGCGCGCTCGCGCCTTTGTCCTTCTTGGACGGACCGAAGAGGCGCTCACAGAGCTTGGCGCGTTTTCGCGCTCGGGTTGGGCTCCCGATGCGTGGCTACTGGAAGCCGATACCGCCTTCGATAATTTGCGTGGAGACGAGCGCTTCAAACGCATCATCGAGGAACGTCATGCCAACGCGCTTCGCGAGCGAGCCGAGGTCGATGCGTTGCGCAGTCAAAAGCTGATCCCGCAGGATTTGCGCTGGCGGTAACGAAGTGAAGGTCTAGGGTTTGCTAAAACACGCGTCAGTCATTGATTATATTGGTGGCCAGGGAGGGACACGAATGCGGCGTCATACGACCTCCACTAAGTCCCCATACCCACCGCACGCGATCCAGAGCACCATGCCCACACCGAGCGGCCTTCCCCTGCGGTCAAATCAGTAGCGGAAAGATAGGCAAGAATCTTTCGCCGCACACATCTCAACTCGTAACTACAAGAAAAATAAGGGATTTTATGGTGGCCAGGGAGGGAATTGAACCCCCGACACGCGGATTTTCAGTCCGCTGCTCTACCAACTGAGCTACCTGGCCGCCGTGGGGAGCGTATTAAACAGGCCAGCACGTCGATCGTCAATGAATAAGCGCAAGATCAGTCACTTACGCTTGCTTTGGCTAAATCTTTATTGAGGTCCCGTAAATCCCCGACACACGGCAGCCACTTTGTTGCCATCGGGATCGCGCACGTAGGCTGCGTAGAAGTCCCGCCCGTATTGAGGCCGCAGTCCCGGAGCGCCTTCACTCACGCCTCCGTTGTCGAGGGCAGCCGCATGAAAGTCATCGACAGCTTTCCATGAAGGTCCGCTGAATGCCACCATGTTTCCGTTACCCACCGAAGCGGGCCGCTCATCAAATGGTTTACCAATCCAGAATGCGAGCTCGCGGCCTCCATCTTCCTCGTAAATTCCCCAACCAGCCGAAATGCGATCCCACCCCGGGTCATTGGTGACACACCGGCGCATCCCGAGCGGTGCTAACGCTGCGTCGTAGAACGCCGTGGCTTTGCCAAGGTCATTGGTACCGAAGTAGACATAGCTAAGCATCGTGAAGCTCCGTAGTTTGAGTGGATACCAGCCCACCAAGCGCTCTCGAGATTCGACGGACCCGATGCGCGTTCTTCCGGTATTACCAGTCAGTCCCCCGGATCAGGTATTCCGGTTCGGCCACTCCTAAGGCATCGAGTATGCGCAAGAATGTTTGCAGTTTGAGATTCAGCGAATGGCCGGCCTCCCATGCAGACACTGCAGCCTCGGTTACGCCGATGGCCAAGGCCAGGTCCATCTGTGTGAGACCCCCTGCTTCGCGCAGTGTGCGGATTCTTGTTCCCAAGCTCTCATTGATCACGAGCGGCGCGCCGCTCCCATCTTTCACTTGCTCTAGCACAGTTTCCCTTGGCTCTTTGGCCAGACTCGACATAAACGACTCCACTGACGATCCACTGATGGTGCACTGATCGCACTGCGGATTCCCGTCGTATGTCCGCAATCTCTGCTCCGCCTGTGACGGGCGTCGCGGATGGCGACGAACCTGCTACGCACTGCCGGCCACCTGTGTCGGCGTGCGGATTGCGGTCAAATGTCGGCACCCACCCGTTCACGTGAGGTTGTGTCAGGTATAGCGGCTATGCCCAAAGACTAGGTGGAGTCACTCTTCGGCGTGTAATTCTGTTCGCTCCGAGCGCTCCAGCGGTAAAGATCTTCGTTCCCACAATGAGGGCATTTAATCGCAGTAAGTTGATCCTCGAAATCCGTCAACGCTTTGCCGCCGGGTGCTGTCGTCGCAATCGCGATTACTCGCCCGCACGATCGATTCTTACACAGCCACCCTACGTACACCTCGCCCGCCACCATCTGCTGCGGCGCCCTGACATCGACGTGGCGCAACGGGGCTGACGCGACTGGTTTGTGTGATGGCGTACCCTTAGCTTTTGTTGGACGTTTGATCGCCATTGCCGCCTCCTGGATGCTCATCACGCCATCCATGGCTAGCCTACCAGCCCGCGCATCCTTGCGCATGTGCCCCGTCAGGACTCATCGAACGAGAGCAGAATCCGACCCGCTACCCTCAATGAGCGCCTGGGGGAGCGCAGCATCTCCATGTTTCCGTCGGCGATAAAGCCATAATAGCAGCGCCATCACCGAACCACCCGGCAAAACCAATTCTATCAGCGCGTAGGGGGCGAGATCCTTGAGCCTCACAATCACGGTTGCTGCATATCCGCCCCAATATCGCAGCGCCGGCGTCCATCGCGCATCGCGCCAATATTTTATTTGCCTGCCCTTCAGGATCGACATCGTATTCGGTAAGGACATCATGGTGCATCTCGTTAATCTATAGAGTTAAGACGAATGAGGCAGAGCCGAATCGACATCGGCCGCTCGAAAACCTCTTGTTGCGGGGCTGCAGGACGTTCAGCCGGTGAAATTACGCCAGCATCGCAAACTGCAGGACCAGTACGGTGACGCCCGTGGCGGTGACGGCAAGAAGCGCCTGCCCGATTCGTTCGATCAGATTGATGTCGTTGCTCATGTGAATGCTCCGTTGACTGAAATGGTTTTCACAGTCAAGAGAGTGCGCCTACCGCCAAGGCACCGCGAATCGACTATCTAATTGACCGTTGAGTAAAACTTAACGGTCTCCGTCCGGCCGCGCCTTCCGGTGACACCGCACCATTTCCAGGCGCCTGCGCCGGAACCGCCTAACGGACTCAGTTGTTTCGGCCATCGTATGCGGGTTACGCTTATGATCATCGATTCGGATCAACTCGAGGATTTGTGACCATGGCAACGACAATCTCTTTCAATCGACCGGATGGGAAAAAAGTGGACGGCTATCTGGCTGAACCGGCCAATGCCACCAACGCCCCCGGAATCGTGGTCATCCAAGAATGGTGGGGCCTGAATGAGCAGATCCGGGGCGTGGCAGACCGTTTGGCCGCCGCCGGCTACCGCGCGCTCGTGCCCGATCTTTACCGCGGCAAATCCACGGTCGAGGCCGAAGAAGCTCACCACCTGATGACGGGCTTGAATTTTGCCGATGCGGCATCTCAAGATATCCGCGGTGCGCTGCAATTCCTAAAAGCGCGCAGCCAAAAGATCGGCGTGACCGGCTTTTGCATGGGAGGCGCGCTGACGCTGCTGGCCGCGTGCATGGCGCCCGAAATCGACGCCGCCGTCGTCTGGTACGGCTGCCCTCCGCTGGAGTACATCGACGCCACCAAAATCAAGGCGCCTCTTCAGGGACATTGGGCCACGCAAGACGAGTTCTTCAAGATCGCCAGCATTGATCAGTTGGAGGAGAAGCTGCGCGCGGCGGACGTCAAGTACGACTTCCATCGCTATCTTGCGCACCACGCGTTTGCCAATGAGACTGCCGTCGGCCCGCACCGTATTCCGCAGACTCAATACGACGCCGCGTGGTCCCAACAAGCATGGGATCGCACCCTCAGATTCTTTGGCCGTCTGCTCGGCTAGCTGTTCCAGGTTGCTCAAGCCTCGTGAACGTACCGATTCGGCTGCGTGGGTTCCACGCAAAAGAAAATCAGGACAAGCCAGCCGATCACCGGAATGAAGTACAGGAGCTGCCAAGATTTCTCTTAAAGCGCCGTCCCCGAGACACTCTTCCCCGATTTGATCCGGCTGCCGCAATGCGGGCACACCCATTCCCCCAACAACGCATGCGACTTGAGCAGGGGGACCCTACGTAACGACATCGGCGTCTCGCATCTCGAACAATGACCAGGATTTTCATCGGGTGACGGCGGCCGGCGGCGCATACCGGCCAGCACGACTCCCAACGACACCAAAGCCAGCATGAGTGCTAGAACGAGCCAAATGATGCCTTCCATGACGACTTCCCCTCCCTGGTCTTTGAGCGGGGCATTGTATCCCTCTCCGCGCTGCCGGGGTATGGCCCCGTGGATGGCCGTTTGAGCGACACCGCGCCACAGGCGTAGCGTCCGCTGTTCCTGTGCGACGCAGCGTTGGAGAGCCGCGCCGTTTTACGTTTTTACTGGAATATCAACCACTCACGTCAACTACGATCCAGCAGCAGCGGATCATCCGCCGTCCGGCTTTTACTAGCGGCGTTTTCGATTGATTGAGCGGAAACTCACACCGAGTATCATGGCTTTCTGCGCTACCGCGCCACGCGTACGACGCAGCTTCTTCGCCACCTGAGGTCCCGAAAGCCTCGCCTTCGCCAGGGCCCGCAGATTCTTGATGTCCTCTTTCGACCAAGGACGCACTACCCGACGCTTCTTCTTCGCCATTACCACTCCTCTCAGGAAAAGCGCGCATTGTACCCGCCCGGCGTAGCTTTTGGGCAACGCGAGCGGTCAAGCCGCCGACGCGCTCCCGGGCCGCCCACGCCCCCATGTTAAAGCAGCGCTAGATCGCCCCGGGCAATGTCGAATCTTCGCCCGGCAACACGGGGGGTTATGTCCCGCGACGCGATTGAGGCTTATGATTCAAGCCCGGCCGTCAGGATTTGTTCGCGATACAAACAAAACTCGGCTTTCCTAGCGCGTTGAAGAGACAAAATCCCCATCGGAGTATCAATGTCTTCCGTTGCGCACTCAACCATTACTGTCGACCAGTACTGAATGCGCGACCGGCCGCAGGATCGCGCGCTCGGAATTACTCTCCACACGGGATGGGGAGCGTGTGTGATCGTCGGTGGATCGCTTCGGGAGCCTCGAGTATTCACCAACGAAATTATTGAGATCCTAGGAAGTTCAGAGCGCTTCTGTTTCCACTTGGCCGCTGAAATGGAGTATGCCGCGGCCGAGACGTGGCTTGCGCGGATCAGAGAGAAGGCGGTTGCCAATGCGCGACGAGCGCTCTCTCCCCTCCTCGCCCAAACGGTGGGCGTTTGCGCAATCGTTGCGAAGGAAGGCGCTGCGGGCGACCTTCGAGAGGTCCTGAAGTCACATCCGCGACTGCACGCAGCCGAGGGATTCTTCTATCGCGATGTTTTGCGAGCAGCGTGCACCATTCCAACTCAGATCATATCGCCCAAATCACTGGACCCATCCAAAGTGCCCAAGTGCGCGTCGGCGCCGTGGGGGCGCGACCAAAAGCTGGCGGCGCTCGCCGGATGGTCCGCCATCTAAGCGAGTCCACCGTCGCGGGCGGACGCCGGCCACTCCCGTACCATGAGGTCCGGCCACACTCCGCGCCAGCGCTCTGTCTTGGCCGCGTAGACCTCTGGGATTTGCAGAGCGGGATTCGGGATCAACTCACCATGCAAGACTGGACTGAGGCCGAATGGAGCATGGATTTTGAACTCCTCGCCGACGCGTCGAATCCCAATCGCCACGCTTGCGCAGGGAAATCGGTCAATCCCGTCGCTCGCCGCTCGCACCGGCGGAAATGCCACGCCGAATTTCTCCTCATACCAAAGCGGGACACGGGCTTGATTTCGGACTTGGACGGTAATCGGCATGTCCGCGAAGAGAACGGCGGCGTTTCTAATCACTGCATCTTCCGCCGCCCAACTCGTGTCGGGATCGAAATAAAAGACGTCGTAGTCAAGAATTCCCTGATCCGGCGCGCGCTTGTAAATGCCATTCCACACAGACTGGGCGAGGCAACCGGCCGTAAGCCACCAATCGGCCGGCATCAATTGCGAAATACGTTCAAGGATCGAGGCGTTCCATCGATTGGCGAGAACCAGTGACAAGAATCGATCGCTCTCTTCAATGGTGCTCGACAACGCTTTCGCTCCTGGCTGGTTGATCCAACGCGACGTTTCCTCAATCGGCCAACGGTGATGGGCGAACTTGAAAGTGGACAACCAACGGCTTGGTGCCCTTACCCCCTTCCTTGTGCCAGGGCGTTCGGTCCCCGCTCGTGACCCAGATGCCGCGCCCCTTCCAGCCCGTGGCCGCGTCATCGATACGGCCTTCGAGGCCCTTGGCATAAAAACCCAACGGATAGGGAATGCGCAGTGTCACGAATTTACCGTCGACGAGGGCGTGCGCGCCGTCAAATAAGTTACCGGTGGCAATCGGCACGTTCGCGCCCAGCCCCAATGTGTCGTGTTGGTCCACCCACGTGTAGTAGCTCGACTCGACACTCATTTGCGGTACGTCCACGAAACCCGGGCCCGGTAAGCGGTGGAAACTCCACCCTTCTGGGCAGTGATCGCCCGTCGCCTTCGGCCCATTGAGCGGAGCCTTGCACTTGCGCCGATCGAACTCCCCGAGATGGCCGCTCGCCAAGGAAACCCACACCACGCCATTGCGATCGATGTCGCCACCGCGCACCCCGAAGCCGGGCGCAGGCACATTGTAGATTTCGCTCAAGCGGGTCCGCGGGTCGAATCGAACAATTGCGCCGGGATAACGAAACGCAACCGTGCCCCAGACGCTGCCATCGGCAGGATTTGGCATGACGGCGTAAAAGCTCGCAGCCAGACGCCGGTCACGCTTAGGGGTCATCGGGCTGGCCGGGTTCGGTCCACGGATCCAGTTTGCCGTTACCGTTGATGTCGAGCACCAACGGCGCCCATCCTTGAGAAGCCGCTGCATCGCCGGTGAGATCGAATTTCTTGGTGTCGAGCCATCCCACGACCTCATGGCCGCCGCTGGTCCACAGGGTGTTGTTCGCGTCTTCTGCGAATTGCAGATGGTGAGTACTAAAGCACGTGTCGACGAATGCATATTTGCCGCTCTTCGGCTCATACACCGCGAGCTGGCGGTCCGAGGAGTCGATGGGAAAATCTTTCGCTGACGCAAGATTCGAACCCTGCTTGCAATACGGGGGGTTGTTCGCGGCGCGAATTCGCGCGGTGTACCACACCCGGCCGGATTGATCGAGCATCGGATTGTGCGCAATCGCCCGGCTATCCCAGATTCGCTCATCCCCCCAGTACGGCGATGGCGCAAGTACCGGGTCGTCGTGGGTCGTCGGCGTAGCCGCGTCACGAACGCTCGCCTTGAACGTGCTGGCAACGTTACGCAACGGATCGAGCACGGGAAAATCATCCGTGCTCAGTTCCGGCGCCCCGTAAAGCAGGCCATTGCCATTCACCGTCGGATTCCGGCGATCGGTTCCCGACAGGTCATGCAAATAGGCTTTGCCATCCGACCAATCGCGCACGGTGGCGACGATGCTGCGCTCAATGCCGCTCGGACGGGCGGGCGGCACCGCGGGGAGTTCGCCGGCGGCGATCCGGTCAGTCCAATCCGCGAGATAATGAATGGGAATGCCCGCCAGCGCGCCTTGCACGATGTTGATCATCTGGACGCCGGCCTGCCCGGACTGCAGGCGACGCAACCAAGCCTCCTGCGATGACTTGAAAGTGCCCAGAGACTTCGGGATGGTGCGTGTTGCCAGATTTCCCAGCTGATGACAGCCGATGCAACCCATGTTCTTCATCCACATCAAATAGCCGTTGCGGCCGCCCGGCAGCTTGGCTACTTGTGCCTCCTCGGGAATTTTCATCATCGCGTACCAATACGCGGCCGGATAGGTCTTTGCCGCCGTCGACGCATCCAGCGCGATGAGGGCGGCGATGTCTAGGTGGTGTCCCGGGGTGGCGTCGACTCCGGGCGAGTCGACGAGACCGTAGCCACGCACCCACACGCGGTACTTCGCAGCGGGCAATTCTGGAATAAGGTAGCGGCCGGCTTCATCGGTCACGACGATTTTGGCGAAGCGTGTCTGAAAGTCACGCGTTTCAGCAATGACCCAGACGCCGGCTTCCGCACCGTGTGCGCTGGTCACGGTGCCACTGATCTCCGCTGCCGCAATCCGCGGCTCCGCCGCTTGTGACGCGGTGATACCACATTGCAGCAATGCAGCCACACCAAGGCCCCTGAAAATCCACGGACGACGCCGCGATGAATTCAGGGACTGCAGACTGGGACTGTGATTGCCGAAACTCAACATCGGCCGCGCCTTTTGGAACTGATGCGCACATCCCTGTGCTGCGATTTGTGGATTATAGTCCGCCCCTATAGCAGGCGCGAAATCGGCGATCGACAATCCGGAATGCCCCTACGCCGTACATGGGTATCCCGCCTTTCGCTAACGAGCCCACGTGCCGCCCTGCCGCGGGCGCCATGCCGGGGCGCTCACAGTTGACAGCGGCGGCACCGGTCGGCATAGTTCACGACACGGTGAACTATAGAAAACGGCAGCTGGACCGAACCTTTGCGGCCCTGGTGGATGGGACTCGCCGGGCCATCTTGGCGCGTCTCGAGGCCGAGGACGGCGCCTCGGTGAGCGAGCTTGCGAAGCCCTTCCCGATCAAGCTGCCGGCGGTGATGAAGCACTTGGACGTCCTTCACGATGCCGGTCTCATCACGCGGTCGAAGGCTGGACGCGTCGTCACGGTGCGGATCCGATCTGAACCGATGAAGCAGGCCATGGATTGGCTGCGGCGCTACGAGCGCTTCTGGTCGAAGAGCCTCGATCGCCTTGCCACATATGCAGAAAGCCGGGAAGCCGAGGCGAGGAAGAAGCGACGATGACAAGTCTCAGATGATCAGGATCTCCGCATTCAAATGGGTTCCGGAGTTTGCCTACGGCCAGGTGCGCGACTTGCGCGCACGCTGGGCGCTGGAGGAAGCGGGGCTGTCCTACCAGACGCGCCTCCTCGAGCAGGGAGATCAGGACAAGCCGGAGTACCGTGCTCTGCAGCCCTTCGGGCAGGTGCCGGTCCTCGAAGAGGACGGGCTCGTGCTCTTCGAGTCCGGAGCCATCGTCCTGCACATAGGCGAGCGAAGCGCGGCGCTGCTTCCGAAGGAAGCTGCTGCGCGAGCACGCGCGACGCAGTGGCTGATAGCAGCGCTCAATTCGATCGAGCCGTTCGTGATGAATGTCGCGGTCATCGATCTGTTTTACGCGCAGGAAGAGTGGGCGAAGCTGCGACGCCCCGGCGCCGTGGAGTTCCTGCAGAAGCGGCTGTCTGCGCTCTCCACGTCCCTGGGGCAGAAGGCCTTTCTCGATGGCGATCGCTTTACGGCCGGCGATCTGATGATGACGACGGTCCTGCGCATCCTCAAACACACGGACATTGTCTCCGGCGACCGCCGTCTGGCGGCCTACATCGAACGCTGCACCGGACGACCCGCCTTCAAGCGCGCGCTCGATGCGCAGATCGGAGACTTCAAGAAAGCTGCATGAGTGCGCCGCGGTGTTGCTAGGATGTCGCCGCACCATGCCGACCACAACTGCCGCTTCCTTGCGCATGACGATTATCGCGTGCTTGACGCTTGGCGCTTTGCTTCTGACGCCATTGGCCAATGGCCAGAGCATCGCATTGACTTTCGACGATGGGCCCGTCATGACAGACCGAGTGCGGCTAACTGCGGCGGATCGCAATGCTGCCATCTTGAGGCAGTTGGCCCAAGCCCACCTCAAGTCCATACTTTTTGTTACACGGACGGATGCCGATCCGAAGAGGAATGACTTGATCCGGCAATGGGGCATGGAAGGACATCAAATCGGCAATCACACGGCGACCCACCCAGATTTCGACAACACAAGCTTGGCCGCGTTCGAGCAAGAACTGCTCGCGTGCGACAAAGCGATCCGCGATGTGCCGGGGTTTACGCGGCGATTTCGATTTCCGTACTTGAAGGAAGGCGACACCGCCGAGAAGCGTGACGGATTCAGGGCGTTTCTGGTTTCCAATGCCTATGAGACCGGCCCTGTATCGGTGGACGCAAGCGACTGGTATTACAGTCAGCGCCTGAGCACTCGGCTCGAGGACAATCCCAACGCCGACACGCTCCCTTATAGGGATGCGTACCTTCGGCATTTGTACGACCGCGCGGAATATTACGACGGCCTATCTCGCACCGTACTCGGCCGCTCCGTTTCACATGTTCTGCTGCTGCATCACAACTTGATCAACGCGATGTTCTTGAAAGATGTGATTCAAATGTTCAAGGACAAGGGATGGAGGCTGGTCGATTCCGAAGTGGCGTTCAAAGACCCCGTCTACCGCATGCGTCCGGATACGCTGCCCGCCGGTGAAAGCATCCTCTGGGCGCTAGCCAAGCAAAAGGGCATCCCGGGCCTTCGCTATCCCGCAGAAGATGACGTCTATGAGAAGCCAATCCTCGACCGCTTACACCTGTAAAAATTCGGCGACGAAAACGCCCCCATCATTTGTCGGCACTCAGCCGCCGCCTCCAGCCGCAGCGCAGGTAGAATCCAGCAAGATCTCGCCGCTGGGGCCGGACCCGGCGAGCAGAACGAATCCGGGGGCGCCGCCCTTGAATTGCATGCCGGCAACGACGAGAGTGTAGTTGCCCATGTGATGCCGCGCATCCGCATTCAGCGTCGCCAGCAATTCGAACAAATTCGAGGCGTCCAAGCCCTCCGCCGTAATTCGCAGTGCGTGATATGTCGATCCCGCGATGGTTATGGGCGACCAAGCGTCCGTAAAGGTATCCATCGACGCACGTAACGCCTTTAAAGCATCCAGCTGCAAGCATTCAATGTGAATGTGAAATTGATCTTGGATGCGAGACTGGGCAATACCCATGGCAAGTCCTACCGCAGATCTTGGAATGTCGCGGCCGACGAACCCACCCAGCAGGCCGCGTGCGCGCCAAGCCTCCGCGAAATAGTTGGGCGCGTCCGGATCAAGCAGCTCGCTGCTTTCCGTGCCGGCCATCGTCCGCGTCGGAACCAGCAGGTAATGTGCTCCGCCGCCCGGAGCGGCGATGACGGCATATCCGGAGTCGCCGTTCTTCGGATCGGCAAGCACCACGCGCTCGCAGGGCGCCGGATTGTGGTGCTGCTGCCAATTCAAGACGCATTGGGTTTGTACTGTTTGCCGAAGCGCGCTGCGGCCCGATGGCTGCGTCGAATCGATGGGTGAGTCGGTGGAGGAGGACTTGGGCACATGCATCTTTTGGCCCATTGCCGAGGATGCGAAAGCCATTGCAGTGGTAGTGGCGATGCTGATGATGAGTCGGGTCCGTATTCTAGATTTCATGATTATCCATTGCTAAACCTTCCCTTCTTGCGTGGCCGCCGCACGCCGGTGTTGCTGACAGCCAGGGACACCCACAGCACGTTCATGCTACCTCACATCAGGCCGCGCCGCCCGAGGTCTCGGCGCCCCTTCGTTCTCGACGGTTCCACGACATCGGCCCGGTGCTACAGTGAGAGGATTCCTTACCCATATGGGAGCGAGCGACGCAATGACGACCCAAGCACCCTATCCGATTGGCACGCCCGGACTTCCTTGGGGCGAAGCGGAAGTGGCCACCTGGCTGTCACGCCAGACCGTCAAGCGCAGTTACGAAGCGGACGTGCTGCGGGCGATCGAGACCTTAGGTTCGCGCTACGACGTGGTGCAGTATGGCCGCCTTGATTACCGCCCGGACAAATACCCCCTGTTCGCGATCAAGAGTCGCAGCTGGCGCGACACGCTTCCCTGTGTGTTGGTGACAGGGGGCGTGCATGGCTATGAAACCAGCGGCGTGCACGGGGCGCTGCGGTTTGTCGACCGGCACGCGGCAACTTATGAAGGTCGGGTCAACCTCCTGGTCGCTCCGTGCGTCAGCCCTTGGGCCTACGAAGTGATTCACCGCTGGAATCCGCATGCGATCGACCCCAATCGTTCCTTTCGCGACAACAGCCCGGCGCAAGAATCGGCAGCCCTGATGCGCCTGGTCGCGCCAATCCGCGATGACGTGCTCGTGCATATCGATTTGCATGAAACCACCGATACCGATGAGTCCGAGTTTCGCCCGGCTCTCGCCGCTCGGGACGGCGTGGCGCATGTGCCGGGTGAAATCCCCGAGGGCTTCTATCTGGTCGACGATGGCGCGCATCCGCAACCGCAGTTCCAGCAGGCTGTGATCGCAGCGGTGGCGAAAGTCACGCACATTGCGTCAGCGGATCGCCACGGGCAGATCATCGGATCCCCGATGGTGGCGCCGGGCATCATCAACTACCCGCTCGAGCAGCTCGGCCTCTGTGCCGGCATCACCCACGCACCCTACAAGACGACCACCGAGGTCTACCCCGACAGCCCTCGGACAACGCCTGAGCAATGCAATGCAGCGCAGGTGGCGGCGGTATGCGCGGCGATTGAATTTGGGTTGGCGCACCGCGTATCCGTCGCGCGGTGAAACAAAGGTCCTACGCGCGTCGCCAGGTGGTGAACATCCAACCGATCGCTGCGCTTCCGCCGACTCCCACAAAACACAGGAGTGCCGTATCAGGGTTTCCGGTAAGTAGATTGAACACAAAACCGGCAAGGGACGAAATGGCGGTAAGTCCGAAGACACCGTAAGTTAGGAATGACATCGAGTGGACTCCGGCAAATCGTGGTGGCTACGATATTCCCGCGGCTGTCGCCGCCTAGCGAGATGTCTGTGTCCGGCAACATGTGCCATGAAGAGCGTTTGACTTATTCGCGCGACCTTTGCACGCCGCTTGCATGGGGAACCGCAGCCGCAGCGCCGTGGGCGAACCTGATGAGAGGGGACGGGAAGGGCCGCAGATGGGGCAAGATGTTAAGATGCCGCCTCATATTTTTCGGAGTATCCATGCTTCTCTACGTCGATTCCAATTTTGCCAGTCCCTATGCCTTGGCCGCGTTCGTCAGCCTGCGGGAGAAAGGGCTGACGTTCGATGTCAAGCCCCTCGAACTATTCGCGAACGCCCAGCGGGAACGCGCCTTCGCGTCGACCTCGATCACCCGGCGGGTCCCGACGCTCGTGCATGACGACTTCGCCTTGTCGGAATCCTCCGCGATCTGCGAGTACATTGACGAGACCTTTGCGGGTACGCGTCTTTATCCCACGGACGTGCGCGACCGGGCGCGAGCGCGCCAAGTTCAGGCCTGGGTGCGCAGTGACCTCATGCCGATTCGCGAGGAGCGGCCGACCTTCGTCGTGTTCTGCGGTGCCCGCAGACCCGCGCTCTCGGCGCAAGCGATTGAAGCCACTGAGAAGCTGTTTGCGGCCGCTCTTCAGTTGCTCGACGGACGCACCGACCATTTATTCGGCCAATGGTCGATCGCGGACGTGGATCTGGCCATGATGCTGCAGCGCCTGGTCGTCCACGGTGATCCGGTCCCTCAGCGTCTCGTCGACTATGCCAATTACCAATGGCACCGACCGACCGTACAACAGTGGATCAACCACGCCCGTCCGCGGCTCACCGAGTACTGATCTGTGGACGCCGCGGTCCCCATGGCGTGGTGGCCGCCAGGTACGGACTCGTCCCGGCGAGGGACGAACGCGAAACATCCGACCAACGTTTTGACGCGCCGAGCAGCCTAATAAACATCATCCCGTGAGGGATATGGGGCTTATCGATCAATGTCGGATTTTCACGCGGGGAGACGCCTCGTGATGAGGATATTGAAGTACGGCGGAATGGAGGTTGCTTGCGCGGTGATCGTCGTGCTCGCATCTCTCACGGTATTTCTTTGCGGTGCTTGGTTGTTGGAGAGCGCGCCCTTCGTACAAAGAGCGGCATTGGCTGCCTTGAGCCTGTGCGGGTCGGGAGTCGCCGCGTTGGTGGAGAGTCGCTCAGGCCGCTATTGCACACTGTAGTCGCGAGCTTCCAAGCAAGCTTGGTCGGCGCGAAGGTAGTTTGCACGATTCGCTGCCACGGCCGGGTCGAGACCGACTTGCTGGACAGCCCACCGGTGACACTCCTCGCGATCACGCTGCAATTGCTCGACCGTCTGAGCTCCGTTGGGAAAGACGAAGAGCTCTGTCAGGCCGGATGTTTGGCTATTGAGGCTCTCAGCCAGGCCGGCGGGGGGTTGCACTTGTTGGTAGGCCCCGGCGCTACCGTTCCATTCATAATAGACATCGTCGGCATAGTAATAGGCGACGCCCTCCCAGTAGACACGGTTGCAGTACGAGGGGATGGATACGAAATAGTACCCATAACCTGGAATGACCCATCCGCCATGACCGTCGCCGCGATATCCGCCGCTAGAACCGCGCTCCGCCGGCCAACCACCTCGGTGATGACCGTGGCCATGACCTGAACCATGACCGGCACTGCCATTGCCGCCATTCGCACCATGACCGACGGCGAATCCTGAACTCCAGAGCCCAATGGAAATCAGGGCCGCGAGTGTTACCAAACGTGAAGCCAAGATCTTCTGCACCGCGGTGGCTCGCGAGCCAGTGCAGAAACTCGCGCACCTCGAAATGGGTGGCCTAATCATCGCCAATCAACATCATAATAGGCCCGTAACCAATTGAAATTACGGATCAATCAATCAAATACGCCGCCACGCCACGCGGGCGCGCTGTGACTCCATCAGTGCGCAAGGACAACCCGTTGATGCACCGTGGCGCGAAAGCGCCGAGCCGCTTTCCGTCTGCGCGACTCTAATCTCCCAGTCCACGTGAAGGGACTGATGCTGAGTCAACAGATCGCTTCGACTGGCACGGTCCGTGGCGAGCTGAACGACGTTTGGAAGGCTGAAGTTCTCGGTCGGGCAACTGGAACTCACTCGCCACACTGCAATGCCCGCCGATAAGGCGGTAACCCCAAAGACCAGCGAGCACACCATCATGGCGGTCAGCACGGGCTTTTGACGCAGCTGGTACAAGGCTGCGTGAAAGTAGTAAGCGGCGCGGGTAATCATAGCGACATTCCCCCCTTTCGCTACACATACAACACCGCAGGATCGGAAAAGTTTCGCGAATCGGACGCGATATTTTTCTACCGCCAGCCCTTGGAACCCGCTCGAGAGCTGTCCTTGCAATCTTGCCGTCACAATTCGCCCCGCGGCTGCCAAGCTTTGGTTCCCTTCAAAGGCTTAAGGGGCGGCGTTGCCCGTCCGCGGACCCCCATGTGATACTTCCTTGCAGCACAAGAATCATACGAAGGGATGTTATGGCAGACGATCCCATCGAACACGTCGTTGTTCTGATGCTCGAGAATCGGTCCTTCGACCACATTCTCGGCGGCACCCCCAAAATGCGCGCTCAGTACGACCTGAGCGGAAGCAACAAGTACGGTCGCAAGACCTATAACCAGCAACCCGGGGCGGCCCGGCAAGTCCCCAATGATCCGGTTCACGCGACCAGCGACGTTCTCGTGCAACTGGGCGGTAACGGCGGCATCCCGCCCAACGGCGGCTTCGTCTCGAATTACGCGCAGGCCTGCCCGCAGCTCGCAGACCCGGCCGAAGTCATGCGCTTTCACGATGGCGGCACGTTGCCGGCCATCCATGCGCTCGCCAATGCCTTTACCGTTTGCGATCACTGGCACGCTTCCGTGCCCGGCCCGACCTGGGTCAACCGCCTGTTCGCGCTCAGCGGCACGAGCCTGGGCCGGGTCAAAATGCCCAACGGCATCATGAACTTGAACCTGCATTGGTATGACCAGCCCACGATATTTGACCGGCTGAATGAAAGATCCATCGATTGGAAGGTGTACTTCGGCGATACACCCTTATCTTTGCTGTTCGTCCATCAATGGTCGCCGGAAAATGCCGCGCGCCACCACCATATGATGGCCTTCTACCAAGACGCCGCCGGCGATGCGGAGCAGTTTCCGTCGTTTGCCTTCATCGAGCCCGCATACCTGCAGCCCGGGGCCAACGATGCGCATCCGCCGCACGACATCATCGGCGCCGACGGCCTGGTCGCAGGCGTTTACAACGCCATCCGCAAGAACGACAAACTCTGGAACTCCACCCTCCTGCTCGTGCTGTTCGATGAACACGGTGGCTTCTACGACCACGTCGTACCGCCTGCGGCGATTCCGCCCGATCACCACAGCGAGGAATACGATTTCACGCGATACGGCGTCCGTGTCCCTGCGATTCTCGTATCTCCGTATGTGGGTAACGGCATTTTCTCCGAGTTGCTCGATCACACCAGCCTGCTGAAGTACCTGCAGGACAAATGGGCCCTGAACGATCTTGGCGACCGTACGGCCAAGGCCAACACCTTTAAAGATGTCATCACCGCCGGTCCGCGCAGCGACGCGCCGGTACGCGTCGACTCGCTGACGATCAGCGTCACAGCGACACCTGCGGTCGATGCCCTCAACGAACACCAGAGCGCGCTGGTCGCCATGTCCCACAACTTGGAGTCCATGACCGACGAAGATCCCAACGTCGTCGCCGCTCGCAGCCGCCACTTGCTCACGGGTCCTCAGAGCCAGATCGACACCGCCGTTGATCGAGTGGATAACTTCATCAATCAGCAGAAGGCCGCCGTCGAGAGCTGGATCAAGTGAACCCGGCTTCGGATATGACAGAAGTCGTCCTGGCTGCAAATACCAAGATGGTGCCCAGACCTGGGCCAGCCACCCAGGGCAATCTGTCAAATCAAGAAAAATTAAAGTTTGGGCAATGGCTGCCGATTACCCCAAGATGAGTTCCATCAGCAACTTGTCCCCTGCTGCCCCGTCCAGCGCGCAAAGCAGCGGTCTCGCCGCGATTGCTGCCGGCAGCCAACGGTTGAATCAGGACGCACAACAGATTGCCAATTCCGGCAACCAGAACGTCACCAGCTCCTTGGTGGATTTGAATCAATCCCTGCAGTTGACCCAGGCCGGCGCGAGTGTCATCAGCGCGTCGAACAAAATGCTGGGCACGTTGCTGGACGTTTTCGCCTAGCTTTTCGTTTGCCGGTTGGCCTTCCCTGGCCAATCGATCCCAAGCCGATCGATTTCCTTTTCCCTGGCGGCTTAGTCTGAATGCTTCTCCACGACCGGAATGCCCGCGGCGAACCAGGTGCCCGGAACGTTGCGGATCAAGAGCACGGGGCTCGCGCACACCGTCGGCGGCGCCGGCGTCAGCACATCATCGATGACGAAATCCCCATTGGGCTGTAGCGGAACCCCGGTCACCGTGGTGTTGTGCAGGGTGAACGGTGCTGCCGTTTCACAAATCAACGTGGCGAATACACTCTGATTTGCGGTGCCGCCAATCGCGTTACCGCCGGCCAGCAGCAAACCTTTGCCGTCGACGCGGATGTGCCCATCGACCGACACTTCGGCGCGCAAATCCGCAATCACCCAGATCTGACCCGGAGGTTTGATTCCGCGCACGACATTGCTGACCACGCTCGAAAAACTGCCATCGGCATTCGCAGCACCCGTCGTCACGGACACCGGTATGACCCCAATGCCGCCGTTGAACTTCACCAAGGAATCGTCACCCACTGCTGCGAATGAACAACCGATCCCGAGGGCCAACAAGACCGCTGATAATTTCTGGTTCAAGACACTTCCTCCTCTATGTGAACGACCCCACCGCCATGCTGGGCACCGTATGGTCGACCGCGGATGACCGCACGCCAAGTGGGATCGAACCGCGCATCCGCACTGCGGCTCTGCGACCAAGTCGCAAAATGTTGTTGCACGGCACGACATAATGGCTGCGGCTTTTTCGAATCCGTCTCAATGTGATTGAGCAACGGCATTCCTACCTTGATTGCTCTGCCGCTTGCTGGCATGTTGAACGCGAAGCTTTCTCAGAGATCGTCCAACATGCCGAAGAAAACCCCTGGCAGCCGACACAAGCGCCCTCGCTTGACTCCAGACGAACCTAGGCCGCCCTATCTGAACGAGAAGCTCATCGCGCAGCTCCAAGGGGCTGTCAGCGCCGCACTGCGCAAGAGAATGGCCAAACCCATCGATAGCGGCCCGGGCGGAGAGCCGATTCCCTAACCCGTATTGCGCTATTGCAAACTCAAGCTCCGTCACATTTTTGTTGAGGTCGCTGTCGTAGGCTCGCGTCATGTGCGAGCGATATGTGTTTCCCGACCAGGCCGCCGCCGAGCGGGAATTTCTGCCGGCGAGTGCCTGGTGGAGCTTCACCGCCAAATATAATGTGGCTGCGCAGCAATACGTTCCGGCGGTTCGCTGGCACGACGGTCAATCTGAAGCGGTCATGCTGCGCTGGGGCTTCATCGCCTCGGCGCCGGAAGTCCGGGCGCCCCTCCCGCCCCCGACCGTCGGCCTCGAGCAGATGATCGATTCGCCGATGTATCGCGGCCCATGGCTGAACAGTCAACGCTGCATTTTGCCGGCGGCCGGATTCTATGCATGGCAACTGACCAACGCACGATACCGGCAGCCCTTCTTCGTCCATCTCTTGGACCGTTCGGTGTTCGGCTTCGCGGCGATCTGGGACCGATCCGAGGGCGAGGATGACGATGTGATCGAAAGCTGTTCCATCATTTGCGTGCCGCCCAATGAACTGATGATGACCGTAGCCAACACCGACGATGGCATGCCTGCCATCCTGCGGCGTAAGGACTATCACGCGTGGTTGCGGGGAACACCCGTGCAAGCGAAGGCTGCCCTGCAACCGTATAACCCCGGCGGCATGCAGGCCTATCGAATCAGTCCGCGCATCAACTCCACCGCCCCCGACGATCCGGGGCTCGTTCGCCCCGCCGGCTGATCCTTACGATTTGCGCGGCTCCATCACCGGTTTCGGACACTCGCAAATATCGTCAAGGAGGCCATACTGGATCGCGAACGAGGCAAAAGTGGTCACCGGAACGCCGTGGAATAAGAGAGCATCGAACTTGTATTGCGCAATCCAGACCTTCACATTTTTGATGCTCAAGAGCACTGTGGCGCCCGAGGACAGGGCCCCTATTTTTGCTTTGTATTCACAGTAGAAATCACAGATCTCGTCCAGCGCTCGATCCCCGGTCTCTTTGAGTTTGCGAAGCAATTGCTTCATTTTTTCGACGAAGTTAAACCCTGCCTCCGGGCCGCCCAAAATCCAGTCTCTGATGGATGTCGTATCCAGCGTGTCGATCTCATACCCTTGAGGTAAGGCACCCTGCACGGACAAAAGACCCACGAGTTCGGCGTACGCTTGGTATTCCAACCATCTCTGCAGCGGCGTAATCGCGGAACGATCAAGCAGGTCCAAATTGAGGGCAAATTGCCACAGCGAATGGGCGGGATCCAAGATGTTCAGATTGGTCGACATACAGGTACCTCCCGAAGAACCATGATTCAGGCGGCTACCCAGAAAGCCCGCAACACTCAGCCGGGTCGAGGGTTCTCTCGCCGCACGATGCGATAACCGGAGACAAAACGGCCCTTACCGGTCTCGGTCCACTGCCACTCGACGTCTTCACCTGCGGCGCAGTTCACGTTAAGAACAGTGTTGTGCAAATCCGGGCGGCTGGGCTCCGGGGCCGGGACAATCCGAAGCTGATTGAACGATGTATCGGTCACCACATCTCTCCCCACTCGTACGCGCCATTGTAAGCTTACTCGACTCGAGATATGGAATCGACTTCATCCGGTTCATGAACCGACAGTCCATTGAGCCGTAAGTCCGACAACAAGCCGTGATCACGGAACAGCAGGAAAATAGGGATCGCCGCAAACGTCACCCGATTCCGACGCAGCGCACCGTCGACCTGGTGTACCAAGGTGCTTTGTGCGTGGGCCATGATTTCGCTGACTTCCTGAGCGCTCATGAATGGCCAGCTCGCCGCCAATTGCGTCGTGTCGGCATCATCATCGCGAGTCAAACGCTTGAGCAACTCGAGATCACCCACCGCCCAGGCGTTGGCGCGCGCCCGAGCCGACTGTTCGTTCGTCTTCACACGAGACATCACGTCTTGCAGATAGCGAACTCCGCGGTCGGTTGAACGCCGTGAACGGCCCTTCTTCGCGCCATCCCAGTCGGCCATCACCTGAAGTGATGTGACCGGGACGTCGTTTTGCTCGGCCAATCGGTTTATCGTGCCCCACACCTCGTTCGTATAGGCAAGACCGGCCTTCTCATAAGCGCCGTCCTGCAATAGCAACGCCGCGGCTGTCGGCAGCAGATCGTCGGTATTCACGTTGTCCGCAATGTATTGGGCTTTCATTTGCATCCAGCGCGCATAGGCGCTTGCCGGGAGAGCGGCCTTGAGACTTTGGCCCCTGGACCTGAACGGATCGGATTGCTCTACGCTCAAGACCACACTGTAGGGCCCCAATACTTCTGAGGACTCGGCAATGACGGCTTCGACTTGGTGAGATCGCCAAGTCATTTGCTTTGGCAGCGGTCCCAGCGTTCCTAAAATCCACAGGACATGGTCCCGCCACGTCACCTTCCACAATCGGGGCCCGGGCCGCTCACCTACCACGAGAATCTCGTCCAATGCTTGCCCGGCGCTCTGCGATGACTGAATACCGACAACGCCCGCAGGCACAGCGCCACCGGCGACGGATGCCAATGAAAAGAGAAAAAATAGGAACGCTGGGCGCATTGGCTCTTTCACACGTGCGGGCAGTCCGATTGATCCGGCTCGCGCCGAGCCACGCTCAGTCCGAAAAACTGTACTCAAATTCGTACGAGTGATCGCCCTTGTCGATGGCAATCCGCATGGTACCGGTCAGACCTGCCAACGCTTCGGTTCCCGAGTCGGGAACCACAATGATATTCAAATACGGCGCTCCGCGAGTCATTGTCGCATTGTGCTGCAACACGAAACTGCCGCTGCGACCATTGAGCATTCCGGTGACGCGCTCGATGGCGACATACCCGGCTGAACCCTTGGTGACGGTGCCGGCGCTCAACATCTCGCCCTGGCTGGTCCCGACCAGGTCCCCCTTGAATTGCTTGTCAATGGACATGCGCGCAAGCATCGCGCCTTGCGAGGTGTTGTACTGAGGTAACGATCCGATTTTTACGTCAAACGTGCCGGTCGCCGTTTTCATCATCGCCTCCGTTGCGCTGCTGGTATCGTCGACGCCGCGCGCGACAAGCGCGGCGTGAGCCGGATTTTCGCAAGATTGAGCTGTGGCGTCCATCCAGTAGTACGTGGTTCCCAGTACTGTATGTGCCCTCATGTTCGGCGTCCTTGCCTCAAGCGTTTGGCTTCGCCACCATCAGATAAAAAATGCCAAGAACGCCGAGGAACGCGGGCCACCCCAACGCGAACCACCAGCGATAGTATCGGCGGTATTGCGACGGCAGAGGATTTAACGTCACGGCAGCCGCCGCCGCGAGATCCCGCATCCTGATTTGCAGCCAAACCACTGGCAGCCAACAGCACCCGACGAACAGGTACAACACCATTGACGCGAGCAACCAGGGTGCTGTGAGAGGAAATCCTGCCATTAGCGCCAACGCCATGCCTGTGGCCGGCTGCAAGATGACGGCTGTGCCCGTGAAGACCATGTCGGCGAATACGACATCACGGCCGACGCTGGCGATAGTTTCGACGTTGCCGCTGCGTTGCGCGCGAACGAAGAAGAACGCAATTCCTACGCCTGTTCCGAACAGCACTGTGGAGGAAACGATGTGCACCCATTTGACCAGCAAGTACCACGTCACGAATTGGACTCGCTCGTATGGATGTCCCATCGCGTGAATTCTTGCTCGAATTCTCCCAGGGTGATCATCCCCATACAGACCTTCGCGCCCGCAACCCATTCATCGCCGCGATGAAGCTTCCTGGCAAGGATGACCGCGGCCATGCAGGGTATTTCGGGCCCATGATTCGCTCCGGCGACCAGTTCCCAGCACCGCCAATGAGGCTGACCGGCACTGTCGGCGCCCGCGACCCGCACCGTCATCCCTCCGGTGTCGGTTCCAAGCCAGTTCAACCACGTTCCGATGCGATCAAACGCAGTAGCCCATTGAGCGACCCGTATCGGCAGGCCCATCCGGCGGCAAACGGCCACGGCCCACAATGCCAGATGCTGAACGGGCACTTCGAGGGCTGCACGGAAAGTGACGGTGCGAATGCCAGGGTATCGGTCCGGCAGCAAGACCAAGTCCGGTACATCGCATGCCGCGGCGAGACGACTGCCGAAAGAGAATCTCTCACGCTTCAGCTCCTGCCAGCCGTACACCGTGCGCCAGGCGCCGTCTTGCCGCCACTGAAATGCCTGACCCGCGTACCCAAGTACCGCGGCAAGCGTGGCAACCCCGCGCGGAGCATGCTGACCGGGTGCAATGACGATGTCGATCTCGATGGCACTCACCGGCCTCATGGTAGCTCGCATCGAATCGATCACCGCCGACGACAGCGCCGGCAGCGTACTGGCCCCGCTGACGGCAAGGCGCCCCGCCAATGTGGCAGCAGGTCCAACGGCGGCGGCGAATCCCGCCACGAAGTCACGCCCGTCCGCCAAGTCCACATAGTGGGCCTTGCAACCTAAGCTGGCCAATGCAACCCGGTAATCTTGACCTTGAAACGGCCCCGCGCAATGAATCACGAGGTCGGGCGCCAGGCTTTTCAACTGCGCGGCGAAATCGACATGGTCGATATCCAAAACCGCCGTCGGGATGTTTGCGGCGCCTGCGTCTTGCCGATGGCGGCTGGTCGCGATGATCTCGAAGGCCTTTTCCTGGTTCAGGCGCTTGCAGATTCTTGCCCCGAAATTACCGAGTCCGCCTATGACCACCACGCGCACGATTCAACCCGGCAGATAACAGGAACTGCGGCGTCCAAACCAACGGTAGCGATTGCGCGCCAGCAGCCGATACAGAAAATCGCGCCAGGCCTTCGGAATCACTCTGGCCGCTTCGACCGCAGACCATGGGCCGCCGAGTGCGGTGATGACATGAATGGTGCCGTCCGATTGTGTGAATTGTTGCCCGCGGTCCAGCACCAGGAACGTGGTCGGATCTTCTGGGTCGATACCGTATTCGATGAGCAACGCCTTTCCTGCATCTGACTGCATGGGAATGAGCTTGAAGGGCGGATCGATGCGATGACGCTCCAAAAATCGCACCCAACCCGAGCAGACGTTGCAAACGCCGTCGAAGACAACGATGCGCGCGTTCAGGTCAGGGCTTGGCATCCAAAAGGCCCTCATAGCGCACGATACGGCCGACGCCGCGTACCGCAGAGTCGATTGAGAAGTGATAGCGATCGCCTTGCAGGTCTATTCTCGCCGAGATTGAGAACCAGCTTACGGGCAGCGGTATTCCGGCCAGCGACACCTGTTCCAGTCGCCAGTCGATTCCCGCATCCCGAGCGATCAATCGGAAGGCAAACGATGCGAGTCCCAACTGCTCGACCAGACAGTCGCCATGTTTAAACAGCACGGACGCCATGCGATGCTGGCCTGCGTAGGTGCGTACCCAACGCTCTTTTTGGTCATCGACGTCTATCCGAACCTGGATCGCTGCATCGTTGAGTGTCGGCGGCAAAGAAGTCAGTCTTCCCAAGACTTTGGCGATGAGCGAGGTCCCCCGCTCCACCGTCACAGACCCCCGCAAATCCCGGCTTTCTCCGCCATGAACCCACTGCAATTGTGGTTTCAGAAGACCAAAGCCGGCGCCGAGTCTGGACGGAAACAGCGACGTGGAACTCACAGTGACTCCTTACCGAGCCGGCCGCGCCCGCGAGATCTGATACCCCACAACCAATAGCGCGGCTGAGCCACCGAAGAGCGATGAAGCGAGCGCGGTCCTCAACGTGTTGACGAGGTTGGGCACGATCACCGTGCTCTCGAAGAGCATGGTGAAGAGGAGCGGAGTCACGTACAGCATGACCGTGGTAAACGGTATCCAAAACGCGGAAGCATTGCTGTCGAGACACAATTGCCGAAGAACTCCCCGCAACGGTTTCGTCATGACAACCGTGACTAAGGTGCTAAAGGCGAGGCTGACAGTGATGGCAAGCCCTAAGGCAGACAGTTGGTCCACGATATTCTCCTTCCTTCAAGAAAGATCCCGACTCCTCTTCCCGCCGCGATCGATCAAACGCGCGATTCCGCCGCCCAACTTCATGAGAGCGACGATCGTGGATCGCGGCAGCGCAATCATCTGGTCATACCAGCGGCTGAGGCGATCGACGAAGTCCAGCATCTCTCGCAAGCGCAGCTGTACGACCGGATCCACGCTCTTGTCGTCGCGCGACATCTCGACGCATTCACGCAGTGCCGCCGCCGCCGGATCGAGTTCGCGTGTCTTGCGACCCGCCGCGATTCGTGACACCAGGTTCCACAGGTCCGTTTCGGCGGTGTAAAAGGTACGTCGGTCGCCCAGGATGGGAACCGACCGGATGATGTTCCAGCTTTGAAGCTCGCGCAGGGAATTGGATACGTTCGAGCGCGCGATTCCAAGCGTATCGGCAATATCCTCAGCCGCCAAAGGCTGCTTCGACGCATACAGCAGCGCATGGATCTGACTCACTGAGCGGTTTACCCCCCAGCGCTCGCCGAGATTCCCCCACTCCAGGACAAAGCGCCGCACGGCTTCAGGAATCCGGCCTTGGGTCTCTGTTATTTCTGTCATGACAGATATTACAGACCTATAAGATTCGCTTGTCAAGTGCTGCACGCCACCAATCGGGATACAGTGTCGACCGGTGCCCGTGGGGCGCGAAGCTGTCCTCTAGTGCGGTAGTCCCCCCTCCCTCTCGACGAGCTGTTTCGCCTCCGCGGATGCCACCATCTCGTCGGCCAAACTGTTCGGGTAGCGCAGCCTCGGTAATAATGCCTCGTGATCATTCATCTCATCGACGGCACATACGAGCTCTTCCGCCACTTCTATGGCCTCCGCCGCTTTACCAAGGACAAAGATCGACCGTTCGGCGCCGTCGTGGGCGTGCTCAACACCGTCCTGCAGATGATCGAGGAAGGCGCGACGCATCTCGGCGTCGCAACGGACCATGTCATCGAATCCTTCCGCAACGAACTTTGGAGCGGGTACAAGACTGGTGAGGGTATTGAACCCGCCCTCCTGGCACAGTTCCATCCGCTCGAAGATGCGCTCGCCGCCATGGGGGTTGCCGTTTGGCCGATGATCGAGCTCGAGGCGGACGATGCGCTGGCCTCCGCGGCGCAGATCGCCGCGGCGGATTCTCGCGTTCAAAAAGTGTGCATTTGGACACCGGACAAGGATCTTGCCCAGTGCGTGCGCGGCGATCGCGTTGTGCAGGTGGATCGAAGGAGCAAGGCTATCCGCAACGCCGAGGCCGTACGCAGCAAGTTTGGGGTGGCTCCCGCGCTGATTCCAGACTATCTCGCGCTGGTCGGTGATAGCGCGGATGGGTATCCGGGTATTGCGGGTATCGGACCGAAAGGGGCTGCGAGCCTCATCACGCGCTACGGCAGGATTGAGGACTTTCCGCCGCCAATCCTCGGGGAGCGCGTTGAACTTGCGCTGCTATTCAAAAAGCTGGCGACACTTCGAGTCGATGCGCCGCTCTTTGGGAACATCGACGAATTGCGGTGGCACGGACCCCGTGATGCATTCCCAGCATACTGCGCCAAAATGGACAACTCCGGTCTCGTCGCGCGCACTCAAAAGGCATCGGCTGCGTTTTCGTAGTCGCCGCATTTTCGTACTCGCAAGTCTCCGAATCTGCACAACTACCGCGGATTGAGCGCTTGACCCCCGTCGCCGCCGAGCGCCCTATACCGAATAGCGGAAACTGCACCTGTCCAATGGTCAGACAAGGCTGCCGGAGAAGATCCTGGCTGGATGCCTGGTAAATAAATCGTTAGTGCCGGGCGGCGGCCCTCGGCAAGGCTTGCCGAATTAGCGACTTGTCCTCCGACGCCTGCGCTGGCAGTCATGACACAACCAACCTGGTAGATTAGCGCAGGGGCTAAAAAGGAGAATCCCGCCGATGAAATCGCTCGCCGTTTCGACGATGCTTCTCATGCTGCTGAGCCCCTCGCTTCGGGCGCAAACGGGCTCGTTACGGATCGAAGACATGACTTGGACGGAAGTGCGTGACGCGATTGCCGCCGGCAAGACGACCGCAATCTACTACGCCGCCAGCACCGAACAAAATGGGCCGGGAGTGGCGCTTGGAAAGCATGTGTTCATCGCTCACTACTTAGCCCCTCTAATCGCCGCGCAGCTGGGCAATGCTCTCGTCTATCCCACCATGCCCTTTGCCCCGACGGGAGATTGGGGTCTGATCGGATCCGGCGTCATTGATCCTGCGAAAAAGACCGGGCACATGCAATACGCCGGCAGCGTCAACCTCGCGGCGGAAACCTTCGGCGCAGTCGCTCACGACGTGGCACTCAGCGCCATATCAGCCGGCTTCAAGAACGTCGTATTGATGTGCGACCATGGCGGCGCCGCCCAGTCTCAACTCGCAAAAGTAGCCGAAACGATGAACATGGAATGGTCGCCGAAGGGAGTCCACGTGTACTACATCCCGGACCTGTACTACAAAGAAAAGGACCTGATGAAAGACTATATGCTGAAGCACGGTTTGCCGGTTGATTTACACGCAGGCACGGACGATACCTCGGAACTGACGTACGTCGACAAAACGGTAAACGGGGAGTCTTCCAAATGGATTCGCTCGCGCAAGCTGGTCAACGGGCGAGAAGGCGATGGTACGGGAGTCAACGGTGACCAAACGAAGGCCACAGCTGCTTTGGGCAAGATGTTCACCGACGCCAAGGTCACTTTTGCGGTAAACCAGATCAGGCAGTTGATTGCCGCCGCAAATTAGTGCCTCCCTACAGAGGGCCACTACGGCTTAGGTTGACCCACGTCCGCCATATATTTGTCGACGATCGCGGCGTCGCTGACTTGTTCTCGAGCCTCCTTCTTGATCGGCTCCGGCGCGATCATATGATCCACCTCGCTAAGCTCGGAGCGCGCTCGGCGTTCAATCTGCTCATGGCGCTGATTCAGCTGCGATACAGAGGACCGTGCGGTGGAAGCCTGCGTAATGGCCACAGCATGTACACCCTCATCACGCGCCTCTGTTGCCTTCAAGCAGCCCTGGACACGTTCGCTGTTGAGTTCCCACCAAGTCTTGAGCGCATTGGACATCTGAGCTTTCGTATGCGCCGCCGACATTTCCCATTCCGCGAGCGCGCGAAATCCCGGGTCGATGTTAGCCCACGCATTCCAATCAATGTCCGGCATGACATCCCGAAAATAACCCATCGATTCGGCGACCGAATGCGCGGGAGGCTCGAATGCCTCGACCGGACAAGCCGATGGTACGCGCGGACCTTGCACCTCGGATTCGTTTGACGGTCGTCCCGCCGATGTCCGCAGCCACACCAAGTGGGACACCCAACCGGTGAAGCGTCGATCCAGCGAGCGCCATGATTTGCGTTGCGATCCGGTCCAGTGGTCTAGGATCGAATTGATCCACTGATCCTCGGTCACCAATAATCTTGGATTCATGTCGGTTCGTGTTGGCATTGGTGCTGGCGGTCGCATGCCCATTTGGGCACTTGCATCGTTGGAAACAACCGCCAAGACAGATGCGAAAAACATGAGAACGGCTGAATTCGAATGATTCATCCTGAATCGACCCCGTCGGTGCGATCTACCACGACAACTGAAAAGCGAACACAGAGCCAACGCCAAGCGTATCCCTTCCGTGATTCTTCTTTCAATTGTAAGGAGAAGGCGCCGCAGTTGTCGACGCTCGCGCCCGCAAATCGCACGCCTTGCCCGTCACTACAGCGGCCTCCTTCTTGCGGCAACGTCCACTGCGCGGTGAATGGCAGCGCAACACGGATACAAGGAGAGGTCAAGACAACATCCAAATCGATAATGGGTTTGGCAATCAGACCCGGGACGGCTGTGCTCCCGACGTGCTCCACTCGAGTGACAATCCCTCCCAGAGCCCCGGCGATTCTGATTGCCTGTCTAGGCGGGTGATCTACTCCGCAATTCCTGCAATTTTTGCCTCATGACACCCAAATACCTTGAATACGGCGTGCCAGCCGCTTGCGTGTCGACTATCCTCTTACGAACGGGGAATCTGAGCCAACCACACAGAAGAACACGCTGATTCCACGGAGGCGGATTGATGCAGCCAGCCATGCGCATTGTATTACCGATCATCGGATTCCTCGTTGCCGCAAGTCTGGGAAGTCCTGGCAGTCGGACATTTGATTTGCTGGTTGGGGCTGCAGTGGGGTTTCTCATCGCCGACATCGGCATCCTGCGCACGCGCTTGGATGAAATCGGTAGGGAGGTCCAACGCCTGGCGGGGGAATTGCGGCGCAGTCACCCAGCGGCCGCTGCGCCGGTGGCAGCCCGCGAAATCCCATCCCAGATAGAGTCCTCCGCGCTTCCGGAGCATGCGGCGCCGGCAGACATCGCACCGCAAAATCAACCCGAACGGCCCTGGCGCGATATCGAGGCGCCGAGTCATTCCACCGCGACTCGACCGCGCTTGCCCTTGGAGCCCCCCGCTCCGGCGGCGCGCTCCGATGCCAAGGAACCGGCGCTGGTCGCTGCGATTCGCAATTTTTTCATGGGTGGAAACACCCTGGTGCGGGTCGGCGTGGTCGTCTTGTTTTTTGGCGTGGCGTTTTTGCTGCGCTACATGGCGGAACACACTCACATCCCCATCGAAGTTCGCTTGACGGGCATTGCACTCGGGAGCATTGCGCTCATCGTACTCGGCTGGCGCCTGAGGAAGACCCGAGGAGGGTATGCACTCGCCTTGCAAGGCGGGGGTGTCGGCATCCTGTATCTGATTGTCTTTGCCGCGCTGCGCCTCTACGCGATTTTGCCGGCCACGCTGGCCTTTCCGCTCCTTGCACTGATCGCCGTCATCTCAGCCATGCTCGCGATACTGCAGAACTCCATGTCGTTTGCGGTGCTGGCCGTGAGCGGGGGGTTCTTGGCCCCGGTTCTGGCTTCCACCGGCCAGGGAAGCCACGTCGTGCTCTTCAGCTACTACGCGGTGCTCAACGCGGGAATCGTGGCCGTTGCCTGGTTCAAGGCGTGGCGGCCATTGAATATCGCGGGTTTTGTCTTCACGTTTGCGATTGGCACGGCATGGGGCGTCTTGAAGTATCGCCCCGAGGAGTTCTCGACAACCGAACCGTTCTTGATCCTGTTTTTCCTGTTCTATTTAGGGATTTCAATTCTCTTCACGCTGCGGCAGCCCACCAAATCCGTCGGCTTCATCGATGGCACGCTGATTTTTGGTACGCCCATCGTGGTATTTTCACTTCAATCCGCGATGTTGCATGAGCGGCTCATGTCATTGGCTTACAGCGCCCTCGCCTTCAGTGCGCTGTATCTTGCAATAGCGTGGGGCTTGAAGCGCCGGCCCAGCGATTCTCGGAAGCTGCTATTCGAATCCTTCATGGCCTTAGGCATCGCGTTTCTAACGCTGGCGATACCGCTCGCTTTGGACGCGCGTTGGAACGCCGCCACCTGGGCATTGGAAGGCGCCGCTCTGATCTGGGTGGGATGTCGGCAAAACCGATTTCTGCCGCGAGTCTCTGGTGCCTTATTGAGCTTCGCCGCCGCCTGCATCGCCCTGTCGGGATTGACCTTGAGCGCCGGCCATCTGGGACTGCCCCTCGGCAACTATTTCGGCATGCTGGTGCAAAGCATCGCCGCCGTATTCTCGGCCCGCACACTTCACGCCCATCGACAGCATCTCAAGGAGACGGAAGCTCTCGTTCCTGACGTGCTCTACTGGGGCGGACTCGGATTGTGGATGGTGGGAAGCGTGAGCGAAATCCACCGATACGTACCCGCGCATGAGATGGCCGCGGCATTGCTGCTCGTGACGTTCACGACCTGGGCATCCAGCGAAATCCACCACCGTACGCAACTCGGCGCGGCAAGAATCGCGGCCCTGCTCCAGCTGCCTACCCTATTGGGGTTTGCGGCTTATGCCGGCCTCAGCCTCGAACACCCGTCTGCGGACGGCGGATGGTGGGCATGGCCGCCGGCGTTTGCGGGTCTGTATTTTCTGATGCTTCGCCACGAAGGAGTCCCTCGTGCACCGCTGGCGAAATCGTTGAACTCTGTCGCGGCCTGGCTGTTCTGTGCTCTCCTGAGTTGGGAATTCGCCTGGCAGGTCAAAACACACGTGGCGGGCGGCAACACGTGGCAGGCTTCGGCATGGATCATCATTCCGGCGTTCCTGCTCTGGCGGCTGCCCAAGCTGGTAACCCGGGTCGCATGGCCTTTTGCAAGAAACCGCGAAGCCTATTTGTTCGTGGCGGGCGTTGGGGTGGCACTCTATCTTGGTGTCTGGAGCTTGTGGACCAATGGCACCTCACCCGGTGACAGTTCTCCGTTACCGTATATTCCGGTGCTCAACCCGCTCGACCTCGGCCAAGCGCTGGTACTGCTCGTGCTACTTCGATATTGGCGCTTTCTCAGAGCCGTCGATTCGCCGGGATCTCCCCGAATTGATAAGCGATTTCCTCTGCCGGCGCTCGCCGGACTGACCTTCATTTGGTTGAATGCGCTGCTGCTGCGGACTTTGCACCAATGGTTTGGAGTGCGTTTCGCACTCGAGGATTTCATGGCTTCGACGTTGGTTCAGACCTCGCTGTCCCTATTCTGGACCGTATTGGCGCTCACGACCATGCTCGTGGCGGCGCGCAAGCGCACCCGGCTTGTTTGGCTCGCGGGCGCGGCACTGTTGGCCGTGGTCATTGCCAAGTTGTTCTTGATCGACCTATCCCGGATTGGATCAGTGGAGAGAATCGTGTCATTCGTCGGAGTCGGGCTGCTGATGCTCGTCGTCGGCTATTTCTCGCCGTTGCCGCCGGCGCGCGAGCCACGTTCATGATTCGTACGCTCCTGTGCATATGCGCACTTCTGATGGGCTGGGGCGAGTTGCGCGCAAGGGAGCTGTCGCCGCAAGATTTCGCCTTCGGGCTGCCGGTAACAGTTCCCCGGGAGGCTGCCGCCTACCGCTTCCCCCTGCCGCTGCCCGTCTATCAGAATACTTTTCGCGAAGATCTGGGGGACATACGCATCTACAACGCGCACGGGGTCACGGTACCGTTTTCGTTGCTGAGGCCGGCATTGCCATCCCCGATTCATGCGGATGCCGTCGCACTACCCCTGTTTCCGCTTCATGAGGGATTCCGGGCGGTTCTCGACGGAGTTCGCGTCACGATCAACTCCGCGGGATCTGCCGTCAATCTGCAAACCCAAAACGGCGCGCCGGCCGTGACGTGGATTGGCCAGTACCTGCTTGACGGCCGGGCACTCGATACGGTTGTTTCTGCCTTGCGATTGGATTGGCCCCAGGATGCCGCGGAGTATTCCGGGCGGCTTCGGGTGGAAGCCAGCGATGATCTGGCCTCGTGGCGAACCGTCGCAGCCGCGGCACCCATCGCCAATCTTCGCGCCAACGGACAAACCCTCATCGAGAATCGCGTCGCATTGGCTCCCACCAAGGCTAAATTCTGGCGCATCTCGTGGCTGGGCGCCGCGCCGATATTCGAGTTGACCTCGGTTCTCGCGGAACCGGCGGACAGCCCGACAGAGCCCACGCGGTCCATCCTCGATGTCGCGGGTGTACGCGACTCCGGTAACGCCACTGAATACGTTTTTGACTTGAGCGCTCACCCCCCGGTGTCGCGCATCAACGTTTTGCTGCCCGATGCCAATACAGTCGTTGAGGTCGCCTTGTCCTCACGGCGTGTGCCGAGCGATCCCTGGCGGCCCGTGATGCGCGCAGGTTTCTACCGCGTGAAAGGCGCCGATGGCGAGCAGCAGAACTCGCCACTACCGGTCAGCGTCGATAGCGATCGCTACTGGCAGGCGAGACTGTTGAATCCCGGAGGGCTGCCGCAGTCTCCTCTGCGACTACATGTGGAGTGGATTCCCGACGAAGTCACCTTTCTCGCTCAGGGCGAGGGACCTTTTCAATTGGTGTATGGCAGCTCCACCGCGGCCCATGCGGAGACCGACCTTAGCCATCTACCGGTCTCATTGGAAATTGCGCCCGCCGCGCCAGGAACGCCGGCAGTGTTAGGAGGTTCGACTCGCCTGGCCGCCAAACCGGCGCCATTTCCCCGCACGCGTGTCGTATTGTGGAGCGTCTTGCTCCTGGCCGTGATCGTCCTGGCGTCGATGGCCTACCGCATTTCCAAAGAGACGGGCGCTCGTAGTAAACCCTAGCAACGCAGGTGCCTCCCACAAAAGTTGCCCGTGGCTGCGGCGACAACTGACCAATGCGCGATGCCCGCGGCCTGCTCGATCATTTGCGTGCCACCCAACGGGCTGATGATGGCTGCCGCAAACACCGAGGACCGGATGCCCGCCGATAACCCGTAGGGGCCTCGGTAAACCGCCGTTCAAACGCTCGGATGAAGCTGGACGGGTGTTCATATCCGATGGTGTAAGCGATTTCCTTTACGCTCAGGCAGCTGTTCTCCAATAGATGCGCTGCTCTCTGCAGCCTATATTCGGTGATCCATTCACCCATGCAAACGCCGGTTTGGAGTTTGAATGTTTTCTGAAGGTGGGAGCGACTGAGCCGGAATGCCGAAGCCAGATCGCGAATGGTCACGACCGGCCTTGTTTCCGTCCTTTCCAAGAATTCGCGCACGCGGCGCTCCAACGGCATTTCCGGCAATCTGTCGGGCGCAGTTGACGTAGAAATCACTTCCGACGCCGTACCGATGCTTGATCTCATCTGTTCCCTCCCGGTCCTCGAAGAGGACTGCTGCAGACCAATCAAAAGCTTGTGTCGGTCATATCGAACATCTTCCAAGGTGGATGTTTTCAGTCGATTGCGCGCCAGGTCTGTTTCAGCGAGTCCCTGGCCGGGACGAGGTGGGTGTATGAAAAGCGGTTGTTACGGGGCGCGCCTCAGATTCTGGTGACAGAGCCGCTCGCCGCATGCGACCGAACATGATGCCGGTTTCCACCTCAACCGGGCGTCCGTCCAGAAGATATGGCTTGAACTGCCACTGTGACAGCGCATCGGAAATGCTTTTAACCTGGTCGGCAAAGGCGCTCAGGAAGTGAATGTGTTTCACCTTACCGTCCTTGCCGACGATGATCCGGACGGGGATCGGATTGAATCTGGGCTCAACGAGGATCGGATCGACTCGCGTTATCAGATTTTCCGTGTTCGCGAAGTCTTTGATACAGAGAGGAATGCCGCCGCCGCCGTTCCCCGCGGTGGTGCCGGCATTCGCGGGCAGCCTCATGGTGTTCATGCTCTTGACGACGTTTTCCATGAGCTTGGCGTCACGGCTGGTGAACACGAACTGAATCGTGTGGCAGCGGACCTCTGTTGCAAGCACGTGCCAATGCAATTTCGCCACTGGCGACATGTAGTCGAAGCGTACGAAAGAGTGATTCGCGATTCGCACCTCCGTAGGAGGGCGTTCCACTTTGTAGTCCCGGTCCAAGCGCTGGCTGGAGACGTTGATCAATTCGAAGGCACTGTTGGCCGGGACCAGGGTGAAAAACATATCCTGGGCGGCGATGAGCATGTGCCCCGGATTCATGCCGGCGGGGAATGCCGCGGGTTCGATCTGCGCCAGGACATAGTAACCGCTCGGCGAGGGCGGCGGCCCGCCATCTCCTTCAGTCCATTCCCTGGAGGGGCTGTAACTGAGATCAAAATACTCATTGCTGTAGGTGTGATCGACGACTTTTCCACCTTCCGGAAGGGGCGTGACGGAGTCACTTGAACTCGACCACGCGCCCTTCACGAGAATGGGGCCGCCCTCAGCACAAGCAGCCCCCTGCCACAACGTGGCCAATGCAAGAAGTCCTAGAACAGGGTTGCGATTGCGCACCTTAACTTCCCTCAAGCCCGTTATCTCAAAGTAGGTGATCAAAAAACCGAGCGGGACATTGCTGTCCCGCCCGGAAGTGATCTGCGCAACAAAGCGAATTACAGCGAACGCAGAAAATTCACCAAGTCCTGCTGCTGTTGCGTCGAGAGCAGGTTGAAGTTTTGCACCACCTGCGTGGCTTCTGAGCCGCTGCTCTTGTGAGCGGCAATGGCCGTCAGCAGATTGGTCGTGCGCCCATCATGCAGGAAGAAGATGCGCTGACCGACGCCCCACAACGGCGCGCTGCGGAATTGGTCGCCGCCCGCCCCACCTTGGGAGACATTGTCGGCCAAGCGGGTGCCCATATGGTGGACTTCGATATCCGAGAATGCATTTACGGGAGCGTTCCCCAGCGACGCTGTGACGTTGGACGGCTGGGTGGAGTTGATCGTCGGCGTGTGACAGCTTGAACAGCCGATGCTGGTAAACAAGCTCTTCCCCTCGGTGATTGAAGAGGCTCCGCCGGGCGTGGTCGTCGACGGCGTCGGCGGGGCCAGCAGACGCATGAACTCGGCGAACAGGTCGGTGTCCGGGGGGACCTGTGCATTCTGGGCCGACTGATCCGAATTGGCACCCACGACGAAGTTGGTCGCATCCTCGGGATATCCGCCGCCCGACAGGTTCAGGCAATTTGCCGGGAGGCCGCCCGCCTGCTCTTCTTCCGGAGTAGGTCGGTCCTGACCAAATACTTCGTTACTGATGCCCATTTCCACGTTGTAGGCCTCACCGGCAAAGATCACCAGCGACTTGTTCTGTGCCTTCCAACCAAAGCGGGTGATCGTGCCGTCATTGCCATTGTGATTGAAGGAGCCGCTGATCCCAAAGTTGTTGCCCGCCTGAGCCTTATGATTGGCCAGCAAGGTCGAATCGTCGATGTTCTCCACCAGTCCGGCACCAAAGAGCGGCGTAGGAATGCGGAAAATGATGTTGTCGTTCGCTTGAGCCTGGGCAAAATTGGGCTGCTGTATGGCGCAGCTGCCGGCATCGGCTCGTCCGGAGACGGTAAACAGATCCTCCACACCGCCATTGGGCGCGCTGCTATTGGGCGTGCCGTCCGAGTTGGCGAAAAATGGAAATCGCGCTTCGCGCGTAGGCCCATGCGCCGTAATGAACGTGGGTATCGTGTTGCTCGATGTGACGATGTTATTGGCGATCGCTTGGAATTGCGGATTGTTCGCCGGCCCGGTGCCGCCGACGGTCGGCTGAGAATGACATCCCGCACAGCTGTTGAAGTTGAACCGCGGCCCCAAGCCATTGTTCGTACCACCCGAGACGACTTCTTCAACCATAAAGCGCCCCAGTCCGTTTTCGAAAAATTCGAGGGCGCCTACGGGATGAAGATTCTGCAGTACGGATGGAAGCGGCAACGGGCTCGTTGGCGTCGCTGTCGGTTGGCCGTTGATTGCTCCGGGACGAACCCCCGGATCGACAGCCCCAGAGGAAGGTGTCGGCGTCTGCGATAGGGCAATTCCGGGAACTGCCAGGGCCGCTAAGATTACACCGCGCATGCACAGTGCTGTGGTCTTCATCATTGTGATCTCCCTTAATTTCGCGGAGTGCGGTATACCGGCCGGCCGCACTGAATGTTTCGGTATCCGAAAATTCAATATTCGATGAGGCGTGCATTTTTATATCCGCGCTGAGTACTTCGCAAGGCGGAGGAATTAGCTTAAAGAGTCTTTCATTAGCATTTCGTCGCCGCTGCACTTCCCGGCCCCTCCCCACCCTGGCTGATTAATCTTTGTAGGACACACGAACTTTGAATCCCCATTTCATAATCATTGTGTACGTCGGGAAGGTACCCCTAGTACCCCATTGGGAACAGTGTCGGCGTATACGGACAATCGCCCCAAACAGATTACGAACTTCGAGGTGCTCGATAAGTCCGTACCGCTACAGGAAACAGACACGTCCGCCCGACTCGTCTGTAAGACAGTGCACCGAAGCATGTCAGCGGACGCAAGCAGCAGGTCGCTTCGTGTGTTATTTGTCGGCGCGGACTGAATGTGAGTCATGCCGCCATGGCTTGAGACTCGTGATCACGAGAACACACCAGGCCGCCGCCAGACACTGATGGAGAACTACGGCTTCCCGGGCCTCACGGGCGTCGTGGCATCCTCACCCACTACCGTCGTCCACTCGCGAACATGCCATCGCGTTATGAGACCCGCGATCATGTAAGGATCTGACGCGACGAAACGCTCGGGAACCGCCTTGGAGTCGCACCGAAACAGAAGGGCCGCGCCGTCTACCGGATTGGCATAGGCGCCGGCAAGAATGAGTTCGCCCCGCTCCTGCGCCTTCCAGGCTGCCAGTAGATGCGCAGATCGAAATGGTGCGCGACGCGTTATGTAATCAGGCACGAACTCGTAGAAAAGCAAATAGTGCATGCATCCTCCGGATCAATCGCACAGCCGCGGTTCGCAGAGTCTAACAAGCTTACCGTATCGCCGACTCGCACTCGGATTACCCTCTGCTCCAGTGTGCCGTCGACCGCGCAGTCCTTGAGCGCTCATTGACGCCGGCAACGGCCGCGAATAGTCTGAATCCGCAAAAGAAGAAGATTCGGGAGTCCCATGTCTGAACCCTCGGGTCAGGTCAGCCAGCTGTTGCAGCAATGGGTCAAGGGGGACCAGGGAGCCCTCGGTGCGGTAGCACCCGTGATTTACCAAGAACTCCGGCGCCTCGCCCATTACCACCTGCGGTCGGAGAAAGCAGACCATACGCTGCAAAGCACGGCTCTGGTGAACGAAGCTTTCATTCGGCTGATTGGCAACCAACCAGTGCAACTCCACAATCGCGCGCACTTCGTGGCGATCGCCTCACGTTTGATGCGGCAGATTCTCGTGCAATATGCGCGGACCCGCCGCGCCGCCAAACGCGATGGTGGGCTCAGGATTTCTCTGGAAAATGTAAAAGAACTTCCGATCGCCGGGGATGATGAACTGGTGGCGTTGGACGATGCACTGAACGAGTTGACCCGGATCGATGATCGGCAGGGAAAGATCGTTCAGATGAAGTTTTTCGGTGGACTGTCCTCCCAGGACATAGCTGAGGTGCTCCGGATCTCATTGGCAACAGTGGAGCGAGACTGGGCGACGGCGCGGATCTGGCTGCGTCGGGAAATGACTCGAGCTGCTTCACCGTGACCGCTCCTGGTTGGGGACGAGTCAAACACTTGCTGCACCAAGCAAGCGCATTGGAGGGAGAGAAACGCGCCCAGTTTCTCGATAGCGTCTGCGCATCGGACGCGGCGCTACGCGCGGAGTTGCAGTCCCTGCTCGAGGTTGCCGATGGCATGAGCGACGAGTTCATGGAATTGCCGATATCCGGCAGCCTTGAAAAGGCCGCTGATGCCCTTGGCGCTTCAGCATTGGCAGCGGGGCAGATCTTTGCACAACGCTTTCGACTGGTCCGCGAATTGGGCGAAGGCGGCATGGGGCAGGTGTGGCTCGCCCAGCAACTGACGCCGGTGTTGCGGCCGGTGGCGCTCAAGCTGATCCGGGCCGGGATGTACGATGCGACGGTCGTGCAGCGCTTTCAGGCAGAACGTCAATCGCTCGCGATCATGGATCATCCGGCGATTGCCAAGGTGTTCGATGCCGGAGCGACACCGCAGGGACAACCGTACCTCGTGATGGAGTACGTACCCGGGTTGCCCATCATGCGGTATTGCGACCAGAAGAAACTCAAGATTGCCGAGCGGGTGGAGCTTTTTATCCAGGCCTGCGAGGGTGTGCAGCACGCCCATCAGAAGGCCATTATCCATCGTGATCTGAAGCCGGCGAATATCTTGGTGATCGAGGTGGACGGCAAGGCTGTCCCGCGGATCATCGACTTCGGTCTCGCCAAGCCGACGGCATCGCAAGCGACGGATCTGCCGATGTACACCCAATTCGGCGAATTCCTCGGAACGCCGGGGTACATGAGTCCGGAGCAGGTGAATCCGGGCATTCAGGATGTCGACACCCGCACCGATGTGTATTCGCTCGGCGTCATTCTGTACGAATTGCTGACCGGCATGCGGCCGTTTGACATCAAGGGCCGGCAGCGGCCGTCGCTCGAAGAATGGCTGCGTCAATTGCGCGAAGATGAACCGTCTCGGCCAAGTACCAAAGTCCTTACGGATCGGGACATCCTGACGGTAACCGCCCACGCGCGCAACACCGAATCGAAGCAGCTGGTGAGCGCGCTGCGCAGGGATCTTGATTGGATCACCATGAAGGCATTGGAGCGCGATCGCGAGCGCCGGTATGGCACGCCCTCGGAGCTGGCCGCCGACCTGCGGCGTTACTTGAACCATGAGCCGGTCCTGGCACGGCCGGCCACTGCCGCGTATCAAATTCGAAAACTGATCCGCCGCCATCGCATCGCCGCCGGCTTCATCGGGATCGTGACAGTCCTGTCGATCGTCGCCTCGGGAGCCGCATTGCTCGCCTTCCATAAGCAACACGAGGCGGAATTTCAGGCGACCCAAGCCCTGCAAGCGCAGTCGCGGCTGCTCACCCAGGAGGCCGCCCAGCGTCTCAAGGACGGGGATGTTGCCAGCGCGCATGGGATCATCCTGGAGGTGCTCACGGATCCTCGATTCGAGGCCGTGCGCACGCCGGCGGCGAACAGCGTTTTTCAGGACATCCGCGCGGTCGACACGCAACTCTTGGTGCTGTCCGGGCACGGCGATATCGTCCTGTCCGCCGCCTATTCGCCGGACGGCACGCGCGTCGTCACCGCATCGGCGGACAAGAGCGCACGCATCTGGGATGCGGGCACCGGCGCGCAACTCGCGATTCTCAACGGACATGGCAGCAGCGTCTATGCCGCCGCCTACTCACCCGATGGCAGCCGCATCGTCACCGCCTCGGATGATAAGACCGCACGCATCTGGGATGCGAATACGGGCGCGCAACTCGCCGTTCTATCGGGTCACGCAGACCAGGTCAGTCTTGCCGTCTATTCGCCCGACGGCGCGCACATCGTCACCGCGTCGTTCGACAAGACCGCGCGCATCTGGGACGCGCGCACCGGCGCGCAACTCGGCGTGCTGTCCGGGCATGGAGATTCGGTCATTTCGGCCGCCTATTCACCTGACGGTACACACATCGTCACTGCCTCGGACGATAAGACCGCACGGATTTGGGATGCACGCTCAGGGAAGCCGCTCGCCGTATTGTCCGGCCATGGCGACCGCGTCGAGTCGGCCGACTTTTCGCCCGATGGCACCCGCCTCGTCACCGCGTCCCGCGATAAGACCGCGCGCATCTGGGATGCCCGCACCGGCACGCAGCTCGCCGTGTTATCCGTAGGCAGCCTGGTCTTTTCCGCCGCCTACTCCCCTGACGGCACGCGCATCGTCACCGGGTCGTTGGACAAGGCCGCGCGCATTTGGGATGCCCGCACCGGCACGCAGCTCGCGGTGTTGTCCGGCCACGGCAGTTTCGTCTATTCCGCCGCGTATTCGCCCGACGGGACGCGCATCGTCACCGCCTCGAATGATAAGACCGCGCGGGTCTGGGACGCGCGCATGGCCGCGCAACTCGCCGTGCTCTCGGGGCACGACAGCTACCTCTCTTCCGCCGCCTATTCGCCCGACGGAACACGCATCGTCACGGCGTCGACGGACAAGACCGCACGCATCTGGGATGCGCGCAGCGGCGCGCAACTCACCGTGCTGTCCTCGCACGGCGATGCCCTTTACTCCGCCGCCTATTCGCCGGACGGCGCACGCGTCGTCACTGCGTCGGCGGACAAAACGGCGCGCATCTGGGATGCGCACAGCGGCGTACAACTCACCATCCTGTCAGGTCATGAAGGCAGGATCTATCGGGCTGCCTATTCACCGGACGGCGCACGCATCGTCACCGCGTCATTCGACAAGACTGCGCGGATCTGGGATGCGCGCAGCGGTACGCAGCTTGCGACATTGGCCGGCCACGGCGATTACCTCTATTGCGCCGCCTATTCGCCCGACGGCGCCCGCATCGTCACGGCATCGGGTGACAAAACCGCGCGCATCTGGGATGCGCACAGCGGCGTGCAGCTCGCCGTTCTATCCGGGCATGGCGATGCCGTCTTCTCCGCCGCCTATTCGCCCGACGGTACCCGCATCGTCACGGCGTCGGTGGACAAGAGCGCACGCATTTGGGATTCGCGCAACGGTGCGCAACTCATGGTGCTGTCCGGGCATGGCGACATGGTCATGTCCGCCGTCTATTCACCCGACGGGACGCGTATTGTCACCGGGTCGCGCGATAAGACCGCGCGCATCTGGGACGCGCGCACTGGTGTGCAGCTCAAGGCATTGTCCGGCCACGATGATTACAACTCCGCCGCGTATTCGCCCGACGGCACGCGCATCGTCACCGCGTCGGTCGACAAGACCGCGCGAATCTGGGATGCGCACGTACCGGCCGGTCTTGCGGCGCAAATCCTCTGGGACGCCTCCGCCGTCACCGACCCGTTGTCTGAGGTCGATCGAATCGAATTGGGCCTGCCGCCCGACGCGCATGTACGCTCCTGGCCGGCCAAAGGGTCGCGCTGTGATCAAGCCGCTGCGGCCGCCGAGGATCCAGACCGTGTGGCGCCCGGCGTTCTGCTGATGAATATCACTGTGGATATCGCCAACCCGGCTTGTTCGGCAGATACGGCGAAATCGCGACACGCCGCGCGATCGGACTATCAGATGGGGCGCACCTTGTTGGCCGGAAAGGATATGCAAGGCGCCCGACGGCAGTTCGAGGCCGCGGTAGCAAAGGGCTATCGCGCCGCGGGAGTAGCCCTGGCAGACCTGCTCGAGGCGTCTCGAGCAATTCCGCTGTACCGGACAGCGTGGCAAGACGGTGTGATCGTATCGGCCTTCAGGCTCGGGCATTTATACGAGTATGGGAACCGGGGACGCGAGAATTCCGGGATCAGCGCATTTCACACCGACCCGTCCGAAGCTTGGGTCTGGTACGGCCGGGGCGCGGTAGCCGGCGAACCCAATGCGCTCGCGCGCTTTGCCGAACGTGAGGAATCCAAAGCGCTCGCGACGACGGACGTTGCAAAAAGAAACGCGCAACTCTTGGAAGCCTTCCGGTTCTACACTGCGGCTGCCGAGAGCGCCTATGAAGAGAATTGGCCGGACGATGCCTGGAAACATTGGCGTTATCGTCGGGCCTCCATCGCCCGCACCCTCGCTCAACAGGGCATGATGCAGCAAGTCTCAGATGCCTACGCCGGGATGCTCGAGGATAGCCGTTCACGCTAGCCCGGTCCGCGCCCCTTCGCGGCGCCTGAAATATCTTTTCGGCACGATGAGGGGTTCCGTCCCCGTTTTGCACATACCCCCATAAGGAACTGCATTCAAGAATCAATAGGGGGCTCGCGATGAACAGGGTATCTCGATCGGCCATCTTATTGTTTGGCGGCATTTGCGTGCTCGGCGGCTCGGCTCGAGCTACGCAGCCGCCTGACGTGGTCAAAAGCGATGGCGCGGCGAATACCGCAATGGGAACCGACGCTCTATTGAACCTGACGAGCGGCTACTACAATACCGGTGGGGGGTATTACGCCCTCTATTACAATCAAACCGGCAGCTACAACACCGCTTACGGCGCCGCGGCACTTTTTGAAAATACGGGCTCGAGCAATACCGCCCTCGGCGCCTTTGCTCTTGAAGTCAATGGGTCCGGAGGCGGCAATACCGCGATCGGATATGAAGCATTGGGTTCGAATACCGGTGGCGGGGACAACACCGCCGTCGGTCAACAAGCGCTTCTCAACAACTCCGGCGGCCTTTTCAACGTAGCCATCGGTGAGGGCGCGCTGCAGGCCAACGTTAGCGGCTCGAGCAATACTGCGATCGGCGACAGCGCGCTGTTCAGTGCCACGGGGAGCGGCAACATCGCGATTGGCGGAAAAGCCGGCCTATCGCTCGGCGCCGGCAACAACAATATCTATCTTGGCAGTAGCGGCGGCGCTTCCAGCGAGAGCGGCACGATTCGGATTGGCGGGACCGCTCAGACGGCGACCTACGTCTCCGGTATCTACGCCACGCAGGTCACCGGCAGCGCAGTCTACGTCACGTCCTCGGGTCAACTGGGGGTGCTTGCCTCTTCGGAGCGCTTCAAGACGGATGTCGCGCCGATGGGCAGCGCGACGTTGCAATTACGGCAACTACGTCCGGTCACCTTTCAATTGAAAACCGATGTGTCGGGTACGCGGCAGTTCGGCCTGATCGCTGAGGAGGTCGACAAGGTGTACCCGGAGCTCGTCATCCGCGACGGCAGCGGCAAAATCCAGGGAATTCGTTATGAGGAGCTCGCGCCCATGCTGCTCAACGCAGTTCAGCAGCAGGAGCGCCAGCTGCTGGGCCAGCAGCGAAAGCTGCATGAAGTCGATCAGCTGAGACAACAACTTCGGCGCCAAGCCCGGCAGCTGGCGGAGCTGAAGCAACAACTCCTCAAGCCATAGGAGCTTCCCCATGCCTCTTCCTTCGCGACTACAGATCGGAATGTTGGTAACCGTGGCGACCCTGGTGGTTTGCTCCCTCGGCGTGCGCGCGGAACTCAAGACTGCCGCACACTCGATCGCCCGGCATCGAGCTCCGACACCGCCACCGCCCGAGGTCGCCAGATCAGTCGCGGCGGTGCGCGAGGAGCAAAGTCTGATTCCCACGCCGCGCTAGATCTGCGCCTCAGTGCCCTATGAAACGCCGGACGTTCTCCGGATCGTACTTCAAGGGTGCGTATTTCAGGGTGGGACAACTGCGATGTCAGTGGCGTCCCACACAGGTCGCCAGGCTTTCAGGTCTTGCTCGGCCCCCCGACTTGCAACATCCTCGCGCATTGAGTGACTTGAAGGAGCGCCGCATGCACACGCACCCGCCGATTGACCCGGATGATCCCGGCGGCACATCCGGAGAGGAAGTGCGCGAGCCGCCGCTACCCGGCACCCAAGGGACGCCCCGCGAGGAGTTTCCGCGCAAGGGCGACCTCGTCGACCCCGAGCCCGCGGCCACGAACAAATAGATTGGAGCACCAGCGGACGCGGCCGATCGGGAGGCCACGGATAGTCCCGCCAAATCCGGAACGCCGATGCAAAGGCTGCGCAAATGCCGCAGAGGCGATGCATGGTTCCCAACCCGCCGGCAAATAACTCGGCCAATACGACCAGGTCTGAAAGGGCGGCCGCCAATCGCCCTCGCGCATCTGCTTCAGGAGCACCGAACGCGCACGTGACGAATGCGTGATCCAGTTCAAACGGCTTACTCAGATTCTGCCCCGGTAGGAACAGTGGGGATGCTGAACAGCCACTGACGTGCGGTGGCTTCCTGCGTAAACACCCTCACCGATGCCCCACGATTGCGCGCCACTGTCTCGAAGAAATAATCTATCAGCTCGGCGCGCGCGACCACCGCCATTATCATGCGCCGGTCCGCTGCACGTGCGAGTTCGGCACCGATCTCGTACTTTTCAGACGTACCAACCGGCGTGTCTAACGCAGTTGCGTCGCACAGCACCCGCCAGATACGGCGAGATTGCGTTTCGGCGATGGCCCGCGCCAGTGCTCGCAGGAGGATGCCGCGCGTGGCCGGGCCCATCAAAGTCAGGCGCAGGAAACCGTCGTCTTCCGTGATCACGCTATGGAATTCATTCATTACAACGTGCCCCGCACCCCTCCAGGCAGTGGAACTCGCGCAGCTTTATCATAGCGCTGCCTGCTATTGGATGGTACGGCAGAGAACTTGCGATGCCGCGTCCCATAGCTCGGCTGACCGGAAGTAGCCGCCGTGGCTAACGCCATGCAATGTGAGTAAGCGCTTTTCGAGGGTTGGCGGCAGAGCGTTGTACACCTCAGCGGAAAGGCGAGCAGGAATGTCCCTGTCTTCAGTCGAAGTCACGACTAAAACCGGCGTCACTGCCTTGCCCGCCAACTGAATCCCGTCGAGTAGACCAAGGGATTCATCCTGCGCCGAGTGCCAGAGAAACGGGCGCCAGATGCCGGCTTGGGCGATTGTCAGGTCGCTCGGCGTTGTGCCAACCGCGGCAAGAACAACGCCTGAAACGTCCCTCCGGCTGGCCGCATCCAAGGCGAACCACGCGCCCACGCTGTGCCCCATGACGCATACCGGACCCGACGAGATCTCGATCGCTTCGCTAATCAGGCGATTTGCAGAGATGCGAATTGAATCCGCGTTGGATTGACGCTGATCGGTCGCCCAATAATTCATTACAATGAGGTCGAGATGCATTGGCTGAAGATGCGGCAGCAAGTTTGGCAAAACCCCAGTGACCTCATTGCCGTTCCCGCCGAAGAACACCACAGTCCCGCGCGCATCCGGTACACGCGCAATGTACGCGTCAACGGAAACATCTTGCTGAAGTACGAGTCGCTCAACATGTACGCCACCGATTGAGACCGCGGCAAGCTGCGACTCACTCAGCGAAGACCTCTGAATCGGAAACATGTCCTCATTTCGTACCGTGTAGCACGCAGCCACCGACCCGACGAGTACGATGGCCATCACCTTTTTCATGAACCCTCGATGTAGCATACTTGTTCTGCTCCGCATCTTCCGAATATTATTTGTCTATAATCAATACTTTACATTATTTTTCTCGAAATCACACGATATCTAGATGAGTTGACGTTCACTGGCAGTCTTTGCGGTGTCAGTATTCACCAAAAAATAAAGTCGCTTCCACTTGTCGTCTAAGTGGTACTTTTTCTCCATTGCGGTGTTCTATAGCTGTAGGGGCATCTGAAGGGAGTTGCTTATGGCGCTGGCTGATGAACTGAGCAGACTGGCAGAGCTGCGCGCAAGCGGTGGCTTGACGGAAGAGGAATTCATACGCGCGAAGGAACGCCTCTTGGGCGCCGGTCAGACTCACCCTGACCCGCTGGCGTCCGCTGTGAACACTTTTCGGCGCAGTCGCACTGATCGATGGTTCGGCGGCGTATGCGGCGGAATTGCGCGAGCGACAGGAATGGAGTCCTGGGTATGGCGCCTGCTTTTTACGGCGCTGTTTGTTTGTTTGGGGGTTGGCCTCCTCTTGTACGTACTGCTGTGGATTTTCGTGCCAAGCGAGTGACTGAGCCTCAGCGCCGCCATGATCCGGTACTACTCAAGAGTTCCCGGCGCATGAGTGCGCGAACGCCGGCGTCTCAGGCTCGGCGCTGACGTCGAGAACGCGCTGCAAATGCGCGAGCGCCGCGGCAGGCTCATCGATGAAGGTGAACAAGTCCAGATCCTCCGCGCAGATCACGTCGTGGCGTATCAACGCTTCGAAGTTGATGATTTCCTTCCAGTAGTCCGGACCGTACAGCAAGATCGGAATGCGGCGTTCGAGTTTTTTGGTTTGCGCCAGCGTGATGATCTCGGTCATTTCATCGAGCGTCCCAAAACCGCCCGGAAAAACGATGAGCGCGCGCGCGAGGTGCGCGAACCACAGTTTGCGCATGAAGAAATAATGAAATTCGAACCCAAGCTCCGGTGTGATGTAGGCGTTCGGGCGCTGCTCGTGCGGCAAACTGATGTTCAGGCCAATGCTGCGCCCGCCGGCATCGGCGGCACCTCGATTGGCCGCTTCCATGATCCCGCCGCCGCCGCCCGAGCAAACGACACAGCGAGCCGGCGGACACGCGAGATTCATCGACCATTCCGTGATCAGCTTCGCGAGGGTTCGCGCATCCTGATAGTAACGCCCCAAGGGCCCATTCTCTTTTAGCCGCGCAGATCCGAAAAACACAATCGTGTCCTGGATCTGTTCCCGGCGGAAAGCCTCGAGCGGCTCCAAGTACTCCGCAAGAATCCGCAGCGGCCGCGCCGCGTCGCTTCCGAGAAATGTCTCATCGAGGTAAGCGATCTTGGATCTCGGTTTGCGCGTCGGCAGCATGGTTAATGGATCCCCACAAAGTCAATGAAACCACGGGCAACGTCCACGTGCAGCAGCTGCACATGGACATGATTGCCCACATCGAATCCTTGGAAACCTTTGACGACGCGGCCTTCCGCGGCCGGATTCGCGATGCGCACCCAGGTGCCCTTCTCCGACGCGCCGGTCACAATACCCTCGAAGCGGGTGCCGATCCGGGAACCCAACAGCATGGCGGCGGCGGACTTTTCAATTTGCCGCTCCACTTTCTTGGCATTGCCCTCCTGCTCCGTGCAGTGCGCCGCCAGCGCCGGCAGCTCAGCATCGCCATAGGGCGCCGGTTGATCATTCAACGCCGCCTTGAGCAGCCGTTGCGTGAGCAAGTCGGGAAAGCGGCGGTTTGGGGCGGTGGAGTGCGTATAGTCGCGGACCGCCAAACCGAAATGCCCAGGCGATGCTTCGCCGGGCAGCTTCGCCATATACTCCCCGGCGCCCAGGCACTTGATCACCGCCAGCGACAGCTCGGCGAACTGGGCCGGAGCACTTTCCCGGCGCTTGATCAAAAATGCATTGAGCGCGACGGCATCGGGCGCAGCGGGCAAATATTCACCCGCATCCTTGGCCAGCTGGAGGATCCGGTCCCACCGCTTCGGGATTCTCAAGACCCGCCGCAGCGAAGCCCGGCCGTGCAGCTCGAGAAAGCGCGCCGCCACGCCATTCGCCGCAATCATGAATTCCTCGATGAGTTCTTGGGCCCGGTTCTGAGGATCCGGTTGCAGATCGATGAGCACGCCGGCATCGTAAACTGCACGATTCTCGGCGGTATCAAATTCGAGCGCGCCCTTCCCCTGACGCTGGCGCTTGAGCGTCTGCGCAATGCCGTCTTGCAAGCGCAGCTGCGTCTCGAGTCCGGCGACGGCGCTCAACCGCGGGGGCACCGCGCCGGCGCCCAGCAGCCACGCCGCGACGCTGCGATACGCAAGCTTGGCGCGATTGCGAACCAGCGCGCGATAAATGCTGGACTGCCCGAGTACTCCCCCGCCATCGACCATCATTTCGATCACCAGGCACAGTCGATCCTCATCTTGCGCGAGCGAAGTCAAATTGGTCGACAATCGCTCCGGCAGCATGGGATAGATCGCGGCGGCCGTGTAAACCGAGGTCGTGTTGGTGCGCGCATGCTCATCGACGGCGGAGCCGACCTTGACCACGCTGTCCACATCGGCGATTCCCACCCGCAGCTTGAACCTGCCGTCGGGTAGTGCCTCGGCCACTTCGATCTGATCCAGATCCTGCGAGTCGTCATTGTCGATGGATGACCACAAGAGACTGCGCAGATCGCGGATGTCTGCGCCGGGGCTGCCCGCGGCCGCGGTAGCCGCGCCGGCCTCCGACAAGGCCGCCGCGGAAAAATCGGGCTGCAAGCCATGCGCACGCATCGCATCACTCGCCAGGCGCCGCAGTTCGTCGATCCGGACGGGTGTCGTGTTCATCAGCCCATGATATCGGCAAACGTGTGATCCGGGCTGCCGTTAATGTGCGCGCAAGCCTCGGTAACCGGCCAGAAACAGCGCCACCACTTTCGTGGTCCACGCATCCAGTTCGGCCGCTGTCATGGGCGAGCCGAAACCGAGCGCACGCCGCTGGGGCAGCGTTACCACCATATAAATGAATTGATCGGCGGCAAACCGCTGATCCTCGGCAGTGACCAGGATTTTCCGCAGTCTGCGTGCCAGCAGACCGGCAATCAGCTCCGTGGCCTCGCTCTGGCCGCCATCGGTCTCGACGGCATGTGCCAGCTCTGGAAATCGGCTGGATTCACCGGTGACCAGCCGATGCAAGGCAATGGCGGGGGGAGACAACGCGGCGCGTAGAATCAGGCCGGCGAGACGCTTGAGGATTTCCGGCAAAGTCCCGCCGGAAAGAAGCGGGACGTTTTGGGGGGGGCGGATCTCGTCGATGATTCGATGAACCACGGCGGCAAAAAGGGCCGCCTTGTCTTCGAACCGATCGTAAAACGTGCGCTTCGAGATTCCGGCGCGAGCGGCGACCGATTCGATCGACGTAGACCCATAGCCTTCGTCGAGAAACAGCTCCGTCGCGACTTTGAGGATTCGCTCCCGCAGCAGCAAGGCTTCGGCTCGCGACGGGCGACCGCTTCTTCTGGCGGTCTTGGCCCGCTTGACGGGATCTTTTCTACCGATGCGGATACGAGTTGCCACCGCCGCGATAATACCCGTGGCCATAGTAGCCGGGGTGCCCGGTGTAATAAGGCCGCGGTCCGTAATACACACGCGGCGCCGCGTAGTAGCCGGGATTCGGGGCGTAGTAAACGGGCGCAGGCGCATACGAAACGCGTGGCGCATAGCCGTACCCAGGCCCACCATACCCGGGCGTCGGATCCGGTGCCGCGGACTCGCCGGCCGTCAGCACGGCAGCCGCCACGGTCAGCGGTAATGTCGCCAGCGCCACGGCCGCGCCAACTATTCCCCGCCCGAATCCAAAGCCATGCGGCCTGAATCCATGGCCGTCGGCCAAAGCCGGTGCCATGGGAAGAAGCGCGATCGCCGTCACGGCGCTGATACCGAGGATTGCTTGTCTGATTTTCACCATGTTCGCTCCTCATGAGGGTCATTCGGACGACCAAGGGTAGTCCCATCGGTAATGCAACGCAACCGTACCGTTTCAGAAACGCTGGCTCCGCAAGATCCCCTCCGCCGTTATCCTCCCGCTATGCACCAATGAAGGTCCTGCGCGCAGCGCAATAACACGGGTCCCTGCTGGCAAATCGACGGGAAAAGTTCCAGAATCCAGCATCCGGCGGTCCCCAAGCCCGACTTTGCCACCGCGCCTTTTTCCGGGAGTCCAAAAAAATTGCAAGACATCCATGGGGAATTCCTTGCCTTGGCGGATCATTTCAATCGCCGCCGCGAGTCCTTGTTGCTCGAGTGGCAACGGACGGTCAAGCGCGATCCGGATTTGAACGACGGCGATGCGTTGCCGCGATCCGAGCTTCTCGATCACTTGCCGGCGATGCTGGCTGCCTTCGAGCGCAGTCTGCGGCACGCGGCGGTCGGCGACTCGGCGCAAGGGGTGGCTGGGCCGCAGGCGGCTGCGGCGGCACAGGCACCGGCCGCCGCGCATGGCCTGCAGCGCTGGTTGCAGGGCTATGATTTACGGGAAGTCACGCGCGAATTGAGCAAGCTAAATGGCTGCGTGATCCTCGAACTGGACCGATTTGCGAAAGCCAATCCGGGCTTCTCACTGGAGGTGCTCACCCAGACACGGCAGATCTGGACGGATCTTTGCTGCACCGGCATCGAGGAAAGCGTGAATCAGTATTTCACCCTGCAGCAACAAGAGGCCTCCGGGCACTTGAAGGACCTCGAGGATGCGCTCGAGCAGATCCGGGAACTGGAGCAGCAACGCGGCGCCTTGTGGCAGCAAGCGGCGCACGATCTGCGCGGAAACTTGAGCGTCGTTGCCAACGTGACGGTCGGGCTCACGCGCCACGGGAGGCAGGATCCTTCGCGCGAGGATTTCGTGCGCATTTTGATGCGCAATGTCACATCGCTGCATCACCTGTTGGACGATGTGACCAGTCTTGCGCGCCTGCAAGCGGGGCGTGAAACGCGTCAAATTGAACCTCTCGACGTCTCGGCGATCATGCAGGCCCTGTGCGAGGGTATTCGCCCCATGGCAACCGAACGCGGCCTGTTTCTCAAATGCGAAGGCCCGCCCGGTTTATCCGCCGACGGGGATGCCGTCAAGATCCGGCGCATCAGCCAAAATCTGCTGCTCAATGCGGTGAAGTACACGCGCGTCGGTGGTGTCACCGTCAGTTGGGGCGACAGCGCGGCAGACGACCCGAAGCGCTGGTCATTGTGCATCCAGGATACCGGACCTGGTTTTCACAGCGAGTCGGGCCAGCCCATGGCGGCCGCTCTCTCGACGGCTGCTCTCTCGACGGGTGCTTTCTCAGTCGACGCGATTGCGGCCCAGTCACTGCGCGGCGATTCCGGCGAAGGCGTCGGTCTTTCCATCGTCAAACGGCTGTGCGAAATGCTCGATGCGACCATCGAAATGCAATCAGTGCCGAAGGTCGGTACCACCTTCCGTATTCTGTTCCCCCGTCACTACAAGTGACTGGGGGGTACGGGCCCTCTCGCGCCGCGCGCACTTGACCACATACATCGCGGTATCGGCCGCCTTGATGAGGGCCGCCGTGTCCGTCGCATCCTGAGGGTACTGCGCGATTCCAATGCTGGCGGACAGCGTCAACCGATGGTTCCCGATGTCGTACGGGGCGGACAGTGAATCGACGATCTTTTGCGCACAGCTCTTTGCCTCGTCGAAATCGCAATCGATCAGGAGCGCGATAAATTCATCCCCGCCTTGGCGGCTGACGGTGTCGGAGGCGCGAACGCAGCCGAGCAATCGCTGCGCGGCCATCCTCAGCACTTCATCGCCCACCAGATGACCCAGCGTATCGTTGATTTCCTTGAATCGATCGAGGTCGATGTACATCAGTGACAAGTGACTCCCTGAGCGGCGGGCCAAAGTAATCGCCTGTTCCATGCGATCGTTGAACAAGGTTCGATTGGGCAGGTCGGTCAGATGATCATGCAGCGCCAGATGCGCCAGTTTGTCCGAGAGCTTGCGCGCCGCCGTCACGTCGTGTCCCACCATGACCGCGCCCACGACACCCCCGACTCGATCATGAATGGGTGTCGCGGCGACTTCCACCGGCACCGCTTCGCCGTCGCGGCGTATCAATACGCAGCTTGCAGCGGCCGGCGCGCGCCGCTGGTTTTCGATAATGGCTTCCGTGGCGGGACACGGCGTCGATTCGCCGGTGTTGACGTCCACGAGTTGAAAAACGCTTGCCGCCGGCAATCCTTGCGCGTCGGCCTGGATCCACCCGGTCAAGCGCTCCGCGGCCTTGTTCAGATACGCGACATGGCCTCGAAAATCCGTGCTCACGACGGCATCGCCGATGGAATCGAGCGTCACTTGCGCGCGTTCGCGTTCCGCAAACAAGGCTTCGGCATGCTCATCGAGCGCCTCCGCGCTCATCAGCAGCGACAGGTGTCCTTTCTGCCGGACCGGGATCTTGCGCGCCACCAGCATGAAGCCCAGCGACCGCCCGTTTTGATCGTTCAGCGAAGTGATTTGGTGCTCGATCTCCACCCGCTGCCCGAGCCGGTTCGACAGCACCGCGTGCTTAAAGGAGACTGCGGGAGATTTCAGCGTGGATGCCGTCGCCTCGCCGTCGGTGTGCCAGATCTCCGTGATGGCCTTGCCGATTGCGTGACTTGAAGTCCAACCGCTGAGATCCTCGGCGGCGTGGTTCAAATAGACCGCCCTTGCGTTCTCATCCAATACCAGCACCGCATCCGAAGCGGCCTGCAGGCAGGCGTCCATGAGTTCCAATCTCGGCACCGTATCCACATCCAGCGGATGAAGTGTCGCTATCCCTTCACTCTTGACAGGACAGGTCATGGGCCTCTGATTTCGCCCGAGATCGCGTGCGGACGCAGTGGCCAAGTGAGACATGATGTCGTAAGAATAATCCTACCGTGCGTTCAATCCCGGTGACGGCTGGGAGGCGGCTTTATTTGCCATAACGGGGTCAAACTCGAGGCCGGACAAAGGGTGAATTGCGCCGCTTTACTTGCTCTTCGGGCCCGGACTGCCGGTTACCTTCGGGGTGGGAACCGGCACATGCAGCATCTGCAGGAAATCGAGCGACAGCATCGATGTTGAGCTGCCGGATTCATTCGACCATGACAGCGTCAAAGACCCGGGACTTCGCACCATCGGGTAGAACAAACTGCCCGTGCGAGTCTCGCCGGCAGCCAGAATCAAGGGCAGCGGCAATCGCCGCCGCTGGAACTCCGTCATCACCGCTTTCTTGTTGTGGTGATTGATGCCCAAGACCGATAAATAGTAGACGGGCACCACGACCACCGCGGCAAGTGCAGCGCCGACGACGCCGGCCGAGACGAACATGGTCGTGCCGGCAGTTGCACTGACGGTGGCGGCGCCCATGCCGACGATGAGCACGCCGGGCCCCGCAGCGCGCATGAAGCCCTCGCCATGATCTCGATACTGTTTCTCCAGGTGTTTACTCTGCTTTTCGAGCGCCCAAGGGTTGTTTCCTGCTGCGAAGGTCGCGGCACCCGCATCCGCCAGCGTCGCGGAATCAATGGTAATCGGCTGCTCACTGCGATTTTCAAGCGCGACGACATATTCGTCCCACAATGCCTCACGCTTCCACGAACCCGCACCGCGGTAACTGATGAGCGTAACGAGCGTCGGCTGCAGCGTCGGCGAGGCTGGAAACGCCCGATCGAGGAGTTCTATCGGCGGCGTGTTTTTCTTGGCGAGCTTGTACTTGGTGGCGACGCACGCGCTTTGAGATCCGAGCAACAGCATAAACATGGCCGCGGCAACGAAAGCCGTCCGGCGCTCGACATGCGAGGATGACGCTGCGCGCAAGTTTGGAGTGTATACCCCCTACTTTGGGCATACCAGCCGCGGGAGCCGAGACGTCGAGGCTCATGTCCGAATCACTGGCGCGCAATTGGCCTTGCTGCAGGCCTTGAGTTCCCCTCAGCGCGCCGTACCAGTCAGGATCGGGGGTGTTGGCAACTTACAGCTCGCGGTCCAGGGGAAGCAGGGACAAGAATTTAACCTTGGTTCTCTGCCAGGCGCTTCGAGCAGGCTCCTTCTCATAGTGAACCAGGGTGCCGTTTTCCTGCGTGGTCCACATCAGGCGCTCCCTACCGTTGCCCTTATCGATGAGCGTCACGGCATATGCATTGTCGGGTTGAGTCAGGGCGTCGAACCGCGCCGCAATTTCACCTGACAATTCCGGACTTGCCACCAGCAGGCCGATTTCGGTGTTCAGATGATTGGAGCGCTGATCGAAGTTCAGCGAGCCCACAAAGGAAGTTTTCCGATCGAAGACATACATCTTGGCATGCAATCCATAATTGCCGTGACGCGAGATCGCCTTGCCCTGCCCACTGCCGCGCGCACTGCCCAGCAATGCGCGCACTTCGTGCAATTCCACGCCTGCCTTCAGCAATCGCACACGAAAATGCATGTACCCGGATTGCGCCTCCAAACTGGGCGTGGCCTCCAGCGAGTTGGTCAAAACACGCACCCGAGCCTGCCGCTCCCGCTCACCTTCAAGCTGCGCCATCTCATCCGAGGTGGGCACGAAATAGGGCGTGACCATGATCAGCTCGGTTGAAACGGCGCTCGCCTGCTCCGCAATGGCCTTGTAGATCAATCTCCCCGGTACCTCGCCTGTCCCGACATCTTTCTTGTCCGGGCTGTCGTACACCAGCTTCACGGCAGCCCAGTGAAGGGGTACGCGGCCCGACACGATGTCCAGAAGCGTGTGATTCTGGGTGCTCTGCGCACCATCGGCGCGTTTTTCATCGAGCCGTTGCCGGTACCGGGATAGCAGCGCCTGATATGCCGACAAGGCTTGCGGCGTGGTATCCGCCTGGTCCACCGCTTGGGCGGGAATCACGATGGGGTTATTCCAGAATTGATCGAACACCCCGGATAGGCGCGGGACGATCGGTCCGATGACCACCAGATCATCGTCGCCGAATTGCGAAGACGGATCGATCTGGAAATACTGATTGCCAATATTGCGCCCACCGATCATTGCCACCATATTGTCGGCAATCATCAGCTTGTTGTGCATGCGGTAGTCGACCCGGGCCTTGTTGAACAAGAACTCGACTCCGCGACGAAAACCGTTGTGTCCGCGATATCGGAGTGGATTGTAGATGCGCACCTCGAATCCGGGTTGCGCGGACAGCGCGAGAATCTTCTCATCGCCGGCCACCGTTTCGGCATCGTCTACGATGATACGGATGCGCACGCCGCGATCCGCGGCGCGCAACAACGCTTCGACCACCAGATTGCCCGACTCATCGGCACGGAATATGTAGGATTGAATGTCGAGCGATCGCTGCGCCAGGTCGATCATCTCGACACGCGCCGTAAGACCGTCGATACCGGTCGAAATCATGCGAAATCCGGAATCGCCGCCATGGCCGGTGGCCAGAGGACCCAACGCCTTACCCAGCGGGGTCTCGAGCGCAGGCGGTACCGCCGTGGTCACCGGTCTTGGTTGAGTGGCTGCGGGAGGCAAGGAGGTGCACCCGGCCAGGATCACCGATGGCAGCCATCCGATGGTTAGACCGAGCGAGCGCAAAGGACGGGAAGCGAACATTGGGGACGTAGTCTACGCGATGCCACGATTCTTGCCGAACCCGCGGCGGCAACCGGGAAGTGGAGCCGCATCGAGCACGCCGGAATAAAGTCGCGTCTTCAAAGGTCTGTCCAGTACCTGCCCGCCAAGGGCGTCGAACGAGAGACGATGATGCGTGCCGACAGCCATGCCGAACTACGGGTTTTTGATCGGGCCACGCGATTGATCCACTGGCTGACCGCAGCCCTCATGCTGCTGGTCTTTGTGCTGGCGTTTTCCATCGATATGGCGGCGTCGCGAACATCGCATATCGCCTTTCTGCAGCTTCATCGATCCGTCGGTTTGAGCATTTGGGTCCTGACCATGGGCCGATTCGTGTGGCGCTGCTTTGCCAAGTATCCCAATTGGCCGAGCGACATGTCGCGGAGCATGCAAATCGCGGCGATGGCCAGTGAATACACGCTGTACGCGCTGCTCCTCACGCAGCCGCTTCTCGGCCTGTTGCAGACGAACGCCCACGGCGATCAGGTGAACCTCTTCTTCATCGGCCAGCTGCCGGTGCTCATCGAAAAGAATCGGCAGCTCGCCCAGACACTCTTGAGCCTGCACAAGGCCGTGGGCTTCTCGTTGCTCGGCCTGATTGCATTGCATGCCGCGGCGGCACTCTTCCATCACTTTTGGCGTCGAGATGACACCCTCACGGCCATGCTGCCGGTTGCGCAGCGCTGGCGGATCAACCCGCCGGCCGATCGAGCTTTCGAGCTTGAAGCCACTGAGAGCCATGCTGAGTCCTAATGGCGGTATGCTTGAGTCAGCATTCGAATCGACGCCGCGCGGCCGTCACTCCCAGAGGTAAATGCCCATGAATCTATCGGGAAAAGTCTTCATCTCGACCGGGGCGTTCGGCGCTCTCGGACAGGCAGTGACCGATTGCCTGATGTCCTACGGCGCCAGGCTCGCGCTCGTCGGAAGGCGACCCGCCGTTGGCGTGAAATATCCGGCAGCCGCGTTGGTGTATTCGGGCGTCGATATTTCGCGCCAGGATGCGGCTGCGGAGGTTGTTGCGCAGGTGTTCAAGGAGACCGGCCGGATAGACGGGCTTCTCAACCTGGCCGGCGGCTTTCAATGGGGCAAGCTCGAAGGCAGCACGCTCGAGGGTTGGGACTCGATGTTCCGCGTCAACTTGCTGACGGCCGTCGCATCGTGTCAGGCCGTGCTGCCGTATCTGCTGCGAGCCAAGAGCGGCAGTATCGTCAATGTCGGCGCCATGGGCGCCATCAAAGCCGCCAGCGGGATGGGCGCCTATGCCGCCTCGAAGGCCGGGGTGCTGAAACTGACCGAGGCCCTGGCCGATGAGGTGAAAGATCACGGCATCACGGTGAATGCCGTTTTACCCAGTACCCTCGATACGCCGCGCAATCGAGTGGATATGCCCGACGCCGACTTTACCCGCTGGGTGAGTCCCGGAGCGCTGGCGGAGGTGATCGCCTTTCTCGTCTCGGATGCGGCGCGTGCGATTTCCGGTGTGGCGTTGCCGGTGGCCGGGCGCGCCTAAGCGCATCACCGGCGGCTTGCGGCCGCGAGCGGCTGCTGGATCGAAATGGCCAGCGTGCCGCTGGGCGGGTTGTTGCGCACCAGCTCTCCGAGCAGCGCCAGTTCCTGCGCCTTGGGATAACCGCGGCGCCACACCAGGCCGATGCGGCGCTTGGCATTCGCCGAGTGCAGCGGCCGGATCACGAATGCGGGTTCCGGGCCTTGCGGGGCGCGCGCCGCCAACGCCGGCAACAGCGTGCAGCCGATTCCTGCGGAAACCAGCTGACAGATGGTCTCCAAGCTGGCGGCGCGGAAATCATCGATGCCCTCCTCGTCCCCGGACCACTGTCCGCACGCGGCCGGCCCCTGGCCACGCAGCCAGTGTCCATCGGCCAGGAGCAGTGGCTCGCTGCATAAATCCGCCTCGCTGATGGCTTTCAATCGCGCCAGGGGGTGACGTGGCGGACAGGCGAACCAGAACGGCTCGTCAAACAGCGCCAGCTCCTCGAACTCATCGCCATCGAGGGGCAGCGCCAACAGCGCCGCGTCGATCTGATGGCCCTGCAATCGTGCCAACAAATGTCCGGTGAGATGTTCGTGCACCACCAGCTGTAAGGTTTCAAACCGGCTCTTGAGGAACGGCAGCAGCGTCGGCAGCAGGTACGGCGCCAGCGTCGGAATGACCCCTAGGTTTAACGGCCCGCAGAGCGGACCATGTCCGGTACGCGTCGTGGCCAAAAGCTCATCCACCTGGGCCACGATGCGGCGCGCCTTCTCGACGACTTGCAGCCCCATCGGGGTCAGGGCAAACGATCTGGCGTTGCGCTCGATGAGCGTGACGCCCAGGTACTCCTCCAGTTTGCGGATCTGGGTGCTCAAGGTCGGCTGCGACACATGGCATTCCTGCGCGGCGCGCCCGAAATGCGCGCGATCTGCCAGGGTCACCAGATAGCGAAGCTCTCTAATCGTCATCCCACGGCTCTCCCGATGCACACATTCGAGGAAGGCGGCCCGAGCGGCGCTTTTATTCCCGAAAGATTCAAACATTTCCAAGGCGGGGAGGCGGGGAGCCAGGGGCTTAGGTCCAGGTCGTTTCGGCACGCCTCGAGAATTCAAAGAATGATGGAATAAAACCGCGCGCTCGGAAGTCTTCCTGTCCAGAACTGTCACTTGCCCAGGAGATGAATATGTCGGATGAATCGCTGCTGTCGCGTCGTAACGCCTTGAAGTGCATGGCCTACGGCGGTGCCGGAACGTTGTTTGCCTTGTCCGGCGGGGTGCTGGCGCCGATCGATCTGGCCATGGCGGCCGGCGATGCCAAGGGCGCCGCCAAATTGGGCAAGCCGCTGTTCGTGCAGATCAGCGACACCCACATCGGCTTTAACAAGGAGGCCAATCCGGATGTCAACGGCACCCTGACCCAGACCATCGACATCGTCAACGCCATGGCCGATCAGCCCGCCCTGATCATCCATACCGGCGATATCACGCATCTGTCCAAGCCCGCCGAGTTCGACACCGCCCAGCAGCTGTTCTCGCGCCTGCGCACCACCGAGATGCACACCGTCCCGGGCGAGCACGACACCAGCGATGCCACCGTGACCGAGTACTTCAACCGCTTCGGCAAGGCCTCGAACAACAAGGGCTACTACAGCTTCGATCATGCCGGCGTGCACTTCATCGGCCTGATCAATGTGCTGCAGTTCAAGCCGGGCGGCTTGGGCACCTTGGGGGCGGATCAGCTCGCCTGGGTGGCCGCGGATCTCAAAGGCCGCTCCTCCAGCACCCCCATCGTGGTGTTTGCGCACATGCCGCTGTGGACCATTTACGAGCCCTGGGGTTGGGGCACCGGGGATGCGGATCAGCTGCTCACGCAACTGCGCCGCTTCGGCTCGGTCACCGTGCTGAACGGCCACATCCACCAGATCGTGCAGAAAACCGAAGGCAACATGACTTTCCACACCGCACGCTCCACCTCCTATCCGCAGCCTGCCGCCGGCGTCGGCTCAGGTCCCGGGCCCTTGAAAGTGCCCTCGGATCAGCTGGCCGCGATGCTCGGCATCACCAGCGTCTCGGTGGTCAAACATCCGAGCGCCCTCGCGCTCAACGACACGGCGCTCGCCTAGGCGCCAACCGTCAAGGAGAGCGTTGATGATTTCCAGACGATACCGCCCGTGGCTGACCGTCGTCGGCGCCGCGCTCTTGTGGGGTGGTGCGATCAGCGTGCCGTCGCTGGCGCAGACGCCGGATCCGAATCGCATCGTGATCCAAGAATTCATGTTCACACCCAATCCCCTGACGGTCAAAGCAGGCGCGACCGTCACTTGGGTGAACATGGACGATGAACCACACACCGTCGTCAGCAACACGGCGATGTATCGTTCAGGTGCGCTCGATACGAACGAGAGCTTCTCGTTCAAGTTCGTCCAACCGGGGACGTATCACTTCACCTGTTCGGTTCATCCGCGCATGGTGGGAGTCATCGTCGTGCAGTGAATCCCGCTTTCATGCCATGGATTCCCGCGCCAGTTCAACGATGTCACGGACTTCCAGGATTTGCTTGGGACAGCCGCGCCGCGCAACTTGGATCATCGCGATCGCCACTTCGCGCAAGGTGCAAAAGCCTGCCGGGTACAGCGCCCGGCCGATGGGACGATGGCTCTCATGAACCTTGGGCGATCAGTCGGTGTACGCCGCGATCAACGCCCGCGCAGCATTGGCGACGCCTTGCACCGGACCATGCTCACCCATGGTCACGCGCGCCAGGAAGGCGCCTTCCCATAAGAGCATCAACGCGTCGCCCAGCGCCCGCGGCTCGCGGGCATTCATGCCGTGCGCGAGCTCATGGAAGCGTTCGCGCATTTCTGCCTTGAACTTTTCAATGACCGGGCGCGCCGGATGCCCCGGCTCGGTGATTTCCACCGCGGCGTTGGCGAGTGCGCAACCGCGCGAATCAACCTCACAGGTGTTCTTCACCAGCACGTCGAACAACGCCTCGACCTGCAAGCGCGGATTGCCTGCGTGCGCCGCGAGGGTCTCGTCCCACCAGAACCATCCTTCGCGCTCCTCGCCCCGCAAGTACTCGGCGACGAGTTCATCTTTGGAGGCGAAGTTGCGGTAGAAACTCATTTTGTTGGTGCCCGCCGCATTGGCAATGGCATCGACGCCCACCGCGTGAATACCGTGCCGATAGAAGAGATCCGTGGCGGCGCTCATGATGCGATCGCGCACGCGCGGCTTCGGTACCATGGAAATTACTTCTTTATCTTCAATGACTTGCATTTGTTTCGGTCGAACCATACGATCCTCCGCTTGACATGTGAGTGACCGGTCATTAACGTACCCCCGAGAGTTACTGACCGGTAACACACGTCGCGCATAGGATCGGTGTGTTGCGGCCGCAAGTCAAGTCCCCTTTTAAGGAGGCTCGCCGGGCGGCCAAGGTCAGCGCTCGCCGCCGGGAATTGTCCTTAGGCGGCAGTCCATCGACGGAGTCATCGTGCCGCAGAAGTCACTCATCTTTCGCAAGACATCGCTTTCTGTCCTCTTAGGCGGACTCGCCATCGCCGCCATTCTGCTGTTCTCGAGCGCCGGACACTCCGGGTCCAAGCCTCAGGCGACGGCCAAGGCCCCTCTGCCGGAGGTGACGGTGGCCGAAGTGATTCACCGGCCGCTGCGCGAGTGGCAGGAATTCAGCGGCCGCCTGCAAGCCGTCAACACGGTGGAAATCCACCCTCGCGTGAACGGCTTCATCGATCGCGTGGCCTTTACGGATGGCGCCCGCGTCAAGAAGGGCCAGCTGCTGTTCCAGATCGACCCGCGGCCGTTTCAAGCGGAAGTCGAACGGCTCGTCGCAGAGCGCACACGCAGCGTTTCCGACCTCGAACTGGCCAAGGCAAATCGTGCGCGCGCCGAACGGCTGATCAGTGCGCATGCCATCTCGCGCGAGGAATACGAGCGGCAGGTGGCCGCCGAAGCCTCGGCGCAGGGAGCCTTGGGCTCCATCGATGCTTCATTGCAGGAAGCGCGCCTCAATCGAGAGTTCACCGAAGTGCGTGCGCCGATCGACGGTCACGTGTCGCGCGCCATCATCACCGCCGGGAATCTCGTGACCGGGGCCAGCCTTCTGACGACGCTGGTGTCCGACGACCCGGTCTATGTGTACTTCGACGCCGATGAGCAGACGTACCTGCGCTATGCGAAGGCGAAACATGGGCAGGCGCGCGCGAACAGCGGCTCGGATATCTACATTGGACTGGCGGATGAGGACGGCTACCCGCATGCCGGGCAGCTCGACTTCATCGACAACCAGGTGGATGCCAACACCGGAACGATTCGTGCGCGCGCCGCGCTGGCAAACCCCGACGGCCGCTACACGCCGGGCCTGTTTGCACGCGTGCGCCTGATCGGCGGGGAAGATCGCGACAGCGTCCTCATCGAGGATCGCGCGGTGGGCACGGATCTTTCCAAGAAGTTCGTCCTGACGCTGACCCACGATAATCGGATCGAGTACCGCCTGGTCGAACTGGGGCCGGAAATCAACGGTCTGCGCGTCGTGACGCACGGACTTGCGCCGAACGAACTCATCGTCGTCAACGGTCTGCAGCACGTGCGGCCGGGCCAGACCGTGGCCGCCACGCGCGTCGCCATGAGCGATGTCGACGGCGGTCTCACCCAGGTCGCCGCGCAGCCGGGTCCCGCTCCCGCGGCGAGCCCGGTCGATGCCGTGTCCCGGCTTGCCCAGACCGCCGTGGCCCTTCACGTCGTTCACTGAATGCCGCTCCCTATGCTTGCGCAGGACCCGTCATGAAAATCTCGCAGTTCTTCATCAGCCGTCCGATCTTTGCCGGCGTGCTCTCGGCGCTCATCCTGCTGGCCGGGCTGATCGCCCTGCCCCAGCTGCCGATCAGCGAGTACCCCGAAGTGGTGCCGCCGACGGTGATCGTCAAGGCGAACTACCCCGGCGCCAATCCCAAGGTCATCGCCGACACCGTGGCGAGTCCGCTGGAGCAGTCGATCAATGGCGTGGAGGGGATGCTCTATCAGTCGTCACAGGCGACCGCCGACGGTGTCATGACGCTCACGATCACGTTCGCCTTGAGCACCGATATCGACAAGGCCCAGGTGCAGGTGCAGAACCGCGTCTCGCAGGCGCTACCGAAGCTTCCCGACGTCGTGCAGCGCCTCGGCGTCGTCACCAACAAGTCGTCTCCGGACTTGACCATGGTGGTGCACCTGGTTTCGCCCGACAACCGCTATGACACGCTTTACCTGTCGAACTATGCGCTGCTTCGCGTCAAGGACGAACTGGCCCGGCTGGACGGCGTCGGGGATGTGCAGGTGTTTGGGGCCGGTCAGTTCTCGATGCGCATCTGGCTGGATCCTGAGAAGGTCGCCAGCCGCGGCCTCGACGCCGACGATGTCGTGCGGGCCATTCGCGAGCAGAACGTACAGGTCGCGGCGGGCCAGCTCGGCGCGCCGCCGCTGCCGAGCGCGACTGAATTTCAAGTGGCGATCAATACCAAAGGGCGCCTCGTCACGGAGGATGATTTTCGCAGCATCATCATCAAAACCGGCGCCGGCGGGCAGGTCACGCGCCTGAAGGACGTGGGACGCGTCGAACTCGGCGCCGACACCTATGCACTGCGCGCGCTGCTGGACAACAAAGCGGCGGCGGCGATTCCGATCTTCCAACGCCCGGGCAGCAATGCGATTGCGATCTCGGAACTCGTGCGCGCCAAAATGCAGGAGCTCAAGCACGACTTTCCGCAGGGCGTCGATTACCAGATTGTCTACGACCCGACGATTTTCGTACGAGGTTCCATCCACGCGGTGGTGCACACCTTGCTCGAAGCCATTGTGCTGGTGGTGTTGGTGGTCATCGTGTTTCTGCAGACCTGGCGCGCCTCGGTCATCCCGCTGATCGCCGTGCCGGTGTCGCTGGTCGGCACCTTCGCGGTCATGCACCTGTTCGGATTCAGCCTCAACGCGCTGTCGCTTTTTGGCTTGGTGCTGGCCATCGGCATCGTCGTCGACGATGCCATCGTGGTGGTCGAGAACGTCGAGCGCAATATCGCCAATGGACTGAAGCCGGTGGAGGCGACCCGGCAGGCGATGCGCGAGGTGACCGGTCCCATCATCGCCACGGCGCTGGTGCTGTGCGCGGTGTTCGTGCCCACCGCGTTCATCAGCGGGCTCACCGGACAGTTCTACAAACAGTTCGCGCTGACCATTGCCATCAGCACGGTGATCTCGGCGTTCAATTCCTTGACCCTGTCGCCGGCACTTTCGGCGTTGCTGCTCAAGGAGCACGGTGCGCCGCCCGATCGGCTGACCCGGATCCTCAATCGCCTGCTGGGCGGATTCTTCCGTCCGTTCAACCGGTTCTTCGCTGCTTTTTCAGCGCGCTACGTCAGCGGCGTAGGAAGGGTCGTGCGCGCCGGCGGCATCGTTCTATTCATCTACGCCGGGTTGATCGCGCTCACCTACGCGGGCTTCGCGCGCACCCCGACCGGCTTCATTCCCCCGCAGGACAAGCAGTACCTGGTGAGCTTCGCGCAGCTTCCCGATGCGGCGACGCTCGATCGCACCGAGGCGGTGATGCGCCGCATGGACGATATTGCCCTCAAGCAACCCGGGGTTGAACACGCGGTCACCTTCCCCGGCCTCAGCATCAACGGATTCACGAACAGCCCCAATTCCGGCATCGTGTTCGTGACCTTGAAGCCTTTCGAGGAACGCAAATCCAAGGATCTGTCCGCCGGGGCCATCGCCGCCGCGCTCAATCAGCAGTATGGCAAGATCCAAGAGGCCTTCATTGCCGTCTTTCCGCCCCCGCCCGTCAACGGCCTGGGGACCATCGGCGGCTTTCGCATGCAGATCGAGGATCGCTCAGGCTTGGGCTTCGAGGAGCTCTTCAAGCAGACGCAGAACTTGATGGCCAAGGGGAATCAGAACCCTGCCCTGCAGGGCCTGTTCTCCAGCGACCAAGTCAACGTTCCGCAAGTCGATGCCGACGTGGATCGCGAGAAGGCGAAGATGCAGGGCGTATCGGTGCAGGAACTCTTTGACACCATGCAGGTGTACCTGGGCTCCTTGTACGTCAATGACTTCAACGCATTCGGCCGCACCTATCCGGTGACGGCGCAGGCAGAACCGAGTTTCCGGCTGCAGGCCGAAGATGTGGTGAGACTCAAGACCCGCAATGCGGCGGGCGACATGATCCCACTGGGATCGTTCGTGACCGTCAAGCGCTCCGCAGGTCCTGATCGCGTCATGCACTACAACTCCTATCCCACCGCTGAGATCAACGGCGGCCCCTCCCCGGGCTTCAGTTCCGGTCAGGCGCAGGCGGCGATGGAACAGCTCGCCCGCCAAGATCTCCCCAACGGCATGAGCTTCGAGTGGACCGAGCTGACTTATCAGCAGATCATCGCCGGGAATACCGCGGTGCTGGTCTTCCCGCTGGTCGTGCTGCTCGTTTTTCTGGTGCTGGCCGCACAGTACGAGAGCTTGAACCTGCCCCTCGCGGTCATCCTGATCATGCCCATGGTGCTGCTGTCGGCCATCACCGGCGTGCAGCTGACCCATGGCGACAGCAACATCTTCACCCAGATCGGTTTGATCGTGCTCGTGGGCCTTGCCAGCAAGAACGCCATCCTCATCGTGGAGTTCGCGAGGGACCAGGAACTGGAAGGCATCCCGCCGCTGCAGGCGGCGCTCAACGCGGCCCGTCTGCGGCTGCGCCCGATCCTGATGACTTCACTCGCGTTCATCATGGGCGTGGTGCCGCTGGTCACCTCCAGCGGCGCAGGCGCCGAGATGCGCCACGCCATGGGCATCGCCGTGTTTTCCGGAATGCTGGGTGTCACGTTCTTCGGGCTCATGTTGACGCCCTTGTTCTATGTCCTGGTTCGCAAGATCTCGAAACGCGCACGCGCCGCCGCGGCGCTCACCCCGACACCGGTGCTCCTCGATCATCCGCCGCTCAGCGATGAGACGGGCTGAGGGGCGAAGGACATGAAGGTAACCCTGATGAGAACGATGTTTGCCATTGCCTTGGGTGCTCTGCTATCAGCCGCCTGTGCGGTGGGGCCGAACTACCGTGCGCCGCCGATCGCGCCAGCCCAGGTGCGAAACGCCCAGTCGGCTGAATTTGCCGTGCGGACGCCGGAGGCGCTTTGGTGGCAGGAATTCGAGGATCCCGAGCTCGATTCTCTCGTGGGCCGCGCACTGGCGGGAAATCTGGATCTGCGTTCGGCGTTCGATCGGGTCAAGGCCGCGCGCGCCGTCTTCGTCGAAAGAAACCTCGACTACGCGCCGCACGTGCAGTTGGACGCCAACTACTCGCACTTCGAGGAGCAAGAGCCTGGATTCGGCACCAACCGCTTCAACGCGCAAAGCGACAGCCTGGGGTTTGACGCCACGTGGGAATTGGACTTGTTCGGCCGCGTACGCCGTTCGGTTGAAGCCGCGCGCGCCGACCTGGACTCGGAACGCGCCAACTATCAGGACGCCCAGGTCACCGTCGCCGCCGAGGTCGCGCGCAATTACTTCGAACTTCGAGGTGCTCAGAAGCGCCTGGTGGTGGCACGGGAAAATCTGGCCACCCAACAGCAGACGCTCGAGCTCACGCAGCTGCTCGACGAGACGGGCCGCGGCTCGGAGCTCGATGTGCAGCGCAGCCGTGCGCGGCTGAAGGCAACGGAGGCCACGATTCCACCGCTGCAGGCGGCGGAGAAGCAATCGGCCTATCGGCTCGCGGTATTGCTGAGCGAGCGTCCGGGGCGGCTGGACGAGGAGCTGCATCCCGCGGCTGTTGCCACCTATGCCAAAGTGCTTCCCATCGGCGATCCCACCGAACTGCTGCGCCGCCGGCCTGACGTGCGCGCCGCCGAGCGGCAGCTGGCTGCGGCCACCGCGCGGGTGGGTGTGGCGACAGCGGATCTTTTCCCGCGGGTCAATGTCACGGGTTTCGTCGGATTTCTCTCGGGCGATATCGGCCAATTGTTCTCCACCAGCGGCGGCAACAATGCCCGCGCCTGGTCCATCTCGCCGACGATCAGCTGGGCGGCATTCGATTTGGGCTCGGTGCGCGCGCGGCTGCGTGCCAGTGAAGCGCAATCCGATGCCGCGGCGGCCAACTACCAGAAAGTGGTGCTGACGGCGCTCGAAGATGCGGAGAACAGCTTCGTTGCCTACAGCTCGCAGCAGACGCAGCTGAAGAGCCTGAGCGAACAGGAGCAATCCTCGCGGCGCGCCGCGGATATCGCCGAAATTCAATATCGCGAGGGGGTCGCGGATTTTCTGGTGCTGCTCGATGCGCAGCGCACGCAGCTCGATGCGCAGGACGCCGTGGCGCAAGCCGAAACGTCGGTCAACGTAGCGGTCGTGGCGATCTACAAAGCCATGGGCGGCGTGGGTCAGCCGCCGCGCGATGATGCGGCCGCGAAGGTGGCGCGAGTGCCATGAAGTCGCGCATCGGCATGGTCTTGGGGCCGTACTGGGGAAGCATCGCGAATGCCGTGGATATCATTGCGGCGATCGGCGCGCTCGGCGCCGTCGGCGGACTGTCCGTGCTGCTCAGCACCGCCACACCCTACATTCGGGACGTTATGAATCGCTTGCACGGACAGCAGCCCCGCGGCGGCTCGGAAATCTGCAAGCATGGATGCTGATAAAAAAAATCGCCCACCGCCGGTGGGTTTGAGCCACCGGCGGCGGGCGAATTTCAAGATCAGATCAGCGGCGGTCGTCTCTGATCACCGCACCCGTCACCGGGTTGATGATGAAGCGCTCCATATGCCGTTCATCGTCGAACATGTTGTCGAATGATCCTGTCACCACATCGAAGGACTGCTTCTGAGGGGCGACGGTGAAGGCCGGCTTGCGCAGGCCATTGCTGGGATCACGCGTCGAAGGCCCGTCGATATAGTTGAGATTCCAGTTGTCCTCGATGAATCGCAGGATCGAGGACTGGTCCGTCAGACTATGGTCGACGTAGTTCACCTTCGCCCAGGGCGATACCATGTTCAGCACCAGGCGCGGGCCGAAGCCGCAGCGGCCCTGAATGGCATCGGACTTCGGCGTTCCGCAGTTGCCGCCGTTTGCCGCGCTGATCGCGTCGAATCCTGCGGCGGAGGACGGATTGACCAGCGGCCCCATGGCATGATCGTACCAGCCATCCGAGTCGTCCCAGGCGATGAACACGGCCGTCTCGGCCCAATCCTTCGACTGCTGCAGGATGTTGATGGTCTGCGCGAGGAAGCGCTGCTCCGACAACGGATCGGATTCGCCGCCCGGGTGGCCGTCGTCACGATTGATCGCCTTGAGGAAGGAGACCGCCGGGAGGTTGCCGTTCTGAACCGCGGCGTAGAAGTCGAGCAGGTCGTACTGGTGGTTCGCCTGATCCGTCCTGCCGATCATGTCCACCGAGGAGGGCGGCAAGTGATGCGGATTGCGGGTCGATGCGTAGTACTGGAACGGCGAGTGGTGCGCATTGAAGTCGGCGCGCACCGGATGAACGATCGCCGGGTTGCCGTCGAATGAGGTGCTCGAGTCAGGGTGCAGCACATGAGCCGCGTTGCAAACCGCGGGTACGAAGTTCGGCGCGCCTACATTCTGAGCCTGACCGTCGTTCGCAGCACCGCCGAATGTCGGCGTACCGAACGGATCGTTGCTGACGCCGGCCAAGGGATGGGTAGGATCGGTCGTCAGCGGATTGGCTGCCGCCGCCGTGCGGAAGCCGCCGGCAAACCATCCCCAGGTAACGCCCTTTTCGTTCAACAGGTCGCCGACATTCTTACCGGTCATTTCGACCGTGACCTTGCCGGCAGCGGTGCCGCCCTTGTCATTGCCGCAATCATCGAGGTAGGGATCCTCGTCCGTGGTCAGGGTGCCGGTTTGAACGGAAACAGGATGCGCCGATCCAACCACGTCCGACATGACCTGCGGATTGGTGCTGCCGACGAAGAACACGTCGGTGATCGATTTGCCCTGAACATTGTCGACCAGCTGTCCGGTCGCGCCCTTGGTGCCCGTGAAGGTGTGTACCACGGCACCGGCGGTCTGGCCGGTAATGAGATTCAGCGCACCCGGGGTCGAAGGACCATACGTGGTGCCCCAGGAGTTGTCGCTCATGGCAAACCGCTGCGCAAAATTCCACAAGGCGGTGACGGTGTTGCCGTCGAAATAGCCCATGACGGTGGAACCGTCGGTAGCGCAACCGGCGCCGTTCTGGAAGTTTTGCTGCGGGAAGCGGTCCAACAATCCGCTGTCCACGGCCAACTGCTCGCCGTTGTAGTCGTGGTTGTTGGAGCACGTGATGGCCTGCTCATGGGTCATCCGGAAGGGATTGGCGTTGCCATTCGGATCCAGTCCCGTGGGCGTGCCGACCGGGTTATTGGCATTGAAATCGTGAAGGCCGACATTGACGCGTTCGGGAAATTTGCTGTTCCCGTCGGTCAGGCCATTGACGGTCGGCGTCGAGCTGCGTGCCACGAAGCGAGTTCCGTCGGTATTCTTGGCATCGGGATACGTGCCGAAGTAGTGATCGAAGGAGGCATTCTCCTGAAATATGATCACGACGTGCTTGATCGTCGGCCGCTTGGAAAATCCATCGTCGCGGTCGTGGTCGTGGTCGTTTGCCTGCACGGCGGTTGAGACGACACTCGCAGCGAGAATGGCTGCGACGAATCCCGCCAGCGTTTTATTGCGCGTGGGCGATTCCTTATAAGTCATGTGATTCCCTCAGTTAGAAATTTTATGGGTGCGCCGACCAGCGGCCCTGCAGCGACCAGACCAGCGTCAGACTTCATGTTCCCAACTCTCTGTGAAGAAATTGTGACCGGCCGCGGGCCCCGACCATGGTGCGGTCATCACGGAACCGGGGGTGCTGACACAAATCTGTCTTAAAAATGAAATAGAGTGGCCGCCGGCACTGCGGGTATGTTCCGCAGTTTTTTGGCAACCGACACTTGAATGGGGTCCTCGATCCGTGGCCAATCGTCTCGACGTTGTGCGCCTCCGCCTGGCCGGCGCGATCGCGACAGCCCTGTGCCTCGCGAGCACCGCGCCTGCAACGCCGGTGCGCGCGGCGCATTCAGCGGCTCTCGATGCGGCCGCAGCGGGTTTCAAGCCTTACGTGCTCGAGCGGATTGCACGCAGCCTCGATGCGGTCAAGAAAATGCGCGACCGCATCGCCGCTCATGATCTGGCGGGCGCACAGCAGTTCTGGCTCGCCGCGCGGGGCGGCTGGGAAGGCTCGGAGGTCATCACCAACGAATATTTTCCCGATCTCGACCGCAAAATCGACGCATGGCCCGATGCCGAGAAAGGATTCCATGCGATCGAGGCCAAGCTGTTTGGCGCTCATGACGTACAGGCGCTGCCGGCCGCCGAGGAACTCGTTGCCAACCTCACGGAATTCGAGCGTCAATTGCGCACGACGACCCTCACGCCGCAGGGCCTGCTGAACGGCACGGCCAAACTGATCTACGAGATTGGAGAGAACAAGGCGGAGGGCGGAGAATCGCCCTTCAGCGGCAATTCCTTGGCGGAGATTCGCGACAATCTCGACTCCATTGCGGCGGCCTACGAACGGGTTTTCGCGCCGGCGACCAGGAAGAGCAACGCCGAGCTGGCGAAATCGTTCTCGAGCGACCTGGCGGCGATGCGATCGCTGGCGGCGGTGCCGACATTGCAGGCACTCGATCAGGTCCGGTTGCGCGATGCGAGCGAATCGCTGGTCAATGACTTGGCGATGGTGGGGCAAGAATCCGGTCTCGATAAACCCGGCCTCGGAAACTGAAGAGAAACTGATCATGGCCGGAAATATCAATCCACCAGGCGTCGCACTCGCCGTACTTGCCCTGACCGCGGCGCTGGCGGGCAGCGCCCTCGCCGAGTTCAGCGGAAGCGCGAGTCTGCTGCCCGCGGGTACTGAACTCGGCGAGGAGGCTTTCGAGCAGCCGCTCGAAGTGTTCCGTTCCGAGAGCAGCGGCGGCCACAAGTCCTACCTGGTCAACATGGGGGATGTGGCATTCAGTTCGCCGCTGACCTTGGGCGGCCCCGCCCGCCAAGCGGGCATCAGCTGCAACACCTGCCACGTGAACGGCACCACGAACCCCAAATTGTATATCCCGGGCTTATCGACGCAGTCCGGAACCTTCGACACGACCGGGCACCTGTTCAATCCAAAAGCCGACAACGGCGTGCTGGATCCATTGACCATCCCCAGCCTGCGCGGCGCGCATCTGCTGGCGCCCTACGGCCACGACGGACGCACCCTGTCGCTCAGGGATTTTGTGCACAACGTGATCGTCAATGAATTCGCGGGACCCGAGCCGTCGTCGGAAATCCTCGACGCCGTCGTCGCTTACATCGAAGACATCGATTTCGTGCCGAATCGGCGGCTGGGGGATGCCGGCAAGCTCACGGGGCCCCTGAGCGATTCGGAAAAGCGCGGCGAGACACTTTTCCATCGGCCCTTCCCGCACGATCCCACGTTGAGCTGTGCCGCCTGCCATGTCCCCACCGGTGCATTCGTTGATCACCGGCAGCATGACGTCGGCTCGGGGGGGCTGTTCAAAACCCCTACTCTGTTGAATGCCAATTTCAACGCGCCCTACTTTCACGATGGCCGATACACCAGCTACGCGCAGGTCGTGAGCCATTTCGATCGCATGTTTTATCTGGGGCTGTCCGTCCAGGACCGGCAGGATCTGGTCGCCTATTTGCAGGCGATCGGGGATGGGGAACAGGCGCTTCTCCCGGACAACGCTGGGACGCGCATCCGGGAAATATCCGATTTTCTGAGTGTATTGGACACCGCAATCCCGGAACGAAATGTGGCCGTTGCCACGATGACGTTGGATACCATCGACCGCGAACTGCGCGATCTGACCGAGCAATTCCCGGAACGAAAGAATTCCATCGTCTCCGCCGGCGTGGAGCAACGCGGCCAGGCGCGCAGCGCGCTGAAGTATCTCGTGCTCAGCTTGCACCAGATCAACAACGCCATGCGCAGCGGCCATTTCGACGAGGCGGCCGCAGACTTGGCGCATTCCCGCGAAATGCTGTCGGCAGCAGTGCCGGTGCTCGAGGCGAGCGAGCCCTGGTCCTTGTTCAATCGACAAGTTCATGACGCGCATTTCGCGGCGGTGCGCCAGTTGTACCGGTCGGCCATAGATCCTGCGCTGGCGCCGCGGCGGCGGTACGATCCCGACTGATGGCGTGATATCGTGCGCCCCTACGGGGGCCACGCATGAAAACAACATCGGCCATTACGCTGCTCTTGATGGGGGCATCCGTCGCGGCCTGCGATGGGGATGAGAGACATCGCGCATTCTATGAGAACAAAGAGGCCTGTCTGAAGGACTGGGGTACGGAAGACAGTTGCCAGCCGTCGCGCGGGCCGAACGGCGCGTTCGTTTACTTCGGCCCTTGGTATAACCGTTCATCGCCATTCTGGGGGCGGGGCGGCGGGACATCCGCCGGCATCGTCTCGCAGGGCGGCGGTTTGGTCACGTCAGCCACCGAAGCGGCTCATTTCGGCGGCTTCGGCGAGACGGCGGGCGCACACGGCAGTGCGGGCGAGTGAAACGCGAAAACTCGATCCCGCGTGAAAACTGGCAGGCAAGGTGTGAAGAAGTCGGCTTTGACTTCCACACGACCATCGATCATCACCCCTACTGGAACGAGTCCGCCTGCTATGCATTCACGCTCGATGAGATCGAAACGATCGAGTCGGCCACGCTGGAGCTGCAAAGAATTTGCCTGGAAGCGGTCGATTACGTGGTGAGCAACCAGGCCTACGGGGAGGTCGGAATCCCGGTTCAGTACGAAGGGCTGACCGCCGAGAGCTGGCGTGCGCAAGAACCCAGTCTGTACGGCCGCTTTGATCTGGCCTTCGCGGGAGACGAACCGAAGCTGTTGGAGTACAACGCGGATACGCCCACCAGCCTGCTCGAAGCGGCCGTGGTGCAATGGTACTGGCTCAAGGACACTCACCCGGCGAAGGATCAGTTCAATTCGCTGCACGAGCGTCTGATCGATCGCTGGCGCGAGGTCAGTCCGGCGGATGAGTTGATTCACTTTGCCTGCAATACCGACTCGCATGAAGATGTGGGGAATATCCAGTACCTGATGGACACGGCCTGCCAAGCGGACCGCACGGCGGCATTGATCTCGATGAAGGATATCGGGGTCCAAGGGCGCTGCCCGGCGTTCGTCGATCGCTCCTTGAATCCCATCCGGCGATGCTTCAAGTTATACCCTTGGGAATGGATGTTTTCCGAGACCTTTGGACCTCAGGTCGCGGGCCGCACGACGCGCTTCATGGAACCGCCCTGGAAAAGCATCCTTTCGAATAAAGGGATACTGCCGCTGCTCTGGAAGCTGTATCCCCATCATCCGAATCTACTCGCGGCCTACCGCGAGCCCGGACCCCTGTCGGGCACCTATGTCGAGAAGCCCATGCATTCCCGCGAGGGCGCCAATATCAAAATCGTGGGCGATGTGCAGGCCCAGACGGCCGGCACCTATGGTGGCCCGATGGTGTATCAACAGTACGCGCCGCTATTCAGCTCGGACGGCAAGTCGGCTGTGATCGGGTCCTGGATCGTCGGCGCTCGAGCCGCGGGCATGGGTGTGCGCGAGGACGATTCGCTGATCACCGGCAACGTCAGCCGGTTCGTACCGCACTACTTCTCCTAGCCCGGGGGGGGGCATCCCCTGCGGCCGCCGCTCGAGGTCGGGGCCAAGGTCGGCGAGCTGCGCGCCGGTCAATGCGATTGCGATTCCGGCGCCGCGTTGGAGAAACGCTTGTCGGCAAGCGCACTCCCGGCGGGGTGGTCGCTCGCCGGCCTGGGCGGCGGGCGCTTCGAAGTCAATGACAGTTCGGCCGCCGAAATCTTGGCGGCGAGTCCGCCTGTCCCCGGCGCCAGCACCGCGGCGCGGCGGTAGCTACGAATGGCGTCTTGCGGACGCTTCGCCCGTACCAGCGCATCTCCCAGACTCACCAGGAGTGCCGGATCATTGGGATTCCAGCGAATCGCATCGTAGCAGGCATCGATATTGGCCTGAGTCGAGCACAGGGCGGTGTCGCGTTTCAGCGCCGCGGCAGGCGCCGTGGCGGCGGACGGCAATGCCGCCGGCAACGCCGCAGTCGAAACGAGCAAAAATGCCAGGATGAAATAACCGGCGTTTGACATGTGAATCCTGCCCCCCCCAATGCCCGTTTTTCAGGGCTCTCTCACCAGCCGAAACCCTGCGCTGCTGGTTCGATAGTCCGCTGCAAAGTGGTTTCTATAATTCGCTCGCACATAGGCCGGCGTGCTGAACCAGGAGCCGCCGCGAAGTTCGCGCTCCGAGCAATCGCCTCCGCTGCGCGCGGATCCGTCGATGGGCGCGCCCACATAATCCGGATGCCAACAATCCTCGGTCCACTGAAAGACGTTGCCGAGCATGTCGTTGAGGCCAAAGGCATTGGCTTTGAATGAACCGACCGGCGAGGTGTAGACATAGCCGTCATTGCAGGCAAACACCGTCCATCCCGGATAGCGTTGCGCGGCGCTGGCATCGGCCACGTTCGCATCGGCGCAGGCGGCGGAGCCGTTTGCGTTCCAGGGCTGCACCGCCTCGCCGCCGGAGCGCGCCGCATATTCCCATTCCGATGCGCTCGGCAGCCGGTACTGATGGCCGGTGGCGGTCGATAACCAGCGGGCATAGGCCTGCGCGTCGTTCCACGACACACAGGTGACCGGGTGCGTTCCGGACTGTGAAAATCCAGGGCTCTTCCAGCTGCTGTCGGGCCGATTTTTCCACTCACCGTCATAAATGTCGCAACCTTGCACGTCCCTGCCGGTGGCCGCGATGAATTGCTGGAATTCGTCTACGGTAACCGGGTTCGCCGACATGCTCAGCGGACGGCCGATGACCACCCAATGTATCGGCATTTCAAACGGCGACGCATTCTCTGCGCGAACCGCACCCTGTTTGAATCGACCCGTCGGCAATACGACCATGCTGGGACAGGTGGGGCAATCGTGAATGACCGTACCCGGCGCCGGCATCGCCGCGGGCGCAGTCACTGCGGCCTGCTTCGGCTCCGGGGTGTGCCGGCTGAAGAACCAGGCGGCAATCGCCAACAGCACGAGGGCAAACCCCGCGATCAGTGGACGGTTCCCGGAACGCAGATTCCAACCTTGGCTGCGCGTGGCCGGAGCCGAGGCACCCGCGAGCGGCCTCGTTTCCACATCGGAAACCGATGGCACAAACAGCGGCTCCGGCGAGGGTTCGCGCGGCGCCGGGGTACTCGCTGCCGTTCGCATTCCACTGAGCCGCGCTTGATTGGCATCGAGCTGCGACCGCAATCGCGCGACCTGAGCTTTCAGTTCCGATGCCATCGCTTCGGCTTGATGCTGCTGCGCGCGGGTCTCAGCCAGGGCCTTGTTCGAGTCCCGGGATTTGCTTTGTTCCGACTGCAGGGCATTGCGTGCGGCCGCGAGTGCCGCGGCCAGTTCGCCGTTGCGCGCCTGGGTTGCCTGCGCATTGGCCTCCAACTGCGCGCCGGTCTTGGCACGCGCTTCGAGCAACGGAACTGCTTTTGCCTGCTCTTGCTGAAGGGCCGTGAGTTGGGCTTCGCGCGCGGCGAGCGTGTCGCGCAACGCGCTTAGCTCCCGGTTCGTGTCCCGACACTTGCCTTGTTCAATCTGCAGGGCATGGCGTGCCCCTTCAAGTTCCGCGGACAGTGCACTGTAGCGCGCCTGGGCTGCCTGTGCATTGGCCTCCAACTGCGCGCCGGTCCTGGCTCGCGCTTCCAGCAGCGGACCTGTTTTTGCATGCTCGTGCTGCAGTGCTGCGAGTTGGGCATCGCGCTCGGCCAGCGCCCTTTCGGCGTCGCGGCGCCTGGTCTGCTCCGACTCCAGTACACCGCGCAATGCGGCGAGGTCCGCGGCCAGCGCGCCGGCGCGCGAGACAGCCGTCGATTCCGCCTCCTTGAGGCGCTCGAAAGAGCGCGTCAGCATTTCATAATCGGCCAGTTGGCGGGCAACCTGCTGTTGGAGCCCGCGGGTGCTGTCGGCCGACACCAGCGTGTTGGGAAGGGCCGCCGGGGATCCGGGATTGCGAATCACCGTGAGGGTGGGCACCAACTTGGACGGACTGTCGCTGGTTTCCGCCGGCTCAGCTTGCGCGTCAGCGCCGGAATCCGGCTCTGGCGCGGCGTCCGGGTCCAGCTCCACGTTTGCCGCCGCTTCAGCGGCATCTCTGGCGATGGCCGCGTTGAGCAGGCGCACCACCTCGACATGCGCGTACTCCGGGAAAGGCTCGATGCGTTCGCGGCGCCGAAGAATCTCCAACATCTCCGCCGGCGAGGCGCCGATCGCCAGCAGCCGTTCCAATTGGGCCATCACGTCGGCGTAGGTGAAACCGCCGGTGCCATAGGCCCGCAACACCTTCTCGAACGTCAAGACCGGCGATGAAGTAGAACGCATTCGAATACCGCCTAGGCTCCCGGCATCAGAGTTTGCATCGTTGTTCGAAACGAAACAATGATTGTAGTTTTTTCAATCTCCGCATGATCATCCCATTCTTAAGAGGGGGCGTTCACTCACTCCTTGTGCCGGCCACGTTGGCAGTGCCGGCCACGTTTGCAGGCGTTATGAACATCCGTCAGACTCGGGCGAAAGATGGCATGGCCTGTTGAGTCGTCGCGGGCAAATGTGAGGGGGGGATCATGATCACTCTGCAAGTAAACGGCGAATCCAAGACCGTGGATGCAGCTCCGGAGATGCCGTTACTTTGGGTTCTGCGGGACCTCCTCGGGATGACGGGCACCAAATTTGGTTGCGGCATTGCACAATGCGGTGCCTGCACCGTGCACTTGGACGGCGTTGCGGTTCGATCGTGCGTTCTTTCGATCGGAAACGTCGGCCAGAGGAACATCACGACCATCGAGGGCGTCGGCAGCACGCCTGCGGGAAGTCGCATACAAAAGGCGTGGCTCGACGTGGAGGTCGTTCAGTGCGGCTACTGTCAGTCGGGACAGATCATGTCCGCCAGCGCGCTGCTCCGCTCGACGCCGCACCCCAACGATGCCGACATCGATGCGGCGATGGCAGGCAACATCTGCCGGTGCGGTACCTATGCACGCATTCGTGAGGCCATCAAAAAAGCCGCGCAGGCGGGCTGAGAGAGAAACGGTCCTCGAAGGAGAAACGGTGATGGCCAATCGAGCGCAGAAGCGGGCTAGTCTCCATGCCGGGCGCGGTCTGACGCGGCGGGCGTTCATCGAAGCGAGCGTGAGCGTCGGCGGCGCATTGTGGGTCGGCTTTCGCGTGCCCTTGGCGGATGCGGCCGCCGGCGAGAAAGGCCCGTTCGCCCCCAACGCCTTCATTCGCATCGACGCCACGGGCAAGATCACGCTGATCATGCCGCAGGTGGAGATGGGGCAAGGCATCTACACGGCGATCGCGATGATCTTGGCGGAGGAATTGGACGCCGCGTTCGAGCAGGTGGTGCTCGAAGCCGCGCCACCCAATGACAAGCTCTATGGCAATCCCACCTTCGGCATTCAGGTCACGGGAAATTCGAATTCGATTCGGGCATTTTGGATGCCGTTGCGCAAGGCGGCGGCCGGCGCGCGCGCCATGCTCGTCGAGGCCGCCGCGCAGACCTGGAAGGTGGACGCCGCGAGCATTCGCATCGAGAACAGCATGGCCATTCACGAAACGAGCGGACGGCGGCTCGGCTTTGCGGGACTCATCGGCCGGGCGGCCGGTCTCACCCCGCCCCAAAATCCCGCGCTCAAAGACCCGAAGGATTTCAAACTGGTGGGCAAACCGCTGAAGCGCCTCGACACGCCGGACAAGGTCAACGGGAAAGCCGTATACGGCATCGATGTCCTGCCGCCGGGCGTCAAATTTGCAACCCTGGCGATCTGCCCCGTATTTGGCGGGAAAGTCGGACACGTGGACGACGGCAGGGCCAGGAATCTGCGCGGCGTGCGGCAGGTGGTGGTATTGGATGATTTTGTCGCCGTTGTCGGCGACGACATGTGGTCCGCCAAACAAGGTTTGGCTGCGCTCAACATCACGTGGAACGAGGGGAGTAACGCGACGGTTTCCACCGATGATGTGTGGAGGCAAATTCGCACCGCCAGCCTGCAGGAAGGGGCCGTTGCAAAAATCATCGGCGACGCAGCGAAGGGATTGTCCGAAGGCGAATTGCATGAAGCGGTTTACGAGCTCCCGTTCCTCGCGCACGCCCCCATGGAACCTCTGAACTGCACGGTGCACGTCACTCCGACCGGTTGCGAGGTCTGGGTGGGCATCCAGGTCTTGTCGAGGGCGCAGGCGGTCGCCGCGAAAGTGACGGGGCTGCCGCTGGAGAAGGTTACGGTGCATAACCACCTGATCGGCGGCGGGTTTGGCCGGCGTTTGGAGGCGGACTTCGTCGAGAAAGCCGTCTTGATTGCCAAACAAGTCGACGGACCGGTAAAGGTGATTTGGACGCGCGAAGAAGACATTCAACACGATGTCTACCGGCCGGTATATCTGGATCGCCTGTCCGCAAGCCTGTCGAAGGGACGCATCGTCGGCTGGAAACATCGCATCACAGGGTCTTCCATCATTGCTCGATGGCTGCCGCCGGCGTTTCAGAAGGGAATCGATATCGACGCCATCGACAGCGCCGCGGACATTCCTTACGACATTCCCAATCTTCGCGTCGAATACGTCCGCGACGAACCGCCTGCAGTACCGACCGGCTTCTGGCGCGGCGTCGGTCCGAACAACAATGTGTTTGCCATCGAAAACTTCATGGACGAATTGGCGAAAAAATCGAACCAGGATCCGGTCGACTTTCGCCGGAACCTGCTCGGCAAGGCACCGCGGCTGAAGGCAGCGCTGGACCTGGCGGCAGAGAAGGCCGGGTGGGGTAGTCCCCTGCCCGCGCGTACCGGTCGGGGCGTCGCCGTGCAGACCGCGTTCGGCAGCTTCATCGCCACCGTGGTGCAAGCGACGGTCGATGAACACGGCGCGGTTCGCGTGCAGCGGATCGTCTCGGCGGTGGACACCGGCATCGTTGTCAATCCGGATACCGTCGTCGCGCAACTGCAAGGAGGCCTGGTATTCGGATTGACCGCGGCGCTGTATGGACACATCAGCATTGCCAAGGGCCGCGTACAGCAAAGCAACTTTCACGACTACCGGATGCTGCGAATCGATGAAATGCCTCAAATCGAGGTGTATCTGATTCCGAGCGGCGAAGCTCCCGGCGGCATCGGCGAGACTGGAACGACGGCCGCACCCGCCGCGCTGGGCAACGCACTGTTCGCCGCCACCGGCATCAGGTTGCGCCGCTTACCGGTCGACCGCGAGGTGCTGTCGGGGAAGAAACCGGCATGAACGGTCAAGCCGGCGCCGGCAGCGGCCTTCGGGGATGAACTTGCCCCTATCGTGGAACAGTCTCAGCGCTCAAGCCAAAGGCGACTCCTCCGGCTTGTCGGTGCCGCTCGTCCCCTTGACGTGATCGTCGCCGCGCCCCTAGCGATTGACCGCGTCCGCCACGCCGGCGCCATAGGCGGGATCGCACTTGGCAAACAAGGCGATCTGCCGGCGCTTGATCTCCTCAGGCACGCCTTGCATGGCGGCGGCGATGTTGTTGAACAGGCGCTGCCTTTGGCCGGCATCGAACAGGCGAAACAGATTGCCGGCCTGTGTGTAGTCGTCCTGGCCGTCGCGGTGGCTGTAGCGGTCCGCATCACCGTGCAAGGGCAGCGCCGGTTCTGAGAAGCGCCGGTCTTCCTTCGGACCGTGGAACGAATTCGGCTCGTAGTAGGCGTCCGGGGTCTTCGTGTTGTTGTCGAAGAAGCGCATCGGTCCGTCCTTGTGGTAGTGGTGCACGGGGCAGCGCGGCGCATTGACCGGCAACGCCTCGTAATGCGTCCCCAAACGGTAACGATGCGCATCGGCGTAGCTGAACACGCGGGCCTGCAGCATCTTGTCCGGCGAGAAGCCGATGCCCGGCACGATGTTGGACGGCGCGAAGGCGGCCTGCTCGATCTCGGCGAAGTAGTTGTCGGGATTGCGGTTCAATTCCAGGATGCCCACGTCGATCACCGGGACATCGCCGTGCGGCCAGACTTTGGTCAGGTCAAACGGGTTCCAACCGGTGCGCTCGGACCAGGCCTGTGCCTGCTCCTCGGTCATGATCTGAACCTGCACCTTCCACTTCGGAAAATCGCCTCTTTCGATCGCCGCGAACAGATCCTCCTGGGTCGACTCGCGCGTCCGGCCGACGACATCGGCGGCCTGTGCGTTGGTCCAATGCCGGTGACCCTGCAGGGTCTTGAAATGAAACTTCACCCATACGCGCACACCGGCAGCATTAATGAGACTGTAGGTGTGCGAGCCATAGCCGTTGACATGGCGCACGCTGGTGGGCAGCCCGCGGTCCGACATCAAGATGGTCACTTGATGCAGACTCTCGGGCGACAGCGACCAGAAATCCCACATCGCCGTGGGGGAACGTAAATTCGTCTTCGGGTGGCGCTTTTGCGTATGGATGAAATCGGGGAACTTGTACGGATCGCGCACGAAGAAGACCGGCGTGTTGTTGCCCACCAGATCCCAGTTGCCTTCCTCGGTGTAGAACTTGACCGCGAAGCCGCGCACGTCGCGCTCGGCATCTGCCGCGCCGAGTTCACCCGCGACCGTCGAGAAGCGCAGGATCAAGGGCGTCTTGGCACCCGGCTGCAGCACCTTGGCCTTCGTGTACTTCGAGATATCACCGTTTATCGTCAGGGTGCCATACGCACCCCAACCCTTGGCATGCACCGGACGCTCGGGAATGCGTTCGCGGTTCTGATGCGCCAGCTTCTCGATCAGCTGGTAGTCCTGCAGGAGCAACGGACCGCGAGGACCGGCACTCAAGGAATTTTGATTGTCGGCAATCGGGTTGCCGGCACTGGTGGTCAGTTGAGGGCTGAGTGTCTTGGCGCTGTCAGGGGGCTTGGTCATGCTGGTTCCAGTGGTGAGCGTTGCCTTACGGTAAGTGATGTCGTTGGCGCATGGAAATTGATTGATCACATGGGATTGATAGATGCTGCCTATCTACACCGGCAAACCCTCGGGCAGTTTTGCCATGTACACCACGGGGCGTGTCCTTCGCGTTGCCGTCGGATCTGGGCTCACACGAATTGACCATGGCGTGGATTTGAATTCCTTTTCCGCCAGGTTCCGTTGGAAACTAAGACGCCCGGCGCCTGTCTAAAATTTCAGTTGTTCGTAAGAGAAATTCTTCTTCAGAGACGCCCACTATGTTCTACGCAAAATTCCGCCGCCTGGACTGCATTCGCCTGAGCGCTGTAGCCGTTCTTGCCGGTGGCTTTGCCTTGCAGGCGAGCGCGCAAGACCTATCGTTCCCAGCCGGCGCGCCCCCCGCGAGCGCCCGCGCGTCTGAAACGGCTGCCCCGGAGTCGCCGGCCAATGAGGCGCGCAGATTGCGCGTCGAAACCGCCCTTCACGATGATCCTTATTTCAACGACAGTCACGTCACGGTGCTGGTAAGAAACGGCGTGGTGATTTTGCAGGGGTTTGTCTCGACCGAGTGGGATCTGCTGCATGCCATCCGCATCGCCAAAAAAGCCGCGGGTGACGGACCGGTGGTCGATGAGCTGTCGCTCGAGTTGGGCGGACGCCGATAGTCATACGCCGATAGCCGTGCGCCGATAGCCGTGCGCCGATAGTCGTACGGCGATAGCCGTGCGCGGATAGTCCTGTGCCGATAGCCGTGCAAGCAATCGAGTTACTGCATGTGCCAGCCGTGACTCACGACAATTGACTGCCCGGTGAGCGCATTCGAGGGGAATGCGGCAAGCCACAGCGCCACCTCGGCCACGTCTTGCAACGAAGTGAACTCCCCGTCCACCGTATCGCCCAGCATGATGTTTCTGACGACTTCCACTTCGGTAATTCCGAGCGCCAGCGCCTGCTCCGGGATTTGCTTGTCCACCAACGCCGTGCGCACGAAACCCGGGCAGATGACATTGGCGCGCACCTTGAACTTGGCGCCTTCCTTGGCCACGACCTTCGCCAGTCCCATGACTCCATGCTTGGCCGTCACGTAGGGCGCCTTCAGCGGCGAGGCCTCCTTCGAATGCACGGAGCCCATGTAGATGATGCTGCCGCCGCGCCCCGAACGCTTCATGAGCGGCAGGCAAGCTTTCGTCGTGAGGAATGCGCCGTCGAGATGGACCGCCAAAATGCCCTTCCATTCATCGAGGCTGAATTCCTCAACGGGACGCACGATTTGGGTGCCGGCATTGCTGACCAGAATGTCGATGCCGCCGAACCGGGCGACCACTGACGAGACGGCCTCATCGACGCTTTTCTCAACCGTCACGTCCATGGGCAGCGCGAGGGCCTCACCGCCTGAATCGCGGATGAAAGCGGCCACCGCGGTCGTGGCCTCGAACGCAATATCCGCGATGGCCACCCTCGCCCCTTCGCGCGCAAAGGCCAGCGCAATTTCCTTGCCGATTCCGCCGGCCGCACCGGTGACCAGAGCTGTCTGACCCTTCAGCTTCATTGATGGGCCAATGGCTTGTTAGCCAAGGACACTGTGGGGTCCGGGCATGTCGGCCCAGAAGAGACGTATCGCGGCATACGGATCATTCACCACCCGCGTGTCGGCGGCAAAGATCATCGTCGAGCGGTCCTGCGCGTCGAATGTCGGCCAATCGGGCAAGTTCGCCGTGTTCGGATTTCCGGTCTTGGCGAAATTCACCCAGGCAGCGGCGAGCTGTGCACACATGGCATGGGCATCCCGGGAGCCCCCGCCGACAATGGCATCCCGTTCATTGTAAAATGAGGCCGCAACGTCCATCCCATGTACCGCGCCGAACTTCGCATCGAAGGCCGGGCTCACCCACTCCCACAGGTACGTATACACCGGCGCGCGGCGCCGTTCTGCCTTGCGCTCGGCCTGCGTGTTCGCGAAGCGCCGGAAGCCCGCGTCGGTGATGATTTGTGCGTACAGCAGGTAGGGTGATTTGGCCGGAAACAGGTCGCGGTAAAGCTCCAGCAGGCTGTCCGCTTTGCTCCCGTAGCTCAAAGACAGCGTGTTCTTCAGTTCCGCCTCGGTAAGATCGAAGTTCGTCAAAAATAGACCTGCGTCATCCAAGGTGGTGGATACGATGAGCGGAACGTCGATGGATGCCATCGGCGCCGCCGGATGCCATGGATCGCTCACCAGGTTGCCGCCATCGAGCACCGGTGCGAATGCATGCATGCCGATTTCCGTTTGTGCCGCGAGCAGCTGGGTCCACGGCATGGCGGCGATATCGCGCAGATTGGACTTTGACAAACCGAGCTGCCGGATAAACCGATCGGCCAGATGGGCGCCGGCCTCGCGTGCCATATGTTTCAGCAATGAGCCGCTTTGAATGGCGGCGCGGTGAAACAGTCCCCGCGCCGCGCTCATGGCGAGCAAGGCACTTACCTTCCAACCGCCGCCCGATTGGCCGAAAATCATGACCTGCTCAGGGTCACCGCCGAAGTTGGCGATGTTGTCGCGAACCCATTCCAGCGCGGCCACCAAATCCAAGATGCCGCAGGCTCCCGCGTCGGACCACGGACCCGAAGGGTCGATATCGGGAAGATTGAGAAATCCAAAGCTTGCCAGTCGATGGGTCACCGTGACCACGACCACATTGCCGAAATCGGCGAGCCTCGCACCGTCATACATCGGACCATTGCCCGAACCGATGGCAAAGCCTCCGCCATGGATGGAAAAGAGCACCGCGCGTTTTTCGTTCGGATTCGTGTCCGGCGTCCAGACGTTCAATTGCAGGCAGTCCTCGCTCATGCCTCCGAAGGCGACGTTGAGGTCGAACTGGATGAGCCGCGCGTAATCATTGCGCCGATCCGAGGGAAGCTGAGGGCATACGGGGCCGTATCCGAAACAATCGCGCACGCCGGTCCAAGGCAAAGGCGGCCGCGGCCGCTGGAAGCGATTGGGACCGGCCGTGGACGCCCCATAAGGCACCCCCTTGAACTGCCGCACGCCGGCTTGGGTCAAACCACGCACCCTTCCGGCCGTGGTTTCAACCGTGCAGAAGTTCAGGTCAGCGACGGAATCCGTCATGGTGACTTTGAGGGCCCACGACCTGCCGTTCAGTTGAACTTCACATTCACCGAAACACCGACCGTTCGCGGCTGCGATATATAGACAGGAACCGGGGCGGCCGGATTGTACTCGTTCGCTGCCGTGTTGGCCGAAACCTCGCCCGCCTTGTCGAATACATTCTTCAGAAACAGCCCATATTCCAGGCCATGAGGCGCCTTGACCGCCAGATTCAAATCCGTGGTGCTGTACGCGCGCAGCCCGTAGAGAGGACTGACGGGCGTGCCGAAACCGATGTTGCGGCCGCCCAGGTAGCGGTCGGTCACCGTCAGCGCTCCGGTGTAGTTGTTGATGATATTGAAATCATAGGTTCCGAGAACGGCAAAGTTGTAGCGCGGCGACAACGGCAGGCGCGCGCCCGGATCGGCAAGACCCAGGACCGGGGCGGAGCTGGTCAGGCGCGCATTGGTGTAGGCGGCCGAACCACCGAGGGTGAGCGGCGCAATGATGCGGTAGCTGACCGCCATTTCCGCGCCCGTGACGCGGGCCGTGCCGGCGTTCTCGAGCTGATTGACCCCGTCATTGTTCACCGTAACCTGGATGTCCTTCCACAAAATGTCATAGACATCGAAATCCACGGTCAGCCGTTTGTCGAGAAAGGTCGACTTCTCACCGAGCTCGTAATTCCAAAGCGTGTCGGCGCCGAAGGTGGGATTTCCATCCCCGAGCTTCAATACGAAGTTGGGACCGCCGGGCCGAAAGCCGCTGGCCGCCCGCGCATACACCATGACGTCGTCGGTGATGTGAAATTTCGGATTGATCAAGTAGGTCATCACGCTTTGGTCCGAGGTTGCCACCGGCGGCGTGAAGACCGCGGCCGATTGCGTGCCGAGCAGACCTGAAATGGTTTCCTCATAAGCCTGTCGCTGCTTGCTGTAGCGAACCCCTAGTCCCAGTTCGAACTGCTTGGTGATGAACACCGTGCCGTCGGCGTACACGGCATATTCGCGATAGGTGCTGGGCAGAAAACTGGTGAAGGGCGAGATGCCAAAAATGGTCCCGCCCGGATTCGCGTTGTCGAACAGGTCGACGACCTCGGAGGTTTTCTCGGTATCGAAATAACCGCCCACCAGCCACTGAAAGTACTGGTTTTCATGCGATGCCAGCCGCAGCTCTTCGGTGAACTTCTTGGTCGTGGTGTCGACGAACAGGCTCCAGGGATCCGCCCCCGCGCCGAATGCACCGAGGGCCGCCTGGTAGGTGAGGCTTTGGTCTGAGTTGCTCGTGCCGTTGTTGATCTGGTAGCCGCTGATCGAGGTCAGCTTGGCGAACGGAAAATCATAGCTCACCTCGCCGGAATACAGCGTCAAGCTGTAATCCGACGGCTGAAATGTCGGGTAGGCCTGATCGTAAGTGCCATAAGTCGGCTGGCGGGTGACCGGATTGCGAAAGGCCACATCGGCGCTTTCGCTCGGAATGTGCTGCGTCGAGGCATTCAGCCGGATGTCCAGTTCATCGGTCGGCTGCATTAAGAACGCGAAGCGCCCGCCCTCGGAACGGCTCCAACCCTGATTGTCGCGATCGAAAATCGGGTCCTTGGTGTAGCCGGAGTCGTAATCCTGGTAACCGTCGACGCGCACCGCACCGATGCCGTTGCCAAACGGCAGGTTCACCATACCCGTGTAGGTATGATTGATGCCGCCATGCTCGGTGGACGAAACCCCCACACCCGCCTCCGCGCTGAATGCCTTGGGGTCCGGCGCCGCCGTGATGTACTTCACCGTGCCGCCCAGCGAGGTTGCGCCGTACAACGTGCCTTGCGGGCCGTTGAGCACTTCGACCCGGGTCAAGTCGAAGGTATTGATGTTCAGGCTCTGATACCCGACGCCGAATGAGGTGCTGGCACCCAACGGCACGTCGTCCAGATACACGCCGGTCGCGCTGCTGAGCTGCGATCCGGTGGTGATGCCGCGGATCACGATCAGGTTGGTGGAGGCTCCCGTGGATCCGTAGCTCAAGCCCGGCACGAAGCCCGCAAAATCGGAGAAATCCTGCGCGTTCATCTGATCCAAGGCGCTGCCCGTCAGGGCGGTCACCTGGCCGGCGACATTCTGTATGGACTCGGACCGCCGCGTCGCCGTCACGATGATGCTCTGCAGTTCGGTGTCGGAGCCGGTTGCCGCCTGAACCTGCGCCTGGGCCAGAACCTCGGCGTTCAAAAGGATGAGCGCGGCCCCGCAAGGCAGTACGTACTTGAAGCATGATGAAATCATATTTACTCCCGCCATAGCTGCCGTTTGGAATCGCGGCCTGTCCGGCCGGTTCATTTCTTATCAATTCAGCGCCCGCTGAAATTATGCCAAGAAGGCAGGCATGTCAAGCCGCGTTCGGTACGTCGTGATAGTGCGCTCCAAGCATATTTCAAGCATTTGCGCGCGCTCCGGGGGGTTGACCGGCAGCCGCGCCGCCAAGGGGCGATTTGCCGTAAATTCAGCGATCGCTGAAGGCAGGGCTCGTGTGGCGCATTATCTGCGAGCGCCGCCGTCATCGATCGGCTATTGTCCCCACCCAGGGAGTTCCCGCCGCCAGCTCGCACGTTGCCTCGAAGGATCCTGCTTGACCAGTTCTCAGCCCAAATTGCCGCCCAAACTCAAGAAGAAAAAGCCCAAACGGCGCGGTCGTCCGCACCGATCGGAGGGCGGCGTCAAGGCACGTGGACGGTTGCTGGACGCCGCGGAGCAGCTTTTCGCCGAACGCGGATTCTATGGAGTCACGACGCGGCAGGTGGCATCGATGGCCGTCGCGGACGATGCCCTCATCTACTATCACTTCAAGAACAAATGGGGGCTTTTCAACGCGGTGTTCGAGCGGCGCGCGCGCGTCCTCATCACGGCGCGCCACGATTCGCTGGCCGCGTATGTATCGAGCGCCGGCCTGAAACTGAGTGCTCACGGCGCCATCGCCGCGTTCATCAATCCGATGATCGAGCTGTCCCAGAACGGGGACCTGGGATGGAAGAGCTACTTCGCACTGGTGGCCCAGATCGACAACACCCCGTGGGGCGGCGAGGTCATTCACCGCTTCTTCGACTCGAGTGTGCACGAACTCATCGACATACTGCAGCGGGCGCTGCCGGGGATACCCAAGAAGGAATTGTACTGGGCCTACAACTTTCTCGCCGGCTCCATGATGCTGGCGCTTTCGGAAACCGAGCGCGTTGATCGCCTTTCCGACGGGCTGTGCCGCGCCAAGGATCTCGATGCGGTGCGTACGAGGCTGGTGAATTATTGCGCGGGGGGATTTCTCGCCATGGTGACCGAAGAGCGCCTCGCCGGCCGGGCGTGAGGGACAATGCGGCCCTTCTTGTCCGCGAACCATAGCAAAGCCATTCCCGCGGCGGCGCAAACCGCCAGCGCCACCACCGAAGCTTCAACGCCGAACGATCCGCCGGTCAGCCAATCCGGCCCGACCGTTTTCGCGCGCAGCAGGCCCGTGCTGGAGCCTCCCGACACGGCCACCCCGAAGATCCCGCCCTGGGTGAAGTTCCAGGCAATGTGAATGCCGATACAAAGCCAGAGGCGTCGTGTGAGCATGTAGGCGGCGGCCAGCAGCACACCTGCTTCGATGCTGATGGCGGCCGCATTGAGCAAGGTGGCTCCCGGATTGAACAGATGCAGCAGGCCGAAAATGGCCGCGGAAATCGCGAGCGCGATCCAACTGCCCAGCCATTGTTCCAAAATCCGAAATACGACCCCGCGCATCACGACTTCTTCGAGAACGCCGCCCAGGATGAATCCCGGAACGGCCGCGAGCATGATTCGCCAGCCATTGTTGCCGGTGATTTGGAATGCACCCACGGCGGCCAGTATTCCAATGGTTGACAGCAGCAGCAGTGCACCCAGACTCAGCCCGATGCCGGTTTCGCGCGCCGCATGCGCGCCTGACAGCTCGGTTACCCGCCGCTTCTCGACGATTCTGACGTAGCCCCAATACGCTCCCAGAACGACTGCGGTGAGCAGCAGCGCTCCGATGCGCCGCAAGGATTTGTCGGTCACGAACAGGTTGAACGGAAGACTGACGATGGCAAATGGAATGGCAATCGCGACGATCGCCAGCACGATTCGAACCAATGGGAACCCGAGGATCCGGCCCCAAGGAGTTGTCGCCCCGCCGTGCAGTTCGGACTCAGTGTTCATCGGGGCCTCGCCGCTCAATTCACGTGGGAAACGGTTGTCGCGGGACGAATCAGTCGTGACCGCGTTGGATCATGCGCCCGGGGCTGCGCGCCGTCGATCGAAATCCGTACGGAACCGTGGATTCGCGATCATACTGGCGCGAATCCGCTCAGGGACACCCGCCATGAATGCCCGCGATCCGTCGTTGCCTGCGCGCCCTGCGGCGAGCGCCCCGCTGAACGCGCAGCTGCGGGCGATATTGCATCATCGGGGTGTTCAGCTGACCGCGGCGCTGTGGATCGTCGGCAACCTCGCGGCACTTTGGCTTGCGCGCGGTTCCCTGCCCTTCGATCGGCCCGCCGTAGCCGAACTGCGCTTCTCCGTCCAGATGGCCGCACCCAGCGTCGGAATGATCGAGATTTTCGCGCTGATGCTGCTCGCGTTCCTGGTCACGCGCGCAAGAGTCATACCCGACATGCTCGCACGCGCACCCGAACGCCGCGTCGCATGGCGCGAGACAGTCCTCGTTCTCGGCTATGCGGCCCTCGGCCAGGTGGGCGGCTGGATCCTGGGGCCGGCGCTGGGGTTTCGCCCCTTCAGTTTCCACATTGCCGGCTCCGTCTTCGGCTGCAGTCAACCGCCGGCGCGTGCGGAAGTCTGCGTGTGGGCGCTCTACAATTTCCTGGTGTTTGCAGTCGCACCGTATCTGTATTTTCGGCGCCGCTACACGAATACCGAACTCAATCTGCGCTCGACCGACCGCCGCAAGGATGCCTGGTTGATCCTCATCATCTTGATGGTCGAGTCCGCCTTCGAGCTCATTGCGCTGGACAAGAATCTCTTCCGCCTCAGCGCACATCAAATGCTCCTGGGTGCGCCGCTGACATTCCTCGTCTTCTTTCTCGGCACGGTACTGCCTACCATGGTCCTGATCTACGCGATCCTGCTGCCGCGCTACCTGCGATTGACCGGATCGTCGATCAGCACGGTGCTGCTCGGTGGATTGACCTATGCGCTCATGCACATCGTCGAAGGTTGGTCCGCGTTTGATTCACCGCGCAACGCGGCGCTGTCGCTGATTTTCGTGCTTCTGCAATATTTTGGTCCGGGGATGATCAAGAGCGTCCTGACATTGCGCACGGGCAATGCCTGGGTTCATGCCATCGGCTACCACGCGGTGGCCCCGCACGTGATCGTCGATACGCCCTTGATGGTGAAGACTTTCGGCATCCTGCCCTGATTTCAAGGCCGTTAAAGCGGCTGCACGCGCACATCGACCTGCAGCTTGTGGCGCCCCCCGCCCACGATCATGCCGCGAAGCGGCGAAACGTCGGCGAAGTCCCGGCCCCACGCCAGCGTGACGTGATCCTCCCCGACCATGCAATTGTTCGTGGGATCGAAATCCAGCCAGCCCAGCGGGGGACAGTAGACGGACACCCAGGCATGCGAGGCGTCCCCGCCGACGGCCGTTTCTCCGCTTTTGCGCACCGTGCGTATATAGCCGCTCACGTACCGGGCAGCCAATCCGCAGGAGCGCACGCAGGCGATCATGAAATGCGCGAAATCCTGACAAACGCCGCGGCGGCTTTTGAGCACATCGAGTATCGAAGTGCGATGGGTGGTCGATCCGGCGACGTATTTGAACTCGCGATGGATCTTGCGCATGAGTTCATCCGCGGCGCCTGCAATCGGGCGGCCGGGCTCGAAACACTCTCCGGCGTAATCCTCGAATACCTGCTCGAGGAGCACATGGCTCGATCGCATCCGGAACCGGCACGCCTCCAGATCCTCCGCGGACATCGGGACCGCGTGATAGCCCAGGCGATCGCGAACTGCATCCCAGGGCTGCGAGGAGGCGAGCGCGCCGGTGATGCGCGAGAAGACCTCGACCTGCATCTGCGCAACGACGGTGAGCCGCTCATGCGATCGATCATATTCGAGGCGCGCGATCGCGTTGCCGAAGGCATCGAAATCCTCGTTAGCAGAACCGGGCTGCGGATCGAGGATGAGCGAACTCTCGAGGCAGCGCTGGAACGCGAATTCACGGGGCTTCAGGTGCAGCAGGTGGTGGGAGTGCGAGACCTCGCCGCCGTACTCATAGACCGTGGAATGGCGTACTGCGTAGCGCATCATGCGGATACGGCACGCAGATCGAAATCGATGTGCGAGAAATGTTGCGAGGTGAGTTGATCCGAAAGCTGCGCGGCGGCGAGCATGAGCTCCTTGAGGCACTGCGAGCCCCGCGCCATGTCGAACTCGCCGCCGCGACACGCATACTTGAGCTCCAGCAAGCTTGAAACCGCCTGGTAAAGCGTGTCCTGCGGTTTGGAGCCCAACGATTCCGCCACTTCGATGAGCAAGGTGTTGACGGCGCGCCATTGGAAAGCGAGAGCGTGGGGATTCTTCTCATCGAAGACCAGCAGGTCGAGGGTGGTCTCCCAGACCGGCGGAGCACGGTAGCGCGTGCGGTAGGTGATCGCGCTGTCGCCGATTTCCAACAGCCATTCGAGTTCCTGGCGAAGCGGCGTTCCCGCGCTGACCAAGCGCCGCGAAATCAAATCCGCGATGAATTGCAATCGCTCCAATCGGCGCCCGATCATCATGAGCCGCCAACCATCATCCTGCGTCATGTCATCGAGCGCGAAGCCGGCAAGAGACGCCAGCGACAAGAGCAGGCTGTCGAGGGTCTCGCGGGCGTCGCTGCGCGCGTTTTCGGCGCGGCGGAAGTCGCGCTGCAAAACGGTGAGCGCGCGCCAGTTTTCCCCGGAAAGGTTCCCCCTCACCTGGGACGCGCATTCACCCAGACGTTCGATGTCTCCGCTCAAGGTAAAACGCTTCTCGGTATCGAACAAGACCGAGGCGCCGAAATGCTTGCAAATCTCCATGGCCTGCCCGCGAAACGGCAGATTGCGTCGCAGGCCCAAGGTGGCGCGCAGCAATCGCGTTTTGTAATCGCAGCGCTCGGCGTAGCGGCCCATCCAAAATAAATTTTCCACCAGTGTCGAGGGTAGATCATGATGGCTGTGGCCGGCGCGATCGGCCCGGGCGATGGGCGCCGTCGCCTCTTCGGACGCCTCCTCCGAATCGCACAATACCCAGATATCCTTGCTGCCGCCTCCGCGCTGCATGGAGACGATCTCGGCATGCGACTCGGAGGCGAAGCGCGCAAGTCCGCCCGGCATGACCCGGTACCCGTCCGGGGTGGCGATGGCGTACACCCTTATACCCAAGGCGCGCGCGCAAAAGCCATCGGCATTTTTCGTGTACCAGACGGGTGCCTGGGAAAATGCCAGGTGCTCCTGGGCGACGAACGCGTGCGGACGGGCGCGCATGCGCGCAATCAGCGCTGCGCGCTCCTCGGGATTGAGCTCACTGCCGAACACAGGCCCGAATTTCTGATTCGGAAACGCCGGCTTGATGACCAAGTTGGGCAGGTTGGCGATCACCGAGGCGAAGGCCGGAGGTTCGCCGCACCACCAGCTCGCCACCGAGGGCAAGTGCAGCTTCTCGCCGATGAGCTGTTGCGCAATGGCTGGCAGAAAGCCGAGCCACGCCGCCGATTCCAGCACCCCGCTGCCGAGCGCGTTGGCCACGACGACGTTGCCTTTGCGTACGGCTGCGAGCAGCCCGGGCACGCCGAGCGTCGAGTCGACCCGCAGCTCGACCGGGTCGCAGAAATCATCATCGAGCCGGCGCAGGATGGTATGGACCCGCTTGAGGCCGGACAGGGTCTTCAGGTACACGCTCTCATCGCGTACCGTCAGGTCATGCCCTTCGACCAGGGGAAAACCCAGCTGGCGCGACAGATAGGCATGCTCGAAATAGGTTTCGTTGAATGAGCCGGGCGTGAGCACCACCGCCAGGGGCTCCTGTTCGGCGCCGCGCAGCAGCTCGTCGCGAAGCGCGGCGAAGAAGGCGCCGAGCGGCCGCACATCCATCGACTGCGCCAGGTGCGGAAACGCTCGACGCACGATCTGTCGATTTTCGAGCGCATACCCGGGTCCCGACGGTGCCTGAGTGCGGTCGGCCAGAACCCACCAGCGGCCGTCGGCCGAGCGCGCCAAATCAGCGGCGTAGATGGAGAGCCATCGATCGCCCGGCAGCTTCATGCCGGTGCACGGCCACAGAAAGTTAGGATGCCCGAACGGGATCTCGGTGGGCAGCGCTCCCCGGGACAAGAGTTCCTGCCTGCCGTACAGATCCGTCAATACGGCGTTCAAGAGGCGCGCACGCTGCGCAATGCCCGCTTCGATCGCCTGCCATTCCTGTGCGGAAATGAGGTAAGGCAACGGATCGAGAACCCAAGGGCGGTCGCGGCCCTTGAGATCGGCATACACGTTGTACGTGATGCCATTCTCGACAATCATGCGCCGCGTGAATTCGGTGGCCCGTCGCGCGGCCCGCGCGTCGTCTTCGAAGATCCCCTCGATCAACGTCTGCCAATGGCCGCGGACGTGCCCGCCCCCGTCCAACAGCTCATCGTAGCGATGCGGATCGCTACGGTAGCCGCCCAGTCTCGGATCCTTATGAATGATTGCGCAAATCCAACGTGAAGGGGAACTCTGCGCCCGGGATCGCCTGCTCGACGCTCATGTCTCCCGGCGTGTGGCCGATCCGAAAGAATCGGGCGAGGCGCCTGCTTTCGGCTTCGAACGCGTTCACGGGGAGCGTCTCGTGGCTGCGGCCGCCGGGATGCACCACATGATATCGACAACCGCCTACCGATCGCTTCATCCAGGTGTCGACTATATCGAAAGTCAGCGGCGAGTGAATGCCGATCGTCGGATGCAGTGCGGACCAGGGTTGCCAGGCACGGAAGCGCACGCCGGCGACAAACTCCCCCTCGCGGCCCGTCGGCCGCAACGGCACGGCGCGGCTGTTGCAGGTCACGACGTAGCGATCGGCCGTGAGGCCGCTCACCTTGACCTCGAGCCGCTCCAGCGACGAATCGACATAGCGCGCCGTCCCGCCGGGCGCGCCCTCTTCGCCCATGACGTGCCAGGGCTCGAGCGCCTGGCGCAGCTCGAGCAAAGCGCCTGCCGCGGCGATGTCGCCCAGTTTGGGGAAGCGAAATTCGAAGTGCGGCGCAAACCACTCGACCTGCAGGTCGAAGCCCGCCTGTTTCTGTTCCTCGATGACGTCCGAGAAGTCCTCGAGAATGAAATGCGGCAGGAGGAAGCGGTCATGAAGCTGCGTGCCCCAACGCGTCAGCTGCCGGGGGGAATACGGCTCGCGCCAGAAGCGAGCCACGAACGAGCGCAGCAGCAACTGCTGCACCAGGCTCATGCGGGCGTGCGGCGGCATTTCGAAGCCGCGCATTTCAAGCAACCCCAAGCGGCCGCTCGAGGTATCGGGGGAATACAGTTTATCGATGCAAAATTCAGCACGATGGGTGTTGCCGGTCACATCGATCAACAGATTTCGCAGCAGGCGGTCGATGAGCCACGGGGCGGCCTCGGTTCCGGCTTTCGGAAATTGTTTGAACGCGATCTCGAGTTCGTACAGCGAATCGTTGCGCGCCTCATCCACCCGCGGTGCCTGAGAGGTCGGGCCGATGAAGAGGCCCGAGAACAGATACGACAGCGAGGGGTGATTGTGCCAGTAGCTGATCAGGCTGCGAAGCAGATCCGGGCGCCGCAGGAAGGGCGAATCCTGCGGTGTGGCGCCGCCCATCACGATATGGTTGCCGCCGCCCGTCCCGATGTGCCGGCCGTCGATCATGAATTTTTCCGAGCGTAGCCCGCAGGCGCGCGCCGTCTCATACAGATGTGTGGTCAGCGCGTTGAGCTCATCCCAACCGGCGCTCGGCTGCACATTCACTTCGATGACACCCGGATCGGGCGTGACCTTGAAATTCAGGAGCCGCGGATCTTGCGGCGGCTCGTATCCTTCGAGCACCACGGCTTGACTCAAGGTCTGCGCGCTCGCCTCCACTGCAGCAACGATTTGTAGATAATCCTCGAGGGTGCGCGCCGGCGGCATGAACACATAGAGCACGCCGTTGCGCGCTTGGGCGCACATCGAAGTCCTGATGATGGCCGCGCCAACCTGATCCGGCGCCATGGACGGGACCGCGTCCGGGGCCGCTGATTTTTTCGGGGAACCTGCGGCCGCCTCGGCGTCGGCCAATAACTCCCCATGGGTGGCGAGCGCCCCGAATTCCTGGTTCGGGTCCGGCGGGTACACATGCGGAAAGTCCATGGGGCTCACCGCCGGCAGCGAATCCAAGGGCAAGCGATAGCCGACCGGTGAATCGCCGGGAATCAAATAGCAGCGTTCGCGGCGCAAGAACCAGCGGCCGCTCTGCCAGGGCGCGCCTTCGGCGGCGCGCGCGATCGGCAACACATACCCCACCGGATCGCCCAGTTCTCCGCCGTCCAACAGGCGCGCCAGCCGTGCCCGTTCCAGGGGGTCGGCGAGCTTCGAATCCTTGGGATCGACATTGGAAGGCAGCTTGCGCTCGCGCAGAAGATAGTAAAAAGCATCCTCGTAGGCGGGGAACACATTCTCGGCCGAGACGCCCAGGCGCTCGGCCACCGCGCGCAACAGGCGCGGCGCGTTGGCGAGAGCGCGGGCATCGGGCTGTGTTTCATCGGCGACGAGCGCGCCATGGCTCCAAATCGGCTCCCCGTCCTTGCGCCAAAAGCAATTCAGCGACCAACGCGGCAGCGGCTCCCCGGGATACCATTTGCCCTGGCCGAAATGCGCGAGGCCGAAGGGCGCATACCGCGCTTTGAGTTCGTGAAAAAGCTTTGCCGCGATTTTTCGTTTGTTCTCCCCGAGCGCCTCGGTGTTCCACTCCGGCGCCAGCGTGTCCTCGCCGGACACAAAGGTGGGCTCGCCGCCCATGGTGAGGCGCACGTCGTTTTCTCGCAGCTCCCGGTCGATGCGAGTGCCGAGCGAATCGATCACGGCCCATTGCTCTTCTGAATAAGGCTTGGTGACGCGCGGCGCCTGCCAAACCCGCTCGACCTTCATCGTGTAGTCGAAACTCGTCTCGCACGGATCCACCGCGCCGGAGAGCGGAGCCGCCGACTGCGGATCCGGCGTGCAGGAGAGCGGGATGTGGCCTTCACCGGTGAGCAGGCCGGAAGTGGGGTCCAATCCGATCCAGCCGGCACCCGGCAGATACACCTCGCACCATGCATGCAGATCGGTGAAATCATGGCTCGGACCCGCGGGTCCCTGCGTCGGTTTCGCGTCGGCCACCAACTGAATGAGATAGCCCGACACGAAACGTGCGGCGATCCCTAAGTGCCGCAGGAGTTGAACCAGCAGCTGCGCCGAATCACGGCAGGAGCCGGAGCGCTTTTGGAGCGTCTCTTCAGGCAGCTGCACGCCGGGTTCCAAGCGAATCACGTAGCCTACGTCCGCGGCAAGACGCCGATTCAACTCGACGAGAAAATCGATGGTGGCGCGCGGCTCGCGCGAGACCGTGGCGAGATACTTGGCGAACAGCGGCGTGAGCGGGCCCGTGAACAAGAACGCGGCCAGGTCACGCTGCTCGGCCGCATCGTATTTGAAGGGGATTGTCTGCGCGTACGGCTCCAAGAAGAAGTCAAAGGGATTCTGCACCGCCATTTCCGCGGTCAAATCCACCTCGACACGCAGCTCTTTAGCGGGTTTTGGAAACACCACGCGTGCGAGGTAATTCGCTTGAGGGTCCTGCTGCCAATTGACGAAGTGCTCGGCGGGCCTGATGTTCAGGGAGTAGGACAGAATGCGGGTACGGCAATGAGGTGCGGGACGCAGCCGGATGATCTGCGGCCCCAAGGCGACCGGGCGATCGTAGCGGTAATGCATGACGTGAATGAGCGCTACGTGAATCGACACTGAGTCTCTCCCGTGGGTCCCTTGGATTCTACGCGGAACCGATCGGGGTGCGCCGATACTCGTCGATGGTGGCGTGGATGAAGCGCAGCTTGCCGATGGCGGGCGTCGAGAGCACGAATGGATACACGTCGGGCAGTCCCAAACCGCGGCTGAGGTTGTTCAACACGTAGGTGAGCGACAGCCACGACTCGATCATCGCGTCGAAATCCCGGTACTGGGGATTCAACGGATCCAGCGGCGGCTGCATGCGCGGTTCGTCGCTGCGCTTGGGCCGAAGGGCGAGGCCGGTGGCGCCGGCCGTCTCGAGGGCATCCACCATATGCAGATAATGCGCCCACGACTCCGCCCAATCCTCCCACGGGTGCATGGTGGCGTAGGCGCTGATGAAACTCTGCTCCCAGCGGGCAGGCGGCCCTTCCGAATAGTGCCGATCCAATGCCCGTTGGTAGCCGGCCCGTTCGTCGCCGAAGAGCTCGCGGAAGGGCTCCAGTCTGTGACTGCCGGGAATCAGCACATCCCAGAAATAATGTCCGATTTCGTGGCGAAAATGGCCCAACAAGGTGCGATAAGGCTCCTTCCGCAGGGTGCGTTCCTTCTCGCGATGGACATCGTCCGCCTCGGCAACGTTGATGGTAATCAATCCGTTGTCGTGACCGGTGAGCACGCGCTTTGCATCGCCGCAGCTCCAGTCCTCGAGGAACTCGAACGCCAACCCCCGACCCCCGCCGGCGTCCTTGGGCGTGACCGGCAACCCCAAGCCGAGCAGCGTGTAGAGCATGCGCCGCTTGGCGACCTCCAGCCGGAACCACGCGATGCGGTTGCGCTCGCCCGATAGGTCGGGAATGATCCGGTTCAGCCGGCAAGAACGGCAGAACTCGCCGGATTCATCGATCGGCACCACCCAATTGCACACGCTGACCTGATCGTAGTTCGCGCAGAGGCGGTAACCTCCCGAGCCGGGCACCTCGGGTTCCGCTCTCCAGAGCCCATCGGAACGTTGCTCGAGCGCCCCCATGAATCCCAAGTCCGGCAGGAAGGCGAGCGAGTGGCCGCAATTCAGACAACGTACGTTCTCGAAGAAAATCAAATTCTGGCAATGCGTACAGTGGAAAGTCTTCATGGGGCGCTCAGGATAGTAACGGAAAGAGAAAACCATCGCGCCGGCCAGCCCTGGCCTTACGCCGAGCACCTACGCAGGATCGGCGGCTATTCCTACGAAAACGCCGCCCTCCCCATGTCATAAAGGCGGGATGAAGATTCGCTTCGGCTACGAATTGGTGTACTCATGCCAGCAGCCGGTTCCGATGATTTTCATGCTGCATGTCCATTCGAGCCGGATCGCCGATTTGCTGCGCGCGGACCGCATGGTGACGGAACCCCAGGTACCGCTGGACACGTACATCGACGTCTTCGGCAATACCTGCACGCGCATCCTGGCGCCCCCCGGCGGTATTCGCATCACGGCCGACGGCCTCATTTCAGACAGCGGCCTGCCCGATCCCACGTACGCGCATGCCCAGGAGCATCCGGTTCAGTCCCTCCCTCACGATGCGCTGATGTACTTGCTGGGGAGCCGATATTGCGAAACGCAGCGGCTGATGGATGAGGCATGGCGCCTGTTCGGTCACATGACGCCCGGCTGGGCACGGGTCCAAGCGGTGTGCGATTTCGTGCACCGGTACATCACTTTCGGTTATCAGTTCGCCCGTCCCACCAAGACGGCGTTCGAGGTGCATTGCGAGCGGCAAGGCGTGTGCCGGGATTTCGCGCATCTGGCGATCACGCTGCTGCGGTGTCTGAATATTCCGGCGCGCTACTGCACCGGCTATCTCGCCGACATCGACGTGCCGGTGGCCGATGTCCCCATGGATCTTGCGGGATGGCTGGAAGCCTATCTCGGCGGTGCCTGGCATGTTTTCGATCCGCGCAATAACCAGCGCCGCATCGGCAGGATCTTGATCGCCCGCGGCCGCGACGCCGCGGATGTCGCCATCAGCACGGCATTCGGTCCCAACCTGCTTCAGGTGTTCAAGGTCTGGACGGACGAAGTCCAGGACACGGTGGGTGCCAATTGACCATCATGATTCTTGCCCTCGGTAGCCGCAATGGATCTTACATAGTCTTGGATTGCCGCGAAAAAAGAAAAATCGCAAACCCGCCGGCCATACTGTGTCCTGCATCACATGCAGATCGCGCCCCGCTGGGGCTAAATGTTTGCAACATTTTTATGCGGGAATTGCGATTCTTAACGTCGTGTTGCAGAACATCGCTCCGACCTCCACCCTTGGCCCTCGCCCGGAGCGCCGCGCATCTTCGAGAATCCAAGCCGTCGGAATCGTCATACCGGCGCGGAACCAATCCGACACGATCGCCCAATGTATCCAGAACATATTTGCCGCTCACAGCCACACCGGCTGGCGCAACTCGCTGTGGATCGTCGTCGTCGCCGATGCCTGCACGGACGCAACCGCCAAAGTGGCTCGAAACGCCATCGGTGCCTTCGGCGAGGTCTTGGAGGTCGCCGCAGGGTCTTTGCAAACGGCGCATCGAATCGGCGCAAGCACGGTGATGGATCATTTCCGCCATGTACCGCGCCACGCCCTGCTATTGACCAGTACCGACGCGGGCGCTCCATTGCGGCGCGATTGGATCGATACGCAGCTGCGATGGTGAGACGCTAAAGACCGGATCGATCTTCGGTTCCGACGGCTTTACCAGCGCCGGTTCGCGACCTTCGATCCGTCGCGTCCGCGAGAGCGGGTCTGCTCTCCCCGATGGTCATGGGATTTGCGCTTGTTGCCTTCATCGCCCTGCCATGCCGTTGGCGCCGCGTCGCCCATCGGCCTCTTCTCCCAGCAGCGCATGAACCTCTGGCGCAAATTTTCGTGCACATCGGGCGCGATGGCGCCGATGCGAACCCACTCCAGCGCCATCGCGTCCCAGTCCCCCGCATCGCCGCCGATTCCCTGACCCATGGCCTGCGTCAATCGCTGCACCTGATGCCGGCGGCGCAACCCTTCATCCTCGGCCGGCGTGGCGGTGTCGCTTTGAATCTCGCCCCGGACGCAGAGCATTCTCAAGGCCTGCTCGCGGGACTCGATATCGATCTCGGAACCGGAGTCGGACGCTGCCAGTACATCCTTCACGGCTTTCAGGCCGCCCTTTGGCCATGGTTGAGTGCCGGCTATGAAGCTTTCGGCGGCTTGCTTCAGCGCCTCTCGCTCCGAAGGCTCGGCGTCCCGCAGCACCGCCCACTCGTAGGCATGGATGCTGCGGGCAGCCTCGAATAAATTCCTGAACGACTGCTCGGTATCGCGCACCCGCTGTTGCTCGATCCGCGCCTTGCACGATTCGACGGCCCGTTCGAACCGATCCTGAAGCCCGCGCGCCTCCGTTCTGGGCATTTCATCGAGCGCTTCAAAGGTCTCGCGCCACTCGGGAATTTTAGCCGTGGCTTCGAGCAATGCCGCGCCCGACGAGGCGGCAACACGCTCGATCTCTTCACACAACGCGATCGCCTTCGACTTGTTGGCTTCGAGCCCCGAGGTGTACTCGGCATGCGCTTGCTGCCTCTTTTGATAGACCGAATCGCAAACCTCGCGAAATTCGTTCCACAGAGATTGGCTTTGGGCAGCCGGTGCAGGACCGGTCTCCTTCCACAGCAGTTGCAGCCGTTTCACCGCGTCGATGGCTTCGCGGCCATCCTCCAGAGTCAGCAGATGCCGCGCGCGCTTGATGAGGGATTGCTTGTCCGACACATTGCTCTCATGCCAGGTGTCGAGCTTGGCCTGCAATCGCCGCAGTGCCTCATCGAACGGCTCCTGGACGGTGCGGCCGGCGTCGCGATCCACCGGAAAACAGCGGCGCCATTCCTGCGGTGCTTCCCCGAGGACGCTCGCCAGAAGCCGCCAGTCCGGCTTGTCGACATTCTGCGCAGCTTCGAATGCCAGCAGGCGTTCGAGCACCGCTTGGCGCTTCTCCAGGTTCTGCTGCCGCAGCTTTGCCTGCGCCTCGAAATGCTCGCGGCAAGGTTGATAGGCCGCTTGTGAGGCTCGATGAAACCGCTCCCATTCCTCCGTGGCTTCGCTCACGATCCCCCGGCTGATGGTTCGCCAGTCCTGCTGCAGCGACTTGATGCGCTCGGCCAGGGCCACCGGCCCTTCGGATGAACCGATGAGCGCCTCCATCTCGCCGATGAGCTCGAGCCGCTTGGGCGCGACGGCATAGTCCTTCCACTGTTTGAGTTCCTTGAGTTTCTCATCGAGCTGCTCGATCTGGCGCGACAGATACGTCGGCAGCGCAGCCGCCGGCAGCTTCTGATCGATCGAGCGGCGCAGGCCGGCGGCCCGTTGGGTGCCACCGTCGCGCAGCGCCGCGTTGGCCATGCGGATCAAGCCGCCGACCTGACGAAACGCCTGTTCCTCCGCCGCCCGCTGTTCTGCGCGCTGCTTCTCCTCCGCATCGCGAATTGCCGCGGCTTCCTGCTGCGCGCGTGCCTGCGCTTCGGCCTGTTCGGCGGCAGCCGCGCGAGCCGCCTGCTGCTCCTGTTCCTTGAGTTCGAGAGCCGACTGAACCGCTGCCTCTGCGGCCGCTTGATTCGCCAGCTGCTGCAGATGCGCGTCGATGACCTGCCGGCAGCGTTCGATGGCCGCACGCGCGCGCTGGTCGATATCCGCAGCCGGCGGCTCGGGCAAGGAAAGCCAGCGGGTTTTATGGTGCTCGAACACCGTCGGGTATTGGGGGTCGTAACTGCGATGACTGTGCCGTTCCAGCGCGGCGCAAATCCCCGCGATCTCGTTGCGGATCTCTTCCTGCTTGCGCTCCTCGGCATTGAGCACATCGCACTTCTGCTTGAGTATCCGGTAGACGTTCTTGTCCTTGTTGCGCACCCGCGGAATCAGTTGCCGCAGTTGCTCAGGATCGCGGATCGACTCCGCCGCCAATTGGCGCAATCGGCTCGAGGGACTCTCGACCACCAGTTGCGCGATTTGCTCAGGATCTTGGATCGAGGCCAGTGCCTGCGGCAGGCGGTCGGCGCCCTGACACAGGGCCACGACGGACAACATGTCCGGCCGGCTGCGTGCCCCGTCGCAATAGGCCTCAAAATCGATGGCGCCCGCATCGATCAGCTGCGCCATGCGCGTGCGCGCGGCGCGTTCCACCGCGGGAGGGGAGGCGCTCGCGGTGCCCGCGCTCGAAGCGCCGAATCCTGCAAGCCCGCGCAGCACCTCTCCGTCGGGCAGCTTGCCGATGGCCGCCAGGCGCAAGGTTTCTTCGCCGGCATGCAGCGCCGTATCGACGATCGTGTCGGGGGAGCCCGCTTCAAGGATGGCGATGCGCTCAGGCAGCGTGGGCGGGGAAGCCCGGGGCTTGTCAAAAAGGCGGGCGAACAGCTTCATCGATCGGATCAACCCTTAACGGTAGAACGGCCGGCGAGCATACGAAACTTCGCAGGTTTCCGACAGCAGGTTTCCCAGGCGCGTTTCCCAAGCGGGTTTCTCAGGCGCGTTACCCAAACGGGTTTCCCAAGCGGAGACATGAATGACACCCCTGAGGCATGGAAATGCTCCCCTCCACCCATGGACATTTATGTGCAGTGCAGCATGACCGACCAAGACGCGGCTGACTCGCCAGGCGGCCGCGGGGGTCATTGGCACTGGACTGACGCATCCGTATGATCGACGGCCCCAAAGGCCTTAGGAAATTTCATGCCACTTCGTACGTTAGGGCGTTCCGGTTTGCGGGTTGCCCCGTTGTGTCTCGGCGGCAATGTGTTTGGATGGACCGCCACGGAGACGGCCTCTTTTGCGGTGCTCGATGCCTTCATGGCGGCGGGACTCAATTTCGTCGATACCGCGGATGTCTACTCCGGCTGGGTGCCGGGACATCGAGGCGGCGAATCGGAAACGGTCATCGGCAACTGGTTGAAGCGCCGCGGCAAGCGCCAGGATGTCGTGATTGCCACCAAGGTCGGCATGGCGATGGCGCCGGATCGCAAGGGCTTGTCCGCGGCGCACATCACGCGGTCCATCGAGGAATCATTGCGCAGACTGCAGACCGACTATGTCGATCTTTACTTCTCGCATTGCGACGATGCCGGCGTGCCCATGGAGGAGACGCTCGGCGCCTATCAAAAGCTCATCGCGCAGGGCAAGGTCCGCACCATCGGCGCGTCGAATTTTACCGCCGCCCGCCTGGCCGAAGCGTTGGACACAAGCCGTAAGAACGGGCTGCCGCGCTACGAGGCGCTGCAACCGCACTACAATCTGTACGCGCGCAGCGGCTACGAAGCTGACCTCGAACCCCTGTGTGTGAAGCAGCAGATCGGCGTCGTGAGCTACTTCGCGCTCGCCTCCGGATTTCTCACCGGCAAATACCGCACCCCCGCCGATGCCGCCAAGAGCGCGCGCGGAAAAGGCGTGGTCGAGAAGTTCCTCAATGAACGCGGCTTGAGAATTCTGGCGGCCCTGGACGATGTGGGGCGGCGCTGCCGCGCTTCACCCGCCACGGTGGCATTGGCGTGGCAAATCGCGCGGCCCGGCATTACCGCCCCCATTGCCAGCGCCACCACGGTCGATCAGCTCGAGCAATTGGTAGCCGCCACTCGATTGAATCTGGATCAGGCAGCCATTGAACAATTGAACGCCGCGAGCGGATGAGCCGGGCGCTTCGACGCTCACGCGCCGCCGACCTCAACCGGGCAGCATCAGAACGAAGCCGTCGTTCTCGTAGGCGTAGAACCGCCATTCACGGACCGTTTTGGGTGTGCCCAAGATGACGAGCTGCTGACGCAATGTCGCGACGTCATGGAACACGTCCGAGGTCTTGATGAGATTCTCGTACTTTCGCAGCAGGGCCTCGGAAGCGGACCCTTCGGCCGCGTAGGTGATCAATACCTTGAGCGGCGCGTTGAACGCCTGCAGCTTGTTCATCTTTTCGTGGGCGCGAGTACTGTCGTTCTCGTGCTCTATGGCGACGGAAATCCAATTTGCATAGGTGGCATACTTACCGGTCTCGTCCGTGCCGCGTTCCTCGTACAGCATTCCGTCAAGCGTGTAGTACTCCCTGTTCCATGAGAGCAACCCCAGTTGCCGGCCCACTCGCGGATAGATCGTCGTGCGCATGAAAAAGTTATACGATTTGGTCTCGAAGCCGACCGCGGTACGGAAGTTGTCGTGCTCGGCTTGCATCACGGCAATGAAGGCGTTGCGAAACTCTCTGGGCGTGATCCTGTTCATCGGACCGCCATGGTGGCGAAAATTGAGCTGTTTGACAAACGGAGCGGTTCAGCCATGAGCGATAAACAGGAAATCAAGCGGTATACCGACAATCTTCGCGATGAAGTGGACGGCGCGGCGCTTTATGCCGCGCTTGCCGCCGCCGAGAGCGATCCTGTGCGCAAGGATCTATTTTTGCAGCTCTCCCAAGCCGAGGCGCGGCACGCCGAGCTATGGCGCGAGAAGCTTCGAAGCGCAGGGGTTGCGGACCGGAAATTCGCGCCCAGTTTCCGCACACGTCTGCTCGCACGGATGGCGACGCGGTTTGGACCGCGCTTTGTGATGTCCTCGGTCGCAGCGACCGAGGCTGCCGACCAAAATAAGTACGCAGGACAGTCCGACGCGAGCGCGCTCGTGGCCGATGAACGCGGACACGCCGCGGTCATCGCCGCCGCTTCGGGCGGCGGATTGAGCGTGGGTGCTCAAATCGGCCGCTCGGAGCCCTGGCATCGCGGTGCTTCCGGCAACAGTCTGCGTGCCGCCGTGCTGGGAGCGAATGACGGCCTGGTTTCCAATTTTTGCCTGTTGATGGGAGTCGCGGGAGCCGGCAGCGGCGAGCGGGCGGTGATTCTCACCGGCATGGCGGGTCTGATCGCGGGTGCCTGCTCGATGGCTCTCGGCGAGTGGCTGTCGGTGAGCAACGCCCGTGAATTGGCCGCGGCTCAAATCGAGCGCGAGCGCGAGGAAATCGAGCAGACTCCGGAGGCGGAACAACACGAATTGGCGCTCATCCTGCAGGCCAAAGGATTACCGAAGGGCGAGGCGCAGCACGCGGCGCACCGGATCATGGGAAACAAGGCGGCAGCTCTCGACATGCTGGTACGCGAGGAACTCGGCCTTGATCCCGAGGAACTCGGCGGCAATCCATGGACCGCCGCCGGCGTGTCATTCGCCTTGTTTTCCTTGGGCGCGCTGGTCCCGGTCATACCGCTCGCCGTCTTCTCCGGCCGCTCGGGCATCGCAGGCTGCATTGCCGCGAGCGGAGTCGCGCTGGCCGTCATCGGCGTGCTGACCTCGCTTTTCAACGGCCGATCCCCATGGTTTTCCGGCGTGCGCCAAGTGGTCTTCGGGTGCGCAGCCGCCGCCGTCACCTACGGCTCCGGATCGTTGCTCGGCATTGCGCTGAAATAGTTTCGTCGCTCCCCCCGGCGTCGCAACCGCTCGCAGCGAACGGCCCTCAGTCGACCGAGCACGCGAAGTTCGCGGCATCGGCGAGGTCGCCGGACCCCTTGTACTTGGCGACCTGGGGGAACGGACACAGCGGACGGGTCATCGCCACACCCTTCGTCTTGTCGTCGGAGACGTATTTCGTGGCCACGATCCGGGTCGGCGCCACGCCTTTTTCCACCCACTGCTCGAGCGCCACCACCATGTCGTGGTCCGCATCTCCGGCGCCGCCCGCTTGGCCGAATTGATTCGGACCGGCACCCCCGCCGCAATGGCCCACGCCGGGCGCCAGGAACAGGCGATAGTACTGTTGAACGCGCGCCAGCGTCGCCGGGTCCGACGCCTTGCCCTCAGCCGCCACCACCGACCGGTACCATCTCACCGAACTCAATGGAGTGACGATGGAATCGGTCATGCCGGCATATTGAATGAACTTGCCGCCGTGCGCCTTGAATCCTGTGAACTTCACGTCATCGGCGTTCATGATCTTACCGACCACCCGTTCGGCATCCGCTCGTCCCTTGTCGAGATCAAAGCCGTGAAAACTCCAGTTGTGGTCTTGATAGACGAAATTTCTGTAAAAATTGCCGCCGTACATGCTCATCTGGGCTTCGGTCTCGGCGGCTTCGAAGTTTTCGTCACTGATGGTGTCCTTCCATCCGGGGTTCTCGCTGCCATAGGCCTGACCGGGATACGTCTGACGTCCCGACTTGTCTTTCGGGCCCCCGTGAATGGCCTCATAGGTCTTGAGCTTGGCCGGCGAAAGACCGAGCGACGACGATTTCACTTCGCATCGCAGCGGATCGCTGATGAATCCGTTCTTGGCGGTGCTCGGCGTTTCGCACGCCGCCGTGACCGCCGCGCCGATCTTGGCGAGATCGTCCGGCGAAAGATAACCTTCGCGACCGGCCAGGTTCAGATTTTCGGTCCACATGAAACTGGAAAACAAATCGGTCCATTGGTTGGCCGCGGCGCCGCTGACGATGCCGTCGAAGTCCTCAGGGTAGCGCTGAGCTTCCATGAATCCTTCCTGGCCGCCCTTGGAACATCCCACGAAGTACGAATGCTCCGGCTGACGGCCATAGAAGGCAGCGGTAATCGCCTTGGCCGCCACCACCGTGAGGTGCACGGCGCGATAGCCATGGTCGATGATTTTTTCGGGATGGCCGAACGCCCAGTCGGCACTCGTGGGCCCGATCGCCGGACCATCATGGCCATCGTCGGTCGATGCCACCACGGAACCGCCGAGCAGTGGATTCAACATGGAGTCATAGCGAATCGACCCCGCAAAACCGCCGTTGCCCACCGACTCGTATCGGCCGGACCAACCCGACAGCGGCAGCCACACCTCGAACTTGATATCCGAGTCCTGCGTCGGCCGGATATCCCCGGCCACACGGCAAAAAGCCACCGGAATGGGCTTCGGCTGCATGAAGCCCCTTGCCCATGACGGAACCGGCGGGGTGAAACCACCGGCGGCGACTGACTCGGCCAGCGTGATGGTGGTGCGCGGCAGCGCGACGTGCGCCAAATCCGCGCAATTCCCGGCGGCGGCCGCGGCGCTCGCAGCCGCGGGAAAGGCAGCGCACGACAACCAAGCGAACGACACCAGCGCAAACCCAAACTTCGACGTATTACCGGTCATTGCAACATCCCCATTTCAAATAATCGGCCAGGGCATCAGTCTACAAGACACCGTGATGCACTGCAGTGCAGCGTAATTCGAGCGCGCATTACACAGGCGGTTCAGCTCTCCCCTACACGCAACCCGGTAATGGATTACCGCCAAGGGCTAATACCCTGAGGCCAATCCGCCCTATACCCTCGTCGTTCCCGTGACGGAGTTCATCGTGGAATTGGAGGGACCCCGCTTGAGCGTTGAAGCTTTCGACGGCGATGTCGAACCATACGCACCCGAATCCGGATTCGGCCATGGGTATTTCGCCCCGAGTCCGCGTTCGGGATGCGACCACTCCGCACTTGCCCGCAGCTTTTTCACGCAACAGTTTCGGCGCTATCCCGGTTCTTCGGCGATTCGCTGGTGGACCGGTGATAAGTTCTCGGCGGGGGCGGCTATCCCACCGTCCTCCACCGAGGCGCCTTTTGTACTGGTGGAGGCATCATGGTCCAGCGGGCACGCGCCATCCCAAGGGCGCAAGGCTACCAAGCACTCGACGGCGGAACACCGCAACGCCACTCGCTATCACTGCGATGTATCGAACGACTTCTATCGATTGTGGCGAGACCCGTCCTCAAGTTATTCGTGCGCCTGTTTTGAGCGGTCCTGACCATGAAAATCGTATCGCTGGAGAACTATCGCGCTTCCCTGTATTCGATGTCGTTCATCGACGAGCTGACACGGCTCAATAATCGCGAAGGCTTTCTATGCGCGGGCGGAGAGCTCTTGGACCTATCGGAGGCGGGCGAACGTTGGGCGTTCTTGCTGTCACTCGAGGTCGAGCATCTGAAGTTCGTCAATCACGCCCTGGGGAAGGATGCCGGCGACGAGATGTTGATCCGCACGGCGCTGCTCCTGCGGCAAGTCTTTCGAAAGTCGGCCGTGATCGGCAGAATCGGCGGCGATGAATTCGCCGTGCTGGGCCGGCTGACGGGTCCTTCAGCTTGCACCGCCATCATCGCGCGCCTCAACGAGGCCATCAATGCCGGTAACTCGTCCGACCGCGCTCTCAATTTGTCCCTGCGCGGCGGATTCAGCCAGTTCGATACGCGGCACCCGAAGTCCCTCGCGGAACGGATGAAACAAGCGGACATGGCCATGAACGGAGCGGCGGCAAAATTCTCGAAGAGCAGCAATACATGATGAAGGCCATTCTGCTTCTCGACTCTGAAGGTGTTGCGCTGGCACCCGCCACCCTGTGTACGGACGCATCGGATGAAGCCCGCAAGCTCAAGCTCCCGCTCTTCGATCAGGTCCTCGCCGAACTCAGCGCGGGCATGGAAATGCGGCCTGCCGGTAAAACCTGTTACGAACTCTTTGACGAAGGTCAGCGCGTCGCCGTGCTCGAGGTCTTTGAGCCCCCGCCCCAGGACCGCGTAAAAAAATAGCGTGCGGATTGCAGGCCCTGCTCGGGGCGTTGCCGTAAACTCGCGCTTTGTACTGCTGTGCGAGAACCATGGCCTCTACGCGAGCCAAGCCGACGAAAGCGGCCAAGTCAAAGCCGCGCCGTTCTGTGGTGCGCGATTCCGACCTCTGTGTGGTTGGAATCGGCGCATCTGCCGGCGGGTTTGACGCCCTGGTCGAATTTCTGCGCGTCATGCCGTCGAACAGCGGTCTCGCGTTCATCATTCTTCAGCATTTGAGTCCCACTCCGCGCAGCTTATCGGCGGAACTTTTCTCCCGTCACACCGCCATGAGCGTTCGCCCGGCCGAAGATGGCATGCGATTGGAGCCGAACTGCGTCTATACCACGCCTTCCGACAAGGACATTCGCGTCAAGGATGGCCATATTCGCCTCGCGGCACCCACTGAGATTCGTGGACATCGACTACCGGTGGATCAGCTGTTTCGCTCACTGGGCCAGGATCAGCGCGAACGCGCCATCGGCATCGTGCTCTCCGGCACCGGCAGCGACGGCGCGCTGGGCTTGAAGGACATCGCGGCCAACGGCGGCATGGTGCTCGTACAGGACCCTGAGACTGCCCAATTCGACGGCATGCCTCGAAGCGCAATCGCCACGGGACTCGTCGCCCACGTGCTGCCGATCCTCAAGATGCCGCGTGTCCTGGTGAGCTACGCCCGCCACGCCTACGTTCGGAGCCCAAGCGCGGCCCCGGCGCGGCTGCGATTGGGCGACCCCTTAAGCAAGGTCCTCAGTCTCCTGCAGTCAGGTCATGGGCAGAGCTTCACCGGCTACAAGCAGGCCATGCTCGTGCGCCGGATCGAGAGGCGCATGGGGCTGCTCAACATCGGGAGGCTCGTCGAGTACGCCAAGCGCTTACGCAGCGATGCCGCCGAAGTCACCGCGTTGCGCAAAGACCTGCTCATTGGCGTCACGGAGTTCTTCCGCGACCCGCAGGCGTGGCAGGTACTCGACAAGCGGGTGCTGCGCCCCTTGATCGCAGGGAAGGACAGCGGCGAGCCCATCAGAGCCTGGGTCGCCGGAGCCGGAACAGGCGAGGAGGCCTACACCCTGGCCATTCTCATTTTGGCGCGCCTGAAAGCCATGCGAAAGCGCCGTTCGGTGCAGATTTTCGGCACCGATGCCAACGAAGATTCTTTGAACTACGCTCGCGCCGGCCGTTACCCTTCGGGCATTCGAAGCCAGATCAGCGCGGAACTCTTGAAACGCTACTTTCAGGAGATCAAGGACGATCATCACTACCAAGTCTCGCCCGAGCTGCGCGAAAGCGTCATTTTCGGCCAGCATGACCTGCTGGCCGACCCCCCGTTTTCACGCCTGGACCTCGTGACCTGCCGGAACCTGCTGATCTATATCGAGCCTGCAACCCAGGATCGCATTTTGTTGTTGTGTCACTTCGCGCTGCGTCCCCAGGGCTATTTGTTTCTGGGCAGCGCCGAGACCGTGGGCGCGCACGAAAAGCTGTTCAAACTCGTTGAGCGCAAATGGAGAATCTATCAGCGAATCGGTACCACGCCTCGGGACCAGATCGAGTGGCGTGTGGACACCGCGAAGTCTCGGGGATCGACCTTCCGCCCCGAACCATTGAGCGAGACGAGCAGCGTGGCGCTGCATGCGAATTTGACGCGCGGCGCCCTGTTCGAGCACTTTGCGCCCCCTGCGGTGCTGGTGAATGAGCGCGCCGAGATTTTATACTCGAGCGGTTCAGCCGAGCGCTTCCTCTCGCCGGCGCGCCCCGCATCCAAGACGGCGCTGCTGCCGCGCCTGCCCAAGAGCCTTCGGACGCAATTGCCGCAGGCCATCCGGCGCGTTCAGCTCACCCAGCGTCCCGCATCGATCGACGGCATGTCGAAGGACAAGGCCGGCCGCACTACGCTCGATGTGCTGCCGGTCCGGCACACGCCCGGCGAATCCGGCGCTGCGCGATATTTGATCGCCTTCCGGCAAAGCGATTCGAAGACCACTGTGGTGCAATCCCGGGCCGCGCAAACTCAGCTGCAGCAGGAACTGCGGGCGACGCGGGAAGACCTGCAGAGCGCCGTCGGTCAGTTGAAGACCTCGAACGAGGAGTTGCGCGCATCGCACGAAGAAACAACATCGGTCAATGAAGAACTTCAGTCGATGAACGAGGAGCTGGAAAGCTCCAAGGAGGAACTGCAGTCGGTCAATGAGGAACTCAATACGGTCAACACGCAGTTGCAGGCCAAGGTCGGTGAACTCGAAGTGGCCAACGCCGATTTGAGGAATCTGCTCGCCTCCAACGAAGTGGCCACGATTTGTCTGGACCGGTCTTTTCGCATCAAATGGTTCACCCCTGCGGCGCATCGGATATTCAATCTGCTGAGAAGCGACATCGGCCGTCCGATTTCGGATTTGAGTCTGGCCGCCTTGGACTCCACCCTGGTTGAGAGTGCGCGCAGCGTGCTGCAAACCTCGGCACCACGATCGCAGGAGCTGGAACACAAGGGAATTCAATTGCGCCGCATCGTGCCGTACCGTGCCGAAGGCACTCAGGTTGCCGGCGTCGTCATCACGTTTACCGATATCACGGAGGCGAAACGCACCGCACAGGTTCAGCTCGAGGCCAAGGCGGCGGCGAACGAGCGGCTCGAGCTGCGCGTGCGCGAGCGCACCGAAGAGCTGGGGCGGCTGGCGCGTGAGCTCGCGCTTGCAGAAGTCCGCGAACGGCAGTCCATTGCACGTGATTTGCACGATGGTTTGGGACAGGAACTGAATGTCGCCTCGATCAAGCTCGACGCGTTGCGCAACAGCCATGACTTGCCCGTTTCGCATCCCGCGCTCGACGAGATCGCGCTGCTGCTCGATGGCGTGGTTCGCGAGATGCGCAGCCTGACTGCTCAATTGAATCCCCCCGTCTTGGAGCAACTCGGTCTCATTCCGGCCATTGAGTGGCTGAGCGAGGAGATGCGCAGAACCTACCAGTTGGAGGTTTTTATTGACGACGATTCGACTCCCAAACCCTTGGATTCGATCACGGCGTCGGTTCTGTTTCGCGCGGTACGCGAACTGCTCATCAACGTGGCCCGCCATTCAAAGGTAAAGACCGCAAACATCGCCGCGCGATGCGCCGGCGATCGGCTGACCGTCGAGGTCATGGATCAGGGAAGCGGCTTTGCCGTCAACGGGTCATCGGCAGGCTCCGTCGCCGGACTCGGTCTGGCGGCGCTGCGCGAGCGGATCGCCTATATCGGCGGTGCGTTTCAAATCAAGAGCGCACCCCGGCGCGGCACCACCGCGACGATCCAAGTGCGGATGAAAACCGCATGATGAAACCCCCATGAAGCCGGCTCGCATCATGTTGGTCGATGATCATCCGCTCATTCGCGAGGCCATCGGGCATCTCGTGGCGGGCGCGCCTGAATTCGAGCTGGTCGGTGAAGCCGCCGATGGAAAGGAGTGCCTGGCGCATATCGATGAATTGCGTCCCGACATTCTGGTACTGGACATTGCGATGCCCGGAATGAACGGCGAGCAAGTGGCCCGTGAGCTTCGCGCCCGGCATCCTGAACTGAAGATCATTGCATTGAGCGGATACACCGATCGGCAGTTTGTGCGCGCGATGACCAGGGCAGGGGCGAAGGGCTATGTGGTGAAGTCCGCCTCGGGACGGGAGTTGGTTCATGCCCTGCGCGCCGTCGCGAGCGGCAAGAACTACCTGTCTCCCGAAGTGACGGGCGCTGTGATGACCCTTTGGGAGGAAGCCGCACAGAGAAGGGACGAAGCCGCACCGAGAACGGGCTCATCGCTGCCGGAAACTCTTGGCAAAAGGGAGAGAGAGGTGCTCAAGCTCATTGCCGAGGGCAATCGCAGCGCCGCGATTGCTGCCCATATGGGCATTGCCGTGGCCACGGTCGACGCACATCGGCGCAATATCCTGCGCAAATTGAACCTGCACAGCATCGCCGATCTGACGCGCTACGCCCTGCGCCACGGCATCACCGTTCTCTAGCAGCGTGCAGCCCGCGAGCCCCGATCAATAGCTCGTCCTGGTTTGCACTATGAATTGAACTTTGCTGATGTTGTGATCGCCGTTCAGGGGAAACGCGACATCGACGTGCAAGACATTGCCGAGTCCTGAACGGGTGTTGCCGAATCGCATGCCGAAGCCGGCATCCGTGAGCGTACCGGGATCGCTGTTGCCGATGACGCCGCTGCCCCAGGTGCGTCCGACGTCGGTGAATATCGCGGCTCCAAAGCGCGCCAGGCGAAACGGGTACCAGTCGGTGTAGAAGCGCTGCTCCACGGTGAGCAGGCCGCGGGAGGTTCCCGACTCATAACGCAGCGGATAGCCGCGAAGACCGGTGTCGCCGCCGATCAGCAGCTGCGAGTCCGGGTCCAGCGCATGCGTGGTGGTGCCGTTCAGGAACATGAACAGCACCTTGTCGTCCTGCCACCGCCAATAATAGGTCGCGGTGCCGTCCACGAACAGGTTGCGGATGCTTCCGCTCTGCAGCCGCGAATTGATGGTTCCGGCCAGAAACAGCTGTGTGAGGGGGGTTAATTGATATCCCTTCGCCGCGCTGGTGGTAAACAGCAGATCGTTTTGATTGGCGCCGAACGCGGTGCCGGAATACCCGATCTCCGCGTACAAGTGCGTTCCAAAGTACAGATCTTCCGTGCGCCCGATCTGATTCTGATCGCCGGCCTTGCGGAAATCATCCTGAACCAGCTCGGCGGCGATGAACGGATAAGACAGGGTGCGATTCGGAGGCAGGATGGCGGCCGGAGTGGCGGTACCGGGCACCTGCGCAAACAGGTTCTGGTCATAGCGCATGCCGGCATACACCCGGCGCGTCCAGCCATCGACGAGGCCGGTCGACAAACCGCCGCTCACCTCGTAGTAGTTTTCATCGCGTTGGAATTGATCCACGATATCGCCCAGGTTGTAGCGCGACACGGTCCGGTCGAACTTCATGGCTTTCACGGTGGCCGTCCACGGGGTATCCAGCGAATAAAAGGGCTGCTGTAGGGCGAACGTGCGCTGTTCGCCGTCGCTGGCATTGAAATCCGCGGCTGCCAGAGTCCATCGGGAACCGAACAAATTCGGGTCGCCGTAAGAGACGCCGTTGCTGCTGCGATCGACGTTGCTGGAATGGCCGATCGCCAAGGATTTGCCGAAGCCAAGAACATTGGAATCGGAAAGATCGACGCCCGAACTGTTCGTCCCACCCGCCCGCGAAAATGAAATCCCGGGACTCAAGGTCCAGACGTCCTTCGTGATGACACGGACGGTGACCTTGCCGTCGGCATACTTTACCGGTACCACCCGCGCGTCGTAGATATAGGGCAGCGCGCGCAGGTTGCGTTCGGTTTCCTCCAGGACGCGCCCCTTGTAGTGATCACCGCTGCGGAACAGCAGCTGCGCACGTATCGTCGATTGCCGCGTGCGCACATGCAGTTGATCGGCCAGATGGTATAAACCGCTGTTCTCCCGGGGATCGTGCTCGTCGAATATCTGGCGCACATCCAATTCGATCTTGCCGATGACCGCGCCCTGGGCCTCGAGAGTCTCATCACCCGGCACATCCGGCGGCCGCGGCTCCTCGATTTGAGTATGCTCGGCCGAGGTGAACTTGGCCGCCTGCGCACCGCTCGCCAACAGGGTCGCGAATACCGCCACCGCACCGGCGCGCGGCGCTTCTGTGCGCATCCATGAGCCGATCCGCATCAAGCCATTCAATCTTGCACCCCTGCGATGGGAGGTAGGTCAAGAAAGCCTGCCTCGAACCCATTGTGTCAAGCTCGAGGATCAGATGACGCCGGTATGTGGGAATTTGCCGACAGCCGCGCCCTTACACGAGCCCGGCATCCCATTCACTTCTTCAGATACTGATGAACGATTTCGATGAGTTCTTCGGCGGCCAGCACATGAGGAGCGTCACGGCCGGCGCCCGGATTCACCATGTGTTCGCGGATATGGTCTTCGATGACCTCGGCGATGAAGCCGTCCATCGCGCCCCGGCAGGCAGTGGCCTGTTGCAACACCGCGGCACACTCGCCGTCCGCGTCGACCGCGCGTTCCATCGCCTCGATCTGGCCGCGAATCCGTTTGAGACGATTGAGCAGCTTGGCTTTTTCTTTCGCAATGTGGCTCATGGCCGAGAACTCCAATTGCGTAACTATACCCGGGTAGGGTATTGTTTCACGACCCGATGACATCGGCAAGCCATGTTGAATACGCACATTGAAATCATCGAATCGATCGGCCGGCTCGGCTTGGCCGTGCTCCTTGGCTCCGGCATCGGCTTCGAACGGCAGTGGCACCAAAAAATGGCCGGCCTTCGAACCAATGCACTGGTCGCGCTCGGCTCGTGCGGGTTCGTTGTCTTTTCCGCCCTGCTCAACCCTTCGGATCCCACGCGGGTTGCGGCGCAAATCGTGACCGGGATCGGCTTTCTCGGCGCCGGTGTGATCTTGCGCGAGGGGGTCAATGTCCATGGTCTCAATACCGCGGCGACCCTGTGGTGTTCTGCCATGGTCGGCACATTCGTGGGCGCGGGATTTTGGGCGCCTGGATTGGTGGCAGCAGCATTTGTGGTCGGGACCAATATTTGCTTGCGGCCTCTCGTGCGGCGGCTGAACAGGCGCACGGTGTTGTCCGTCGATGCCGAAACTTGCTATGCGGTGACCTTGACCTGCAGCAGCACAGAGGAAGCGCATCTGCGATCTCTCTTGCTGCATGCGCTTTCTCAAGCCGAATTGGGCCTGCGACGGATCGACAGCGCCGACATAGCAGACACCTCGAAAGTCATGATCACTGCCCAGGTATTGGCACCGAAGCGCAACGATGCGGCGTTGGAGCAGATCGTGGGACGAATAAGTTTGGAGCCGCAGGTCAGTGCCGTCGCGTGGCAGGTGGATCGGACCATTCCCGAGGCTTGACTCAACGCGCATCTCGATGCAGCGAGGATCATATGAGCGATACGAATGAATTTCCGCCGGCAGCCCACGAGCATGTGTTCTTGGGCGTGGGCCATGAGAAAAACGAGCGCAAGACCTGGGGCGTCATCGTGCTCTGCAGCATCATGATGCTCGTGGAGATCGTGGGCGGGAGTCTCTTTGGGTCTCTGGCGCTGGTGGCGGACGGCTTGCACATGTCGACCCACGCGAGTGCCATGCTGATCGCGGCACTGGCCTACTCCTACGCAAGAAAGCACGCCAGAGACCGCCGATTCGTATTTGGCACCGGCAAGTTGGGTGATCTTGCAGGATTTACCAGCGCCATCATTCTGGCGATGATCGCGCTTCTGATTGGCTACGAGGCAGTGACCCGTTTTCTTGCGCCCGTGCCCATTCATTTCGGCGAGGCGATTCCCATCGCGGTGATCGGTTTGGCGGTCAATGTCGCCAGCGCGTGGTTGCTGAGCGGCGATGATCACCACCATGGGCACGGTCACGGACATGCTCACGGACATGGTCACGACGAGAATTCGGAACACGCGCATGGCGAGGAATCGAGAGAGATCGCCACTTCCACGGGTAGCTGGGTACTGTCCATCTTTGAGGAGGGTGTGCCTCCGGTATTTCGCATCGAACCGGCGAACGGCCAGCCGATGCCGCCGGCAGGCAGCTTCTCCGTCACGACGATCCGGCCGGATGCTTCGCGGCAGGTATTTCGATTTTCGGCGCAAGCGGGGTTCATGCAGTCGACCGACCCCATCCCGGAGCCCCACGCGTTCAAAGCGCTGGTCACACTGCCCGGCGGCGAGCACGACGTTGAATTCGAAGAGCATCCTCATCAGGGTCAGGACAGCATCGACACGCGGGACCACAACATGCGTGCGGCCTATGTTCACGTCATCGCCGACGCGGCAGTCTCGGTATTGGCCATCGTCGGATTGACGCTCGCCAAGATATTCGGTTGGCTGTGGATGGACCCGCTCGCCGGCACCGTAGGTGCTCTGGTCATTGCCAACTGGTCCTTCGGATTGATTCGCGATACCGGGGCGATACTTCTCGATGTCTGTCCGAGCGATACCATCGAGAAGAAGATCCGGTCAGCCATCGACACCGCCGGCGATCAATTGCTGGACCTGCATGTGTGGCGCTTGGGGCCCGGGCACTTCGCGGCGGTCGTCTCCGTCATCAGCCGCGTGGGACAGCGCGGACCTGCCTTCTATCACCACGCGCTGCGCGGATTCAAAGGCCTTTCGCACCTCACCGTCGAGGTTCATAGCGAGCCGATGGCAGCATGATGGTTACGCGCGTTCCTACCGCGTCCCTACTGCGTTCCTAGCGTTCCAAGCGTTCCAAGCGTTCCTAGCGTTCCTGGCGTTCCTGGCGTTCCTGGCGTTCCTACTGCGTCCCTGCCGCGTCCTACCGCGCCCCTTGTACGTCAACTGAAAATCATTCTTTTGGTTGACTAAGGGATTTTTACCGCTACCATGAGGAACGATGGGAAAACGCGGTGCATTCGACGGGTCTTGATCGGTATGAGGCTGCCTTGCGCGACCTCGCCGATCAAAGCCGACTGCGCACCCTGAACCTACCTTCAGGTCTGGACTTCACCTCCAACGATTATTTGGGGCTGGCGGCTTCGGCGCGCTTTGCCGGTGCCCTGACCACAGCCCTCGCCCGCGGTACGCCCATCGGCGCCGGCGGCTCGAGGTTGCTTCGAGGAAATGCCCCGGAGCACGAGGCACTCGAGGCGGCTGCGGCGGCATTCTTTCACGCCGAACGCGCGCTGTTCTTCGGCAGCGGGTATTTCGCGAATTTCGCCCTTTTATCGACGCTGCCGCAGACCGAGGATTTGGTCATTCTGGACGCATCGATCCACGCCAGCGCACGCGAGGGCGCGCGGGCCGGTCGCGCCGCGAGAATCGAGGCCGCGCACAATGACACCGACGCAATCCACGATCGGATTCTGGCGTGGCGCGCCCAGGGCGGCCGGGGGCGGATCTGGATCGCGGTCGAGAGTCTTTACAGTATGGATGGCGACCGCGCACCCCTCGAAGAACTGGTGGCGCTCGCGGACCGGTACGAGGCGTTCTTGATCATCGATGAAGCCCATGCGACCGGTGTATTCGGTGAAGACGGCCGCGGCTTGTCGGCTGCGTTTGAGGGCCGCCCGAATATCATCGTGCTGCACACTTTCAGCAAGGCATTGGGCGGCGCCGGTGCCCTGGTAGGCATGCCCCGCGTGTTGCGTGATTTTCTGGTCAATCGCTGCCGGCCGTTCATTTACTCCACCGCACCCTCGCCGCTGATGGCGGCGGCGGCGCTCGAGGCGCTCGCCATCCTGAAAGAGGAGCCGCAGCGGCGCGAGAATCTGGCGAAGCTCGTGGCCCACGCAGGCAGGGAATCGAAGAAACGATGCGGGGTCACGGCGTCCGGATCGCAGATCCTGCCCGTCATTGTCGGCGACGATGAACGCGCGATGTTGCTGGCCGCCGCGCTACGCGCTCGGGGCTTCGACGTGCGCGGGATACGGCCGCCGACGGTGCCCGCCGGAACGGCACGCCTGCGGATTTCGGTCACCTTGAATGTGGACGAACGGGCAATCACTGATTTGTTCGCTGCGCTCGCAGAAGAACTGGATGTCGTGTCCGCGTGAGCGTGCGCATTGTGGTCACGGGCACCGATACGGGGATCGGCAAGACCGTCTTCGCCGCTGGGCTGACCCGTCTCCTCGATGCGACCTACTGGAAGCCGGTCCAAGCGGGACTTGGCGAAGAAACCGACACCATGGTGGTGCGGCGCATGTCCGGCTTGCCGCCTGAGCGCACACTGCCCGAGGCGTGGCGACTCACGAGTCCCGTATCGCCGCACTGGGCCGCCGAGCGCGACGGCGTCACGATCGATCCCTCGGCTTTGGTCTTGCCCTCGATCGCACGTCCGCTGGTCATCGAGGGTGCCGGCGGACTCATGGTGCCGCTCACGCGCCGAATGCTCTATATCGATGTACTGGCTCGATGGGCTGCGCCGGTGGTGCTGTGCGCCAGGACCACGCTGGGGACACTGAATCACACGCTTCTATCGCTCGAGGCGTTGCAACGGCGCGGGATCCCCATCCTCGGGGTGGCCCTGATCGGGGATGCTCACCCTGACAATGAACGTACGTTGGGCGAGTTCGGACGCGTACCGCTATTGGGCCGCCTGCCCTTCCTCGATCCCTTGCTGCCGGAAACCCTTGGGGCAGCGTTCGCGGCCGCGTTTCGACGCGAACACTTTGTCTAGGAGCGCGGGCGTATGACCACCCGGCCACACTCTCCGGTCTGGCACCCGTTTACCCAGCACGCGTTGCGGCCCTCGCTGCCCAAGATTGTGCGTGCCGAAGGCGCGTACCTGTTCGCCGAGAACGGGCAGCGCATCCTCGATGCCATTTCCTCGTGGTGGGTCATCACGCACGGCCACTGCCATCCGCGCATCGTCGATGCGATCAAGGCGCAGGCTGCCGCGCTGGACCAGGTCATCTTTGCCGAATATACCCACGCACCGGCTGAGCAAGTGGCGGCACGGCTGACCCGTCTCGCGCCCAAGGAACTCGAGCATGTGTTCTTCTCCGATAGCGGGTCGACGAGCGTGGAAGTGGCATTGAAAATGGCGCTGGGATTCTGGCGCCACAACGGCGAGCCGCGCCACCGCATCATCGTGCTGGAACACAGCTATCACGGCGACACGATCGGTACGATGTCGGTCGGCGCGCGGGGACTGTTTACCGATCCCTACGATGCGCTGCTCTTCGATGTCGAACGCATTCCCTTTCCCGCCGCGGGCCGCGAAGAGATCACGCTGACCGCGCTCGAGCAGTTGTGCCGCCGCGGCGATGCCGCCGCCCTGCTGGTTGAACCCCTGGTGCTCGGTGCCGGGGGCATGCTCATGTATTCCCCGGCCGTACTGGCGGAGCTGCGGCGGATTTGTACCGACCATGGCGTTTTGTTCATTGCCGATGAAGTCATGACGGGATGGGGGCGCACCGGTTCGATGTTCGCCTGCGAACAGGCGCAGGTCTCACCTGACATCGCCTGTTATTCGAAGGGGCTGACCGGAGGTGCGCTGCCGCTCGCGGTGACGCTGTGCCGCCGCGAGATCTTTCAAGCGCACTATGCGACCGATCGCCGGCGCACTTTCTTTCACTCGAGCTCATTTACCGCGAATCCAATTGCATGCGCCGCCGCACTGGCCAGCATGGACATCTGGGAATCAGAACCTGTCCGGACGCGCGTGGCCGCGCTCAGCGCGCTGCAGGCGCGCATGCTGGAACGCTTTCGCGATGATCGACGGTTCGAGAATGTCCGCCAGACCGGCACCATTACCGCAATGGACCTCAAAAGCTCCGATGCAGGTTATCTCGCGCAGGTCGGACCACGCCTGCAGCACCACTTTCGAGAGGCCCACGTGCTCCTGCGGCCGCTGGGCAATACGATTTATGTGCTCCCGCCCTACTGTGTGACGGCGGATGATCTGAATGTGGTGTATGCGGCGATCGAGGCGGCCGCGGCCGCAGCTGCGGGTTGAAAGGTCGAAAGATCGAAAGGTCGAAAGATCGAGAGGTCGAGAGGTCGAGAGGTCGAGAGGTCGAAGGGTCGAAGGGTCGAAGGGTCCAAGGGTCCAAAGGTTAATAAACCGTCTTCACCGGTGCGCTGAATGAATACCCCACGCCGCGTTCGGTGAGGATGAACTGCGGTTGGGACGGGTCAGCCTCGATCTTGCGACGCAGTCGCAGCACTTGAACGTCAATGGAGCGGTCGTAGACCTCGTTGTCGTACACGCGGCTGGCTTCCAACAGCTGATCCCGAGTCAGGATCCGCTGCGGAGCGGCCAGCAAGGCGGCGAGCAGATTGAACTCCCCGTTGGTCAGTTCGAGCCGTTGTCCCGGGTGTTTGGTCAGCCGACGCGTGCGCAGGTTGAGCTCGAATTCGGCAAAGCGGTAGGCGCGAACATCTTTCTGCCCCGCCTCGGTCAACGCCGCCCCCTTGGTTCTTCGCAGCACCGTCCGAATGCGCGCCAGAAGCTCGCGGGGACTGAACGGCTTGGTCAGGTAGTCGTCGGCGCCGAGTTCAAGACCCATGATGCGATCCGCCTCATCGCGAACCCCGGTGAGCATGATGACTGGAATTGCGGAATCCTCGCGCAACTTGCGGGCAAGCACCATCCCGTCCTCACCCGCCAAACGCAGGTCCAGGACCACAAGATCGACGGCGTGTTCGTCAAGCGTCGCCGACATTTCCTTGCCTGTCGATGTGACGCTGACGCGCAGCTCGTTCTGGGTGAGGTATTCCTGCAGCAAGTTGCGAATCTGCGGGTCGTCATCGACGACCAGAACGTGCGGCTGGATGGTTTCAGGCATACCGGTTCTCCGAGCAGACGGGCCATTTTAGCATTTGCCGGCACACTCACGCCTGCAGGCGCAGGCTTGACGGGTGGCGCGGGCTTGACGGATGGCGATGGATCGATCGAGCCGTGACACGGGTTCAGCGATCGAGCGCATGGGCGAGCGACTCGGCGAGATCCGCGCGGCGAAGCGGTTTATGCAATACCTCGTTCACGCCGATGACGGCTGCGCGCTGTTCCAGAGGCGCACCCCCGTGGCCGCTCATCAAAATAATGGGAACCTCGGTCCTCAGGAGCCGGATCTCGCGAGCGAGTTCGGTGCCCATCAGCTCCGGCATCGCCTCATCGGTAAGAACCAGATCGAAGCGGTCAGGTTTCGCCCGAAAAGCTTGCAGCGCGATGCGGCTCGACTCGAAGCCCACCGGCTCGTACCCGAGTCCGGCCAGCATTTCCTCCGCAAGGGCAACCAGCGTCGGTTCGTCATCGACGATCATCACGGTTTCACCGCGCCCATGCGGCAGTTCGCGCGCCGCCTCGACGGGAGGCCTTCCGGCTTCTGTCGTGACCGGCAGCCAGATCTCGAAGCTGGTGCCCTCGCCCATCGCAGATTCGACATGGATCGCACCGCCCAGGTCGGTCACGATCCCGTGCACGAGCGACAGACCCAGCCCCGTACCCTTACCCACACCCCGGGTCGTGAAAAATGGGTCGAATATGCGTTCCACCACGTCCGGCGGAATACCGACACCCGTATCTTTGATCACGAGGCGTATGTAGGGTCCGGGGATGAGCGTGCCGCGCGACACCGTTTGTGCCTCGGCCAGGTCGATGCGTTCGAGAAGCACATGGAGGATGCCGCCATGTTCCATGGCATGTACGGCGTTGGTACAGAGATTCATGGCCACCTGATGCAACTGGGTCGAATCGCCGATGAGCGCGGCATCGCCTGCGATGAGGTTTTTCTCCAAGCGAATGTCGGCGGGGAGCGAGGCCGCGATGAGTTCCAGCGTTTCTTCGATGACCGACTGGATATGTACGTGGTCGCGTTCGCCCAGGCCGCTGCGGCTGAACCCGAGAATGCGATCGACGAGCGCTTTGGCGCGATGGGCCGCGTGCATCACATTGTCCATGTAGCGCCGCAAAGGGGTGTCGGGCACGGACTGTTGTTGCGCGAGCTCCCCGTACCCCAAGATTGCGCCCAGTATATTGTTGAAATCGTGGGCGATGCCGCCGGCCAAGGTCCCCATCGCCTCCATCTTCTGCGACTGGCGCAATTGCGCCTCCAGACTTTCCCGGTCCGATTGCGCCTGCTTTTGAGCGGTCACGTCGATGGCCGAACCGACGAAGCGATACGCCCTACCCGACTCATCCCGGAGACACCGGCCCCGCCCCATCAGCCATCGCCAGTCACCGCTGCGCACGCGATACTCGCACTCGAAACTCGGCGTGCGGCCCTCGAGGTGGTCCCGGAGCGCCGTCTCGAAGCGTCCAATGTCATCCGGATGGATCTCGATTTGCGCAAGCCACGCGGCGCGCGTCGTCGTCACGTGGTTTTGGCCATGACCCTCGAGCATGGACATTTTCGACGACAGGAACAGCCGGTCGCTGGCCAGATCCCAGTCCCAATGCCCCTCGTTTGCCCCTTCCATCGCCAGCGCATAGCGCTCCTCACTGGCGCGCAGCGCTTCCTCACCCGTCTCGATGCGGCGCAGCTGCCGCCACAACAACCCGATCCCCACCAATCCCAGAAGCGCCACCACCAAGCTGCGCGCCGCCAGCCGGATCGCTTCATCGCGCCACGGCCGCAAAGCCACGGCCTCCTCGCGGGTCACCGCGAGAACGAGGGGGGCGTCTCTGACGCCTGCCACCGCAATGAATTCCCGCTTGCCGTCGATCGGATTGGTCAGCCGGCTCGGGGTCGCTCGCAATGCGCTGAGTTGGGGAAAACTCTTCTCGATGGCATTTGGATTCGGCGGATCGCGCACCAGCAGTTGACCGTTGTCGCGAAGCAGTTGCACGGCGCTGCCGCCATCCACGGTGGTCGCGGCGTAGAAACTCTGCAGATCCTCGAGATTGACGACGGCTGCCACCACGCCGGCGAACGCCCCGGTCTCGTCTTCCAACCGCCGCGAAAGGACGATTGCCGCGCGCCCCTCGGATCGGGTAATGAGCGGTTCACTCATGAACAGCCCCGCCGCCGTACCGTCTCGCTGTGCGATGAAGTAGGAGCGGTCCGACACATCGAGGCCGGGGGCCGCGTATCCGTGTGAACGGTGTCTCTGGATGCCGTGGTTGTCGGTGATGGTGATCAACCGGACCTGTGTGAGCCCCGCCGAACGATTGGCGAGCATTTCATCGAGCCGCTCAGAGGAGTTTTTCTTGCTTTCGTTTTGGTACCAACGCGCCGTATCGACGAGCAATAAATCCACTGCCTGAAACGTCCAGGCGGTCTGCTCCGCAAGGGCTGTCGCCACATTGCTGATTTCGCGGTGTGTGGCCGTGAGCGTGCTGTGATAAGAACGCCAAGCGTCGTAAGCCGATGAGCCGGCGAATGCCATGACGATCAACACGCCGAGCAGGAGGATCCGCAGCCTCAGCCGCTGGAACCGAAGGGGACCGGCCGGTTGGGTGATCAGCTCGGTGGTTTGGGGCATTCCTCGCATACCGGCTCAGGTGGCCGGATCGATCATAGCGCTTACGGCCCCGAGCAGCGCATCGCGGGTCAGCGGTTTGGCGATGACCTGCGCGACGCCGAGGGAGTGGGCGATCGCGCCGGCAGTCGAGAGCCCGGCGCGGAATTGAGCGGAGATCGCAATGATCGGCGTTCCGGGGTACACCGCGCGAATTTTGTCGGCTATACGCGAGCCGGTATGTTTGGGCATTTCGATGTCCACGATCACGAGATCTGCCTCGAGCTTGAGGGAGGGGCTGCACAGCGTAACGGCATTCACCCGATAACCGGCACTCGCGAGCCACTCCCGCAGGAGCCCGCGCATGAGATCATCTGCTTCGTATATCACGATCGAGGACATCGGCCGCAGCCTCTCAAATCCAGAACGCCCGCCGATGTCGGGTTGCACCCTGAATCTTTCATTTGAAACATGAGAGAGCGGCCCGCTTCCACCGGGTCAGGAGCGGCGCTTCGCGGATTCCGCGCCGTCATAGTGCTCGCAGTAATCCACGAATCTGCGCAAGGAGTTGGACAGCACTTTCGTCTCAGGGTAAATGAGCGCAAGACGGCGCGTCAATCGCGGCAATCGGGTTGGCAGCACGATCAGTCGCTTGGCCGCCACCAAATCCTGCACCACATGGCGCGACAGGCAGCACAGCCCGAGTCCCGCCGCCGCACAGTACTTGATCGCTTCCGAGCTGCCGAGCGTCATGTGGGAACGTATTTGGCGAAGATGCGGCAGCAGGGCATGTTCCACGGCCTCACGCGTGCCGGAGCCCGGCTCACGCAGCAGCCACTGCGCGTCGTTCAACCGTTCGGCAGTGAGCCTCTGCCGCATTGCCGCCTGCGCAAGCGGGTGCGTCGGCGCCGCGACGATGACGAGTTCATCCTCCCACAGGTCGATCACCTGCATGTTGGAGGCGTGGCATGGGCCCTCGATGAATCCAAGATCCGCGGCAAACTCTTGCACCGCGCCGATGACATCGAGGGTATTGCCGATCCTCATCTCCAGGCGCGCAATGGGCAGCTGCTGCGCAAAGCGCGCGAGCATTCGCGGCAGAATGTAGTTCCCGATGGTGGTGCTCGCAAAAAGACGCAGGTCCATGGGAAGCGCCTGACTGCCCAAGGCGCGTGTCGCTTCGATGCTCTTCGCGCCGTCGAGGACGGCCAGCGCCGCCGGCAACAGGCTTCTGCCGGTGTCGTTCAATATCAGACGCTTGCCGACGCGATCGAAGAGACGGGTCTTGAGCGTGCGTTCCAATTCATTGAGGGCGGCGCTCGTCGCTGATTGCGACAAGGCGAGGCTCCCGGCAGCGGCCGTCGTGCCTCCGCTCAACGCCACGGCGCGATAGATCTGAAGTTGCCGCAGCGTAAGCCTCACGGAAATCCCTCATTAACCTATTAAATCGTTAGATTATAGAGAAGTAATCTGTTTTACGAATGCATATTCGGCAGCCACACTGGCCACCGAACCACACTAGCCACACTAGCCACACTAGCCACACTAGCCACCGAGATTGTCGAGAGAAACCATGCCCAGACCCCTGAGCGCCACCGTCGCCGCGGCCCAAGACCCCAATGGGTGGCAGAAGGCAGCCGATCGCCTTCCCGGCTTGGCGCTCGTCGCCATCCTGGCTGCCGCCGCAATCTGGCTCGGGGGGGTCGGTTGGTTTGCTTCCGCGGGGATCAGTGCGCTAACCGTGGCCATCGTGCTCGGCATATTGGTTGGAAATACGCTTTACCCTCGCGTTGCGCGGGCCGGCGCCGGAGGCGTGGCGTTCTCCAAGCAAAGCTTGCTGCGGTTGGGCATCGTTCTGTACGGCCTGAGGCTGACGTTTCAGGACATTGCTCACGTCGGCATCGCCGGTGTGGCGATTGATTCCCTGGTGTTGAGCAGCACCTTTGTCCTGTCGTGGTGGATGGGCACGCGGCTGCTCGGACTGGATCGCGAGACGGCGCTGCTGATCGGGGCCGGCAGCGCCATCTGCGGGGCAGCGGCCGTGATGGCGACCGAACCGGTGGTGCGCGGCCGCGCGGAGCAGGTCACCGTCGCCGTATCGACCGTGGTGGTATTCGGCACTGTCGCGATCTTCCTGTACCCCGAGATCTATCATTTCATTCATCGAAATCACCTGCTGCCGATGTCCTCTGCGTCCTATGGGATCTTTACCGGTTCCACGGTTCATGAAGTGGCGCAAGTCCTCGCGGCGGGCAGGTCGATCAGCGAAGACGCAGCCAATACTGCGGTCATCACCAAAATGGTACGCGTCATGATGTTGGCGCCCTTTCTCGCCATTCTCTCCGCGGTCTTGGCGCGCACAGCCGCGCGCGGCAATGCAGACCGACCGAACGGCGCGCGGCAATCGGGCAAAATCGTCATTCCCTGGTTCGCAGTCGGCTTCATCGGCGTCGCGGCCTGCAACTCCCTGGGTGTACTGCCCAGGGCCGCCGTCGCCGCGGCGGTCACCTTCGATACGGTCATCTTGGCGATGGCGATGGCGGCGCTCGGTCTCACCACCCATGTCTCGGCAATTCGCTCGGCGGGCATCAGACCGTTGGCCCTGGCGGCAGCCCTGTTTGCGTGGCTGATTCTCGGCGGGGGCGCCATCAACGCCCTCATTACGGCGTTCCTCGGATGATGCGGCCGGCCTTTTGCATTTCAGCGGCACAAAACCGACCGCCATAGCCGCCAGGTGGAACAACCGTGGGGTGCTGCCTTTGCGCCCGCCGGGCGCTTTGTTTCATACGTAATAAATCGGCGAGTTCTGAAACACGCCCGACACCCGTCGCGCCCACGCTTCGGCCAGTCGTCAAAGTAGGTTTCATCCCGGTACCCTCATGCTTGGCATCGTTCGAATCGCATTGCACCGGCCCTACACGTTTGCCGTGGCGGCCCTGCTCATTCTGCTCATCGGCACGCTCGCGGCGTCGCGCATGCCGGTGGATATTTTTCCGGGCATCAACATCCCGATCATCGGCGTGGCCTGGCAATACCAGGGCTTGCCGCCCGACCAGATGGCCGGGCGCATCATCACTCCCTTTGAGCGCGCGCTGACGACGACGGTCAACGACATCGAGCACATCGAGGCGAACTCGTACACCACCTTCGGCATCGTCAAGATTTACTTCCATCCGTCGGTCAATATCGCCACCGCCAACGCGCAGGTCACCGCCATTTCTCAGACCTTGCTCAAGCAGCTGCCGCCGGGTGCGACGCCGCCGCTGATCGTCAACTACAGCGCCTCGACGGTGCCCATCATCCAGCTCGCGCTGTCGGGCAAGGGGCTGACCGAGCAGAATCTCGCCGATCTGGGCACGAACTTTGTCCGTACGCGCCTGGTCACGGTACAGGGCGCGGGCATCCCCTATCCGTTCGGCGGCAAGACGCCTCAGGTGATGTTCGACCTCGACACCGCAGCGCTTCAGTCGCGCGGCTTGACCGGCAACGATGTCGCCGGTGCGCTGGCGGCGCAGAACGTCATCACGCCGACCGGCACGGAAAAGATCGGTGATTACGAATACACCGTCAACCTCAACAGCGCGCCGTCGAAAATCGCCGATCTCGGCGATCTGCCGATCAAGAGCGTCGGGGGCGCCATGGTGTACATGCACGACGTCGCACAGGTGCACAACGGCAATGCGGTGCAGGTCAATGTCGTGCACGTGGACAGCAGCCGCTCGGTGCTCTTGAGCGTGTTCAAGAACGGTTCGACCTCGACGCTGGACATCGTCGGCGGCATCAAGAACATGCTGAAAGTCATCAAACCCTCGCTACCGGACGAACTCGACATCAAGCCGATCGGCGATCAGTCGATATTCGTGCGCGCCTCGATCCAGGGCGTCATTCGCGAAGGCGTGATCGCCGCGGCGCTGACCAGCCTCATGATCCTGCTGTTCCTCGGCAGCTGGCGCTCGACCCTGATCGTGACCACCTCGATTCCCCTGTCGGTATTGGGCGCGATCGGTACGCTTTCGGCGATCGGCGAGACGCTCAACATCATGACCTTGGGGGGACTCGCGCTCGCCGTGGGCATACTCGTCGACGAGGCAACGGTGACCATCGAGAGCATCAACTACCACCTCGAACAGGGCAAGGACGTCGAGACCGCGATCCTCGACGGCGCCTCGCAGATCGTCGTGCCGGCATTCGTGTCCTTGCTGTGTATCTGCATCGTGTTCATTCCGATGTTCTTCCTGAGCGGCGTGCCGCGATTTCTGTTCGTGCCGATGGCCGAGAGCGTGATTTTCGCGATGATCTTTTCGTTCCTGCTGTCGCGCACCCTCGTACCGACGCTTGCCAAATATCTGCTGCGCATGCATGTTGCCCACGACAGCCATTCCAAACCGGCTGCTCTCGAGAACCCGCTGGTGCGCTTTCAGCGCCGCTTCGAGAGGGGATTTGAACGGCTGCGCGCCGGGTATCACGATTTGCTGAGGCTCGCCATCGAGCATCGGAGGGTCTTCATCGGCGGGTTTCTGGGCTTCATCGCCGTCTCGTTCCTGCTCGCGCCATTTCTCGGCCGCAACTTCTTCCCGGAGGTGGACGGCGGTCAGATCCTGCTGCATGTGCGAACGCCCGTCGGCATGCGTATCGAGGAAACTGCCGCGCGTTTCGCCGACGTGGAGAAGGCGATCCGCGAGGTGATCCCGCCGTCCGAAGTGGCGGCGGTGGTGGACAACATCGGCACTTATCTGTCGTCGATCAATACGATCTACAACAACACCGGCACGATCGGCGAGTCGGACGGTGATATCCAGATCTCGCTCAACGAGGGACATGCGCCAACCGCCGGCTACGTCGGCCGCCTGCGCAATCAGCTGCCGCGCCGTTTTCCCGGTACCACCTTCTCGTTTCTGCCCGCCGATATCGTCAGCCAGATCCTCAATTTCGGCGCACCGGCGCCGATCGATCTGCAGGTCCGCGGCAACGATCTCAGCGCGGACTTTGCCTACGCCAACAAACTGCTGGCGCAGGTCCGCCATGTCACCGGCGTGGCCGATGCGCGCATCCAACAATCGGCCGCGCTGCCGACGCTCGATGTCAATCTCGACCGTACGCGTGCGCGATACACCGGCGTCACGGCAGCCGACGTGACCAACAGCATGGTCGTCAATCTTGCCGGTTCAAGCCAGGTTGCACCCGTCTACTGGCTCAACGAGAAGAACGGCGTCACCTATCCGATCGCGCTGCAGACGCCGCAATACCAGCTCGACACCCTGCCGGCGCTGCAAAATCTGCCGATCAACGCCGCCGGCGCACCCACCACGGTGCTCGGCGGCATCGCCGACATCCGCCGCAGCCACAGCGACGCCGTGGTCTCCCAGTACGACATCTCCCCGATGGTTGAAATCTACGCGACGACCCAAGGGCGCGATCTGGGCGCGGTCTCCGCCGATATCCAGAAGATCATCGCCAAGAACGACAAGGACAAGCCGAAAGGCGCGATCGTGGCCCTGGTCGGCCAGACGGCGACCATGAACAGCGCCTACTCGGGCCTCTTGTTCGGTCTCCTGGGCGCCATCGTGCTGGTCTATTTCGTGATCGTGATCAACTTTCAGTCGTGGCAGGATCCCTTCATCGTCATCACCGCGCTGCCCGCGGCACTCGCCGGCATCATCTGGATGCTGTTCGCGACGCACACCACGCTCTCCGTGCCGGCGCTCACCGGCGCCATCATGTGCATGGGCGTGGCGACCGCCAACAGCGTGCTGGTGATCAGTTTCGCGCGTGAGAAGCTCACCGAAATCGGCGACGCAACGCAAGCTGCGCTCGAGGCCGGCTTCGTGCGCCTGCGCCCGGTGTTGATGACCGCCCTCGCGATGGTGATCGGCATGCTGCCGTTGGCGCTGGGTCTGGGCGAAGGCGGCGAACAGAATGCGCCGCTCGGACGCGCCGTGATCGGCGGCCTGATCTTCGCCACCGTCTCGACACTGTTCTTCGTCCCGGTCATGTTCAGCATCATTCACCGGCATCACAGCGCAAAACCGGCGCCGGAAGCCAACCTCGGAGGAACCCATGTCCCAGCCTGATCGAAGTCCCGGCCGCTCCAGGGTGCGGCTGCGCCAGGTCGGCGGCGCAGCCGCGCTCCTGGCCATCGCCGTCGTCGCCTACGGTTTGGGCTCTCGTGCGGCACAAACCTCGCGCCTGCACGAATTGACCGAGGAACAGACCGTGCCGACCGTGGCCATCGTGACGCCGACCAGCGCGGTGAATTCCGCGGGCTTGGAGTTGCCGGGACGCCTGGAAGCCTTTATCCGTGCACCCATCTACGCGCGCGTTCCGGGATATCTGAAATCCTGGAAACACGACATCGGTGCCAAGGTGAAAGCCGGCGACGTTCTCGCCGAAATCGAAACGCCGGATCTTGACCAGCAGCTCATGCAGGCGCGCGCCGACCTGAACGTCGCCCAGGCCAATGCGAAGCTGGCGCAAATCGGTGCCGAGCGCTGGCAGTCGCTGGCCGGCACCGACGCCGTCGCCAAGCAGGACGTGGATCAGCGCACTTTCACCTGGAACGCCAACGTCGCCCAGGTCAAGTCGGCTCAGGCGAACGTGGATCGTTTGGTCGCCATGGAAGACTTCAAACGTCTGGTAGCGCCGTTCAACGGCATCGTCACCTCGCGCGATACGGACATCGGCGCCCTGATCAACGTGGGTGCCGCGGGCGGCGCGCAACTGTTCGTGGTCTCTGAAACGAGCAAGCTGCGTATCTTCGTCAACGTACCGCAGAACTACGTGCCCAGCGTGCCTTCCGGCACCAAGGCGACGATCACCGTCCCGGAACATCCCGACAAGACCTATGGCGGAACCGTTGAGGATTCGGCCCAGGCGGTCAATCCCAGCACCGGCACGACCCTGATGCAGATCATCGTCGACAACAGTGCGGGTGAGTTGATGCCCGGCGACTACGCGAGCATCCATCTGCAGATCGCCGGCGCTGCCCATGTGCTCAGCGTGCCGTCGAGCGCGCTGATCTTCGACGCCAAGGGACTGTCCATCGCAACCGTGGATGCCAACAACCGCGTCATGCTCAAGCCGGTGACGATCGAACGCGATCTGGGTGCAATCGTCGAGCTCGCCTCCGGCCTTTCGCCGGACGATCGCGTGATCCAAAATCCGCTCGATGGCATCGCCAACGGCACCGAGGTGCGGCTCGCCGCGGCGTCGGACGGTGCGCTTGCAGGCAAGTCCAAGAAGGCAAATGAAAAAGGTTAGAGGCATACCCGGATTGGGCGCAGCGCTGGGCTTGCTGCTCGGCGCCTGTTCCCTCGCCCCGCCGCTGAAAACGCCGGTGATTCCCACCGCGGATGCCTACAAGGAAATGGGACCCTGGACGGAGGCACAGCCCGCCGACCGCCTGCCGCGCGACAGCTGGTGGATGCTCTACGACAACGCGGAACTCGACGGGCTCGAGAAACGGCTGATCGAGGGCAACCCGACGCTCGCCGCTGCGCTCGCCAATTATGCGCAAGCGCGGGCGCTCGCCGATCAGGCGCGCGCGGGGCTGTTTCCCACGCTCGGACTCAGCGCGAGCAGCACGCGCAACCGGCTTTCGAACAACGATCCGCTCAGATTGACCGGCGCGCCGCCCAACTTCACCTACAGCGACAAGTCGCTCACCGGCAGCGTCAGCTACGAGCTCGACCTGTGGGGGCAGATTCGCAACGAGGTCGCCGCCGGCGAGGCCAATGCCGCCGCAACCGCCGCGGATCTCGAGAATGCGCGCCTGTCGCTGATCGCGCAGCTGGTCAATGATTACGCTCAGCTGCGCAGCCTCGACCGTGACGGCGCAATTTTGACCGAGACCGTGCAAGCCTACGCCCAAGCGCTCGCTCTGACCGTACAACGGCACGACGCCGGCATTGCACCCGGACTCGATGTCGCGCAGGCCCAGACCCAGCTCGATGCCGCGCGCTCCCAGGTGGAACAGACGCTCGCGCAGCGCGCGCTGATGGAGCACGCGATTGCGGCGCTGCTCGGCGTGTCAGCCTCCACATTCTCGATCAAGCCGCAACTCGTCGACCTCAAGATTCCGCAGATTCCCTCCGGCGTCCCCAGCACCTTGGTGCAGCGGCGCCCGGATATCGCGGCCGCGCAGCGACGCATGATTGCGGCCAATGCCAACATCGGGGTCGCCCGCGCGGCATATTTCCCGACTCTCACCCTCGGTGCACAGGGCGGCTTCGAGAGCAAGTCCGCCTCGAACTGGCTGAGCGCGCCGAGCGCGTTTTGGGGGATCGGACCGAACGCGCTGCTCAGCGTCTTTGACGGCGGCCTGCACCGGGCGCAGGTTGCCCAGGCGCGTGCCGCGTTCGACGCTTCCGCTGCGAATTACCGCGGCATCGTCGTCGGCGCCTTTCAGCAGGTCGAAGACAGTCTCGCCACGCTCAATCACTTCCACGAAGCGGCCGTCGAAGAAAAGGCGGCTGTCGACGCCGCACAACGCACATTGGATCTTTCACTGGCGCTGTACAGGCAGGGAGCAGCCGACTACCTGACTGTCGTCACTTCGCAGACCGCGCTTCTGCAAACGCAGCTCGAGGCGCTCACACTCGATACCGTCCGGCTGACCGCCAGCGTGAACCTCATCCTGGCGCTCGGCGGCGGTTGGGAGGATGCCGCGCCGGCGCAAAACGGCCACCGCGGTTAGCCTCGGCGCTACGCCTTGGATTTTCCCGCCGGTGCCGAGGCCGCAACCACCCACGCGGATCCGATCAAGGCGAAGTTGATCGCATTCTCCGCCCAGTTGAAGTGAGTATGGGGGTCGATGAAGATCGTGGGCGCGTGCACCAGGATGCCGAACACGACGAACATGGCCGTCAGCAACATGGCGGCCGCACGCGTGTAGATTCCGGAGAGCATTGCGATGCCGGCCGCAAGATGCCCCGCCGCGGTAGCGTACACCCAGAACGTTTGACCCGGCGGCAGCCACGCGGGAACCAGCTTGGCCGTATAGGCAAGATAGACGAAGTGAGCCAGTCCAAACACCAAGAGACAGGCGCCAAAGATCAGGCGGCCGACCCGGAATAGGCGCTCGGCGGTTGTTGGTTCAAGTTGCGCGCAGTAGGCGTAAGCGATCAATCCTCCCGCCACGAGCGGCAGCGGTTCGGCGACTGCGTACCAATCGGCGAACACCGCTGGGTGCGTGATGGCTCGAGGAACCTGAAGGAGTATGACCCCCAGGCTGTAGAGCACCGTCAGCACCAAAGCGCCGCGTCCGGCGGCGCGCTGCCATTGCATAGCCAAGCCCGCGAGCAGTGGGGCGACGGCCACCGCGTACGCCAGGCCGTTGCGTCCGGGAACGCCATTCGGATCCGGGTCCCACAGCACCGCGAAATCTCCCCAGACCAAGCCCACGAGGCCCAGCACGGCAGCCGCCAGACCGTAGATGCGGACACTGACGCGCCGCGCGAATATCCCGTCCAGAATGGATGCCATTCGATTCCCTCAACCCTCGACCTCGGTATTATGAGGCAGGGCGCCCGGGAATTGATGCCGGCTTCTTATTTGCCGGAAGCAAATTGCATCAGGGCCAGATCGTCACCGCGTCCAATTGCAGGTAGCTGCCCCCCGTCTTCGTGAGGGTGAGCGTATGGGTGCCCGGCGTTTGATTGCGAATGCCCCAGTAGTGCTGCTGTGGTGCGTAGGTTCCCGAGTAGACCGCGGTGATGGTCGATACCTGCGCACCATCCAGCTTCACGTTCGCCGTGCCGTCGGCCGATGACATGGGACCAATCACGTCGATCCCCGTCCCGGTGAAGGTGATGCTGACCGAGTCGCCATTGTTGGGCGTGTAATGAACGTCGTTGTCGAAATCGCCGGCACCGCGATTGTTTCCATAGGTCCAGGTTCCGGTATAGACAATCGACGTGCTGGTATCGTTCAACTCGACCGGATTCGGTACCACGCGAAATGCATCGACTTGAAGATAGGAACTCGACTCTTTGACGAGTTGTATGGTGTGAGTGCCGGGAGCGAGGTGACGAGCGCTGTATATCACCGATTGAGCCGTGTAGGTATTGGCGAATTCGCTAAAGGTGCCGATCAACGCGCCATCGACCGAGACATTGAATTGCCCGCTTACGTTGCTCTTGGGGCCCAGTACATCGACGCCCGTGCCGGTGAAGGTGTAACTGGCCGAATTGCCGTTGGTCGCAGTGTAATGCACGTCGTTGTCGTAATCGCCGGCGCCGCGATTCGTGGAATATGACCAGGAACCCACATAGGTAATCGCGGAGCTGTTGTCGTTGACCAGCACGGTACCCGTGGGCACCGTCTCGGTGGTCGCGAAAACGCTTTGCCGCACGTCGTTGAGAATCGCCAAATCACTGTCGGTGACCGTCCCGTCTTCATACATCATCAGGTCGAAGCTCAGCGGCACTCCCCGGCTGCCGGCCGATGCCACCCACCCAATCGATTCGTTGCTCTCGATGCCGGTGCTTATTTTATTGCCGCCCTGGGTGTGCACGCCCCAATCACCGTCCATGATGAACATGCCGTGCTGCAATAGCCCCACTTCGGGACCCGAGGTAAAGATGCCGTTGCCGCCGACCGGCGCGCTGCCGGTGCCCGCCTCCCCATGTGAGCCCTCGCCAAAACTCAAATCTTGAAAGTCGGTGTAACGCAAACCGCCGACCACGGAACCGTTCCACGAGATCAATCGGTTGGGATTCCCGGAACGCGCGCTGGCTTCGAAGGCTTCGAAAGTCGCGGGATAATAGATGGTGCCGTCGTCGAACACGAAACCGTCGAGATTGGTGCCATAGCGATTGCCGATTTCGGCAACCACCCTTTGCCAGTTGGCGAAGAACGTGCTTCGATCGCCGGTGCCCGTCGCCGAGAAGCTCGTCGGGAAATCTTGGTAGGGCCACCAATCCGCATCCTCATCGCCCGTGTGGTAATAGAGCATGAACCGTATACCCTGGGCGTGCAGTGCGCTGGCCACGTTGCCGATCAGATCCGTCGTTGCCGCCAGGCCAGGACTCGTCGGACCGCCGGCCGCGGTGACGATGGCGTTGGGCGAAGTCAGCGGCGCGTCCATGTGATAGGTCCACCAACTGATCGACCAAATCACGTACGAGGCCCCGGATTGTTTCACCATGTTCACGAACGCGGGAACGTTGAAATCCGACGCCTGCTGATTGAGGCTCTTTGCAGGACCGACGTTGTTGGGAAAGCCCCATGCCCCGTACTGAAACATCAAACCGTAAGGCAGTTTGCTGAGCCAGGCCGTGCTCGCCCGATCGGCGGTCACGCGCGAGTTGTAGGCACTTACCGCGGATGACTCGAGCAACTCGAGGGATTTCACGTTCGCATCACCGCTCAACGTGCCGGTGCGAGTCAAGACCAATCGGTTGGTGCCCGTCGGCAGAAAGACGGTGCCGCCGACCAAGCGGTCCCATTGTCCGTCGGCCGTGAACGATGCAGCGGCCGAGCCATTGACGCTGAGCGACAATTGTTGCCCGTTGGCGGCATTGATCAAGGCCGTCGGCTGGTAGTTGGCGCCGGCGGGTACCGTGATGGTCCAAGCCAGATAATCGGTCGCAGTCAGGAAATTGTCGACATTGAAGTTCTTGCGGCCCTCGGTCGGATCGACCACCTGGATATCGCTGGTACGTTCGGCCAGCGTGGCCAGCAGAACTTGGACATTGTCGGTCGTCGATGTTTGGTTGATCGGTATCGGATTGGGACCCGCCTGCGGAACGATCGATGCGTAGGCAGCCGGTGTGCAACTCAGAAATGCGCAGCCCATGAGCGGCAAAACAGTGTGCCTGTTCATCGTGTAGCCCCGATTAACCAGCCTTTCGATTCGTACAGTGCGCCATGGCCCGAGTCGGTACCGGTCGCACTGCTCCCTTTTTACCGTTATCACCCATAAAATAATACATCAAATATAAAAACACAAGACCGGACGCCATGAAATGCTCCGTGCCGGCGGGGCAATCGGCCGGCATCGAACACTCGCGCCGCTCTTTAACAGGCGGGTAGGGATGACGGGTGGAGAAGGAGCTAAGTCGGACTAAAGCTGGCGATGTTCGCCAAAAGCTAAGTCAAAGCGAGGGGACGATTGCCGAGGCTCAGTTCCTCTGAGATCTCCTGCGCTGCAAGCACGATCGTGCCCACTGTTTCTTCTTCCGATAGCGAGCGCGACGTCTTTACGTAGGGCGTGGTCAACGCCGCTACGACGCCTCCGGACTGGTAGATCGGGGCAGAGAGGTCGATGACGCCCTGAACGGCGTGACTTGCCATCTTCACGAATCCAGCTTTGCGCGCGGCATGACCGGCTCTTTCGAATTTGACCCAGTCACTCTTTGCGACGCCTGCCGATAGACGTGACTTCCACTCCGCGCGCACAAGATCGACTTGGAACGCGTAGAGAACGAGCCCGGATGTTGAGTCAATCAACGCGCGGCGGTAACCGATTCGAACCGAAAAGCCAAGATCTCCTGGAGCCTCCACCCGGGCCACGACAACCATCTGATCGCCCGAGGCCACGACCAGGTGACACGACTGGCCAACCTTGGCGGTAAGGCGGTGCATGACGGGCAAGGCCACATCGAGCAAATCTTTGGTAGGCGCCCTCGCCATGCCGAGCGCGAACAATTTGTTCGTCAAGACATACCCTTCGCCCGAATTGGACACCTCCAGGTATCCGCGAAACTCCAGAACCTGAATCATCCGAAAGAGTTCGCTGACCGATCTTTTGAGCTGACGGGAAATGGCGTTGAGGGACATGGGCTCCCGGACGCCGGCCAACAATTCGAGAACGGCCAGCCCCTTTTCGAGTGCCGGTGCCCGATACTTCAAATCCGTTGAGTCTGCCATGGGTGCAATGATGTCCAATGGCATCACATTTTGCTAGTAAAAAGCGCTCGAAACTCTCCGTGCCCGGGTAAACGAAGCCTGCAGACCGTCAGGAAGCGATTATCGGGACGCCGCGCGGCTCATCGCCTGTGAATTTGCCCGACGAATCCCTTGGATGTCTTCCATTCGGAGCCATCCGGAAAGTTGAAGCGAACCATGGACTCCGGCCGCATCTCGGCGGAAAAACCGGGCCTGGTGGGCGCCAGATAGCGGCCGCCCCGGATGCAAACGGGGTCCACGAAATGCTCGTGCAGATGATCCACGAACTCGATCGCGCGATCCTCCATCGAGCCGCTGATGGCGATGAAGTCGGCCATCGCAAGATGCTGTACCAACTCGCACAACCCTACGCCCCCGGCATGCGGAAAGACCGGAACGCCGAACTTGGCCGCCATCAACAAAATGGCCAGATTTTCGTTGACGCCCCCGACCCGCGCGGCGTCGATCTGGATCAAATCTACGGCGTGTGCCTGAAACAGCTGTTTGAACATCACCCGATTCTGAGTATGTTCTCCCGTTGAAATCGGTATCGGTGCGATTGCGCGGCGAATCGCCGCGTGCCCCAGGACATCGTCCGGGCTCGTGGGTTCTTCCACCCACGCCAGATTGAAGGGCGCAAGTTCCTTGAGCCATGCGATTGCCGCGTCCACATCCCATCGCTGATTGGCGTCAACAGCCAACCCGACGGCAGGGCCGATGACCTGTCGGGCCAGCCGGCAGCGGCGAATGTCATCGTCCAGGCGCAGACCCACCTTGAGCTTGATGGTACGAAAACCATCCTGGACCGCCTGCGCCGCAAGCCGTGCGAGTTTGGCGTCGGAGTAGCCCAGCCAGCCGGGCGAGGTCGTGTAAGCCGGATAGCCATTCGCGCGCAGGGCCGCCATTCGCCCGGCCTTACCCGCCTGGGCCGCGCATAGGATTTTCAATGCTTCCGCCGGCGTGAGGGCATCGCTGATATATCGAAAGTCGATCAATTCGACGATCTGCTCAGGAGTCATGTCGGCGATGAGCTGCCACACCGGCTTTCCCGCACGCCTGCCTGCCATGTCCCACGCAGCATTCACCACGGCGCCGATCGCCATATGCATGACGCCTTTTTCAGGACCCAGCCAGCGCAGCTGTGAGTCGTTGGTCAACGTGCGCGCGAATGAGCCAAGATTGCTGACCACTTCATTGACGTCCCGCCCAACGACCAGGTGGCTCAAGGCAGCGCAGGCCGCCGTTTGCACCTCGTTGCCCCGCCCTATCGTGAACACGAACCCGTGTCCCAATAATCCTTTCGGGTCATCGGTGCGCAGTATCACGTAGGAGGCCGAGTAGTCGGGATCGGCATTCATGGCATCGGAACCGTCCAGATGTCGGGACGTGGGGAATCGGATGTCGTAAGTTTCCAGAGAACTGATGATAGTCATGCCGATTCCGCCGCAACTTCGAGGCGATAGAAATCCACGGCATTCGCACCGAAGATGGCGTCCTCGCCGCCGGGAGCATGTCGGCGCACCAACTCCAGCGACATCTGAAGCCACTCTCGATACGTCGCCCGCAGCGTCACCACGGGCCAGTCGCTTCCCCATATGAGTCTTTCGACGCCGAAGCACTCGAATACGCGGGCGGCCGCTGCATCGATCTCGTCGATCCTCGCGCCTCGACCCGCCTGCGTAAGCAGGCCCGACAACTTGCAGAAAACACGCGTTTCGCGTGCGAGTTCCCCGATCTGCGCCGCCCAAGCTTCGAGATTGGCACCGCCGATATCGGGTTTGCCTGCGTGATCCAATATCGCGCGAAGCTGCGGATGCCGCCGCAGGCGTCTGCCGATCGCGCCCAGATGCGTTGGCGTCACGAGCGCGTCGAAGGCAAGATCGTGCAGAATCATCGCTTCGAATGCCGCATCGAGCCCACGGCGATCCAGCCAACCGGGATCGCCGATGTCCTGGACCATCGGCCGCAGTCCCTTGAGCATCCCTCTCCCATCCCGCACGAGACTGTTGATTCGCTCGGCGACATCATCCGCCTCAAAATCCACCCAACCGACGATTCCGGCAATCGAAGGATGCCGAACGGAGAGGTCGAATAAAAAGCGCGACTCAGCCTCCGTGGGTGCCGCCTGGACTGACACGGTTGCCCTAATCCCGCACTGCGCAAGATCTTGCGACAAATGTTCCGGTTCGAAGTCTCTGTACAGACCGGTCTCGCGCGGCGTCAGCCAGGCATAGTCGCCGCGCCGCAGAGACCAATAGTGTTGGTGAGCATCGATCCGGATCATTTTTATGGCTCTTCGATAACACAGTGTTTCGCTCGCTAACGAAACCGGTATCTGGCTCCCAGCAGGACCGTCGTCCCATCGGTTTCGTAGCCGCGGTTGATGCCGTATCTATCGACATCAATCAGTGCGTTGTTGGTGATGTTCAACGCCTCGAACGTCAAGTCGAAGTTGGAAACCACATGATAGGTCGCCGAAAGATCGAGTTGGCCGTAGGACTTTCTAAAGTCGCCGTCGCCGAAGTAGCTGAGCGGATCGACAACGTAGCCACTGCGGTAATTGTACGCCACCCGCACCCCGAATCGGGGCGTCTCGTAGAATCCGATGAGGTTGTACGTATCTTTCGACACTCCGGACAATGGCACCGACGGCGACCCTTGAGTCACAACGAGTTGCGAGGCGTCGACGTAGGTGTAATTGAGCACAACGCCAAAATTGTCGAACGGCGCGGGCAGGAACGTGAACGCCTGCTGGTAGCCCACTTCCACGCCGCGAAGGATGGCGGTCCCGCCGTTTTCCGGCTGCAGCACGCTGAAGGTGATGGGAATCGTGCCGCCTTGCACCTGCGTGACGTTCAAGGTCTCCGAGGACGATCCGTTTTGAATGAAATTCTTCACGTCCTTGTAAAACACCGCAGTCGACAGCAAGCCGCCCTTGTTGAGATACCATTCAAACGAAAGGTCGAACTGCGTCGCCGTGTAGGGCGTCAAATTTGGATTGCCCGCGCTGATGCTCTTGACGTTGGCGTTGACCGTGGTATTGGGCGCGAGTTGCGACAGATCCGACCGTGTCATGGTTTTCGCGGCCGCAAAACGCAGCAGCAAATCCGGCGCAAAAGCGTAGGTCAGATTCAGATTCGGCAGAAAATTATTGTAGCTCTGCCCCACCGAAGTCGGCGTAACGTTTGGAATGAGCGTTTGAGCGCCCTGCTGGTTGAACGTAATATCGTTCAAGTCGGGCGAATACCCTGAGGAGGTTTGCTTCGTGCTGACCATGCGAAAACCGACGTTGCCGGTCAGATTGGTATTCGGCACCCGAAAATCCAGCCTCGCATATCCGGCGTAGCTGTCCTCTTTGACGGAATAGGTCGATGCGAGATTCTCCGTCAAGGGCGTCGAGGCCAGCAACGCGGACAGCGGCACCTTGGCAAGCAGGGTGCTCAGGTTGGCCGAGAGGTACGTGAGACGCTGTCCGAAGAAGTTGGCGCTGTACTGACTCATGTACGGCGCCGAGCTGAACGAACCCCCTTCGATCGTTGCGCTGTACGGTGTGCCCAGCAGTCCCGCAAGCGTTTGAGCGCTCACATTCAGCGCTTGTGACGCGGCGGTATTGACCTCTTGCGCGTACCGCACGCCGAACTTCACCTGGTCGAGGACACCATTGTCGATGTGCCAGGTGCCATCGAGCTTCACGGCCTCGATCTTGTCGGTGGTGGGCTGGTTGTATTCGCCATTCACGCCGAGCGCATTGAACAGGTTCGGGTTCAACGGATTCTGGCCCGGATCGATGGTGATCTCCGCCGGCAGCCCGCTGATCGTAGAGGTCGCGTTGATGCGGCCGATGGCCTCGAGCGCGAGAGTCGAAGCCACTTCTTTCGCGAGCGCGGTTGAGGCGTCCAGCCGAAAGCTCAACGGCCCCTCATCGAGGGTCGCGCCGACCGCGAAGGACTCGAGCGTATCCTTATAGTCGTTGGCGCGTCCGTTGTTGCGATAGTCGATTCCGCTCGCGTCGAGCGTGGTCAATATCGTCGAGGGGGTGGACGGCGAAGGTGTTGCAGAGATGATGCCGCCAACGGGGGGTGGCGCCAGGTTTGTCTGGCGAAAGGCGTCCGTTATCGACACGTCATCGTTGGTGAATCGGGAATATAACGCCTCTCCATAGAGTTTGAAATTATCGGTCACCGCGAAATTGAGCGATCCAAGATAGGTGGCGCGCTCGCGGTCGCCGGGAATGATATTGAACGTTTGCGCGTTGTCGAATAATCCGCTGACCGTGAACGGCCCCGCGGGCTGCGCCGTATACGGTTGCAGGCCGAAGGCCTGGTATTGAAAGTTTTCGAATTGGCGCTTGCTGTAGTCGGCGCCGAGAACCACGCCCAGCCGTCCATCGAGAAGCTTGTCCGCGTAAAGTGCGGTGAAACGCGGATCAACGCTATGCGAATTCAGATCGTCCGATCCCTTGGCGACCAACACCAGCTGCCTCTCTTTTACCGTCGCGGGATCGATGGTGCGGACGTTGGCAACGCCCGCCAAACCGCCCTCGGTCAGATCCGCCGTCGGACTCTTGTACACATCGATCGCATTGACGAAATCCGAGGAGAAAATCGTGAAGTCGAACGTCCGGGTCCCCGTGGGGGTCGGCAGCTCACGGCCATCGAGATCCACCTGGGTGAATTTGGGATCCAAGCCGCGGATACTGACGAACTGGCCCTCCCCTGCGCTGCGCTGAATCTGCACGCCGGTGATTCTTTGCAGGGATTCCGCCAAATTCTGTTCCGGGAATTTGCCGATGTCTTCCGCGGCGATCGTATCGACGATCGCCACCGCGTTGCGCTTATCCTCGACGGCGGTGGCCAAGCTTGCGCGAAAACCGGTTACGACGATTTCCTGCAGATCATCGGACGTGGTGGTTGTGCTTGCCGGTGCCGCAGCCGCCGCGCTCGGTTCCGCGATGGCGGCTTGACCCGATGCACCCAGGATAAGCACACCGGCAAGAAGAGATAAATCTAGCGTTCTCATGATCCCCCCGTTTCCTGCGGACTCTCGCGATACGCAGGATTTGAATGATATTTTTTCGTCGTTAGGGTCGATCGGTGGTCTGCCGAGCCCGATTTCCATTCACTCCCAGATAATTTACTGGTGCAGTGTGCTTCTACCAGTAAAAATGTCAAGCTTTATTTGATTTGCGGGCAAACGGCCATCGCCGCTGTCCGGGCGAGGAGATCAGGGAAGTTGGACTTTCGCCGTCGACGTTCTCTGTTGACGCCAGATCTCGAACACCAATTCACCGCGCCAACGTCGTCCCGCATGCGCTGCGGTCAGGTCGGCGGCGGTGTTCGTGGGGTCCGAATCTCCATATTGGTCGTCCACGATGCGCATTATCACGTCGCCGGACCGAAGACCCGCGCGATCTGCCGGACTATCCGGTGCGACGGCCAGAACCAGTACGCCTTGTCTGCTGGGCAACCCCGTCGCCGACTGTTCGCCGAGCGTTTCGATGGACTTGATCGTCATTCCCAGCAGTTCCCGCGGCGCCTCCGGACCGCTCCCCTGTTCAAGGAAAGGCTCGGGCATCATCGGGCGTTTCGCGCGCATCTTGAGCCGCGGACTCACCACACCGAAGTCATCCATCGAGAAGTTGCGAAAGCCGATCGACAGTGCGGGCGAGTCGGCCGCAACGGTGAAATCGCCCCGTCGCGGATCGGCGAAACGCGCGGAGCCCGCCGCTGAATGGGCATCGGTTCCTCGTCCTTGCGCACGTTCCAGCGCAGCGGCGGTGGGAAAGAGATTGAAATCAATCGACTCTCCCCAGTGGTTCATGAGAATCGGCTGATATCCGGTCATCACGACATTGTGTTCGAACACATCCGCGCTGTTCGCGAACCAGACATGGGGATGCAATGTGTTGTTGACCATGATGTTGTTGCGAACCGTGCGATTGAACCCCTCTCGCAGCTTGAGTCCTCCGGCGAGCAAGAGATTGTCCTCGATGAGATAGTTGCTCGATCCGTCGTCGAGATCGATGTCCCAACCATGGTCGCAACGCATGCGGTTGTGGCGAATGACATTGGGAGCGATGGCGTCCAGTGCCGCCAGCGAGCGCTCGGCGGCGACCCGCCGATTCATTTCCTCGCGATCGGCGCTCCAATACCGATCTCTGCCCCAGCTATTGAAGGAGCCGTGATCTCCCGTCTCGAGGACGGTGTCGAAGACGTCATTGTCGGCAATCAAATGGCCGCCCCATGTCCCGTCCCCGATGTTGATGCCGGCGCGAGGTACGTGATAAATGCTGTTGTGACGCACGGTAATCCGGGCGGCCATCGCGATTTCCACTCCGGCCGACTGCTTTTCGACCGCTCCAATCGAATAGATCAAATTGTCTTCGGCGATGCTGTCGGCAGGATAGGCATCGCTCTGCGGGCCCGGAGCGCGGTCTATTCCCGCCGCCGGTTGGGATTGTTGATATTCGAATAGTGCGGAGCGCACTGCTTCGGGCCGCCCGACGAATGCAATCCCGCTGGCGCCAATATCGTGGATTTCATTGCCCCGGATCGCGATATTGCGATTGTGGCCGCTGACGACGATCGCATTGCCGCCGAGCGATTCAAACCGGTTGTCGCTGATGACGATCCGTTGCGCGTTCTCACTCAAGATGGCGCCGCCGCGGTAGAAACTCCAATCGGATCTCAACAAGGGCTCGGTGGTTTTCAAAAAACTGGTCGCCGTCTCCCGAAATTCCAAACCAGACACCGTGACATCGTGTACGCGGGCGGCGGGCGAACCGCGCAATTCGATGAGCGTCTCGAGGCGGCCGGCGACGAAACCGTTGCGCGCGGGCGGGACGCCTGGCGCAGGCTTGAAGTACAACCAATGGGACTTCCGATCGAGGTACCACTCGTCGGCTACGTCGAGCTCCTCGAGAATATTGTCGACGAAGCGCTCGGTATCGCTGGGGACGACCGCTCGATTGATTCCGATCGCCGTCCCGAGACGAAGGCCGCCATCGGGGCGCTTGCCTTCGATGGGAATCTGAATCGAGCCCCACCGGCCGGTGGACAGCGCATGGATGACGCCTCCTTCGGGATTGGACCAACGTTGCACCCTTTCCGCACCGGTCGCGTCGGCCGCTACGCCGCCAAACGGCAATTTGCCGGCATCGTAGTTTGGATAGCGCGCGCGGATCAGAAGCCTTTCGCCGAGCCATAGACGATCGAAAGACGGCCCATCGACCCGTGCGCGCCAGATCCCGTCGCGCCAGGAAAACCACCTCAAATTACGCAGACTCCTGCCGCCGCTGATGATCACCTTGGCACCGCGCGCCGCACGCAGCTCCAGGGGGGCCGCCTCACTGCCGGAATCTCGCGCGGTTAGGATCAAAGGCGCGGCAAGCCGATAAGTTCCGGCGGCGAGTTCCAGGATGGTGGATTGTGCGGGATTTTGGCCGTGCAAGGCACGCGCTCTGTCGAGGGCTCGATGCAGATCATCGCCCGGGGAGACTTGAACGATCGCAGCGGACCCGGTATTTGCCAAGAAAACGGCGCACCCCAAGCTCGCCAGAGCAAGGCGACGAGACCGCAGCGGCGCATTTTGCAAAGTCACGATGTTCTCGAGAAATTTTGCTGATGAAATTCGATTTTATAGGTATGATGATCGAAGGGCAAGGATAGGGGCCTTCGCGCCTGGTCGAATCATTCTAGAATCATTCTAAAAGGGTGACCGAGTTGACCAATCACATCAGCGGATCGCCGGATGATGCCCGCATCGATCTGGCGGCGCGCCAACACGCACAGCCGGCGGGCGACGCAAGGCGCGCGCCCATCGTGGACCGGCGCTATCTGTTGGCGTTCGCCATCGTGACGACACTGTTCTTTGCGTGGGCTTTCGCGGCGTCGCTCAATGACGTCCTGATCCGTCAGTTTCAAAAAGCACTGGCGCTCACCCGCACGCAGTCGAGCCTCATCCAGCTGGCGTTTTACATCGGTTATTTCTGCGCCGCGCTTCCCGCCGGCTTGGTGATCCGCCGTGCCGGATACAAGCGGACCATCATCATCGGGCTGCTCCTCTACGCCGTGGGTGCGCTGCTGTTCTACCCGGCCGCCGAGGTCCAGCGCTACGGCTTTTTCCTGATTGCGCTGTATGTGATTGCGTTTGGTTTGGCTTTTCTCGAGACCGCGGCCAACCCCTACGTCTCGATCCTCGGGCATCCGGTGACCGCCTCCGCTCGCCTGAATCTGGCGCAGTCCTTCTACGGTCTGGGCGCCATCTTTGGACCCATCATCGGCGGAATGTTCATCTTTTCCGGAATCGAACACACCCCGACCCAGTTATCCGCCATGACCGCCGGCCAGGTGGCTCTGTATCGAACCGCCGAAGCAGCCAATGTCAAGGGTCCTTATGTGGCGATCGGCATCGCCATCCTGCTCTTGGCATTGCTCGTTGCGTTCACGCCGTTCCCGCGCCTCGATCGAGAATCGAGCGCGGCAGTACCCGCGCCAAAGCCCAATCGCTCCGCACTTGCGGTGTTATGGGGCCGACGTGTGCGCCTCGCGGTTATCGCCCAATTCTTCTATGTCGGTGCCCAGGTGACGGTTTGGAGTTTCTTCATCGATTTCAGCAAGGCCATGCTGCCGCAGCTGCCGGAAAGGACCGCCGCGTTTCTGCTGTCCGCAAGCCTCGGGATGTTGATGATCGGGCGATTCAGCGGCGCATTCATCCAAGCCCGCGTCGCCCCCTCCCGTCTGTTGGCGCTGTACGCAGCCATGAACGTGCTGCTATGCCTCGTCGCCGCCGCGGCTTCGGGATGGACGGCCGTGGGCGCGCTGTGGCTCACCAGTTTTTTTATGTCGATCATGTTTCCCACCATATTTGCCCTGGGAATCGAGGGTCTGGGCGAGGAGACCAGTCTGGGTTCTTCTTTTTTGATCATGTCCATCATCGGCGGCGCCATCATTCCTCCGCTGACCGGACTGCTCTCGGAGCGGATCGGCGGCATTCAGCATGGCATGCTCGCGCCGGCGCTTTGCTTTTCCGTCTGCCTGGTGTTTGCGATCGTGGTCAATCGTATCCGCGGGGACGCCTCCTCATGAGCCAAAGGCATTGTTTGGCGCTCGACCTGGTGAACGATGCGGCGCTGATCGCAGAGTACTGCCGCATGCACGAGCCGGGTTCCGTCTGGCCCGCGGTGATCGATCACATTCGAGCCCGAGGAGTCATCGCCATGGAAATCTGGCAGCGCGGCGAGCGGCTCCTGATGGTCATCGATGCGGCCGACGACTATCCGCGGAGCGATCCGTCGGAATTTCGTCGCGTCCAGAGCGCGCGATGGGAGGCCTGTATGGACACATTCCAGCGAGCGCTGCCCGGCCATGCACCGGGAGAAAAATGGTCGCCGATGCGCTGTATTTTCCGGCTTGACGATCACATCGGCGAATCCGGCTCATGAGCATTGCGCTTCCGACCCGCCCTGTCGGCAGGACGAAGTTGTCCGTGCCGGAGCTTGGCTTCGGCACGGCACCGCTGGGCAATCTATATCGCGCGATGAGCGACGATGACGCGCGGGATACCGTGCTTGCCGCTCTGCAAGGGGGCATTACCCATTTCGATACCGCGCCCTATTACGGATTCGGCTTGAGCGAGCGGCGCGTCGGCGATGCGATTCGCGGCCAGGAATCCGTCGTCGTATCGACGAAAGTGGGCCGGCTCCTGAAACCTGATCCGACCATACGGGGATCGGGCAGCCGCCATGGATTCTTTTCTCCCATGCCGTTCCAACCGGTCTATGACTACAGCTTCAATGGCGTGATGGCTTCCTGGGAAGCCAGCAGGCAGCGGTTGGGCCTCGCAAGAATAGATATTTTGTATGTCCATGACATCGGCCGACTGACGCACGGCGATCGACACGAAGCGAGCTTTCAACAGTTGACGAGCGGCGGCGGTTTTCGCGCCCTCGAAGAATTGCGCTCATCGAACGAAATCAGCGCCTTCGGACTTGGCGTCAATGAAACCGCGGTATGTCTCGCGGCCATGGAACATGCCGAGCTCGATGTCATTTTGCTTGCGGGTCGCTACACCCTGCTCGAACAAGCTTCTCTGAACGATTTGCTGCCGGCATGCGCTCGATCGCGAACCTCGATCGTCGTTGGCGGCCCTTACAACTCGGGAATCTTGGCGACAGGAACCAGGCTTGGCGATGCGCACTACAATTACGCCAAGGCCCCTTCCGAGATCATCGAGCGCGTCAGGCGAATCGAGGCACACTGCGATCGCTTCCGAATTCCCTTGGCGGCGGCCGCCTTGCAATTCCCGCTGGCAAATCCTGTGGTGGCCAGCGTAATCCCGGGGATCGGCACCCCGCAGCACGTCGAACAAACCCTGGACCTCTATCGCAGACCCATTCCCACTGAGTTCTGGCATGATCTGAAGGCGGACGGCCTCTTGCACGTCGACGCACCCTTACCCACGTGCCCGGTGCCACCCACCCCACCCGACCGCATGCATTGAATCCCGGATGCCCCACATGACGAGTCAGCGCTTGACCGGAAAAACCGCTTTCATCACGGCCGCAGGCCAAGGCATCGGGCGGGCCACCGCAGAACTATTCGCTTCGGAAGGTGCCGTCGTATGGGCCACCGACATGAACGCGGGCCTTTTGGAAAACCTCTCCGGTTGCCGCACTCGTCATCTCGATGTCACAGATCCCGGGGAAATTGCCGCAGCGTTGTCCGAAGCGGGCCCGGTTGACATTTTATTCAACTGCGCCGGCTACGTGCACGCCGGCACCATCCTCGATTGTGATGACGATGCATGGAACCTCTCCGTGGGCATCAACGTAACCTCCATGTATCGGCTGATTCGCGCCGCGCTGCCGGGAATGCTCGAGCGGGGCCGTGGATCGATCATCAACATGTCATCGGTGGCCGGATCGATCAAGGGCGTTCCCAATCGCTTCGTCTATGGCGTGACGAAGGCCGCGGTAATCGGGCTGACCAAGTCCATCGCCGCGGACTTTGTCGCGAAGGGAATTCGCTGCAACGCCATTTGTCCGGGAACCGTCGATACCCCCTCTCTCCATGACAGGCTGAGCGCCACGGGGGATTATGCGGCGGCGTGGGCATCCTTTACCGCTCGACAGCCCATGGGTCGCTTGGGGCGGCCGGAGGAAATTGCCTCATTGGCGTTGTACCTGGCATCGGATGAATCAGCCTTTGTCACGGGACAGTGCCACATCATCGATGGGGGATGGTCCAATTAGTCGGATCGTGGAAATCGAATGAAACTTCGTCGGTACCTGGGCGGCCGGGAGGACTCTTGAAAATCTATCGCTCCGCCGTCGTGCCGGCATTGCTGCTCACGATGAACGCACTTCCCTCCCTTGCACAGACCGAGGGCCACCGAATCGAAACCAATGCGGACCACGCCGTGGCGGCGATTCAAGACACCGAGACGACTGCGCAGCGCGACGCGCGCATGGGTTGGTGGCGCGAAGGCCGTTTCGGCATGTTCATTCATTGGGGACTGTATTCGATTCCGGCAGGCACATGGAACAATCGGCCGGTCCCCTCCATCGGCGAATGGATCATGAACAACGCCTCCATCCCGGTTGCCGATTACAAGGCACTGGCCGGCCACTTCAACCCCCGCGCGTTCAATGCGCACGATATCGTCGCGCTTGCGAAGGCGGCGGGCATGAAGTACATCATCATCACGGCCAAACATCACGATGGCTTCGCCATGTTCGATTCGAAGGCAGACACCTTCAACATTGTGGCCGCCACGCCCCTCCATCGAGACCCGATTCACGAGCTCGCGGAGGAGTGTAAGAAGCAGGGCCTCAAGCTCGGCTTCTATTACTCGCAGGATCAGGACTGGACGGCCCCCGGCGGGGCGGCCTACTTGACGGGAAATCATGTTTCTCCCAGTCATCACTGGGATCCGGCGCAGGATGGCGACTTCGCAACCTACCTCCGCCGCAAGGCCATACCTCAGCTCACGGAACTGCTGTCCAACTACGGCGATTTCCCGGCGGTCATCTGGTTCGACACCCCCACGGCTGATATGACGCCGGCGCTGGCCGGTGAAATCGTCGCGCTGCTCAACCAACACCCGAAGCTGATCTGGAACAACCGTCTTGGCGGTGGTTATAAGGGAGATACCGACACACCCGAGCAATTCATTCCGGCAAAGGGATATCCGGGACGCGATTGGGAGGCGTGCATGACCATGAATGACACCTGGGGATTCAAGTCCTACGACCATGACTTCAAGTCCACCAAGACGTTGCTGCGCAATCTCATCGACATTGCCAGCAAGGGCGGCAACTACCTGTTGAATATCGGGCCCGACTCCACGGGCAATGTTCCTCCCGAGGAGATCGAGCGTCTTCATCAGATCGGCAACTGGTTGGCCGTCAACGGCGAGGCCATTTACGGAACCAGCGCCACCCTGTTTGGTCCCGAGGCCGGCAGCTTCAGCGCCACCCAAAAAGATAAGGCGGGCAAACCAAAATTTGTACCCTCTTGGAATTGGCGCTCCACAACCGCCGCCAATCGGATTTACATTGAACTCTTCACCTGGCCCGGCGCAACATTCCACCTGGATCGCGTGCCTCGCAACGTGACAGGTGCATTTCTGCTGGCCGATGCGTCGAAAAGGCCGCTGAAGATCACGAAGACGGCGTCGGGTGTCGACATCGACTTGCCGGGCCAGGCCACGGACCCGATTGCCACCGTATTGGTGCTCGAAACTACTTGAAGCTGTGGGCGGTTCAAATGAAACAGCAAACTGCGAACGCCTATTTGGGGAGATCGCTCGCATTGGCATTGCTATCGGTACTGATATCGGCACCGGGCACCCTGGCGTTTTCCGCGGAAGCCGCAGCGCCTACCGCGATGGTATCTGACCCCTGTCTGCCGCTCATTCCACTTCCTGACGTAGAAGCTCGTGCCAGGAGTGATTGGCCCAATCTGTGCAAATACCGCGGCGCCAACGCGGCACTGACCACGCCAACAAAGGTCGTTTTCATCGGCGATTCCATCACCGAGAACTGGGTGGCCGCCGATCCGCAATTGTTTACCGATGGCGTGATCGGACGGGGCATCAGCGGTCAAACCTCCCCGCAGATTCTGCTGCGATTCTTTCAGGATGTCATTGAGTTGCGGCCGCAGCTCGTGCACATCATGGCCGGGACGAATGATATTGCCGGCAATACAGGTCCGACGACCGAACAGGCCTTCGAAAACAATATCGTCGCGATGGTGGATCTGGCGCGCGCTCATCATATCCAAGTGGCGCTGTCATCCATTCTTCCCGCCAGTTCGTTTTCGTGGAAACCAGGCCTCAGCCCGGCAGCGACCATCAAGGAATTGAACAGCTGGCTTCGAAGCTATGCGCGGAAATCCCATATTCGCTATGTCGACTATTACGCTGTCCTGACCGACAGCGAAGGCGGCTTCAAGGCAAAACTCTCCGATGATGGCGTCCACCCGAACCGGGATGGTTATGCGGCAATGAGGAAACTGGCGCTGCGAGGCATCGCAAGTAGCGCCGCTCCGTGAATCTGCCCGCGCGCGTCAACGGTTAACGCCGCCCTCGAAGCGGGCTATGGCACGCCGAGCGCATTTATTGCCGCTTTCCGCAGGTCGCTGAGAACCCCTCCCACGCTTTACTCAACGAGCTTTGAAGGCGAGCCCTGATTCGCGCGGGGAAACGGACATATATTTCTGTTCGAAGACATCGACCGGCACGGGCTTGCCGAGGAGATATCCTTGCAACTCATCGCAGCCCAGCAATCCCAGCTGGCGCAGCTGCTCCTCTGTCTCGACACCTTCCGCGACCGTGTTGAGCTTGAGTTCGTGCGCCATATTGATGATGACCGAGACCAGAGTCAGTCCTCCGGTTCCTGAAACCATCTCGGTCACGAACGAACGGTCGATCTTGAGCGTATCTACGGGCAGTTTCGCCAGGTAGCTGAGCGATGAGAAGCCGGTGCCGAAGTCGTCGATGGCAATCGAGACGCCCAATGCGCGAATCGCGCGCAGGCTGACAATGCTGCGATTGACATCCTGCATGATCAGGCTCTCCGTGATCTCCAACTGAAGTCCCGCTGCCGCGCCTGCGGCGACATTGACGGCCTGTTGGATCTCGGCGACGAAATTTGGATTGCGCAGTTGGAGCGGCGACACATTCACGGCGATGCGCACGGTGGAAAGTCCCTGGTTGCGCCAACGCTGGTAGTCTTCAATCGCTTTGCGCAGCACCCAACGCCCTACATCATGGATCAATCCGGTTTCTTCGAGGATGGGAATGAAGCGGCCTGGCAGAGTCAGGCCGGACACCGGATCATTCCATCTGATCAGTGCCTCGGCCCCCGTCAGCTCGCCGCTCACGAGGTTTACCTTGGGTTGGTAGTGAAGGACGTACTCGTCTCTTTCCAGCGCTCTTCGCAGGCGATTTTCTATGCCCAGACTCATCGCCACGGTTTCAGTCATTTTCTGGGCGTAAAACAGGTATCGCTCGCGGCCCGCCTTGGCTTTCTTGAGCGCAGCCTCGGCATTCTGGAACAACGCATCGGCGTCGGCGCCGTCATCCGGAAAAACGGCGACGCCAATTTTGGCGGCCAACCGATACACCGCATCATTCAGGCCAAACTCATTGTTCATGAAGGCCGCGATCGTTTTCTCGAGAACCCGCGCCACATTGGCCTCGTACATGACTTTGGGCAGTACCACGGCAAAGTGATCAGCATCGATGCGCGCGACGAGGTCGCCGTTCCCGGCGTTCTGCGCCAGCCACGCGGCAACCTGCTTCAGAAGTGCGTCGCCGGCAGCCCTGCCCAGGCTGTCGTTGAGTTTCTTGAAGCGCTCCAAATCGATCAGAAACACGGCGACCTTGTGTCCATCGTCGGCGGCCTTCTGCGTGTACTGCGTCACCCGCTCGAGAAAGGACCTTCGGTTCGCGAGTCCCGTGAGTTCATCGAAGTAGGAGAGGCGATGAAGCCGCTGCTCCCTTTCGAGATGATCGATGGCGAAAGCCACGTTGCCGGCCAGTTCGGTCAAGAGCAGCAAGCCCGCCGGGTCGAAGAATTCCGGTTTGCTCGTGTACAGCGCGAGCACGCCGATTGCATTGCCGGAGACAAGCAGAGGAAGTACGGCCAACGAGCGAACGCCGGACTCGGCGTGCATCTTGTGAAATATGAGACTTTGGTCGTTCTCTACGTCGTTGGAGACGACCGCTGCTTTCTCTCTGATCGCGCGCGCCGCCAACGTATTTCCCGCCAATGTGCCCTCGCTCGATGAGAAATGGCCTTCGATCGAGGATCTGACCGATCCTTCGGCGCCCGCCCAGGCCACCGGGACAATCCGGTTCTCGTTGTGATCAACGATCGCAATCCACGCCATTTCGAATTCGCCGTCCTCGACCGCGACCTGGCAAGAGCGGTTGAAGAGGTCCGTGCGATCCCGCACTCGCACCATCAAGGCGCTTATGCCGCTGACCATGGCGTACAGGCGGTTGAGGTGCTTGAGCCTGTCCTCCGCTCCCTTTCTCTCGGTCTGATCCCTTGCCACCCGCCAACCGGAGACGGCGGCGATCAACAGGGCCAGGGCGATTCCCGCGATCAACGCGACCCGGGCCTCGCGGAGGCGGTTCACGGCAACCGAATTGCGTTCGCTCAGAAGCTGTTGCTCTTCCACCTCGATGTCACGAGCTGTAACTCGAAATGCGTCCAGAAGCCGGTCGTCCTGCCGGCTGGGTATGGCTATCCGCTGCAGAAAACCGTTGATGAGGCCCAGCCGGCGTTGCTGACGTGGGTTATCCGCCGTCAACGCTTCCAGTGTTCTTTGCTCGTTATCAGCCAACGATGCATTGGCGCGCGACCCTTGTAGAAAGGCGTCATCGCCGCTCAACGCGAATTCATGATATCCACTCTCAATATTCTCCACCGCCAAACGCAGGTTTGCGAGATGTTCAAGAACCTCATCCGTATGCTGCGCCCATCGGGCGCTTTCAGAGGAGGCGAGAACGCTGCGGTAAGCGACGATACCGACGATGAGAAGCAGTGCCATGACCGAGCCGAACGCGGCCTGCACTTTTAGAGTGAGGGGCAATTGCATTTTGTGCCAAATTGTAACGCGGCCGGCCGGTTCCCCCTGAGATTGTCGTCCCGTTTTGGAGGCACTGGGAGGAAAAGGGCGGCGCCGCGGGGCGGTGTCCCGCCGCCCGGGCGGCAGCGCTCACCCGAGGTCCTTAGGCAATCCCTGCCGGTGGCGCAAGGGATTCCCCGATGCGGCGGCGGTGAGGGATCGAAACCTGATTTCCATCGTAGGGGACCCTGGGCCCATGGTCTAGATAACCAGGTCTCAGTTGCGGCATCCGCAGGATTTCGGGCTGCGCTCCCCGGGCAACCCTATGCGCCATCGATTAGGGGAAAACCCGCAGCTCCGCAACGCCACGGATCAGGTCAATCCCGACCGCATTTTCAATCAAATTAGAACAAGCGCGTACAAGGCCGCTTTTTGAATAAGCGCTAACGTGATTGCAAGAGATCTGATTCGCACGTGGGGTCTTCAATGCACACATTTGGGACTGGCGTCTTGATCATCGGGCTTGCAGCGCTGCTGATCGTTGGACTCTTGCGCTTGATCAGAGACTTATGCTCGAGCAGCGTCATTGCGGCTCCGTCGCCGAATGAGGAGCGCGCGGTGGAAAATGCGGAAGACGCAGGGCTTTCCGGTCCAACCCACATCGCGGGCTAGAGCGCTTCGGGAACGTTCGTCGTGAAATCCCGGGCCGGGCGTACGCCGCTAGAGATTCGCAGAGACTTTGGAACGCCGTAGGGCTGAGCCCGTCTCCCGGAGCATCGATCCCACCACCAGTGCCGCAATCAGAATACTGACCCAGAAAAGACCTGCGTGCCTGAAATGCGAGGCCGCGTCGATGGCCGGTGCACCCAGAGTCTTGCCGAAGCGCCCTGCAAAAACCGGCCCGATCGCCGCGGTGACACCGAACGTCAAGAAATTGATCGCACCGGTTGCACTCCCCTTGACCTCGTCGGGATTCACCTCCTTGATGATGGTGTAGGGGATCATGGCGGCGCCGGAAGCCACACCGAGGATGAACAGCGTGAGCCAACTGGGAAGGAGTGTCGGAAAGTAGATCAATTGCACGAAGCCGACCAGCATGAACGCCGCACCGCCTAGATAGACGGGCTTGCGGCGACCGAGGCGGTCTGCCAGCCAGCCGAGAAGCGGACAGCCGAACACCCAGCCGAGCGGCACCATGGAAATGGCGAAGACGGCATCGGAAAAGGAAAACATTTTATCGGTCTGGAAGAAGCGCACGCCCCAGACCATGTCCCCAACCGTGGTTGGCACGAACAGCAACCCGGCGGCAAGGCCGCAAAGGTAGGACTGCGGATTTGAGAAGACGATCTTGTACGTGGCCAGGATTCCACCACTCGCTTTTCGCTGCGGTATGCGGGGTGTTTCCTTTGGCGTGATCCACCACAAACCTGCCGCCACCAGCAGCACGACGACCCCGATGCGGCTCCAGTATTGTGGGACTGACAGCCCGTCGGCGATCCAGCGGCCCACGACGAGCTGGCCGGCTGTGCCGCCGAGCATGCCCACACACTGCGTGACGCCGATCGCGGTTGCCAGACGCCGCGCCGGCAAGCCGTGGGAGGCCAGATATACCGCCCCCGTGAACGCAAAGGCGGAGCCCGCACCCTGCAACAATCGTCCGAGGTATCCGAGGCCTTCTTGCGGGGTCATGAACAAGAGGCACCCAACCCCTAAGATTGCCATCCCGATCGAGACCACGTATTTGGCCCCCAACCGGTCGAGCAAGACCCCTGCGAGCAGACTCGCGGTCGAGTAGGTGTAGTAGTAGGTCCCGAGGATGTCGCTGACCCCGAGCGTCGAAACACCGAAGGTCTTGGCCAATTGCGGAATCATCACCGCGGGGGAGGAGCGCACCGCATATTCGAGAAAATAAAATGCCAGCGAGAACACCCAGGCGACGATGAAAGCGCGCGCCGTGTCACTCTGGGATCGCGGCAGATCAGTGGTTACATTCAAGCAGGAGCGTCCTTGATGTCGGAGGGAACCGCAATTCGAGATTTGGGATCACCGGATGAGAGCCGTCTTCGCCACACTCACGATCTCGTTCGCCTGGCCATTGAGCACCGCCTTGAGCATCCATAAACTGAAGCCCTTCGCTTGCTCGAGCTTGATCTCCGGTGGCATGACGAGTTCCTGCCGATCGGTCAATACGTCGATGACGGCAGGACCTTTATGCGCAAAGGCTGTTGAGATTGCCGATTTCAGCTGGCCCGGGTCCTTCACGCGCACGCCATAAATGCCCATGGATTCAGCCATGCTTGCAAAATCCGGATTGTCGAGCCGCGTGCCCGTCGGCAGAAATCCGCCCGCCTTCATCTCGATGTCGACGAACCCCAAGAGTCCGTTATTGAAGATGACAATTTTGATCGGCAGTTTCGACTGGCGCACGGTCAACAAATCGCCCATGAGCATCCCGAAGCCGCCATCTCCCGACATCGAGATAACCTGCCGGTCGGGCATCGCGAACTGCGCGCCGATGGCTTGCGGCATCGCATTGGCCATTGATCCGTGCAGGAATGAGCCCAGCAGCCGGCGCTTGCCGTTCATCTTGAGATATCGCGCGGCCCACACGGTCGGCTCGCCCACGTCGCACGCGAAAATCGCATCCTCCCCCGCGAGATCACTCACCACTTTCGCGAGCAGCTGCGGGTGAATGGGTGTGTGTTTCGAGTGTTCGCTCGCGAGATCGTCCAGACCCTTCCGGGCCTTGGCGTAATGGCTGACTGCGGCACTGAGGTGCGAATCATCGAGCCGCGCCGACACGCGTTCGGTCAGCCGCGACAGGACTTCGCGCACGTCCCCGATCACGCCGAGATCGAGCCGGCAACGCCGACCGAGGTTCTCGCCGCGAATGTCGATCTGCGCGATTCGAGCCTTCGTCGGATAGAATTGCCGATACGGGAAATCAGTGCCGAGCATGAGCAGGGTATCGCAGCCCTCCATGGCATGGTATCCGGAGGAAAACCCGATGAGCCCCGTCATCCCCACGTCATACGGGTTGTCCCATTCGATGTGCTCCTTGCCACGCATCGCGTGCACGATGGGCGCCTTGAGTTTGGCGGCGAGGGCTACCACGGCATCGTGGGCACCCGCACAACCGGCGCCGCAGAGGAGCGTCGTTCTTTCACCGCTGTCCAGAAAGGCGACCAAGTCCTCGATGTCCGCCTCGGCCGCACACACGCGCGGCAATCGCGACACCGGCTTGGCAGTGGGGACTGCCGGTCCCGCCTCCTTCAGGGCCACATCGCCGGAAATCACAATGACCGCGACGCCCTGCTTCGCCACGGCCTCGCGAATCGCCGTTTCGACGATTCTCGGCACCTGAGCGGGATCAGAGATCAGCTCGACGTAGTGGCTGCATTCCTTGAAGAGCGATTGCGGATGGGTTTCCTGAAAAAAACTGGAACCAATCTCGGTGCTGGGAATATGCGCCGCGATGGCCACCACGGGCACGCGGTTTCGATGGCAATCAAAGAGCCCGTTGATCAGGTGCAAATTGCCGGGGCCACAGCTTCCGGCGCATACGGCGAGTTCACCCGTCAGCTGCGCTTGCGCGCCGGCGGCAAATGCCGCCACTTCCTCGTGCCTGACGGCAATCCACTCGATCTTGCCGCGCAGGCGCAGCGACTCGGTGATGCCATTGAGCGAATCGCCCACCAGTCCATAAATACGGCGCACGTTGGCGGCTTCGAGCGTCTCAACTATTCGGTCCGCAACATTGGCCATGTCAAATCTCCCGTTGTGCGTCGCAGAAAAGTGGCGCCGCAAACACTATTGAATTGGCCAGTGCGCGGCGGAATGATTTTGCCGCGGCAGAGCGTTGAGGTGCATCCCCCCATCGGGTGAGCCCGCCATGAAAATGGAGCGTTGGCATCGCGAGGGTTGCTCAGGAGCTTGCGACGTCGGGCATGATCTGACCCATTTCCATCGCCTGACTGGATGGAACCTCCTGAACCCCTAAGACAATCTCCTCATCGGGCGCGCCGGTTGCGGCTTGCACCAACGACCAGAGGCGTTTGAGCATTTCGCGCTTATAGTCCGCGGAGCGCCCGGTCCGGATCAGCAGTGTGAGGGCCACCGTCGGGGAAGACCTGCCTGCGGTGAATCCGCTTCCGATCGGGTACTCATGAAACACGATGTGCGCCCAGTTTTTGGGCACCGCGGCGTACTCGGCGTGAAATGCGGTGAGCTTCTCCGCCAAATCCGACTTGGCAGGGCCATCGAGGACGCCGGCTTGCGTCGTGATCGTATACAAGGGCATCGAAACGCCTCCTAACCCCGCCGTCGGCGCACTGCTGCGCCGGCCTCAAGCGACATAGTTCTTCAAGATCCGCAGATCGGTGACCGAGTACGACATGCCGAGCCTAAACCCGCGCCCGATTCGCAACGGCGCAAGCGACTGCATCTCCTCGCCGCGCACTTCCGGAATCGTCAGCTCCGCCGAGCCCGCCCACACATCCACGATGGCCAGATGGTCGGTCAGCGACATCGTGAGCTCATCGACCGGTGGCTTCGTCTGGCGCGCAGCCGCTAGCTGCGGGAAATACCGGCGCATTACCGTCGGGCGGTTGAACACCTTCGCAGGATCGGCGACTTTCTCCTCGAGCTGCAGACGCGCCGTCGCCAATCGCTCGCCATGCGCTGCAACACTGGCGCCGAACCGGCTTCCCTTCGCGAGGGGGGCGGCGGCGGCACTGGGTGCGGAGAAGCTCCGCGTTTGGTAGATACTGCCCAGTTTCTTCGGAAAGCCTTGCGCCCACCCCCGGGCAATGGCCGCGTCATTGTCGACGAAGATGAAGGGGCAGTAATTGATGGGTGTGCGCTCGAAAAGGGCCTCGACCAGCACGAAGGCTTCGCGGTATTGATAGCGCGCGGGATCGGTGAGCTCATCATTTGAACCCGTGAACTGCCAGTCGAGAAACCAAAAGAACGCCCGCCCTCGAGAGTTCTCGTCCGGCGTCACGCCGGGCGGCAACAGCGCCGCGACCGCGGCTGGATCCGTCCAATATTCGATGACGAGGCAGTCGCTCGAGTAATGCCAAGGAGGCGGCGAGGCCAATGCTGATTTGCCCTGGGGCGTGAGAGGAACAGAAAATCCGTGAAGCATGTTGGCGGACCCCCTTTGAAAGGACTGTCACAGCTGAAAGTGCCGTCATGGTGCGCCTCTCGTTGAGAGATCTTCATCCCTCAGTTGGGGGAGCAAGACAACCCAGCGAGATGAGTGCTCCCCCCTTTCGGGGGAGATAGGCAGAACCGTGAGTGCATTAGCATGACTCGTCCGCGCGTCGCGCAAGCTCCCCGACCAGGCGACACAGCACAATGACTTCCGCTCTGTTACCGGTTTTGATCCTGGGTTTCGTCATTGTCAGCTATATCGCGCTGCGGCCGTTCCCCATGCGGGTTCGCCACTTGTTTGACTTCGTGTGCTTTGCCGGCGCGACCTTCATACTTTTTCGGCATCAAACCTCTCCCTTGCCGGGGAACGGCGCGGCGGCCAATCCCACCTCGTTATGGCTGCATGCGGTAGCCGGTATTTGGTGGCTGCTCGGCGCGCGCGTGCTCGTCGCCGTCATGTCATTCACCCTCAATCGCAACCGCCGATGGCGCGAGGCACGGCTCTTTCCTGATCTCACCGCCGCCGCGATCTACACCGCGGCGATATCGGTTGTCTTGATTTCCGTGCTCGCGCTGCCCATCGGCGGTCTGCTCGCGACCTCCGGCGTCCTGGCGATCGTGTTGGGTCTTGCTCTGCAGAACACACTGGCGGACGTGTTTGCAGGAATCTCATTCGGAATTGAAGCGCCCTTCAATGTGGGCGACCGTATTTCGCTCGGCGACAAAACCGAGGGTACGGTGGTGCAGATGAACTGGCGCTCGATTCGCATTCTCACCGACGGCGATGATGTCGCGATTGTCCCCAACAGCGTGGTCGCGAAATCCGACATCGTGAACCGCAGCTTTCCGACTCGCGTTCGTTCGGCCTTCATAGAGCTCTCATGTCCCGCCGCCTCAAATCCGGAGCGAGTCATCGAAACGCTTCAACAAGCCACCTTGCTATGCCCCCCCATTCTTCCCGTGCCGCGGTCCAGCGCCTTGCTGACACGCCTCGGGTCGACCGAAAGCCGATATCGGGTGAATTTTTCGGTCTCTGATACTGAACACCTTTCAACGACCAAAGACCTGCTGCTGAGGCATGCAAGGCGGCAACTCTACTATTCCGGTCTCTACTTTCCGCGCATGGCGCAAGATGGTCGATCGGCCGATGAAGGTACGGGCCGGCCAATTCCAGTGCTGCCGGTTCTTCAAGAGATCACTCTTTTCGAAGCCCTGGAGGCTGGGCAACTGGCTGAATTAGCCGCCCACTTGAGCCCCCGATCGCTCGAACCCGGAGATCTGCTGTTCGCGCAGGGTGGAACCGACGCATTGCTCTTCATCGTCGTCTCCGGAATTCTCGAGATCAGCCAACATACGGAGCTTTCCGGGCAGCAGACGGTCGGGTTCATCGGGGCCGGCGACTACATCGGAGAGGTCAGTCTGCTCACCGGCGCGCCCTATGCGGCCACGGCCACCGCTCGCACTCATTGCAAGCTCCATGGACTCGACTGCCATGTTCTAAAGCCTCTGCTCGCCGCCAATTCCGACTTGTATGCCGAATTCGACCGCTCTGCGCGCCACGGCCTCGCGATTCTCAATCGTGGCGTGGCCGTTAGCGCCACCGATGACAGCGCCCGCCAATCGCTACTCCATCGCATTCGGGCATTTTTTGACAATCCACGCTAGCAAAGCATCCCTTGCCGAAGCCGCTCCCCCAAAGGGGGGACTGCTGGCAGTAGATAAACCGATGACACTGCCTTCTTATGAATATCGCGATAGGTTCTCCGGAACGGGGCGCGTTCTACCGCTTTCCCCCGGGGGTTCGGTGGTGGTGCGCGGCGCTGCTCTCGAATTTATTGAGCGGCTGCGACGGCGCGCCCTCGCGCAACATTCTAGGCTCCTATTTTCCGTCTTGGATGGTTTGCGCGCTGGTGGGTATTGCCTTGGCACTCGCAGCCCGCGCAATTTTCAAGGCATCGGGGCTGCTCGAGGAACTGCCCGTCCCGTTCGTCGTCATGCTGGCGATTGCCTGTGCCGGCACCTTCGCGATGTGGCTGATATGGCTGTCCTGAGGAATGCCCATGAGTGAAGGCAAGTCGCTTCGCGGCAAGCTGATTGCCACGATGGCCATCGGACTGGCTGTCGTTCTGGGCGTTCTCGTCCTCTTCGCCATCGATCGGCGCCCCCGCACGCACGATGCGCGCATCTTTGCCTACAGCGCAGCGATGGCCTCGGAGATCAGTGGGCGAATCGTCCAGATCCACGTGAGCAATGATCAGGACGTTGCAAAGGGTGCGCCGCTCCTCGTCATTGATCCGGTGCCCTATGAATTGCAGTTGCGCCAGGCGCGCGCTCAGGTGGCCGCGCTCAAGGCACAAATTGCGCTGACGGGTCGTCAAGTCACCTCCCAGGGTTCCGGCGTCCAAGCGGCGCTGAGCCAAGTACAGAAGGCGCGCGACCAGCTAAGGTACGCCGAGGACACGCGCAAGCGCCTCGAGCCGCTGGTGAAGCCCGGCTTCGTCACTCAACAGCAGTTGGACGAAGCCAGGACGAATGAAGCCGCCGCCGAAGCCTCCCTCCAAGCCCTCACCCGCAGCGCCACGCAAGCGCGCCAAGCGGTGGGCGATACTTTGAGCCTCGAAGCCCAATTGGAAGGCGCGGAAGCGGCGGAGGCCAATGCCGCGCGCAACTACGATTTGACCACCCTGCGTGCCCCGTTTGCGGGCAAGGTAGTCGGATTGCAAATCGCGGAAGGCACCTTTGCCGTCGCCGGCCATCCGCTCTTCAGCCTCATCAAGTCCGATGCGTGGTATGCCATCGCCGACTTTCGAGAAACCGAATTGCCCCGAATCGCCGTCGGCGATCGAGCGACGGTGTGGACCATGTCCGAGAGCAACAGCGCCTTTGCGGGGCGGGTGGAAAGCTTGGGCGCCGGCGTGCAATCGACGGATCAAGACGGCCCCGGCCTTCCCGTCGTCGGCCGCGACCTCAACTGGGTGGTGGTCGCTCAGCGATTTCCCGTCTGGGTTCGGCTCGATGGCCCGCCCCCCTTTGCCATGCACGTGGGATTAACCGCATCCGTCAAAGTGCATCATGACGGCGCTCGCTGATTCGCAACGATCCCGCCCGCTCCTTGAAGTGCTCGCCCTCGAACTGGCGTCGCGCGAGGGCCGATGGGCGGCGGTCGCGCGTATCGCGACGGGATCTGCGATCGCCGTGGCCATCGCGATGGTCTTTCAGATACCCCAGCCGACCTACATGGCCTATATCGTTTTTCTGATCAGCAAAGACGATAAGAATGCGACCGTGACGGCGGCGCTCGGCGCCGCCATCGCCGTCACCCTCGCGATTCTCCTGACCCTGGGCCTGGAGATCATCGACACGTCCGAACCGGCATTGCGGTTGCCTCTCATGGCAATGGCGACCTTTGCCGCCATGTTTACCGCGCGCACGTTTGCGCTGGGTCCCATCTCCTACCTGGCCGGCTTCATCATCGTGTTGCTGCAGTCGGTGGTCGATGACGTACCGAGCCCCGAGGCCCTCACGCACTTGACCTTGTGGACATGGGTCGTCGTATGCGTGCCGATCGCCGTAACGGTCATCGTCCATTTGCTGTTTGGTCAGGGCGCGGTGGCCTTCATGGATCGCACCGTCCTTAAGGTCCTTACGGAGTGGGAGACCTCGCTGGCGAACGGCAGCTACCGTAAATCCCTGCCTGAATGGCGCGCCAGGCTGCTACCGTTGCTCGAGATCGCGCAACAGAGCACCGACAAGGGAGCGCGAACCGGCCGAATCACGGTGCCTGTGATCCGTGCGCTTCTCGATGCGGCGGTGATGTTCGAGGCCCTTCCCGGCGATCTGCCGATTGCCGTTCGAGACGAGTTGGCAAACCGGTTGCGGGCCTGCAGACAGGCGGTCGGGTCGAATGTCGACCCGGCGATCCACGAGTCCCTCGCGCCGCCCGCGCAATCCGTCGGCGCCGGCAACGAACAATCCCCGGCGGTCATTGCCGTGCGCAGCGCGTTGTCCGCCCTCTTGGGTGCGATTGGCCGCCCCGTCATCTCGCCTGACAAAACCGGAGCACATCACCCGCCACGGCGACTGTTCGTCCCCGACGCGTTCAGCAATCCGGCGTACTGGCAATTTGCCTTGAAGACCACGATGGCGGTCATGATTTCCTACGCCATCTACACGTTGCTCGACTGGCCCGGGATGCGCACCGCCATCGTCACGTGTTTTTTTGTCGCCCTCTCCAGCTTGGGCGAGACCGTGCACAAGTTGCTGCTCAGGCTCTCCGGCGCCCTCATTGGCGGACTCATCTCCGGCCTGTGCATCGTGTTCGTCCTCCCGCATCTCACGGATATCGGCCAACTATGTCTATTGATCTTCGTTGTTTCGCTGGGTGCCGCGTGGGTGGCGACGAGCAGTGAACTTCTTTCCTACGCCGGCATGCAGATCGCATTCGCCTTCTTTTTAGGGATCTTACAAGGTTACGCACCCGCGACGGATCTGACGGTCCTTCGCGACCGGGTCGCCGGCATTCTGCTCGGGAACATCGTGATCACGATTGTATTCAGTTCGTTTTGGCCTCAGTCAGCCAGGTCCGGTGTACGTGCGGCGCTTGCCGAGGCGCTGCGCGCGATTGGAGACGTGATACGTCAGCCACGTAATGCCGTGGAGACGCACATGCGCACCGTTCGAGCACTGGTGCGAGCCGATCACTTGCACACCTTGAGTCTCTTCGAGCTGAGGATGCTGCCCAGCCATGCGCGAGAAAGTCTCAATGTCCCCTCCGTCGCGAGTATCGAACGGCTCGCAGGGGCGGCGTTCGTCGTAACAACCGATGCGATTTTTCCCAATGCCGAAGCAGGATCCACCGTCCGGTTGGCCGAATGGGCAGAGTCTGCCGCAGACAACGTCTCGAAAGGCCGGCCGGTACCCCCGGGACCTGCGCCTGCGCCTACGCTTTCCTTGCCGGCAACTGCAATGGAACCCGGCGCGCGCGCAAGCCTGCACGCCGTCGAACAACTCGAGTCGGAGGTTCGGCATGTTGCTTCGGCCGTGCATTGAACGCTCGATGTTCGGATTGGCTTTTATCGCCGGCGCGTTCGGCGCCGGCCTGGCGGTCGCGCAAGCGCCGCCGAATCCCGAACAGCCCTGGGCCATCCCAGAATCGGCCATCAACCGCGCGGCCGCCCTGGGCAACACCGGCTTTTCGGTTCCGCATAAGCAGTACGACCTGGCGGCGCTGGTCGATCTGGCAGAAAGAGCCAATCCAAAAACGCGGGAGGCTTGGGAAGCCGCGCGTGAAGCGGCCGCGGCTATCGGACTCGCGGAAAGCGCGTACCTTCCGCAGCTTTCGTTGCAAGCGATCGGCGGCTTCCAGCACACACCGTTGCCAATGCCGAGAAACCTGGTGCCGGCAGGCTTTTTCGTCTCCGATACGCGGGAAGTCATTCCCGCGCTGGCTCTGAAATGGCTGCTGTTCGACTTCGGCCAACGCGCCGCCCAAGTGCAAGCCGCGCGCGCGGACTCCTTTGTCGCCAACGTGACCTTCACCGGTGCCCATCAGAAACTCATATTCGACGTATCGCAGGCATATTTTGACTTGGGCGCCGCACGCGGCAAGCTGCATGCCGCGCAGAAGGCCTTGAGTACCGCTGTTACCACTCAGGATGCCGCCGTTGCCAAGCAGAATAACGGCCTCGCCACCGTGGTCGCGGTCGCGCAGGCACAGCGACAAACGGCTCAAGCACGCTATACGCTGGCAGCGGCCGAGGGCACCGAGAGAACCGCGCGCGCAAATCTCATTGCGGCCTTGGGCGTGCCTGCCGCCACGGAAATCGATGTCGTGGACAGCGCAGAGTTGCCGCTGCCGCCCGCTCCGGCCGACAGCGTGTCCAAGGCGGTCGATCAAGCCCTCGCGCACCGTCCGGATGTCATCGCGGCGCTCGGCAAGGTGGATGCGGCTGAAGCGGCTCTCGAGGGCGAGCGGCGTTCCTACTATCCGGTGATCGAACTTAAAGGGCAGGCCTTTCAGAATATTGGTTCGTTGAACTCCGACGGCGGGCCTTACTCGAATATCGATCGGCCCGGACAGAGCATTCTCCTGTCGTTCAGTGTCCCGCTCTTTGACGGCGGCACGCGACGAAATCGCATCTCCATGGCCGATGCCAAAGCGCGGGAAGCACAAGAACAACTGGCGGCCGCGCGCGACTCCGCGTCGCAACAGGTGGTGCGCGCCTACAATGGATTGCTGACGAGCCTGGCCGAGTATGATGCCGCCACGGTCTTGAGTCAGGCCGCGCACACCGCCTACGAGGCGGCGCTGCGCTCGTACCGCCAAGGAGTCGGGACCTATACGGACCTTGCCACCGAAGAGAACGCCGTCGTCCAAGGGGACACGCAGATTGAAGATGCGCGCGCGAATGCACACACGGCTGCGGCCGCGCTGGCGCTCTCCATGGGAGCGATCGACATCGCGGGGGTCCAGCCCTGATCGATCGCCGCAGCTACGAGTCCTCTCGATCCGCCACGGCCAGCAGGCTCACATAATCGCGCGCGAGCGCATCGGCGATGAGCTGAAATGGCGGCGGACCGGAAATGGCCTTCCGCAGATACCATAAGCCGCCGAACGCCAGCAGGCCCCAGCCGCAGCAAACCGCCCACGCCACCTCGGTCCGATGCAGGCTGTCCCATGCCGAGACAATCACCGCGACCGACAGGAAGCATGCAAAGATGAGGCCTGCGGCTGCAGAAATGCTCGCGCCCACGGACGCCTTGACGATCTCGTCGCGAAACTTGTGTAGATCATCTCTGGCGAGCGGACCGTAATGCGGTGCTCGCTCACGCAGAAACTCGAGGATCGACTTGACTTCATGAACTCGGCGAAACATGGTTTAACCCCGCATGGCTGAATCTAGTGGTTCTTCGAGCCGGATCCGCCGGCCGAGCCCTCGATCGATGTTTGGCATCGCGCGTCGATGCTGTCGGCCGGGCTCATCAACGCAGCCACGATCGACTCGGCGAGCGCCGCGATCTCTCGTTGATAGCCCTCAACCATTCCTGTGTAGCCGGCATGGATATTTTCGCCGGCCTGGAATGTGCAGGTTGCCGCCCGCGTACCGGCGGATGGCTCACCGGTGGCGGACAAAGCCGCACGCCAAGACACGTCGAGCAGTGCGTACCGCCCGAGTTCGGCTTCGAAATGTTTCACGTCTATGTCGAGGGTCAGCTTTGTCCAGGCGGGATGCAATCCGCTCATGGGGCCTGAGCGGCGCTGCAGCTCGAGCCGCAGCGCATCTTTGATTTCATCGCGCACCGGCGACGTCCAGCGCTCATTCTCGAGAAGCATCACCTCGGTCGGCCCGGTACGAACCATCAACTCGGCGCGGTTCAGTTGCGGCGGGGTATGGACGACTCGCACATCGATCGCGAGGGGTGTCTCCGAGGCCGGCATGGTTTTGTCGGGCGGCGCAGTCAAGGTGTAGTAACGAATTGGCGCCGAGGTACAGCCGACGCCGGCGCTGACGAGCCAGGCAAGAGCGAATTGTAGGTAGCAGCGGTTCACGGTTTGGCTTCCAAGGATGGCGCCGCAGGCCTCTGCGGCATCTTCTGCGGTCGCCTGCCGCGCAAGAGCGCATCCGGATGACGATCGAGGTAGTCGGCCAACTCACGCACAGCCTGCAAGGTGCTGCGGCTCTCCGATAAGGTCTCGGCAAGACTGCGCTGCAGGGGCGACTCCAGGTCCAAAGTCCGGCCGGCAGAATCGAGCGTGCCGTGCAGGGCCGACAAGGTATCCAAGGCGCTCGGCAGCACCCGGCCGTGCAGCTCGCTCAAGGTATCGTGAAGGTCTTTCAAGTCCGTATGCAGATCCGCCGCGATTTGTTCGAGCGGTAGACCACTCACCTTCTTCACGAGCCCGCCAACACTGGCCTCGAGTTCTTGAAACGACCCATTCACCGTCGGCAGTTCGAGCGGCCGGCTCGATGGGTCAAAGGCGGCCCGAGGGCTCGAGGGCAGAAAATCGAGCGCGATATAGAGCTTCCCGGTCAGCAGGCTTGCCGATCGTGGCTGTGCGCGCAGGCCCCGATTGACCAAGGTTCCCACGAACGCCCCAATCGTCTCATCGCTCCCGGTCTTCCCCTGCGCAGTGAGTACCTCGTGGGCGGTACCCATACGGCGGGGATACAGCTTGGCGGTCACAATGACCGGAAAAGATCTGTCTTGAGGCTCGTAGCCCAAGTCCACGGCGACGACAGACCCAATGTTTACCCCGACGAATTCGACCGGCGCGCCCACGTCCAGGCCCCGGAGCGCTTGCGTGAACCGCATCCGGATGAATTGCGGCTCCCCGTCCGGCGGCGCCATCGCCTCTGTTTCGTTCTTGTACAGGGTGAATTCACCCGGGATGCCGGCCGCCGCTGGGACGACTTCGGTGGGCCCATCGTCGAAGGCAAGGCCTCCGGCAAGTACCGCCGCCAACGATTCGGTTTGCACATTCAATCCATCGGCGCCGAGCCTGACGTCGATGCCGCTGGCATTCCAGAAGCGCGTCACGGGCTTAACGAAGCCGTCATAGGGCGCGTCAACAAAAACGGTCACCCGCGTACTGCCGTCGGGCAGCAGATTCTCATCGATCACACGACCGACCTGGAACCGCCGAAAATACACCGGCGCACCGATGCCAAGGGAACCGGCCCGAGCGGCGTGCAACTGCAGCTCGCGACCGCGCGGACCGTGAGAAAGAGCGGGCGGATTCTCCAACCCGGCAAACTCGCGCTCACGGCGCGTGGCGGTCCCGGTCTTCAAGCCGATATACACCCCGGACAACAAGGTATCGAGCCCCGACACGGAACCCACACCGATGCGCGGGCGAACGACCCAGAATTGGGTGTCCGCGTTCAGCAAGCTCGCCGCATCCTTAGACAAATCGGCGCTCACCACGACGGTTTTATGATCCGCGCTCAACACGACATCCGAAACGCGCCCCACGGTGACGTCCCGATACTTGACCAGCGTCTTGCCCACCTGGATCCCCTCGCCGCTCAGGAAAGTGATCGTGATTTGCGGACCCGCGTTCTGCCAATTCCTGATGAGCAATGAAATACCGATGGCGGCGGCGGCTATGGGCACCACCCACACCAACCGCGGAATCCAACGTCGGTTTCGAACCGCCGGCGTGGGAAGCTCCTCTTCGGCAGGTGGCGTGGGCGCCGTGCTCATGCGCGTCGATCCCAGATCAAGCGCGGGTCGAAGCTCAAGGCCGACAGCATGGTCACAACCACCACAGCGCAAAAGAAGGCTATGCCGGCGCGCGGTTCGGCGGTGCCCAACACCTGGAACTGCATCAATGCCGAGGTCAATGCGACAACGATGACATCGAGCATCGACCAATAACCGATGAACTCCACGATCCGGTAGAGCGCAGTCCTTTGATGTTGCTGCCATCGGCTGTTGTTGCGTACCGATAGGAGCAACAACCCGATGGCGATGAACTTCGTGAACGGCACCGCCACGCTGGCAATGAATATCAACAGGGCGATATCCCAGTCCCCCGAGCGCCAGAACTCGAAAATCCCGCCGAGAATGGTGCTGTCCGCCTCGCCCATCAATCCGCTGGTGTGCATCACGGGCAGCAGGTTCGCGGGAATGTAGAAGACGATGCCTGCAATCAGCCACGCAAGCGTCTTCTCGGTACTGAAGGGCGTGCGATGCTCGATGCGACTTCGGCAGCGCGGACAGCGCCAATCCGCGTCAAGAGATGCGCGAGACGCGGCAAGACCGCAAGTTCTGCAGAGGACCAACCCGAGTTCGAGCGATTGCCGGAGCGCCGTCATGTCATGACCGCGGGGGCAATCGACCACCACGACGCCGGGTCACAGCGCCCGAGTACGGCGAGTACTATTGTCAAGGCCGCGATCGCCCAGATGCCGGCCCCGGCCGTAATGGGGACCCAATTGGCGAGTTTCACGATGGCGACCAAGGCGCCAAGCAAGAAAACCTCGGTCATGCTCCAGGGACGCGTCCGGTGCAGCAGCCTCATGATCGGACCAAAGCCGGGCGGCCGGTGCCCGATGCGCGCGAACAGCAGCACCCAGAAAAGCAGCGCTATTTGCACCGCGGGGATGATAAAGGTGGTGAGCGCAAGCCCAAAGGCAGCGACCGAAATCCAGCCCTGCTGCAACGAGCGCACGGCAAACCAGATATTGGCCTTGGTCTCGATTCCGGCGATGTCGATGCTCAAGATGGGCGTAAGATTGGCGATGGCGAAAAAGATTGCCGCCGCGCAGACGAGTGCCAAGCCACTCTCCACACTCGCGGCAAAATAGCGCGCCAGAACCGCATCACAGCGCCGGCAGAGGGCCACATCTCCCCGCTGCAAGGGAACCGCACGATACACCGTGTCGCAATCGCGACAAATCAGTATCGGGTTGGCCGGCACGATTGGCCCTCTCGCTAAAGATTTTCGCCGATCATTTCGAAAATATCACCCGCCTGTCCATGCATGACAGCCTTGATCGAATACATCGCCATCCCATAAACGTTCTCGGGTGCCGCGTGCGGCGGCATCACGAGTTCCATCGGCTCGACCTTGACATTGAGCAACGCAGGTCCTGGCTGCGCGAGCCACTCGGCCACGGCGCCTTCGAGATCATCCGCCTTGTTGACGGTCCTGCCCCAGAGGCCCAGGGCTTGCGCGACTTTGCCGAAATCGGGATTGAGAAGATCCGTATAGACCGGCAACATTCCTTCGCCCTTCTGCTCGAGCTCCACGAATCCCAATTTGCCGTTGTCGTAGACCGCTATCTTGATCGGCACATTCTCTTGCACGGTGGTGATCACATCGCCGAGCAGCATGCTGAAACCGCCGTCGCCCGCCAAGGCGATGACTTGGCGACCCGGCTGAGCCTTCTGCAATCCGATGCAATTTCCAATCGAGGTCGCCATGGTCCCATGCAGGAGGCTGCCGAACATGCGCCGTTTACCGTTCGCCTCCACCATTCGCAACATCCACACCAGCGGTGTCCCGTCATCGGCGGCAAACAAGGCATCTTGGTTGGCGAGCCGATTGATGATCGATGTCAAATATTGGCCGGGAATCTTGCCGCGAGGACCGGGCACGGCCCTGCCCGCCTGCGCCTTGAGCGCCTTCTTGTGACGCTCCACATACGTATTGAGGAATGTCGCGTCTTTGCGTTGCGCAACGCGCGGCAGCAGCGCCTGAAGCGTGTCCTTGATATTTCCCACCACGCCCAGATCGACCGGATGACGACGGCCAACGTGGGTCGAATCAATATCGACTTGGATGATCTTGGCATGGTCCGGATAGAATTGCCGCCACGCAAAATCGGTACCGAGAAGCAGCAAGGTGTCGCAGTTCAGGATGGCGTGATATCCGGACTCCGTCCCGATCACGCCCGTCATACCCACATTGTTCGGGTTGTCGTATTCGATCTGATCCTTGCCGCGCGAGGTGTGCGCGACCGGCGCCTTGAGGCGCTGGGCAAGCGCGACCACCTCGTCGTGGGCGTTTACGCAGCCGGACCCTGCGTAGATCGTGATGTTCGTGCCTTCCGCCAGCATGGCGGCGATCCGATCCAGATCCTCGTCACTCGGCCGTATGACCGGTTTGTTGACATGGACGCGAAACGGCGGCTCGCTGACCGCGTCCGAATCCGCGATGTCGACGGGAAGAATGAGAACCGCCACCCCCCGCTTGGTGATCGCCGCCTGGCACGCCATGACGGTCTTTCGCAGCGCTTGCTCCGGCGTCAGGATCATTTCGCAAAATACGCTGCAGCCCCGATAAACGTCTTCGAAGTTCACTTCTTGAATGAAATTGAATCCGAGCTCGCGCCGCACCACCTGGCTCGCGATCAGGATCACCGGCGCGCGATTGCGGTTCGCCTCATACAACCCGTTGATGAAATGCAAGCTGCCCGGCCCACAGCTGCCGGCCACGGCGGTCAGGCGGTCCATCAAAAGGGCTTCGCTCTGTGCCGCATAGGCACCCGCCTCCTCATGGCGCATGTGAACGAACTTTATGTCACTGCGACTCAAGCTGGTGGCGAACGTGTTCAGGGTGTCCCCCACGATGCCGTAGCAATGCTTGACACCGGCTGATTGCAAGGTCTCGACGACAACTTGTGCAACTTTCTTACTCATTCGGACCTCCGTCACGTCTACGGGCAGACAAATGACCAGCAACCTTGAGATTGACGCAGGGTGTGCGGCCGGCCCATCCCCCCAATGGGTGATCCGGGTATCCGTGGATAAGTGGGATATCGGCCGCAAGCGCGATGTCGGCGGTGCGAAGTCGCTGAATTTCTCATCGACGACCGGTCGCAACTCAGCGTGACCATGGGAACCCCTGGTACAAAGAAAATTGAAAATAGTGATCGGCGATGAATGCACCGAACAGAGCCATCAGGTAAGTGATGGAGAAACGAAACGTTCGGATGGGAAGCTCGGGCCGCGCGCCTCGCCAAAGGGCCACGGCCAGGTAAAGAAAGCGCGCATCGAGCACGAGCGCGGCCGCCAGATAGATCAATCCACTCATGCCAATGACCACCGGAAGCAGCGTGCATAGAATGAGCAGGACCGTGTAGAACAGTATCTGCCGGCGCGTGTACGCAACGCCGTGGGTCACCGGCAGCATGGGGATGCCCACCTTCGCGTATTCTTCGCGCCGCGCGATCGCGAGCGACCAGAAATGCGGCGGTGTCCACGTAAAGATGATCATGAACAACACCAGCGCCTGCGCATCGATGGAGTGAGTCACGGCCACCCACCCGAGTAGCGGCGGCGCTGCGCCGGCGGCGCCGCCGATCACGATGTTTTGAGGCGTCGCGTGTTTGAGCCAGACGGTATAGATGACTGCATAACCAATACTCGAGCCGAACGTCAACAGCGCGCAAAGGCCGCCGACCGACAGCCATAGCACGATCATGGAGCCCGAACACAGGACACCCGCGAAGGCAAGGGCCTGACTGGTCCGCAAAGTCCCCGTGGCCAGAGGTCGCCGCCGGGTGCGCGCCATCTGTCGATCGATGCGCCGGTCGAGGATGTGATTGAGTGCCGCCGCGGAGCCGGATGCCATTGCAATGCCGATCGTGCCGAACACCAACGCCGGCAGCGGAACCATCCCGGGTGAGGCCAGAACCATCCCGACGATCGCCGTGAACACGATCAGCAAACTCACTCTGGGTTTCGTGAGCTCGAGATAGTCGCGCCACCTTGCGCAGGACAGTGCGGTTATCAGCGGATCATCGGGAGCGATGGCCATGGGCAGACTGTGGCTTGCGGCTGCAGCGCTACCGCTGCATCTGCATGAGTCGATCCATGGGCATCATGTTGTGGTTCAAATGAGCCATGATGATCATCGAACCGAATACCAGCAGACCGACCACGAAAATGCCGAAGGCGAGCGCGAGAATGTTGTTGGTCTGGTCCGGCGCGCTCGAGATGTGCAGAAAGAACACCAAGTGAACGCCCATCTGAGCAATCGCGAGAACTCCCAGCAGGATGGGCACGCCCGGCGAATAGATCAGATCACTGGAGGAGGCCCAAAAGGAGGCCAGTGTCAAAACGACCGCATAACTTAAGCCGATCAGGTAGCTGCTGTGGGTGCCGTGGGTGCGAACATTGGCACCCGGAGACATGCCCTGAGCTTCGATTTCTGTACTCATAGATGAGCTCCCAGGTACACAATGGTAAATACCCCGACCCAAACGATGTCGAGCGCGTGCCAGAACAGGCCAAAGCAGAAAAAGCGGCGGCTGACCATCGGCTGGAAGCCGAGCGTTGCCACCTGCAATAGCATGACGATCAGCCAGCACAAGCCGAGGGTGACATGCAGTCCGTGGGTGCCCACCAAGGTAAAGAAGGCCGATAGGAATGCGCTGCGCGACGGCCCCGCACCGATGCTGAGCATGTGACTGAACTCGCTGACTTCGAGGCTCAGGAACGTCACACCCAAAATGAAGGTGATCGCCATCCAAAAATAGGTGGAGTTTCTGTCCCCGCTCTGCATCGCGAGCGAGCCAAAACCGCAGGTGACGCTCGAGGCCAGCAAGCACGCGGTCTCGATGAACACATGCTTCTTATCGAACAGGTCGGCGGCGGTTGGGCCGCCGGCGGTTTCGCCTGAAAGCACGGCGTACGCGGCAAAGAGCGCGGCGAATATGATGATGTCGGACAGCAAGAACAGCCAAAAACCGTAGCCCGCGACCACGCGCGTTGACGCAGGGCCCTGAAGCGAGAGCGGCACCGCATCGCCGCCCGCGAGCGCTTGCTCCACGGCGCTCATACCGCGCTCTCCTTCAGCCCATGGAGCCGCTCATAGGCGGCGACCTTTTCCGCGGGCACCTCGATCTCGCCGTCGGTGCGCCACGCCTGCATGAGACAGACCACAATCGCCCCCAGAAGTCCCAGTCCGGCGCCCCACCAGATGCGCCAGATGAGGGAAAATCCCAGCAACACCGCACAGAACGCAAGAAAGAAGCCCGTCGGATTGTTCCGGGGGACATGGATCGTTTGATAAGTCCGCTTGACGTTGCGATCCTGCGCAGTCCCGCGCCGTTGCTTCATGGCCCAGAACTCGTCCGGCCGTTCCACTTGCGGCAAATGCGCGAAGTTCCACACCGGCGGCGGGGATGGGATCGACCACTCGAGCGTGCGACCGTTCCACGGATCTCCCGTTGCATCGCGATTGAATGCGCGCCGGCGAATGCTCACCGCAAGCTGCACCCCGGTCAGCGCTATCCCCAGGAGGATCAGTATCGCTCCCGCGAGGGCGACGAGCATGAGCGGCTGCCAATGCATGTCCGAATAGTGCTGCATGCGCCGCGTCGCACCCATGAGTCCCAGCACGTAGAGCGGCATGAAGGCGAGGTAGAAGCCGAAGAACCAGCACCAGAACACCGCCTTACCGAGCCGCTCATTCAGCGTGAAGCCAAAGGCCTTGGGAAACCAGTAAGTGATGCCCGCCATGACGCCGAAGACCACGCCGCCAATCACCACATTGTGAAAGTGCGCGATCAGAAAAAGACTGTTGTGTAGAACAAAGTCGGCTGGTGGGATGGCCATGAGAACACCGGTCATACCCCCGATGACGAAGGTCACCATGAACCCAATCGCCCAGTAGACGGGCACCGTGAAACGGATGCGGCCGCCGTAGAGCGTGAACAGCCAATTGAATATCTTCACGCCCGTCGGCACCGCGATGAGCATCGTCATGACGCCGAAAAAGGCGTTCACGTCCGCGCCGGCGCCCATGGTGAAGAAATGGTGCAGCCATACCAGGAAGGACAGCACGCAGATCACCATCGTTGCCATCACCATCGAGCGGCGGCCGAACAAGGGCTTGCCCGAAAATGTCGCGACCACCTCCGAGAACACCCCAAACGCAGGCAGTATCAAGATGTACACCTCCGGATGGCCCCAGCTCCAGATGAGGTTGATGTATATCATCGGATTGCCGCCGAGATCGTTGGTAAAAAAGTGGAAACCGCAATAGCGATCGAGCAGCAGCATCGCAAACGTCGCCGTCAAGATCGGAAAAGCCGCGACGATCAAGAGATTCGAGGCGAGCGCGGTCCAACAAAAGATCGGCATTTGGCCGTAGCCCATGCCCGGCGCCCGCAACTTCAAGATGGTGGTCGTGAGATTGATGCCTGATAACAACGTCCCCAGACCCGAAATCTGCAAGGACCACAGGTAATAGTCGACGCCGACCCCCGGGGAGTACGCGACCTCACTCAACGGCGGATAGGCGAGCCAGCCGGTGCGGGCAAACTCACCGACCACGAGCGACACGTTGACCAGAAGCACTCCCGCCGCGGACAGCCAGAAGCCGATGGAATTTAGCACCGGAAAGGCGACATCGCGCACGCCCAGCTGCAGCGGCAAGACGAAGTTCATGAGCCCGATCACAAACGGCATGGCCACGAAAAAAATCATGATGGTGCCGTGCGCAGAGAATATCTGATCGTAATGCTCGGGGGGCAGGTACCCCTGTGCGTGACCGGCCGCCAGGGCCAGCTGGCTGCGCATCAACATGGCATCCGAGAAGCCGCGCACCAGCATCAGGAGCGCCAAGCCGATGTACATCACGCCGATGCGCTTGTGATCGACGCTGGTGATCCATTCGCGCCACAGGTAAGGCCACCAGCCTTTGACCGTCACCAGCGCCAACACGCAAAAGATGAGAAAGCCCACACTCCCTGCGGCGATCATCACAACCGGTACATCGAATGGAATTGCCGCCCAGGTGAGTCTGCCGAACATTTTATTGCCCTCGTTGCGGCGAGACGGCCGCCATATGACTCGCGGAAATCCTGTCGAACAGACCCTCGCTCACCTGTGCGTAGGTCTTGGCGCCGTCGGCCCTGGCGGGCTTGTTGAGCTCCTCAAATGTGCTCGCATCAAGGACGCCACCCTGCATCTTTGTGGCGTTGACCCAGGCCTTGAAGGCCTCGGCTTCGGTTGACACGAGATCAAAGCGCATGTCGGAGAAGCCATCGCCGCTGAACTGCGCCGAGAGCCCCTCGAAAGTGCCGGGTTGGTCGGCCTTCAAATTGAGCCGCGTCACCATGTTCGGCATCGTGTAGATCTGACTGCCCAACTGAGGCACGAAAAAGCTGTTCATGACCGTGGTGGAGGTCAGACGAAATCGAAGCGGGACTCCCGCCGGGACAACCAAACGGTTCAAGCTCGCGATCCCCTCCTGCGGATAGATGAAAAGCCAGCGCCAGTCGAGGGAGATGACTTCGATATCGAGCGGTGCCGTTGAGTCTGCCAGCGGCGCCGGGGGGTCGAGGTCATGCGAACCGGTCCAGGCGATGCCGCCGAGAAACAGGACAATGAGGGCGGGAATGGACCAGATGATCATTTCGATGCGACCGGAATACTCCCAGTCCGGCCGGTAACGCGCCCGGCTGTTTCCGGCTCGAAACCACCATGCGAAGACCAGCGTGAGCACGATCACCGGAATGACGACGGCCAGCATGATCGCGGTCGAATCGTACAGAATGACCCGCTCTGCTCTGCCCACGGGACCGTGCGGATCGAGCACACCTTCGTTACATGAGACCATCAACAGCGCGGCACCCGTGAACGAAATTGCCCGCACCCCCCTGGCCAATGCGCTGGGCGCCCGAGTGACCTCCGGGGACATCCGATAGGGACTGGCGGCGTGCATCACGGACTCCATCGGTATCCGCTCGCGCGGGTAGACATGCAGAGGGATTCTGTGGAAATCCCACGCCGTTACAAATCCCCCCAATGGGGGACTCCACGACGCAGGGCTGTCGCACACCGCCGCGTGTCGCGCAAGGGTCGGCGACCGTCACGGCACCCGAGCGCATATCGCCCGAGCACACGCGGTCTAACGTGCAGGCCTGTGCGAGCTGGCGTAGCATTGATGCCGTGACCTCCCGACGCTTGCTATGACGAACGACACCCGCCTCATCCGCATTCTTTCAGTAGATGACCACCCGTTGTTGCGCTCGGGAATTGCGGCGCTCGTTGACACGCAGCCCGACATGCGGATGGCGGGGGAGGCTTCAAGCGGAAATGAGGCGGTGCAACTTCACCGGCGACTCAATCCTGATGTGACGCTGATGGATCTTCAAATGCCTGATATGAGTGGGCTGGATGCCATCATCTCGATCAGAACAGAGCAACCCTCTGCACGCATCATCGTTCTCACAACGTACGCGGGCGATGTGCTCGCGCAACGAGCTTTGAAGGCCGGCGCACAGGCTTACGTGCTAAAGAGCCTGGTTCGTACGGAGATCCTGAATACCATTCGAGTTGTATATGGGGGAGAAAGGCGGGTCCAGGCAGACGTGGCCACCGAGATGGCGAAACACACGGCAGACGCCGCATTGACGACTCGAGAGCTCGAGGTTCTCAGATTGATTGCCTCAGGGTATGCGAACAAGATGATCTCCGCACATCTGGACATCAATGAGGAAACGACAAAAACCCACATCAAGAACGTTCTGGCGAAACTGGGTGCCAGAGACCGAACCCATGCAGTATCCCTGGGCCTGAAGCGAGGGATCATCTTGTTATAGTCCGCCGTTGGGTGCCGCGAGCCTCACCCTTTTGAGGGCTATCGCGAAGGTGGATCCCGTCTCATACTGAGGCGTGCAAAGGCTCTTTTCGACGTTCCCCAATTCATGGCCCGGACTCGGGCTGTTGATTCTTCGATTTGCCACCGGACTTTCGTTAACCGCCGTAGCGCATGTGGCGGGCAATCTCGTAGACACAGCCAGCTTGCTTGCTCGCAGTGTGGTGGACGGTCTCGCAGTACTGATTTGGATTGGATTGTGGACGCCGCCTGCAGCCGTTACCGGGGCGGCGATTCAGATCATCGTCTTCACTGTTGAACACCAATTCAATTTGCCGTTGCTGATTTTCGGTGCCGTAGCCTTGTCGCTCGCCATGTTGGGACCAGGGGCTTGGTCCATCGATGCTCGCCTGTATGGCCGTAAACGCATCATGTAATCGTAACTGGATGTGTCGGGGACTTAGGCTTGGTCACCCTCAGGAGCGGAGCAGATTTTTGAGTCGAGTGAATGAGGATCTGCGAGGCTCTGAGTAGGCGATGTCGGCTGGTATACCAAGTTCAACCTCGGTACCCGCATTTCTGTCACTCCACACGTTAAGCTGACCGCCCAGACTCTCGCTCCGTTCGCGCATCCCTGGCAATCCCCAGTGGCCGGGCCGCTGACCGCGTGCGAGGATCTGGGCGTCTATCCCGATTCCATCATCGCGCACGCGGATCGTGAGAACGGCATCGCCAAAAGTGACTTCGGTCTCAATATGGCCGGCCTTTGCATGTTGATACGCGTTGCTGACCGCTTCGCGTGCAATACGATAGGCCTCGTTACGAACGAGGGCAGTCAACTCGCGGGGCCTGCCCTCCACGACTGCGCGGTACTGAGGGTTTGACGGGAGACTAATCCCCGCCGCGAGTTCCCTGCCGAGTGTGCTCAGCGAAGTCGCCAGATCACGGTTGTCAAAAGACGAGGAACGCAGGTTCTGGACCGCGTCGCGTCCCTCGCCGATCGCCTGGTCTCCTATCTGCATCGCAGAGTCCAAGAACTTCGCCGCATCGCCAGACCGTTCGGGAAGCAGCTGCCGAACTGCCTGCAGTCGAAACATCAAGCCCTGGAAGCCCTGCAGCAGGGAGTCGTGCAGCTCCCGGGCGATCCTGGTCCGCTCGTTGAGACGGTCTTCCATGCGCTCCTCGAGCCGCCGGCGTACCTGGTGAACCCGCAGGCGTACCAGTGCCCACACGGCGGCCGCACCACCTCCCACGCACAGGGCGATGAACCATCCGGTCTGAACAAACGCCGCTGGGATCACGAAAGCAAGCGAGGCGCCCGATTCGTTCCACACGCCATCGTTGTTGGCGGCAATCACGCGGAAGGTATAGTGTCCCGGTCGTAAATTGGTAAAGAGCGCCTGGCGTGCCGCGGTAAGCTCGCGCCAGTCGGTGTCGATTCCGTCGAGCCGATAGCGAAAGCGCACCTTTTGCGCTTCAGTAAGACTCAGTCCCGCGTAGTCGAAGCGCACTGTCGTCGTGCGTACCGGGAAAGTCACACCCGGTCTCGGATCAATCCTGTGATCACCGACCGTCACCGAGCGGATCACTACCGGCGGCGGAATTGGGTTGTGGACGAGTCGATTGGGGTCGACGCCAAAGAACGCGCTGCTCGTGGCGAACCAGAGATTGCCGTTGCCGGCTTCGATCGCGGTGGGCAGCGGGCGGCGTATCCAACCGGTGCCCACGACTCCGTCGAAAGCGCCGTAGGTTTCGCCGTTCACCCGGTAAGAGGCGTCGATGCGACTGCGTTGCAGCTCTTCCGCCGGAAGATGAACGATTCCCGACTGTCCGTTGAGCCACAGATCTCCAGCAGCGGTCTCAACGATGCCAGTGATCCGAGAGAGCGATAGCTCCGGCTCTGTGCGCACGCCATGAAAGCGCTCGCCGTCGAACCGCGCGAGCCCAAATTCCCCGCCGAGCCATTGGTCGTTGCCGCCGGAGTAGTTTGCCGTAACGAAACCGATTTGCGGCCCTTCGGCGGCACCGTATATCCGCACCTGATCGCCGTCGAGGACAGCGACGGTACCATCTAGGTAGGAGAACCACAGACGTTCGCGACGATCGCGCACGATCGTAATCGCCCATTGTCGCGGAAGGGTTGCAATGCCGCCATAAGGTGTCCATACCGAATCCTTGAGATAGAACACGCCCGAACGAACGATGGAAGCCCAAAGTCCGCCGGACCTGTCGACGGCCAGAGCCTGTATGTCGCCGTCGGGGCCGGGGGGAGGTATTGACTCGAAGCGCCCTTGCCGCTCGCGCCACAAGATGTTCCTACCGCCGAACCACACGGTGCCGTCATCGGTGCGCAATAGGCAGCTGATGCGCTCCTTCAGCGCCGGACTGGCCAGCCGACCGTCCTGATAGCGCTGCACGGCGCCGTACGTGTCGGTCACCCACAGTCCACCTGCGCCATCAGCCGGGGCAAGGCCTATCCCGGTCACGCTCCCGAGTGCGTTGCGATTTCTTTCGTCCCGCAAAGGGGCCGCAAGAGCGGGATTCGCGAACCGGTCCAGTCCCTGAGCCGTGCCGACCCAGACGTTGCCCTCGCGATCGACCATCAAGTTGTATAGGGCTCCCGCTGTCAGGCCGTCGGTATGGAGGTACCGATCGGGTACGTCATCTGCTTTGAACGGGATAACGACCCCGTCCCGCAGACGTTCGGGATTGATCCGGCCAAGCTCATGGCCGAAGTCCCATAGCATGCCATCGTGATCGAAAGCGGGGCCGTGGGCTAACGGACTGCTGGGCGTCACCGGCGTCGGGTTCTGATGGATCTTGACCAGTGCATCCTCAGTGTCGTACCAGAGGGTCCCGGCGCTCGATTCGACCAGTCTTGAAGCGACGGGCATCGGACCCGAGTACGGAAATCGGCTGAATTGGCGCTCGCCTGCGCGGAGCGTGAACATCTTGCCGGATGCGCCCAGCCAGACCGTGCCTTGCCCGTCGACGAACACAAAAGCGGGCACGATGCCCGCCGGTAGACCCATGTCGGCCCCGACGGTCCTCCAGTGGACACCATCGAAACGTCCGAACCCCACAGATGTGGCGACCCACAGCGTGCCGTCAGGCATCTCGGCAAACTCGATCACCCCGCTTGGCGGAAGCCCATTCTGAGCACCGTACACCTGCCAGCGACTGTCTCGAAGGAAAGCGACGCCTCCAGTGAACACCGAGACCCACAGGCCGCCGGTGCGTGGCGCGAAAACCCCGAGCACGTCGGTCGATCCGAGCTTCGCATCGTGCGGTAGGTCGATGTGTTCGAACGCAATTCCGTCGAAACGGTACAGACCGCTATACGACCGCAACCATAGGAAGCCATCGTTTGTCTGGGCGAGCGCCTGAACGCCACCGAGGGGCGCGCCCTCGCGAGGACCCCAGGCCGTGTGGACCAACTGCTTGATGGTCAGATCAGGATTGAGCGCAGCGGCGCAGCCGCACCAGAGCAACGCAACAATCGCGAGCCTCCATTTTTGTCGGCAAACGAGGAGCCTTTCATTCACGGCGCTCGTCTTAGCGTGTAGCAACCCACGGTTCACGAACGCCTCCAACGATTGTTGGTTGAGCTCCATCTCATGGCAGCCGCAGGGCATGTTGGGAACTCCCTCAATCGGGGGAGCTTTTGTCCACTGCAATTCGCGATCCACATCCTTTTCAGGCACTGATAGTGTTCCTCAGCAATGCAAACTCAAGTCTGCGAAACGCAGGTCAGCCCGAAGATCGCTCAGAGCCAATCGGGTGACTGGATGCACGATGTGGTAGCGCTGCTGGATGCGGCCATTGGTCACCTTCACCAGGAACACGCGGCGCACGGTGCGATACTCGAGGCAGCTTTACTGTTGCGAAGGCGGGTTGAACCACAACCTGTGGAAGGCGTCTCGGACGACAGAAAAGAGCGTTTGCTGCCATGGCAGGCACGGAAGGTGCTCGACTATATCGACAAGCATAGCACCAGTCGCGTGTCTGTCGCAGATCTATGTGCGCTGGTAGGGCGTAGTGAAGCGCACTTTTCGCGCTCCTTTAGGGGCACATTCGGCTGCACACCCCACGCCTTTGTGGTTCGGCGTCGCGTCGAATTGGCTGCCAAGTACATGCTTCAGACCGATATGTCTTTGACCGACATTGCGCTTGGATGTGGATTTGTAGATCAGGCGCATTTGTGCAAGCAATTTAGAGTGGTCACCGGCGAAACTCCGGCCGCCTGGCGACGTGCGAAAAGGCCGCAAGGCGCGGACATGCAGCGAATGCTCGTGCCGCTACTTTAAATCCGTGGTGCCTCATCGACCAAACGCGAGCTGCGCTGGCCGGTGAAATAGCTCCAGAACCATTGGTTCTGCACGCGGCGCTGATTCTGCAGCTGCGGCAGGAACATGACGTGTATGAACGCCCAGATGAACCAGGGAATGAATCCTGCGAGCTTGATTCGGCCTGATTCCATGATGGCAAAATTCTTGCCGATCACCGCCATGTTGCCCTTGTCGAAGTATCGGAAAGGACGAGGCGGTTTACCGCCGCCGATCTCTCTGGCGATCCACCCTCCGACGTACCGGCCTTGCTGGATTGCGACCTGCGCGACCCCCGGCAACGGTCGACCGTCCTGTATCAAGGTCGCCGCATCGCCGACGACGAAGATCCCGCGAGAATCGGCGACGTTCAAAGATGGGCCGACGCACGCCCGGCCGGCTCGGTCGGTCGCTACACCGAGCATTTTGACGATCGGCGACGGCGAGACACCTGCTGTCCACAGTACCGTGCTGCTATCGATCCTCTCTCCGCCGACCGTCACGCCTTTATCATCGATGTGTTCGACCATCGCGCCGGTGATCACTTTCACTCCGAGCTTGGCCAGGCGTTTGGCCGCTTTCATTGATGCGGATTCCGCGAAGCTCGGGAGTACGCGCTTCGCACCATCGAGCAGGAAAATCGACGTGGTGGCCGGATCGATCCGCCGAAAGTTGGCGCGCAGGGTTGTTGTTGCCATCTGCGCGATCGATGCCGCCAGTTCCACGCCGGTCGGTCCTGCCCCAACCAGAACGAATGTCATCTGCCGCCGCCGCTCTGCGTCGTCGTCGGTGGATTCCGCCAATTCGTAGGCGCTGAGTATTTTTGATCGTATTGTTTGCGCGTCCGTGATCGTCTTCAGGCAAGGAGCATATTTCGCAAATTCGTTATGGCCGAAATAACTCGATTGCACCCCCGCGGCGAGCACTAAATAGTCAAAGGCGATCTTCTTGTCTCCAGTGCCCGGATATTTGACAGCAACGGATCGGGATTCCAAGTCGACACCGACGACTTCAGCCAGCAGCACGGACACGTTTTTTTGTCGCGCTGATAGCTGCCGAATCGGAGCGGCGACGTCGGCGGGGGCGAGCACTGCCGTTGCCACCTGATACAAGAGTGGTTGGAAGATGTGATGGTTGCGGCGATCGATGATCGTGACGTCGGCTTCGCATTGTCGCAATGCTTTGACGGCCGCAATGCCGGCGAAGCCGCCGCCGATGATGACGATGTGCGGTCTTCTGATCTTATCCGGCGGTTGTGAAATGCCCAATGACTCGCTCATTTTTTGCTCTCGCTATTTGTCATCGCCTGAGGTGCGGAAAGCATCAACCCGCTTTGGCATCCTTTCCGTCCATCTGAAACGCTTTCTCTGTTCTGCTGCGAAGCTCGAGGAGCCCGAGCAGCATTTCGTCGCGTTCTGCCGCAAGCGAGTCGATGGAGCGGGAGCCGACTTCGGCATGAACGCTATCGATGAGCTTCCTTTGCAGTTCGGGCGTCAAAACTGGGTTGCCGAGAGACTTCCACCACGCTGTGAGGGGTCGGGTGAATTGTTCAAAAAAATGCTCGATGCCGCCTTCACCGCCGCCCAAGTGATTGAGAAGCATGCTGCCCATGAGGCCCCAACGCAGGCCCGGTCCCCAGCACAATGCGGTATCCGCATCGGCGGCGCTGACGACGCCTTCGGCAACAAGATAGTAAACCTCCCGACTAAGGGCGGCCTGCAGACGATTGGCGACATGTCCCGGCATCTCTTTGCGTACTAGAACCGTCCGCCTTCCAATGGCTTTGTAGAATTCCGCGACACGCTGAATGGTTTCTTCGGAGGTCATGGCGCCACCCACGATTTCGACCAGTGGGACGAGATGAGGGGGATTGAAGGGATGGCCGATTACACAGCGCTCAGGATGGGAGCGGCAGCCCAATTGGATTTCGCTCATCGTGAGTCCGGATGAGCTCGACGCGATGATCACCTCCGGCGGCAACAGATCGTCCAGCTGCCCATAAAGCTTTTGCTTGAAGTCGAGGCGCTCGGGGCCATTTTCCTGGACGAGATTCGAACCGACTACCGCGGCCTCGATCTTGGGTGTGAACGACAATTTGGATTGTGATGCACCAGGCGCAAGGCCCAATCGCTTCAGGGCGGGCCATGCCGCATCGACAAAACGCTTCAGGGCGGCCTCTGCATTGGGTGCGATATCGGTCGCCACGACTTCGAGGCCTTTTGCGAGGTACAGCGCTGCCCAGCTCGCGCCGATGACGCCGGTGCCGATGATCGTAACGCGGCGAATGGGTTTGGTGCTCGACATAGTCAGCTCTCCTTCTGATTGAATTGAATTCAAATGCAACGCGTGTGGGTGCTCTCCGCGTTGCTATTTTTGAAACCGTCTATCCGGCGGCCGCTTGCGCGGGCTCTTTTTTTGTCGGCACGGTACCGCTCGCGTGCAAGGCGGCGATTTCGTTTGTGCTGAACCCGAGTTGTTTGAGCACCTCCTCGTTGTGTTCTCCCAATGCCGGGGCGCGCCTCGCCGGCACCTTGGTGATACCGTGCACTTGAATGGGACTGCTGATTGTCGTGCCCAGCTTGCCGCCTGCGCCGTCGAGCGGAACGACGATGTCGTTCAGTCGCAGCTGTGGATCCTCGATGACTTCCCGTGGCCCTCGCACGGCGCCGAACGTGACGTGAACGCCATTGAAAACCTGGTACCAATGCGTCATCGGCTGAGCCGCGAAGATTTGGTCGAGAATTTCCGCCAGCCGTGGCATGTTTTTCATCAGCTTGGCCGGATCGGCAAATCGAGGATCTGTCAGCAGATCCGCCCGCCCAATGGCATTCGCCACCGCCGCCAATTTGTCAGGTGTGACGATGAGCACAAACCAGGTGTCATCCGATGCCCGATACACGTTGAGTGCCGCGTTTGCGGGATGCAGTCGGTCGTGCAGCCCAAAGAAGTTGGCATCGCACAGAGCAGCCTGAATGGAAACGCTTGCCGACCAGACACCTTGCGCGAGCAGCGATGTGGTGACATAGGCTCCCTTGCCGGTACGCTCGCGACGATACAGGGCCGTCACGATCGCCGAGTACAGCCCGACGGCAGTCGCGTTGTCACCGCTGCCGGCGACCGGCCAAGTCGGCGGCGCCCCGGCATCGCGCGTCATGGAGAGCAAACCGCTTCGTGCCCAATAGGCCGTGATGTCGAATCCCGGGAGATCGGCATCGGGCCCCTTTTCGCCAAAGCCGGTGAGATCCGCATAAATCAGCCGCGGATTCCATTTCACGACGTCGTCGTATTCAAGGTTCAGTCGCTTGCGTGCGGGATGCGGTGTGTTGACAATGAGCACATCCGCCCACTCCACCAGCCGCTTGAGAACCAGCCCAGCACTTGGCGATTTCAGATCGAGCGTGAGTCCCCGCTTGTTGCGGTTGGCCAAGTGCCACGGATAGGCGTCGCTTGATTGCGGCTGCGGCGGAATCTTGTGCCCCGCTCTCCATGTATCGCCGGAGGGTGGTTCCACTTTAATGACGTCGGCACCGAAGTCCGACAGGATCACCGCGGCACTGGGTCCGGCGATGAAACTCGCCAGATCCACCACTTTGAGTCCGGAGAAAATGTTGTCGCTTGCCATCGGTGTCTCCAAAGTCGTCACGAGCATTTCATCAGCGGCCGCGGAATTGCGGTGCGCGCTTTTCAAGGAAAGCGGAGGTGCCCTCCTTCTTGTCTTCGGTCCCGGCGCAGAGGCCAAAATAGGACGCCTCGAGCAGCAAGCCCTCGTGCTGGCTCGTCTCCAATCCTCTGTTCACGGCGGTGAGTGCGAACTTCACAGCCATCGGAGCGTTCGACGCGATTTTCCTCAAGACTGCCTCGGCACGCGGGAGCAAATCCGCTGCCGGCACGATTTCGTTGACGAGTCCAATGCGGTAAGCCTCCTGCGCACCGATCATCTCTGCCGATAGGATGAGCTGCAGGGCGCGGCCCTTTCCCACCAAGCGCGGCAATCGTTGCGTGCCGCCGCCGCCCGGGACAAGTCCCAGGGTAACTTCCGGCTGGCCGAACTTCGCCGTATCCACTGCGATCCTGATCGTGCACGCCATTGCCGTCTCGCAGCCGCCGCCGAGCGCGAAGCCATTCACCGCCGCAATCACGGGCTTGCCGAGGTTCTCGATGAGATCGAGGACCTGCTGCCCGAAACGGCTCGCCCGCTCGGCATCGAGCGCGGTGGCATGCGAGAGCTCGCTGATGTCGGCGCCGGCTATGAATGCTTTGTTGCCGGCGCCCGTCAAGATGACGCCGTGCACCGTCGGGTCGTCTCGCGCGTCCTCGAATGCCGTTCGAAAGTCTGCCCACGTCGGCGTATTCAAGGCGTTGAGGACCTTGGGCCGATTGACGGTCACGTACCCGATACCGTTACGCTTTTCGTACAGAACATTCTCTAGGTTCAGCCCCGTCGCTGAAGAAAGTTCGGGTGTCGAGGCAGTTTTGGGTGAGGTCATTGCAAGGGTACTCAAGCTGTGGCTTTGCTGGTTGGTCTCCGGGGCGCGGGTCAAACAAAGGCGCTCAGTCCGGTGATGGCTTTGCCGAGGATCAGATTCTGGATCTGATACGTTCCTTCGTACGAGTAAAGCGCCTCGGCGTCGGCGAAAAAGCGCGCTGCCTTGTAGTCTGCGATGATGCCGTTGCCGCCCAGCAGCTCGCGGGCCCAGGCAACGGTCTCGCGGCACTTGGCCGTCGCAAATGCTTTGGCGAGCGCGGCATGAGCGTCCGTCAGCTTGCCTTCAGCATGCAGCTGCGCCTGGCGCACAATCAAACACTGCGAAGCGGTGATGTTCGAGATCATCTTCGCGAGCAGGTCCTGCACCAGCTGGAACGAGCCGATCGGCCTGCCGAATTGCAGGCGCTCTTGAGCGTATTCGAGTGCGGTCTCATAGGCGCCCATGGCGCATCCCGTGGCCATCCAGGCAACTGCATAGCGCGTCATCTTCAGCACCTTGGCGGTGTCGCGGAACGAGTTACCACCCTGGAGACGGTTAGCCTCCGGCACCCGAACGTCCTTCATCGTGATGTGGCCGTTCTGAACGACTTTCAGCGCAACCTTGTTTTCGATTTTCTCGACGCTGAAGCCTGGGGTCGCCTTGTTCTCGACGATGAACCCCTTGACCTGATTATCGGCGAGATCGCGCGCCCAGATGACGGAGACATCGCACCATGGCGCATTGCCGATCCAGCGCTTCTCGCCATTGAGGAGCCAGCTGTCCCCATCGCGCTTCGCCGTCGTTGTAAGGCCTCCGGAGGCGCCGGAACCGACGAGCGGCTCGGTGAGCCCGAAGCAGCCGATCTTCTCGAAGCGCGCCATCGGCGGCAACCACCTTTGCTTCTGCTCCTCCGATCCGTCGATGTAGATGGAGCCCATCGCCAGGCCGTCGTGCACGCCAAAGAAGGTCGCGAACGACGGGTCAATGCGTGCAATCTCCATCAGCACGAAGCCTAATAGCGCCTCGCTTCCGCCCGCGCAGCCGTAACCCTGCATTCCAAGCCCGCCAATGCCGAGCTCCTTTACACCCGGCAGCAACTCGAAAGGAAAGGCGTCATTCATCCAGTATCTCGTAATGACCGGTGCAACTTTGGCCTCCATAAACGCACGCACGTTTTTTACCGTCGCAAGTTCCTCAGCGTTCAAGGTTTCATATACCTCGTAGAAGTCACTATTCGGCGGGGGCAATGGCTTCGGTTGCTTCGCGGGCTTTGCGGCTACGGTTGCGGTTGCTGGTGTCATCTCTATGCTCCTATCGTGACGGTTGGGCCTGAATCTCTGCGTATGCAATACCGGTGAGGTTGCCCTGGGCAAAGAGCAGCGTCTTTTGATCCGACCCATCGAGATTGGCTCGATATACCGAGCCCGCGAAGTCGGTGATGAACATGCGCCTACCTTTGTGATCGAGCGCAAGGCCGATTCCCTCCATCAAGTGCGTGAACAGAATCGCGGGCTCCGTACGGACGCCGGGCGAGACCGGATCGATGGGCGCACGGTTCACTGTATTGCCGCGGGGCGGGTCACCCCGGTCGGTCCAGTAAATCATCCGGTGGCGAGAATCGAGCTCCAGGTCGATGGGCTCCGGCAGATTCTCATAGAGCAGCTCGATGTCCTCGCGGCGCGTGGACGTCTGGCCGGGCGGGATGTCAATATTGGCGCGAAAGATACGGCCTTCGCCGGCATTGTCGCCGCCTTTTTGCGTCCAGTAGAGTTTGCCCTCTACAGTATCCAGGGCAATGCCGACGCACCATTTCCTCGCGTCCGGGCCCGGGCGCGTATCACCCTCGCTCCTGTCCAGCAAGGTCTCGATATTCGAGCCGTCGAGGTTGGCCCGCATCACCCTCATACCCTCACGGTCCGACCAGTAAAGTTTGCCATTCACTTTGTCGACCTGGATCTGCTTCGGAGTGAACGTGCCACCCGGCGGAATGATCGTGGTCATGTGTTTCCCATCGAGATCGGATCGCAGGATCGAACCGTCATTGGCCTTGAGATTGCCCATGTTGGTCCAGTACAGATGTCCTGCTGCCGCGTTGACGGCTATACCGTCCGGCAGTTTTCTTCCCTCCTCTACGATGACTTTCAAATCCGAGCCGTCTGGATTAACCGACACTACTCGGCCCGCCCCGGCATCGAGGAAAAAGAGCCGGCCCGATACGGCGCCATGAAGCATGTTAGTGGACTCCTTTTTGAATGAACCCTTACATCCGAAGGAGCCGTCATTGTGTGCCCGCTGCGAAGAACTCTTAATCCCTCAATTGGGTGAGGATGCAACCGAAAAAGGCAGCGTCACCGCGGCCCACGCGCTCACAGCACGCTCCCGGCCAAGGCGTAGGCCGCGCGCTCGCGCACGCTGTGATAGACGGCTTGCGTCTTTGCGTTGGGCGGTACGCCGAGGAAGTGCGTCAGCAACTCGCGGCAGCGCCTGTAGGCCTGCAGCGCCTCGCTGTGATCTCCGAGCTGTTGGTGGCAGAGCATCAAGCCCCGATACAGACTCTCGTTCAGGGAATCGAGCTCGATCCCGGATCGATACAGGGTTGCGGCATCCTCCCAACGGCGCGCGTGTTCACACTCACGCGCCGCATCGCGGATGGCGCGCAGCAAGCGATCACGCAAGTACTGGCGCGCCTTCAAAACCCACGGCTTTTCGGTCTCGTGCTGTAGGAAATGTCCCTGATAGAGGCGTCGGAGACGATCGATCCTTTCGACGCCATGCACGTCCGGATCATGAGGACGTTGTAGCTCCTCCTCGAACTCCCACATGTCGACCCACAGCTGATCCCGGTTCAGGCTAACCTTGCCGCCCTCCATGCGTACCGCGTCGCGTGCACCAAGCAGCTGGCGCAGCCTATAAAGAGCGCTTTCGAGTGCGTGGTACGCGGCATCGCCCTCGGAATCCGGCCAGAGCGCATCGATGAGCGCGCCCGCGCTCACTTCGGTTCCGCCTAAGGCCACCAGGGCCTGCAGCAGCTCCTGCGGTTTGCGTAAGCGTGGAGGAATGGTGATAGGGGTGTCCCCCGTTAGCAAGCGGAAACGCCCCAACACTTGGACCCTGAATCGTTCATGACCGCACATAGCAAACCCCTTTTTTGGACACCCTGGAACGTCAGCGGCAAAGACAGGAAACCACCCGTGCACGGCGTAAAACCATTGCACGTGCGCAAGCAAAAAATGCACGCCTGCAAAATCCGAGAACCTGGGGTTACGTAAAGATGCACGTTGGTGGAGATCGGCTACGACCTTGGACATGTCTCGAAGCTTAAGACCGCAGGAACAAGGTGCGCTTGTACGCAGAGAAGGCCGGCTTGTAGAATCCTGCGGACGCGATGGAACGCGCAGTTCTGCGGGAGCTGACGGAGCCCACCGGGCGGCTAATTCACCGTGCGATAGATGATCCCGCCGGGAACAGTAAGGGTGATGACCGTACCGGAACCAGCGGAGCTCTCGACAGAGAATTTGCCCATGATGCGGGCAGTACGCTCGCGCATGCTTTGCAGACCGAAGTGCCCTGGTTTGCCACGATGCACGATATCGGGATCGATGCCTGCGCCGTTGTCACAAATACGCAAGGTGAGATCTTGCGCATAAGAGAGCTCAACTCTCAACTGCGTGGCCTGCGAGTGTACGCAGGCGTTGCGGATGGCCTCATACCCGATGCGATAGACCTCGTCAAGGACGATGGGATGCATCTCGTGAATCTGACCCGACACCTGAAGCGAGACTTCCATTGGGCTGTGGATCCGGCACTCCTCGAGTGCCCGCCCGAAGGCGCTCGCCAGATCATTCACCTCCGTGGCTGAGGTGCGCAAGGAATTCAGGGCGGCCCGGCCCTCCTCAGTCGCTCGTCCCAGCCAGGCCGACAGTTTCTCCATGGCTTGACGCATGTGCGGCGGATCGGTAGTGGCGCTCAGCGCATCGTCGGCGACCAGTTTGCTGCCCTGAATGGTCTGCAGAAACGTGTCGTGCAGGTCGCGCGCGATTCGGGTGCGTTCGGCCAAGCGCTCGTCGAATCGAGCTTTCATGGTTCCGGCAATCCGGCGCACCCGCAATCGATAGATCGCCCAAAGCAAAAGCACGCCGACGACGAAACACAGCGAGCGAAACCAGATCGTCTGATACCACGCAGCAGCCACATTGAAGTCCAGCGCCGCTCCGGTTTCATTCCACACCCCGTTGTTATTGGACGCGATCACGCGAAAACGATAACTCCCGGGTCGAAGATCGCTGTAGAACGCCTGGCGGCGCAATCCCGGATCTTCCCAGTCCTTATCACGGCCTTCGAGAATGTAGCGGAAGCCCATGTTTTGCGGCATGACGAAGCTCAGCGCGGCATAGTCGATGTGAAGGTCTCGCGTGAGTGGTGGAAGAGTGATAGGAGAAGCTGGAGAGTAGCTTTTGCCGTCGGCAACGAGCCCTTCGACATATACCGGTGGTGGCATCGGGTTCTTATAGGAACGCCCGGGGTCAATCATTTGGAGAGATTGTAAGCCGACGAACCAGAGTCGACCATCGGGTGAGATCGCAGCGTTCGGCTGGATCCGGTCCGCATTCCATCCCGGGTCTGCCCCATCTAGTATGCCTACAGTTGTTACCGTGACTTGGGCTTCGGGGCGGGCCGTCCAATGTGCCAGGTCTGCGGCGGAAATCCGCTCATAGCCGCAACTTCCCTCGAGCCATAGTGACTCAGAGCGATCTATGAGCGCTGCAGTAACCTCGGAGCACGGTAAGCCGTTGTGCGAATCCATGACACTCAATTTGCCATGGTCCCATCGATATAAGCCTTGGCTGGTTGCACCCCATACGACTCCTGCCGAGTCGACTGAAAGGCTGTACACCAGGACCTGGGGGGTGCCGCTGCGTCCGTTCGAGACAATGTTTGCTACGCCATTGAGATAGTGCGCAAGTTTGCCATCCCGCGTGCCGATCCAGATTCCGCCGGCGGGATCCGCGCCGAGAAAATGAGCGCGTGGCACGAGGGATGCGATTGGAATGTCCTCCTGCACTCGGCGGTCTCTGATGCGCAGCAGATGATCCAAGCGCTTCGGTTGGTCGCGGGCCATGGCCCAGATATTCCCGTCAATGTCTTCAGTAAATGAAACGACTTTTCCGATCTGGTCTAGTGGGCGCGCACCCTGCCCCTTGATCTCAGAGAATCTCCCCAGCTGGTACACCATCACTGTGCGATCGATCCCCAGCCAAACCTGACCCAAGTGGTCCTCGAGCAGCGCAGACACGTCTTGAATGGGATGTCCGTCAGCCACCGTGATCAGCGAAACGGAGTTCCCGCGAATTTGGCCTAAGGCCCCTCTAAGTGCGACCCAAAGAGAATTGTCGTTTAGAGCAATTACGGCTCTAAGATCGCCACCTAAGCCCTCGGTCGAGGAGTAGCTGACGATGGGAATATCTCGGAACAGATCCACACCCCTGTCTGTCGTGACCCACAAATTCCCTTCTTTGTCTTCGTAAATTGAATGGACTTCATCGCCGGTCAGACCCTGCGCGGCGCCATAGTGATCCGCATGGCCGTCATGAATGTGGTAGAGACCCTGAGACTCGGTTCCGACCCAGAGCGTTTGATTGCGATCCACCAACAGCGCCACCGCTCGAATAGTCGCGCCGTCGAACCCGGGGACCACATAGCTCAGAAAGCCTCCATTACTGTAATAGCGCACTCCCAGCCCCGGCCCCACGCCGTCCAGGGCTATCCAGACCGAGCCTGCGGCCCCGGCCGCAACCGCCACTACGCCGTCACCTGACGGATGATCCATCTGCTCTTCCATGTAGTGGCTTATCGAACTCCCATTCCAGCGGCACAGCATCTGGCATGCGAACCAAATGTCTCCTGAACTGTCTTCGGCGAGGGCGGAGCCAAATTGGGCGGGGTTGCCATCGCTCTTGTCCTTGCCATAACACTTCAGATCGTCTCCAACGATTCGGCAAAGCGCCCCTTCGACGCCGCCTAAGTGATTGCGAGTAATCCAGATCGAACCGGCGTGATCCTCGAGAATGCCGTCCACACTGCCCCGTTTGATCGGGAAACTGAATCCCTCGCCGTCTTTGTTGAGACGGTTCAAACCCCGATAGGTGGCCATCCACAGACTTCCGTCGCTGCTGCTCAAGAGCCGGTTGACCCCCTCCTTCGTGGGGAAGGACTTCTGCGTCGGCACCGGGGCCATGGTCACCCCGTCAAACCGAAGCAGACCAGGGCCGGTCGCAATCCAGATGTAGCCGTCGTTTGTCTGAGTGAGCTCTTGTGGCCCGCGTGGGAAGCCGTCCTGAGTCCTCCAGACTGTGTGCGCAAATTGGGAAATCAGCCGGTGAGGATCGAGCGCCGAGGCAGTCCCAGTGAGGAACAGCAGCAGAAAGCCATAGATCGCCAGGGTTGACGGAAAATCCCGATGGTGTTTCATGCACGCTTGAGATGTTCGAACACAGAGTATCCCACCGGTTCAAGAACGGCTCGACAGTAGTTCCGCCACGCCAGTCCCGCCACATAAGGAGATCCAGCGCCCGCCCTATAGCTATCTACAGGTGCTATCGCTACATCTGGAGCAGGCCGCGGCGAAGTGCGATCGTCACCGCATGCGTTCTATCCTTTGCCTGTAGTTTGGTGACGAGATTTTTGATGTGGAAGTTGACCGTCGTCTCGGCAATGGCCAACTGGTCCGCGATCTGCTTATTGCGATATCCGTCGCGAATGAGCCTGAGCACTTCCAATTCGCGCGCGGTAAGGTCGTCCTCGCCGAGATGCTCGGCCAAGCGAGCGGCAACTTCCGCCGGCACGTGCCGGCGGCCTGCATGTACCGAGCGGATCACTGCCAGCAGGTCGTCTTTTGCCATGCTTTTCAAGAGGTAAGCGGCGGCACCGGCCCGCATGGCTCGCTGAATCTCACCATCGCCGTCCGAGGTTGTGAGCATGACGATCCGGGCTCGAGGGAACTCGCCTCGAATGGCGATAAGGACGTCGGTGCCGTTCGAGCCGGGAAGTTGGAGGTCCATGAGGGTCACATCCGGCTGATGCCGACGAAATTCAGCGACCGCCTCCACCCCATTGCACGCAAATCCCATCAGGCGCATATCGGGCTGCGATGCGATAACGGTGGCCAAACCCTCCCGGAAAACCGGGTGGTCTTCGACGCACAGGATTTTAATTGGCGCACTGGAACTCAGCGGAATACCTCTTGGAGTCGATTCTATGCCAATACAGCTCCATTCCCGACGTACCGCTTTGCACCACGCCCTGGAATGGGTATCTGTCCCTATACAAGAGTGCAGGGCAGCTACTGCAGCATCTGAGGTGGCGGCAATTCCGTATAGGGATGACCCTATCACACACGCAATCGGAAGTGGCAATGTCGACAAGGGTGAGATCGCTGGTGGAGAGCAGAGGAATGCACTGGTAATGGATGGTCACCTCGCAGAGACGCTGACGGTATCGGAGCTGGGTGCGACCCGATCGCGCGAATGGATGCACCGGGTGATTTCGCTCCTCGAGGCAGCTGTGGGTCAGCTTCACGACCAAGAACATCCAGCCCAGGTTACGCTGCTCGAAGCAGCCTTGCTTTTGCGACAACAGGTTCATCCGGCAGCCGCAGAAGAGGTTCCCGATGGGAGGGGGCGCTTGCTGGCCTGGCAGGCGCGCAAGGTGCGTGACTATATTGATGGCCATATCACTGGGCAGATCCTCATCGCGGATCTCTGCGCGCTCGTTCAGCGCAGCGAAGCGCACTTCTCCCGCTCCTTCAAGCGCACTTTCGGGGAGTCACCGCACTCTTTTGTCGTGCGACGGCGCGTGGAACTGGCCGCTCAATACATGCTGACGACCGATGCGTCCCTGAGCGACATTGCCCTGCGGTGCGGCTTCGCCGACCAGGCGCACTTGTGCAAGCAGTTCCGGCAGGCCGCGGGCCAGACCCCCGCGGCCTGGAGACGCGCGCACAAGTCGCACCATGATGAGCACGTGACGCCGCCTGCGGAACGCTTTGCGACGGGCACAGAGTGCCAGAGCTACTCGTCGCCGACATCGTGCCTGCGCACGGCGCGGCGCACGCAAGCGAGCAATTCGTCCGCGGCGAACGGTTTTATGAGATAGCAAACCACGTTGGCTTTGATTGCTTGCGCACGCGCGCCCCTGACTCAACCGCCTGGACCTCAGCAGACCGGCGGCGCGCGCAAAAACTGCTGTCCTCGAGGCTGTGCTTTCGGCGGGCGAACGGCCAGCCAAGCTTTGGCTCAGAGCAGTCCCAGAGCGCCGGCCGTCGATACGGCGTGAGCGCGCGTCTGCACGGCGAGCTTGATGAAGATGCCTTTGACATGGGACTTCACGGTCTCGGGCGCAATCTGCAGCTCTTGAGCGATGCGTTTGTTGGAAAGCCCGCAGCTCATCGAGCGCAGGACGCTGCGTTCGCGAGGACTCAAGGATTCCGTGACGCGCGAGGCACGAGTCGGCGAGCGTGCCTGCTGCTGCGCACGGTCCGCGAGAATGCTGCCGATGTAGGGTCTTAGCTCCGGGGGCAGGCGGCTGTCCTGCGGGTTGGCGTGGTGAAAGGATGCCAGCAGCTCGGCCACATGCGTCCCGGCATCGACGAATGTCTGATACACCCCTGCGCGCGCTCCGACCTGAAGCGCCTGAATGAGCATCGCACGGCCTTCGGCGAGGTCTCCGCACCCGAGCAGAGCGTCGGCCAGCTGAACGGACAATCGCAGTGCCCAGTAGTTGTTGCGCTTGCCGCCGCTCGCGGCTTGAAGCTCCCGCAGAATCGTTGCTGCTCGGCGCGCCTCCCCGGTGGCCATGAGTATCCGTGCGCGTGCCAAGGCATGGCCGGCATGCAACGTGTCGTCCGAAGAGAAGTCGCGCGCGAGTGTCTCGATGCGCTCGGTACAGATCTCGGCGTCCCGAATGCGGCCATCCTTGAGGAGAAGTTGAGTGCGCTGCATCAAGCTCTCCGCCATCATTCCTGCCCAGCCCCGCGCCGCCGCCAGGACCTCCGCCTCCTTCAGGAGGAGGAAGGCGAACGGCGTGTCTCCACGACGAGCGGCAAGACGCGCCAGAACCCGATATCCCCGCAAGGCGCTCTCCTCGTCCCCTAACGTTCGGACCGCCGCCAGGCTCTCCGTCACCAGAGCGTCCAGACCGGCGTGATGCCCTTCCTCGTACAGCAACTCGGCGAGCACGACGGTCGCCCGGGCTGTCACCGGTGATCGCTTCCCGAAACGGTTCACCGCGCGTTCGTACGCGCTCCTGGCAAGTCTTGTCGCGACGGCCAGTCGAAGCTGTTCAGCCTCCACGACCGCTTCGAACGTCGGCCCGATGATGGTCGCAAGCCCGTGCGTGCCGCGGTGAGTCGGCACCGCGTGATTGAGACGAGGCACCGCGTAGTATCGGCCAAAATCTCGCACCTTCCAGTAGCCGATGCGCAGCGCGGCCGTCAGCGCGGAACTATTTCCGCCTGACCGGTGACGCCTTTCGAGTACCGCGAGCGCCGCGCGCACCGTGGCGCCGTCCTGGCTCTTCAGCACAAGCAGCACGGCTCTCAAGACCTCGGCAAACTCCCGTGATCGGGGCGCAACCAGGGCATCGGCCCGCGCGCTCTCGTCTTCGAACCGCGCGACGGCCGCCAAGGCATCGTCTATACGCAGCTCGATCAGGTTCCGCCAAGCCCGCACGAGCAGGGTGTTTGGGGAAAGCCGAGCACTGCGTGATTTCGGCGGACTGAGCTCCGAGCGCGGACCATGCAGAGCGGCACGCCGCGCGGGAGAATCCCGGTTCAGGACCGTGGAATCGTGCTGCCGGACAACTGCCAGAGATGATTGACGCACAGCTTGAATTGAGCCTCCCGAAAACATGGATCGTTCGTCAAGCAAGCAGTTGAAAGCCATGACCGCGTGGTTGGTTCGGAACGAGGGTAGGTCGCGGCGGCTCACGGCAAGCTCACCGGAGGGACGCAAGGAGGGCTCTGCGGGTTGAAGTTTGCCGTCTGCGTTACCGGGTTTGCGGTAAATTTCGGTGCTGTCGGCCATCTTCTGACGTCCAGGCGAGTCGACGGGGGTCAACCTTGCCCTGCAACGGTTCGAGTTGCACCTATCCGAAGTTAGGGGTTAGATAGGTTTTGAGCACCAGGACGCTCTCCTGAAGACATCAAAGTTTGCCGGCGTAGGCAATGCCCGAGAGATTTCCCTGAGCCATGGCGATCGGGCGTCTTTTCGAGCCGTTCAGGTGTGCGGAGTAGATCGAGCCGGCGAGATCCGTGACGAACATCCGATCGCTTCGAACATCCAGCGCGATGCCGATGCCTTCCATCAAGTGGTCGAGCACGATCTGCTGGTCGAGTTGGCCGTCGATCGGCGTGCGGCTCACGGTGTTGCCGCGCGGAGGATCGCCCCGATCCGTCCAGTACAGCACGCGGCGCTCGGGATCGAGCTCCAGATCTATCGGCTCAGGCAGCCCTTCGAATAGCACCTCGACGTCGCGCCGGGTCGTCGGCGTCTGGCCGCGGGGCAACTCGATGCCCGCTCGAAAGATGCGCCCGTGCCCCGAGTTATCCGCTCCCTTCTGGGTCCAGTACATCTGGCCGCGAATCGGATCGACGGTGATCCCGACACACCAGTTCGACGGATCGCGACGATCGCCTTCACCCTCGCCCGTCTGGACGAGCGTCTCGACCTGCGAACCATCGAGGTTGGCACGCATCACGCGCATGCCCTCCCGGTCCGACCAATAGAGCTTGCCATTCCCCTTCTCGAGATGAAGTTGCTTCGGCGTAAACGTGCCGCCTTCCGGAATGATGAATCGACGATTCCCGCCGTCAAGATCCGCGCGTTCGATCGAACCATCATTCTTGTACGGAATGCCCATATTGGTCCAGTAGACATAGCCCGCCGCCAAATCGACCGCGAGACCGTCGGGAAGCCGGCATCCCGTCACGAGCGTTTTTGGGTCCGAGCCATCGGGGTTGAGCGAGAAGATGCGGCCGCCGCTCAGGTCGAGCACGAACAGGCGTTCGCTTGAAGAACGGGAATTGGCCATGGTTCCTCCGTGCGCGGCAGGCCTGCGCGCTCAGCCCGTGTGCGTCGTAATTGCCTGCAGTGACGCGCCCAGTCTCGCCGAGCTTCTCGGAATTATCTTTCCCCCAAACAGGGGACCGGCGATCCCATTTGGCGCACGTCCATGGATGGACGATGCCGTTTTCATTCCTTGATCCAGAGTGGACGCATCCAGGCTGCCGAGGCATAGAGATGGACGTTCAGTCTCAAAGCCGCCCATGGCATCTCGTTCGGCGCAGGCAGTAGGCGGCTTTGCGCCCGGTTGCCACGCCCGAACGAGGAGTCCCTGCGAGACTTTCACCTGCTCGCGAACTCCTGTGAGCTCGTGAGCACGCCGGTTGGCTCCAGGTAGAATTTGTACTGTGCCTGACAGGAGCGCAGGAAACTCCTTGGGCTGTGCCCTGCACTGCGCAACACGGAGCGGTGCGTCAACCACACCACCGCCGCGGTACTTGCGAAGAAGATCCGATGAGCCGCTTGCGTCAATTCCCGCAACCGGGCGGCACGCCCGGCTCGCAGCGTGAAGAGCAACTGGGATTCCAATCCGACATGGGCCAGTTCGTCCGCGACGAGGGTTCGGCACAAAACCTGCAAGCGCTCGCAATCCGTAACCGACTCCAGCGCGCGGTAATATACATTGCCTATCAACTCAGCGCAGATGAGCACGGATACGTAGAGCTCCAGTCCGGCGAGCCGCCGTAGAAAACGAAAACTCCGATCCGTCCAGTGGTTTCTCTTCAGCGGCATCCGGTGATCCTGCATGAAGGCCCGCAAGAGCGCTGCATGACGCTGCTCCTCTTGGATGAGCAATTCAATGATCCTAGGCAAGTGAGGCACCTGTCCCGCCGCGAAACGTTCTGCTGCTCGCAGGAGCGAGCGCCCTTCCGACTGTTCGCCGAGCTGAAACGTCGCGAGGGAGTTTGCAATGAGCTCTCGTTCATCGGGCCTCAGAACATCGGAGAGGCCGTGCGCGGCGCAGCGCGGATGCAGGGCGTGATATTCGAAATGATTCAACCAAATCTCGAGATCTTTAGCACCCATCGCCACCCTCCTAATTGGACAACACCGAGTCTGAGAGCCCATTCAGGCAGTCCGGTGGAGGATTTCGGGCGAATTGTGGCGGCGCGGCCTCGAGATCGCTCGGGTGAAATTGATCGAGCGGGGTGGTCTTGCGCCGCAATTGCACGAGGATTAGATTGAGGTAATTCACATGTATGGAGTGTTGATTGAACACCTGATGTTTGGCGACTCATGTAGGAGCCTGCAAAATGAATGCAAATAAATTGACTGCCTTGTTGGCCGGCGCGGCCATTTCGGCTCTGGCAGCATCTGCTGTGTTCGCGGCGACAGCCGCGCCGGCATCCGGCGGCTACCAAGCGCCGATGAACGCGTATGGTCAGCCCGACCTCGAGGGCACCTGGACCAACGCGACCTTGACGGTGCTCGAGCGCCCCAAGGAGTACGGCACCCGCTTGGGTTTGACCGCTGAAGAGGTCGCCAAGATAGAAGGCAGCAGCGCGCAATTGTTCGCCGCGGACAACGCACCCAGGGATCCGAAGGTGAAAACCACAGACTTGCCGCACGAGTGCGGGCTGGGATTCAGCGGCGCGGGATGCGGCTACAACGCCGCGTGGATCGACCCCGGCACCACGGTGATGCGGGTAAACGGCGAGCCGCGCAGCTCTTTCATTACCGACCCGGCCGATGGGCGTCTGCCGCCCTACAAGGCCGGTGTCACGGCACCCGGAATGGAACAGTATGCGCACCGCGGGGAGAATCCGGAGAATATGGCCTTGTCGGAACGCTGCTTGAGCTCATTCGGCTACAGTGCCGGACCGGTGATGCTGCCCTTGCTCTACAATAATAATTACGAGATTGCGCAGACCAAGGATACGGTGGCCATCGTGGTCGAAATGGTGCACGACGTGCGCATGATTCATATCGGCGGCAAGCATCGCACCGACGGGCTGCGGCCATTTATGGGCGACTCCATAGGTTGGTACGAGGGCCCGACCTTGGTAGTCGAGACGACCAACTTCCCGCAGGCGACGGCGCTACACGGCGCTTGGAAAGAATTGAAAGTCACCGAACGATTTACACGCGTGGGAGCGCATCGAATTCTGTATCAATTCAAGGTTCAGGATCCGACGGTTTGGGATAGCTCGTGGAGCGGCGAATATGAGTTCAGCACTTCCAAGGGTCGGATCTTCGAATACGCCTGTCACGAGGGCAACTACGCACTCGCCGGCATGCTCGCCGGGGCCCGAGCCGATGAAGCGGCCGCGGCAGCCAAAAAGACGGCTGCGGCGACACCTGCTTCCGGCGGCACTCCGGTGAAGAAGCAATAGAATCGGAGCGTGGCCGTCGACTACTGCGTCTGGTCGGCAACGCCTAAGTCTGCTTTGACGACGCGGCGAAGCCTGCCGAGATCATCGTGCCGCGTGGCGATATCGCGGCGATGGACGGCGAGCCGCAGGTCACGCAGCACTTCGAGCGAGCGCAGCAGCACCGGCAGCGGCGGCCCGCTGGCAGTGAGTCCCTCGAGGCCTCGCTCGTTGAGCTTGGCCGCGGGCCCCTCGATGAACCGCCTCACCAAACCATCGTGATGCTGTGTCGCCGCCTGCCCGAACAGGTCGCAGACCTCCAGGTACGCGCGGGCATTCTGCTGAAACCAATCCGCCTGGCTGTAGCCGTCGATAAAGGACAGCAACTCATCCAACAGGCTCGTTCGCGTCATACAGTCGCGCAACCGCGCCTGATCGGAGGGCAGCATGAACAGCATTTTGTCCACCAGCAGCTGTGCATAGTAGGGGTCGTTGGCGCGGCACAGGCCCAGAAGCAGGTCGATCTCGTTGATGCCGGAAAAATCCCCGGCATTTGCACCGCGATACTCCTGCCGGCCGACACGGTAGGGCTTGTAGTACGGCCGCACCGAATAGAAAAACCGGTCGACATCCAGCTGGTTCATCAGCCTGTCGTTGAATCGTATGACATCGCGAAGCGCCTGCTTCGCGGCATCAAACATGACATCCGCCACGGGACTGGAGACACCGAGATGGACGATACTCGCGAGCGCATCCGCCGCGCGCTGCAGCGAAAGGATTCCGCGCGTGTTCTCGTCAATGAACAGGAATTCATCCCGCAGTGATGTAAAGCTCTTGCGAACGCCTGCGCGCGCCCTGTTGTGCGTCGCCAGATGCCCGGTCGAGAATCTCGGCGCCATACCCAAAGAGGCGCCGACGTGCAGCGCAAGCGATGACGCCTCGGGGAACGGCGACCGCTCTTCTCGCGCAGGATTGGTCAGTTCGTGCCGCCGCAATGCACCGAGGTAGAGACCCACGCTGCCAAGCACACCGTAGGCGCTGTCAAATCCCTCTCCGGTGTTGCCCTCTGCGAGCAATGCGACGACGTGCAAATGGCCCTCATCGCGAAGCGACGCCTTGATCGGATCTCCACAGCCGATCACTTGCGCGCGGTCCTCATTCGCAAAGTATAAATTCTCGAGTTCGGTATTCATCTGAACAAAGGATGTACGAATCCAATGCTCGAATGCTTCTGCCCTTATGCTCATTCGCACCTCGTCTGAGCGCAACGAACGCTCATTGGCCGGGATCTTACCCCTTTATGTCGTGACGGCGTTGCGCGCCCGGAAAAGGGACAGCGCCGCGCAGACGGCCTACGCCGACTGTCGAATCCCGTCATCGAATCAAGAACTCAGGCGACCTTGCTCTGCGCCGCCACATTCTCCGACGATTGCGGTGACTCGATGATTTGAGCGAGGTCCGCCAGCAGCGCGGAGAGTTCGCCGGCCATAACGGCGAAGTCGATATCGAACTGCTCCGCGGGATCCACTTCTTCAGCGTCGGTCTGATCCTTGCCCACCTCGAGGAATTCGATCCGCTTCAAGCAGAGTTTGTCCGTCAAGACGAATGAAACACGTCCGTTCCAGGTAAGTCCGAGGCGTGTGGGGCGCTTCCCGCCGGCAAGATGAGCGCGGATGTCCTTACCGTCGAGCGGGTGACGCGCATAACGGATACTGGATTTCGTCTCATCCGCCGCCTGCAGCTCCAAATCGTCATCGATCGCAAAATTAAAGGGAGCATCGCCCTGCATGAGCCAGGATGTCATGAACAAATGGGGGGAGCGCGCCCCCTCCAGGGGTGCGGGTACGAAACTGTCAAGCGTCGCCACCAGGGTCTCGAGCACTGATTCCGCACGGGGCGCACCGGCGGCATCGATGACGAACCATCCGGTTCGCGAATCAATCCAGGCGCGCGTTGTGGTTCGCCGCGTAAATGCCCGCGCTCGCAGCTCGTCGGCGACTCGCGCCTTGATATCGCGCATCTGTTTGCGGCCAACGGGAAAGCCCTGATCGGTTGCCTGAGCCTCGGCGCGTTCCTCGGCAACCTGCCGAATGATGGATGCGGGCAGGAGTTTCTGATTCGTGCCCAGAGACAGCATGTGATGCTGTCCGACCGTATGCAGCAACCGGCCGGCCTTGGTCACCGGCTGCCACCCGCGAGTCAACATATCGAAATGTCCGCAGGGCCGAAGCGGATGGCCGCCGAGCCGCGTCTCGAGATCGCCGGCCGTCCAGGACCAATCAGCGGGCAACCGATAGACAAACAGGTTCTTGAACAGCATGTGGCATACCTGGAGCGAGGAAGCGCGCGATTATATGAAGATCGATTGGCGGCTTCTGAAAATAATTTGACCCATTGCGCTCGACATTGTCGCCCTGAGTCGGTATAGCGAATCGATGGGAATGGCCATCGTCAATATGGCCCTGCGTACGATATGATCGGCTTCCACATTAGGGAGAGGATCAGACATGCAGGCAAGCCACTGGGTGTACCGGATCTCAGGCGCCCTCTTTTTTTTCAGCCTCGGAGCAGCGCCGCTCGTTGCCGCCGACAAGCGGCCCTTCGCCAGTAGCGACTTCACTTCATTGCGCTCGGCAATGCCGGTGGCGATCTCGCCCGACGGCAAGGCTATCCTGTTCGATGTGCACTACTTTGATGAAAAGGGACCCGCCAAGGACGAATGGCACACGGTTCCGGCGGCGGGCGGTGACACTCTCAAGCTTGATCTGCCGGAAAAATTCACGCCCTTCGGCTTCACCAGGGACGGAGCGCTGTTCGGCGAATATCGTATCGACGATCAGAAACAGCTCGCCATAGTGCCCATCACCAGCGGCAAGCCGACGGTAATCTTCACCCTGCCGCGCGGCAGTCACGCGGCAGCCATTTCACCAGATGGCTCGAAGATCGCCGTCCTCTCGGACGCTCGAGCAAAGGACAAACACGATCAGCACAACGTCGTCGAGAACGATGAGTCAAGCCTGTATGTCTTCGATCTCCATTCTCAAGGCGGCGCGTGGTGGTGTCAGGAACTGCGCGCCATCAGCGACTTTGCCTGGTCGAAGGACTCCAGCCGGCTGGCGGTTGTGACACAGCTGCCGAAGCTGGGCAATCACGATGCGCACTCGATGCTAAGTGTCTGCGGAGCGGATGGGTCGCGTCAGCTCGCCGATGTGCCCACGGTCACTGCCGGCGTGGCTTGGTCAGCCGATGAAACGGAATTGGTGTTTGCCTCGACGATGGAACCGACCCTGACAGCGGAACACATCTGGACAGTGGCCCTCTCCGGCGGTGCCCCGGTGGACCGAACGCCGGATCTGGATGGCACGGCCACCACCGTCAAGTACCATCACGGCGCCGTTCTGGTGGAAGTGCATCGCGGCGTGCACACGGAAATCGACAGCTTCGCCGACGGCAAGCTCTCTCCGAAGTTGCGCTGGCCGGGCGGCATCACGATTGGAATGCCCGCGGCAAGTCCCTTCCCCGATGTCCCGGACGTGCTGGCTGTGGGCGTGGGCGATCCTGCTCACTCCAACAACGTCGCCGTTGTGAGGGACGGACAGCTGCAGAAGATCACCTTCGAGGGCGACGCGCAGCTCGCTGACATCAATATGGGCGAGACGAAAGTCGTGCACTGGACTTCGAAAGAAGGTGTCAAGTTAGAGGGCATCGCCACCTTCCCGCCCAACTACTCGAGTGGTAAGCGCTATCCCTTCTTGGTGTTCCCGCACGGCGGACCGGAGGCAAACGATGAACTCGCGCTGGACCCGATGGCAAAATATATCGCCGGCAAGAACTATGTGGTCCTGCAGCCCGAGTATCGCGGGTCTACGGGTTTCGGCACCGCGCACTTAGCGGCCATTTATCAGCATTTTGGCGATCGGGCCTACCGCGACGTTGACAGCGCCACTGACTTCGCAATTGCACAGGGATGGGCGGATCCCGCGCGGCTGGCCATATTCGGTTGGAGCGCCGGCGGCTTCATGACCTCGTGGACCGTCACGCAGACGCACCGCTACAAGGCGGCGATCGAAGGCGCAGGCATCACGGACTGGCTGAGTTTCATTCCCACCAGTGACACCTGGCAGACCGACTACGATGCCCGGTTGCAAGAGAAGGACCCGAGCCCCATGCTGAGATTCTCGGCGGTGATGTTTGCTGACAAAGTCACCACGCCGCTGCTCATCTTGCACGGCAGCGCCGATGTACGCGTTCCGACCTTTCAAGGCTCCGAGTTCCACGCCCTGCTCAAGGAGCGCGGCAAAACGGTGCGCATGGTGACCTATCCCGGTTCACCGCATTTTCCGCGGCTGGCCGAGCAGCGCCGCGATGTGCTCGACGAAGTCGGTTCCTGGTTGGATCAGTACAATCCTTGAGAAGCCTGGTTGATCAGGAACATCCCTTGCGGATGCAACCACAGCCTGTGATGCTTCCGAAGGCCTGACGGATGCGGATTCCTACGAGTTGTCGAAGGAGAAAACTTCACGCCCCGAAGTTTTCGACCACCCTCGCAACGTCTTCTCGCGTCCAAACGCACATCTCACGCTCAGGCCCCATCGGATTGTAGTCCTCCACACGATAGACGACCGCTGTTCCGAAATTGAATGGTGCGCGAAACAGATCGATCCGCCGAAACGCTCCGGAAGAAATGTCCTTGTTTGGAAAGCCGTCGGGGTTCTTGTGGGTGGTCGTCATCAAGTACCTGGAGTTTGATTCGACAAAATTCACCAAAAACCCGCGAATATCGGTATAGCTCAAGTGGAATAGGCAGTCGCGGCAAAAGATCAAGTCTCCGAACGGTACCGCTTCTGACGTGATGTCCTGGCACCGGAACTGGTGTTCTGTGTCGCTGAATTTCTCCTGGTTCGTCGCTACTATCTGCGGTACGACGTCAATTCCGATGTATTTGCAGCCCGAGGGAAGTTTCACGTGGCGCATCCAATTGAAGTCACCGCACGGCGCATCAATGAACGTTCTTACAGCCAGACGTTCCAAAATTTCCGGCAGTTCGTTCCGAAGCGCGCCTGTGAACTCATACGTCGAACCATGGCCACTCCGGGATTCCGAATCTGCCCACAAATTCTGTTCGTAAATTCGCGAAAATACGGCCTTATTGCCCAACTTTGAATAACGCAAAACCTCCCGCTCAACCCGGTTGAGTTTCAACAACCGGACCACCGCCCGTTTCAGCAGGGCCGTGAATCCATATGTTCTATAGAACCACCGGGCGCGTTCAAGAAACGCTGCGCTGAAGATTCGGCTGTAGCGGAAATCGTCGTTCACAACTTTGTTTATCACGGTGCCCTCGCATTTCGGATCACCCGTCCTGGAGACCATTTCTCGTTTTTTTTGCAAGCACGACGCCGAGGGGAGGAATCCGATCTCGACGGGCACTCTTTACCAAGTTTCGAACCCGGAAGCAACTCTGGCCGCCGCGCTAGGTGGCTCCGCTGAATCATGGGTCGCCATGCCAGCCGCCTACGACTTGGCATTGCAGCAAGGAAGCGCCGTCCGAAGAGCGAAAGGAACAAACGTGCACACTTGGAGCGCCCCGGCAGTTGCATACATTGAGGCTAGATCCGTATGAGGGCTATACATATTCAGAGGCTCGAGAATAGTTGATCTTTAACGCAACTCATGTAATCTCCTGGTTGATGTTTACGTCAACCACACTCAAAAAGCTGCTGGATTCACTGACAGTTGCCGCCCGCAACAAGGGGCTTAATGATGCAGCCTGGGCATCGGCTGCGGGTTTCAGCAAAGAAACCCTCTCGCGGTTGCGTCGCCGCAGCTCTTGCGATTTGTCCACGCTAATAGCGCTCGCCGACGCCTCAGGCGCCCGCTTGTCCGTCACGGTCGCCGCCCAACCCGTGACCACCTCCGACGGTCATTTTCCCGGCGAGTTATCGCGCGATTACGAACGACAACTGCTCGCGCTCTGTGCTGCCCGGAAGCTCGACCCGGCCGCGTGGGCCGCCGCCGGTCCGGCTTTCTTCATGGCTGGTCTCGCCGTCATGCTTGCCAGCAATGCCGACGTGGATCGCCGCGGCCTGCTTGCGCTTGCCGAAGTCTTGCACCCGGGCGCCACCGAAGTCCCCGTATTCGCCCGTTGGCTGAAGCGCAGTCCCCTCCGACCCTCGCGCTTTTTGCCCATGCTGGCGACAGAGGCTAAGTATGCGGCCTAGCAGTTCGACGCGGCCGGAATATCTCGCGGCATTCACTGAACTCGTTCAGCGCATCGCCTCGCCGCTCGCCAAATTACCCAGGCAAAGCTTACCCATCAAAATGTATGTGGCTGGTGGCGCAGCCATGCATTTTTATACCGGCGAGCGTGTGTCCAACGACGTCGATGCCGTGTTTTCCAAACGCATCGCACTACCCAGCGATTTGGAAGTCACCTACCAAGATCCCGATGGAGCCCCTCGACTGCTCTACTTCGACCGCCAATACAACGAAACTTTCGCCCTCATGCATGAGGATGCTCACGACGACTCGGTCCCGCTGACACTCAAGCGCATCGATGCCTCGATCCTCGACGTCCGACTACTCTCCGCGCTCGATCTTGCGGTTAGCAAGATCAGTCGCTTCTCCAGCCAAGACCGCGACGACATCACCGCGCTCGGCAAGCACGGTTTAATCAAGTCCGCAGCACTGCGCCGTCGTTCCGAGCAGGCCATGGAAAACTACGTTGGCAATCTCGATACCCTCAAAGGATCGATCGATCTTGCCTGCCGCATCGTGGAAGATGCCGAGCAACGCAATTCTCGGTAAGCAGATGTTCCCGCGCATCCCACGTCAGGCAGGTCACGTCACCCCGCGCTAAGGCGCGCGCGTAGATTGAAGCAGATTCTAAATCCGGAACCGAACTGTCTTGTATGACCGGGCGGCGAACTTGGTGCAAGCGAGGTCGACAACTGTCGCAAGCGCATTTTTGCTTGATTGAGAATGAAGATTGCGCGAGACTCAGCGGAGCGGCGTAATGATACCTGAGGCGAATATTTAGTCGCGTTTAACCAGCTACATGGATAGTAAGGGATGGCAACTGTCGGGATAGAGAATAAGTGCCTCCGATCGTCCACAGGAAGGCGTAGCTACCGATCTGCATTTCCTTTCGTTGCCATTCTGGTATCCGGCGCAGTGCCAATTCTGGTTTCGGGTTGCACGGGCAAATCCGCGGGCCCGGAGCCGCTCGTACCGCCAATCTCTATTTTTTTAAAAGGCGGCGAGACGTATACGACATCAATTAAATGTCGCCCGGACGATGAAGTCCTTTTGCGTGTGGCCCAAGACAATATTGACGTCACCGTGACGGTCGCTGACGGAGTGGGTGTCGACGCTACCAAAGTTGATTCGCCCTCGGGCCGCTTCGGCGAAGAATTCTTAGTGTTCACCTGCGGACCCCAATCTCAACACACAATTGTGATTCAAAGCCAAGCGAAGTCAGATCCCGGCGGCACGATTGGCCTGGCGACTTACAACTTATCTACCGCCACTAAATCGATGGCGACCGCCTTCCGACACATGTCGGATGCCGGCAGGAAGAATGTGGTGCGCAGCGAGGGCGTCTGGGCCAGTGTGCTTTCAGATCTTTCTGCCGCGGGCGAGTCGTGGAAGAACATGGGAATGCAGCGTGAATATGCCGTGTCGCAATTCGACATCGCATATGTTAATTACATGGATCTGACTCAATGGCGCGATGCCGCTCAGCACGCCAGCGTTGCAGCAGGCGCGTTTGCTGCGGTCGGCGATAAAGCGGGAGTGGCTGCCTCGAGGCAATTGCAAGGCGCCGCATTGGAAGAAGCGGCTGCCGCGATGCCCGGTCAGGTAAACGATCCCGAGAAGCAGCATACATTTGCGGCATCTGAGGAGCTGCTGCAGTCGGCGGAGAAAGAACAGCGAAGACAAGGCCGACTGTTTGATGCAGCAATGTCCCGCGACTATCTCGCTCTGAATTACTACTACCAAGGTCGCCAGGATGCGGCCATGTCGGAATTCGAATTGGCGGAACGAGACTTTGCGACGATCAAGGAAGTAACCGCACAGCGCATGGTGCTTCAGAACACGGCGACCATCAACTATGAAAATGGAAGTTACGGGAAAGCCAGAGCCGCTTTCGAGACATTACTGCCGATTATGGTCAAGGACGATGACCCCTATCTTTATGCCTCTGTGCTGCACAATAGTGCTCTCGTTCTCAGCGTCACCGGTGACTTACAAGGGGCTTTGGAACGCGAACTCGAAGCCCTCGAGATTCAGAAGGTGCGAAACAGCAGGCCCGGTCAGGCCAGATCCTTGTACGCCATTGGGATCGCTTATCAACGTCTTGGTGACCACGCACGTGCACTCGAATACCTAAGGAGCGCACTGGAGCTGCAAAAACAAGAGATCGCAGATCCCTCGACGAACAAGGCGCGGCTCATCAATCAGCGAGGGCAAGTATTTGCGACTTTGGTGGGTATAGGCAATGTGGAGCGCGCCTTGCGAGATTTTACGGCGGCGCTCAAGTTTCACGCAGACGCGGTGCAATATGCCGCGTCCGATAAAAGCTTGGCGCGTATCGAGTTGGCGCTGGGACTCGACTACACCGCCATGGGAAAGCTCGATTTGGCGCTGGAGAATTTCGATCGTGCCGAAAAGCGCGCGTCGCATGACGCCAATCCTTACTTTGTTGAGATAGTCATCGCTAGGAGCAAAGTGCTGCGGGGCATCGGCAAAGCTGCGGAGGCCTTAGGTCTTGTCGAGGAGGCATCCCACGTTGCGGTTGCGAATGACAACTTGCGCGAGCAGGCGACGGCATCTTTAGAGCTGGCCTCACTGAGGGCGGCGCTGGGTGATCGGGATGCAGCGCTGAAAGAGATTGAGCATGCCAGCGCTCTTTCGGAGCATTTGCGAACAAACACACGCAGCCCGGAGCTCCGCGCCGCGACTACGGCAAGCCAACGGGACATTTACCGCCAGTGGGTCAATCTGCTGTTGTCGAACAAACAAGGCTCCAGCGGCCGTATACCGCAAGAAACTGTGCTGTACGCGCTTATGGTGGCCGATCGCTCACATGGCCGGGCACTGCTCGAGCAATTGCACTACAACGAGTCGTTTGCGGCGTCCCCCGCCCTAACAAGCGACGCGGAAGGTACATATGACGAACTCGCCGGCAAGCGCGCAACTCTGGACTCTCTCCTGGAGCGAGACAATGTCGATGCTCAGCGAGTCAACAAGCTTCGCGGAGAGATCGCGCTACTGCAGGCCAAGGCAGATTTGACCAATCCAAGCCAAGACCTCGCGGGCTGGCAAGGCGACGGGCAACCTACAAAGTCGCTTCACTCGCTGCAGAGCAAGATTCCAGCCGAATGCACAGTAATTGAATACATGCTGACAGACGATTCGAGCTGGGCGTGGGTGGTGCGTGGGACCGACGATGTTGCGCTCTACCACTTGCCCGGCGAGACCAGGATCAACAACCTGGTGAAAAATGTTCGTCGGACGCTAAAGGCGCCGGTTCCCGATGCAGAATGGCGGGAAGCGGCTACCGCGATGGCTACCGCTGTATTAAAACCGATTCTTCCAGCGGCACCCAACAAATGTCTCGTAGTCATTCCAGACGGCGCACTGCACTACGTGCCGTTTGAATTGCTGGTGCGCCAACTAAACCCTCCTGTGGAGTCGGCAATCTTCACTTCCATAGCACCGTCTCTGCAAGTTCTACAGAGTAGCTACGACTCGAGGCGCATGCGGCCGACCAAATCGCGGGTGGCAATCTTCACGTCGCGCCCGAACGACGGCCGGGTGCCACCTGCCGAACCAGCGTTGCAATCAGTCGATTCGGAAGTACATGCGATACAAGCCGCGTTCGGCACAGATGATACATATGTGGCCACGCCGACGGAGGCGACTCGATCAGGAATCATGCGCTTTGACTTCAGTGGATTCAGCATCGTGCACATTGCGACCCACGGGAGTGTCGACGCGGCCACCGGCGCTCTTTCCAGGCTGAGATTCGGAAACCCCGATGACGTCACCAGCGATTTGCGAGCGTACGACGTTGCATCGCTGCGGCTCAAATCTCAGATTGTGGTGCTCAGCGCATGTGACAGCGGTTTGGGCCAATTCATCGACGGAGAGGGCCTCGTGGGGTTTGTTAATGCGTTCATTGGCGCCGGCGCAGAGTCGGTGCTCATGAGCCTCTGGAAAGCTCCTGATGAAGCGACTGCGCAATTGATGGGGAAATTTTATCGAGAGCTTAAACACGGAAGCGTGTCACCGGCAGAAGCTTTGGCGGCAGCGCAGCGTGAGATGGAATCCTCGGAGCGCTGGAGAGAGCCCTATTATTGGGCGGGATTTGAGCTCCTTTCGTCCCGGCTACCAAGTATTGTGTCGAATCGATCAAATTAGACGACGAAGCAATTTGTTGACACTGCACTACGACAACCAGGGAGTATCAGAATGAGATTGCGAACTTTTTTAATGGCCGGAGTCATGTGGCTTACCATTCCGGCCGTCTGCTTGGCCGCTGAATCTGCTTCACCGGTTAAGGTCAAGTCCGGCATATGCTCGCCTGGAACGCCGCCTCCAGATTGGCTGGTTACCGACGGTGCAAATAGCGAATATCCCGGAATTGTTGCAGGACAGACTCACATGCGACTACACCCTCATTCGCACCCCAATTCGCCGGATGAGTGGCAGATCGAATTAGTCAATACGCCACCTTCAAAAACGCCGCCACCGGGGGCGGATGTTATGCATTTGATCAAGGTATGCTGGAAAGATGGCGTCGGAAAGGCCCTCACTCCGTACTTGCCTCCGGCCAAGCTAGTTGCAATTAATCCCTATTTGATCTACGCATACAACAATATTCTTACGCAGCAGAGCAACTACTATATCGCGACTGGTTATTTGGACGGCGAGCCAACGATGATGGTACTCACGTTGAATGAGCCCACGAAAGAGGCCGGGATAAAACTGGGCTTTACCCTTGTTTTGGTCAAACTGGACGAAAGGACGACGCCACCAGGTCCGAGACAGGGGGGTGTACTCCATGGTCAGGAGAATTAAAGTGAAAGCGCCCAAAAGCCATTGCTCTGGAGCTGAGTTACCATCATGGCGTGTCGATGTGAGCGACGGCGACTACAAGATTCCACCTAAGACTTTGGTTACGTTGTCGAAAATCGGACGCTCGCCCAATGACAGATATAAGTTGAAGCTCAAAGCGCCAATCGGCGGCAATCCCTGCCCGCAGGTGAAGTCCATTGTATTGATACCAGTAAACAGGAAACCACCGTCTGAAATCTCCTTTGCAGACTTGTTTACCATGATTGACGGGTGGCAGCGGAATTACTTGAAGGCGTGCTATGACATCATGAGTTCGAAGCACAACTACTTGATCGGTGTCGGGAATGTAGATCACGTCCCCACGTTAGCCTTATTCATCAAGTCAAAATACACCGGGCATAGTGGAGATTGTCGAACATTTGCCCTGGTGCTCAAGAAGCTCGATGAAATTGGGAGAATAAGATCTCCCCGAATCCTCCAGGGAGGTGTTCTTCACGGCATCGAGAACTGATCGCCGCCCATACGTCACCCGCGCGCCAATGGCCTCGGGTGGCCCGGATGGGTTAACCTCGCGCCCATGCCTGCTAATCTCGAATCATCTCATCCCGACCTCGGCGCTGCTATGGACAGCGCGTCTCTGGAGAAACTCATCAATGACAACTACGAGGGATTGCGATTACTGCTCACCAAGAAGGTACGGGACCCGCATACGGCGGCGGATCTCCTGAACGGCGCGATTGTCAAATCTTTGGAACACCTCACCGCCAATCGCATTAGCAATCCAGATCAGCTCGCCGGCTGGGTCTATCGTGTTGCCATCAACGACCTCCGCAATCATCTCCGCCACATGCATACGCGGAGCGACGTCCGCAGCCCCGAAGAGACGCTCGCGACGCTGCCCAGCGACCGCGATGCAAGCGATGGGGCGGCGGAGTCTAAACTAGCGGCACTTGTCCGCGCCGTTATCGAGCAGCTACCGACTGAACGCGATCGGCTCATTGTCAAGCGCTTCTACCTGGACGAAGCGGAAAAGGAGGAAATCTGCCGGGAGCAACAGAATTTGAGCCCGCTGCACTTCGACAAGGTAATCCATCGGGCTCGCGCCCGCATGAAAGAGTTATTACAGAAGCGTGGATTCAGGCGCAACGATTTCTTCATGCTCTTGTGTGCCGCATGAGTGCTATGAATGCGCATGCAGTTACAGCAAGCGTCGGGGGTGCTCGGCCCTCCGGGGCACACGTCACATGAATCGCCAATACCTCGATGATCATCACGTGATTGCGCGTTTCCTGTCGGGCCAGCTATCCGAGGATGAGTCGCGAGAATTCGAGGAATACATGATCGCCAATCCTGAGATCGTGCATGAGCTCGAGTCCACGGCTCGACTCAAAGTCGGTCTACATGCGTTGAACGATAGAGGCGAACTTGAGGGCCTATTGAAGTCCAAGGCGTTTTTTCGCGATACACGCTATGCGTTGGCCGCCTCAATCGCAATTCTCGCCGTATGCGCGCTGCTCTATTTCAGAGGCGGTGCGCCGCCGACGTCCCATCTGCTTGCATCGATGAGTACTCTCGTTGATCCGGCCGGTCATTTGATGCCCCTAGCCCGCACCTACGCCATCTTGCGCACGCGTGGAACCGATTACGACGCGCTCGTGGAATTACCTACTACTCCGCAGGCCATCGAGCTTCGTGTATTGCCGGAAAATTCGGCTCATCCCGCACGCTATCGAGTGTCTCTTGCACGTGTCACCGATGATGGTTCGCTGAGTACGATCGGCTCCGTCGCCGGTTTGATTCCAGATGCGAATGGATTCGTCTCTGTGTACTTTGATTCATCGAAATTAACGCATGGCCGCTATCAACTGACCGTCCGCGGTGATGTGGATACCGATGTCCCAGATACCGAAAGCCTGTTCAGGATCAAATTGATTCCGCCCGCCCTAGATTAGATCAGATCCACGGTCGCGTGATACCGCGGCCGACGCCGATTGACGAGTACTGATCTCGGTCCCGCACCCTAAAGCCGCCTTCCGCCTCCGCGCCCCCTGAACTGCAGCGCAATTGCAGACATTTGTCGCGCCGACAGGGCCTTCGAGATAGTTTTTCTCCTGCCTCCGCTATAACTCCTCAAATTCCTGATTTGCCGCTGAGATAAATCCGGCCGTCGCGACAGAACCTCAATGACTCTGGAAAAAAGCTGAGTCACCACGCTACAAAAAGGGAGATATCCATGAAAACTTTGATCTTCACAATCGTTGCCGTCGCGGGAGCCCTTTCCACGTCGGGATGCGCATCCGATCCGGCCGCTAACGCGGCACAGCGTCAAGCGTTGTCTCAACATTTTGTTCCTGTCCAAGCTCACCAGACCAACGACATGGCTCTGACCTGCGGGGACCTGAGAGCCAATCTGGAGGATATCGGTTCGGCGATTTCGGCTTTGGACACTCAAATCGCCTATCAAAAACAGGCCAGCAATTCCTTCTCCGTAATGAGTGCGCTGGCCAGCATCTCGGGCGCCTACGCACCGAACCTGAGATCCGCACAACTCGCAAGCGCCGAGGGCTCCATCGCCAATGCCGGAGCGCAGATCGAATCGAACCAGAGCGTATCCACCAAAGAGCTCAGGGACATGTATCAGTATCGCCACGACACCCTGATGCAGCTTTTTTACGGCCGCAATTGTACCAGCAAGTAATTGGGTCACTCGCTAATCAGACGCGACATTCATCTTCAGGGAGATTCTCGTGAACAAAAGCAAGGGCATGGGCATTCTGATTGGGACGTTGATACTGGTCTGCGGCGCGCCTCTGTCCGCGTTGGCCTATTGCCAGTACAGCAACGCCGTCGCCCAGCAACAATGTCTTGCGCAGGAAGCGCAACAGCAACGCGTTCAGCAGCAGGCGCAGGAAGCCCAGCAAAGGGCTCAACAGCAAGCGCAACAGCAGGCGCAAATGCGGGCTCAACAAGAGGCACAAGAACGAGCCCAACAGGAGGCTCAGCAACGTGCTCAACAGGAATCTCAGCAACGGGCCCAACAGGAGGCGCAGCAGCGAGCTCAGCAAGAAGCTCAGCAACGCGCTCAACAGGAAGCTCAGCAACGAGCGCAGCAGCAGGCGCAACAGCGAGCGCAGCAGGAGGCACAGCAGCGAACTCAGCAGCAGGCCCAGCAACCGACTCAACAGGAAGCCCAACAACGAAATCAGCAGCAGGCGCAACAGCGAGCGCAGCAGGAAGCACAGCAGCGAACTCAGCAGCAGGCCCAGCTACGTGAGCCACAGCCGACGAAGCAGTCTCAAGACACTCAATCGCGGTCGGCACAATCCCCATCACGTCCCGCGGATGCGCCTTTAGCCAATGCACCGCCGCGTTCGACCATTGCTCCACCGCATGCGGCGGGTAAGACTGACTCGAACCCGCCGTCTCGCGAAGCTCATCCGACCGGCAGCGTGGCATCAAACCCGCCCGCGCGAAATCGACCGGAGTCACCCGCGCAGCACTCGCCGGCCGTATTGGCGCCGCGACCTATTCAGATAAATGCAACGACCAAGGCGATCGTGCGACCCGGACTCGTCACGGTCAAACACACAGGTCCGAACGGCTCACAGGTTGTTATGAATCGGCAGGTGGTCCATGGCAAAGCAACCGTGACGAGTGCTTACGTGCTGCGCCACGAGGCAAACGGCGATCGATCGAAAACCTATCTCGATGGCCGCAAGGTTGTCTATGCGAAGAATGGCGATATCGCCCGCACGTCGCCCAACCGAGTTACGGTCGTTACCCATAAGTCAGGGTTGCGTCAGGCGGCGCTGGCCGATGGCCGTCCCATATTCCGAGAGCATATCGAACATGTCATGCATGGTTCGGTCTCCCGCGAAGTGGTGGTAAGAACCGAGTACGCCAGGGTGGTGGTCGGCCGTCCGGTCTTTTTTGCAGCGCCGGTGATTCGGCAATACGAGGTCGCCAGTTACTACGGCTATCCGGTACTGGCCTATCAGCCGGCCATCTTTTCGCCATTTTTCTTTAACCCCTTCTTGGTGGGCTTCGCACAACCCGTGATGGTGACGCCTCTTTGTGTCTTTTGCCCGGCGCCCGTTGTTGCCTGGCAACAGCCGGTTGCATCTTATGCGGATCCAGTCGATCTCGTGGCCGACATGCAGATCACGTCGGCTGTCCAGGACGGTTTGGCGGACGCGCCTCCAACAGGTCCGGATGCCCCGGGCAATCAAGAGGACCCACAGGTAGCGGAACTGCGGGCCCAAGTCGACGCCATGCAACAGCAGGTCGACGCCGCGACACAAAGCAACGCCGAGCTTCGCGACCAAGTCGCCGCCTTGCACCCATCGGACACGCCGCAGGCCCCCACGTCTTTCGCGGTGCCGGAGGCAGTTCGCCAGCAGATTCACCAGCAGGTGCGGGACAACATCCGCTTGCATCAACAAAAACGTGCACTGACATGGCCTGATGTGGTGGCCTCGGGAGAAGCGTCGAATTATATCTTCCAGGTCTCCGACATGCTGGACGCGACCGACAACAGCGGCGATGAGTGCCCACTCACGGCCGGCGATCTTTTGAAGTTGGACGCCGGCGCGGCGCCCGATCAGGAAGTTCTCAACCTGCGCGTGGTCACCAGCAAATCAGGCAGTTGCCCCGCGGGCTCGCCTGTAAGCGTCAGTATCCACGACGCTCAGGGCATGTTGAACGACTTCAATCAGCGTCAGGAAGCGAATATGCAGAAACTGCAACCCCAAATCGCGACCGCCAACAGAGGCTGAGCCGTGGCTGCGGAGAATCTATACGGCGTCCAAGATCCATTTAGGAGTGATTTCAGATGATGACCTTAACAAACGCCTGCCGCGCACTCGCCGCCACTTGTTTCATGATCGTCTGCACGCCTCTCTGGGCATCGACGGGAAACGCCGCATTTCTGGGCGGTTCGTACCTCATCACGCCCAGTTCGGGTGATACGTCTGCAGAGCTACAAGTGGCCGGCATCCGAAATACCACCGCGAGCACCACGACGGGTTCACTAGGATTTGAGCTTTGGTATTCATCGGTCCCCTATAGCGGCGGCACTATCGACGGCTACAAAGTCGCATCAAGCTTTTTGCCCATCGGCTCCTGTACTTCCTCACAGCTGGCGCCGGGTCAAACTTGCAGCGCCATCGACGTGACCGAACCGCTCACGTTGCCCCCTGCAGGCACCTACTACCCCGTGCTACTCCTTGTCGAATTCTCCTCCACCTGCGCGACGAACAATGGGTATTGCATCGACGACTTCGTCGATCTGACCAATGTTGTAACCGGCGGACCCACAGTAACCGTGGGCGGCGTGAATGACGGCGGCAGCGGTACGACGGGTAATGCGCAAATGCAGGCCCCGGTACAGGTTAGCGGCATCGATTGGAACAGCGATACCGTCAGCATCTCGGTGGCCAATGTCACCAATGTTTCCAACGTTGAGTCCGGATCTCTCGCTGTTCAGCTTTGGTTCACGTCGTCTCCCTATGAGGGTGGCGCTGTCAGCGGCTACAAGGTTGCCTCCTTTCCATTACCACCGAGTTGCACCGTGGGCAATGCGCAGCTCGAACCGGGAATGGCGTGCGACTCGATCACCAGCGGCACATTGACGGTAACCCCGCCGCCGTCAGGGACCTACTACGCAGCAGTCGTTCTAGTCGAATACAGCCCCAGTGCGTGCCCCGGCAATGCGGGGTACTGCGTCGATAACGGCGTCGCACTGCAAAACCAAGAGACCGTGCCCGCGCCCGTGACGACTGTGCCAACCGTGGACCCCCCTGCCGATGGGAGTGGCGGCGGTGGCGGTGGATCAGTCAGCGTGTCCCTGATTGCGCTCCTGGCGATAGTGATTCTGGGGCGCGCCGGTCATAACCGACGGCGCCTCACGTGAATGTCCTCAGGCAGCGCGCTTGTCAATTGACCCTCAACATTCATTAGTCCCCAGTAGTTTTCCGCGATGACCGAGGCAAATGTAAGTAACTCAAACTTCAAAGAGGATCACACCAATGGCTACAAAAGATTGGAGTTTCGAAGAGGTCGACAAACATGTACAGCAAGCAGACTTAAAGCAGTTTGATGCGGGAGGACGACATCATACACTCGGTGCAGGGACGGCCGGAATCCCGCAGATCTGCGCTATCTACGCAATCGCCAAGCCGATCTTGCAATTTATCTCGAAGGTGCTCCCGAAAAAATGGAGCGACGCGCTCGCAAAACTCATGCAGTTTCTTGACCTATTGTGCCCGGGCACTTAGGCCGATAGAGCACGACTCCTATTGTTCATAAGATTTTTTTCACATCGTTTCTGGCTCGCAACTTGTCGAGTTGTGAGCCAGATCTTTCCTCCAGACAGCGAATCCGGGTCGAATGCATGAGGCTTGAACTTGAATGGATAGACATGCCACAACACCATTCCAGCCGGCATTGGCGTAGAGCACGCGTATCGCCCCGATTCCACCGCTCGCCCCACTACCACCGCTCATGATTTATCCAAGACAATCAATGGCTAAGAAATGCTGCGTCGCAGCAACACTTAAGCCTAAGTCGGACTATGCGGCCAGTCGCGCATGGCGGCTGGGATGATCTCGAGGGATTGGAATTGATGACTTGCCCGTGCCGCTCGTAGCCAGCCATCGTCGAGTATGAGAAAGTTGCCTTAAGAAAAGCAGAACAGAAAGGGATTTCAATGTTAGTCACTGCATGGACTCGGATCACCGCCATCATTCTGATAACCGTGTGGGCCGCTGGTTGTGGCGGCGGGGGTGGTGGCGGCAGCGCAGTTGCCGGAGCCGGCAGCGGCAGTGGGGGTAATCCCACTCCACCGACCCAGTCCATTGCCGCCACCCCGACGAACGCGGGCACCCCGGCCGGCGCACCCAGCGCAACAGCAGCCACACTATGGCTCGGCAATGTCACCCAACTTGGGGTGACTGCATACGTGTCTCAATCGGCACCGACGAGTAACTTCGGCGCATGGGTGATCACCAACGTTACCGTCCCGACGACTTATTACCTCCGAGGTTCCTATACCAATACCGGCATTGCATCGATCCAGCCGTCCCCCGCCGCCGACGCCATAGCCTTTAATATCACATTCAGATCTCCCGCATCTTTGGGTGTGGGCACCTACACCGACACGATCACCATGGAGGGCTGTTACGACAGCGGCTGCAGTCAGCAGCTTCAAGGCAGTCCGATGACCATCACAGTCACCTACATCGTTCAGGCCGATCCGGTCACTCTGACCAGCATCTCCCCGAGCGGTGTGGTTGCGGGCAGCGCCGGTTTCACGCTGACGCTGACAGGAACCAACTTCTCGAAAGACTCGGTCGTGATCTTCAATACGTTCCCTCAGCCAACCACGTTCGTATCGCCGACGCAATTAACAGCCAGCATCGCCGCGAGCATGCTGGTCACGCCGGAGGAAGGCATCGTCACCGTTGAGAGTTCGAGCCAAGCCAATGCTGACGTGTCGGCGCCTGCGACACTTTATGTATTGGCGCCGGCGCCGGATCCGACCGTGACCAGCCTCGCGCCAAGCTCAACGATCGTTGGATCGCCGGGTTTCACACTCACGGTGAACGGCGCGAACTTCACCATCGCTTCCGCGGTGCTGTGGGGCGGCACGCCGGTCCCCACCACGCTCGTGTCGCCGAACCAGCTCACGGCGTCGATCAGCGCATCGCAAATAGCGAGTACCGGCACGACGCCCGTCTCAGTCCAAGAGTACTCGAACCCGATTGCACCGATTTCGAACGCGGCGAGCTTTACCGTCGCGCCCGTGCCGCCGCTGACGCTCAACTCCGTGTTCCCGAGCATCATCACGGCCGGCGGAAGCGATTTCACCCTGACCGCGCTCGGACTCTCGTTTGCGCCCAACGCCGTCATCCAATGGAACGGGATTGCCCTGGCGACCAGCCAAGTATCCAGTTCGGTGCTGCGCGCGACCGTGCCGGCAGCCGATATTGCCACCGCCGGAACAGCATCGATTACCGTGCAAAACTCGAGCGCCAGCGGCGGCACCTCCGCCGCCCTATCCGTTCGCATTCAAAATCAAACGCCGGATGCCGTCGCTCTGCAGATCACGCCAGACCATGCCGGAGCGATCAGTTTCAAGTCGCTGAGCTTTCCAACCTCTCCCGCTTGGAGCGTCGATCTCGAGGGAGCGCCCTCCTACGCATTGATTGCGGACGGCAAAGTGTTCGTGACGGTGAAGGTCGGGCTTGGCAGCTTGACCGGCAGCCAGTTGGTCGCGCTCGATCAAGCGAGCGGCCATACCGTTTGGGGTCCGATCCAACTTGGGCAAGGTTGGGCGTTTCCTGCCTACGACGGGGGCAAAGTCTTTGTCATCACGTCTGCCGGAGGAGTCGGACCCGCAACGCTGCAAGCCTTTGACGCGGAGTCGGGGTCGGTCGACTGGGCGAATTCTTATCCCGTCGGAATCGGGTTTGAGAATGCGCCGTCGGCAGCCAATGGCATGCTCTACCTAGGCGCAGCCAACACCGGTACCTATGTAATGGCGATCGATGAAGGCAGCGGCTCGGCCCTGTGGCAGCGCTCCGTACCGAGCGGCACGGGTAGCACCCCGGCCGTCACGTCCCAGGGTGTCTATATTGCGGTGCCGTGCGGCACGGTGGGATTCGCTCCGTTGACGGGCACCGCGTTGTTCGAGGACAGCGGCGGATGCGGGGGTGGCGGCGGCACCACGGCCGTGGTCGCCAACAATGTGTTCTATTCACTGCTGGGTGATGCGGCGAACGGCATCTATGTCAACGCAACGACCGGCGCACAACTGGGTACGTTCATGGCGGATGTCGTGCCGGCGATCAGCCCGACCACCGGCTTTTTCCTCAAGTCAGGCACGTTGACCGCCCAATCATTGAGCGACAATTCGACCCTGTGGAGTTTCCAGGGTGACGGCGGTTTGGTCAGCTCTCCGATCCTCGTGAACCAGGCGGTCATTGTCGGATCCTCGAGCGGTCAGCTCTATGGGCTCGACGCGGCAACGGGCGCGCAACTCTGGACGACGAATGCCGGCGGCGCCATTACGGGGGGCAGCGGCAGCGTGATTTCGGGACTCGCGGCGGGCGACGGTTTGCTCGTGGTGCCGGCCGGCACTACGGTATCAGCCTATACGCTGTCGACGAATCCGTGACGGACGTTTGAGAAGCGCTGTGGCTATAACCCGTGACCGCGAACACGCGCGCCGCGCGAGAATGGAAGCATCTGACACTCGATTTACGACCGCACGCCAAGGTGAGCGTCCCCGCGTTAACCCTTCCTCATGGGTGTTACTCGCAGAGCTGATAGAATTACCGCCCGTCCAGCCACCACCGATAGGCACGAGTTGCTGGCTACCGCCTCGAGTTCGATTTCATGAAGTTTACCGATCTGTCGCTGCTACCCGAACTGATAGTTGCGCTCGCGAAGCAACAGATATCCGACCCCAGCCCCATTCAAATCGCCGCAATTCCGCCGCTCGCTGCCGGGAAGGACGCGTATTTGCGAGCGGAGACGGGTACCGGTAAAACACTGGCTTATCTGCTGCCCCTCTTTACGCGCATTGATCCTGCGCAAGCCGCGACCCAGGTCGTGATCGTGGCGCCAACCCACGAATTGGCCATTCAGATCCATCGTCAATCCTGTGAACTTGCGCTAAACGCAGCGCGCCCTATCCGCTCGGTGCTGCTGATCGGTGGTACGGCGACCGCCCGACAGACCGACAAGCTCAAGGCCAGGCCGCACGTCGTGGTGGGCTCACCCGGACGAATCGTGGAACTCATCGAGCGGGGCAAGCTCAAGACGGCGCACATCCGCAGCGTCGTCATCGATGAGGCCGACCGACTGCTGCACGACGAAAGTCTGCATTGGATTCAAAAAATCGTCAGCGCGGCGCCGCCGGGTCGACAGTTGATTTTCGCATCGGCGACGATTGAGCAGCAGACTCGTCGGGTCTTGGAAACACTGGCTCCGGATGTCCTGATGCTTCGCGCGGATGCGGCGGCGGTCAACGAGAACATCGAACATCTGTATCTGGTTTGTGAAAGCCGGGACAAGCCGGACATGTTGCGCAAGCTGCTGCATGCGTTCGATGTGCCGCGCTCGATTGTGTTCGTGCACCGCAATGAGGTTGCGGAAGAGGTCGCCTCGAAGTTATCCCATCACAAACTAGCTGTTGCCGACTTGAATTCCGAGCTATCCAAGATGGACCGCAAGCACGCGATGGATGGAATTCGCAGCGGCGCCATCCGCATCATGATTGCATCCGATCTAGCGGCCCGCGGACTCAACATACCCGGCGTAACCCATATCTTCAATCTCGACACACCGACGATGAGCAAGGCCTATCTTCACAGGGTCGGTCGCACGGCGCGCGCCGGCGCACATGGCACGGCAGTGTCGCTGGTCACGGAAACCGAGGCCCGCCTCATCCGTCGATACGAGCAAGACCTGGGCATCTCCCTTCAATGCATACGCCTTCGTAACGGTGAAATTAGTCCCGCATCCAATGAATCTTCGCTACCTCACAGCCTGCACGCCCCGCGCTAAGGCTTCACGCAATTCGCGCAGCTTCGGCGGTTTGCTTAGGGCACTATCCACGTTAAGCGGTGTGTCTCCTTCAGTAGCAAAACGCTGCCCCCAACCCGTCAACAAGAGCACGATCGTGTTGGGTGCTGCGGCCTTCACCGCGGCACACACTTGGCGCCCGTCGACGTAAGGCATTCCTAGATCCGTAATCACCGCGTGAAACGGATTGCCCTGTGCGCGCGCCGTCAGAAAAGCGGCGATGCCCGCCTGTCCGCCGCTCGCCGTCACGATGGAATGGCCGTCACCCTGGAGAGCATCCTGCAGCGATTTGAGCACTGCCGGATCGTCGTCCACAACCAGGATCCGCAAGTCCGTCGGCATTGCAAGCGACGTCTGAGATTGAGCGGGCACATGAGCAGATTCCGCGGGCGCGGGAAAACTAAATCGCATCGTAGTACCCCGCCCTAGGGCGCTTTCGATCTCGATCGTTGCACCGTGCCGCTGCACCATGCCATACACCATGGCTAGCCCTAGGCCTGTGCCCCGCTCGCCCTTGGTGGTGAAGAAGGGTTCCAGGCAGCGTCGTCGCGCTTCTTCCTCCATGCCACTACCCGTGTCACTCACATCGAGTTCAATCTGACGCGGCGCCGATGCACTTCCCACGACCCTGGTCCGCAGCGTCAACGTGCCGCCGTCAGGCATGGCGTCCACCGCGTTGAAAATCAGATTCGTGAGCGCCTCGCGAATCTCACTCTCGACCCCCATGATGATCGGCAGATCCTCCGCGAGCGAGGTCTGCGCATGAATCACAATACCGCGTTGCTGCGGCATATCGCTCCAGCGGGCGCGCGTCAGATCCACCACCTGAGACACCAGTTGATTCAATTGCACCGGTGCCAGAGATATTTTCGTGTCGCGCTGGCGATAGAACTCGCGCAGCCGCGCTACCGTTGCAGCCACATCATGAATGGCGCGTTGAATGATTTCCAGCTGTCCCCTGCCTTGCGCGCTCAAATTCGGTTCCCGTTCCAGGAGCGAATCGGTGTAGAGCGCCACGGGCGAGATGGCATTGTTGATGTCATGAGCGATCCCACTCGCCATCTGTCCGAGCGCTCGCAGACGCTCTTGCTGCATCACGGCTTCCCGCGTCTGCTGCAAATCCTCATAAGCGGTCTGCAACGCGCCATAGAGTTGCGCTTGATGAGCCGCCAAGGCGACATGCTCGCTCAACTGTTTGAGGAACTCGCATTCGCCGCTGCTGAAACTATTGGGCTCGCGACGCGCAGCGATGAGGGCACCGAAAATCTGGTTTTCCACCAATAGCGGCGCAGCCACCACCGAGCCCAGCCCCGCCTTCGCCAACCGTTGTGGAAATGGAAAGACCACGGCATTGACGTCCGGCTCATATACCAACTCGCCGCCCACGCAGCGCGACAAGCCGTTTTCGTCGATCGCCAGAATGGCTTGCTCGGTCAACTCCAGGCGATTCGCGAGTTCCTGGCTGCGCGGTCCGAGACACGCGACTGTGAGATGTTGAGACTCGTACAGGCACACGCAACCGAGATCGATCGGTAGCCGATCCTCCAGGGTCCGCAGCACGACACCGAATATGCTCTTAAGATCTTGGCGTTCGCCGATTGCGCGCGTGATTTGCTGCAGCAGGTTCAATCGCTCAAGCTGTGCCTGAAGCTTGCCTTCCGCCTTCTTCTGCTCGGTGACGTCGTTGAACAATATGGCAACTTTACGGCTCTTTGCTCCCCCGACCCGCCAGGCACGCACATCGTAGTGTCGGCCCAATGCCTTCGCTTCATTCTCAAAGTGCACCGGCTCGCCAGTCACGGCGACCTTGCCATAGAGTTCGAACCAGTGCGCCTCGTGGTTCGGCGCAAGTTCGCGCATCAGCTTGCCTTGCGCATTGCTCAGGCCGGTTTGCTTTTCAAATGCCGGATTGATTTCCAGGAAGCGGTAATCCACTGGTTTGCCGTTTCCGTCGAAAATCATTTCGATGGTGCAAAACCCTTCGATAAGCGTATCAAATAACGCCTGATACCGCGCTTCTGACACGTGGGCAGTTTCTGTTGCCGGGGCTGCGGCCGGGGCTCGGGTATCTTCGGCTTCGGTGATGGCGCCGTTTTTGGGCTTGCGTGTCTTCTTGACTGAGCGGGTCACCCGTCTCACGTTGCCTCCTTGGATCCTCTGCGGGGCAGTTGTAGCACAGCTAGCCATACGCGGATAGAGCGAAAATCGCAGAAATTAAGGAAACGCGCCTTAGCGGCAGCAACCCAGCAACGATGAGGAAATTATCAGTCTTGGGTTGCGTCGCCTGCCGCATGAGCATCAGCCCCTCGCACCGATATCCGTCTTAACGCCTTTGCGGTCGCCGATCCACACTGACCGAGAAGCAGCGAAGATTCTCGATGTCTCCGGCGGCTGAAATAAGCCTCGTCGTGTCGCTGACCAGCAGCGTTCCGCGAAGGCAGCCAGTCGGAATTGACAAATGAGAGTCAATGATATCGAGTAAGCCTTATCATGCGTAATGTTGCTGCGATTAACTTTACCGAGAATCGGCATCGGCTCCTCAAATTACAGGCAAATGCTACCGTATGTTACTGCACCGAAAACGAGAGGACCCCGGTACTGAAGCGCCGCTGGCTCGAGGCCGGCCTGGCATATTGGGTCGTCATTTTTCTTGTTATGAACTACGTCGTTTTACCGCTATCTGCGATAGGGCACGCACCGCGCTTCAGGGTGTTGCATTTCATTGAAGACATCGTTGCCATGCTGCTGTTCGGTACGATCGTGGCCTTTTTCGCCCGCGAACGCCCGAACCAGTAGTCCGAGCCAAGTAGCCTGGGGAGCGCCCCACGCGCGAGCGCCTCCCCGGCCTATGCGGCGGCCTCAACTCGAGACTATTGGCGAACCCCCACGCCAATTTCCGGCGCCTCGCTGGTCGTCATCCAGCCGAAAACCAGCGTATTGCCGTCCGCACTGAGGGCGCCGTTGTATACGTCGCCTCCAGCATCGGTCAACGTGAGGGTCCCATCGGCCGCGACCGTATAGGTTCCGCTGCCCGTGTTGTTCGTTGTAATCGTTCCCTGATTGGTGTTCTCGGTATAGATGACGTTCCAAGTTCCATTGCCGTACGCAAACACCGTCCCTGCCTTGGCATCCGGCGAGCTGGGCGTATGTCCGCCGTATTGCACCACTTTATAGACGCCATTGAAGGTTGCCGCCGTGACGCCGGTGCCTTGGTGCAGGAACACGGCCGCAGTGACAGGATCCCCGGATCCGAGGTCGGCCAACACGATCAGGTCGCCGTCGGCGCTGACGGCTCCGCTGAAATTGCCCTCCGTATTTCCAAGCGCCGGGATCAATTCATTCCCCGTCGTGATCAAGCCGGCAGACACGCTGTATGTGGTACTGACCGAAACGGTGCTCAAGGGGCTGCCGAAATCGTTCGTCGTCAGCGAACCGGATATGGTGCCGTTGCTCAATGTAAGCCCGCTGCCCTCTCGAGCCAGGAAATGTCCATTTCCATCGGCTCTGATGACTACGGCGGCGTAGGTCCCGTTGATCGACGCGGTCGTGGCGTTTGTATTGGGGAGTACGGCAAAATAGATCCCCGGCTCGCTTCCACTGGTCATGGCTTCCGCTGCGACAATCGCAGCGCCATTGACACCCTCGATGCCACCCAGGCCAGGGCTGTTGTCGGTATAGTACGGGATTGCAGCCGGAGCCGGGGTCGCCACGGCGTAGGCCTCACTGAGTGAGATTCCGGGATAAATCGACCCGGCTTGATTGAACGTTACCACGGAGCTGATCGTGCTGATGCCGTCGAAGGTATCCGTACTCACATAATCATAGTTGGTGGTCGAACCACTCACCACAACGTCGAATGCCAGTCCCACACTGGTATAGGTTTTATCCAGTGTGGCCGTCGTGACGTTGTAGGTGCAATACACGACCACTGCCGTGACGTTTGCCGAGGCGACGGTTCCGGCTCCATTCTGCACAGCGCAGGTCTGGTTGCTGGTAGGAGTCCCGACGGTTACGCTGTAGTTGCCGCCGCCGGCTACGGCTGTCGGAAAGGTAAAGGAGCCGTTTGCGGATATAGCCACACTGTCGGTTCCATTGAGGACATGCACGGTTGCGCTCGTGCCGAGGCCGATGACGATGCCGCCGACCGTATAGGTAGGCGGACCGCTCGAGATGGTAAGGGCCACCGCGGAGCCGCTCGCGACACTGGCGCCGGATGCGGGGCTTTCGCTGATGACGTCCCCGGAGGCCACTGCGGTACTCGATGCCTGCGTCACCGTCCCGACCGTCAGTCCCGCTCCGGTGATGGCCACCGTAGCCGCCGCCTGGGTGTCGCCGACCACATTGGGTACGTTGGGTTGCGAGGGCAGGGTGGTGGGTCCGCTGGTGATGTCGAGTGCGCCGCTGGGACTGCCATTCGCCGTATCGATGGTTATGGGAGCAGCCGGTGCCGCGGTATCGGTTACGGTAACGGCCGAGGGGCTGGTCGAATTGATGCTCACATTGTCGAGCAACGCGTCGTAGCCGGCGGCGCCGGTGGTGAAAGCGGTCGTCGAGAAGTTATATGTTGCACTCAGCCCCTGTGCAGTCAGAACCGAGGACAACAATGTGTCCATGTTGGTGTTCTGATCGGTCAGATCGGCCGCCGTCAATCCAGGCAGCTTCCCGGTGGAACCCGTCAGGAAGGTCTGGATGTTCCCCGCGGCCATGTTCAAAGCCATCAGGGTGGTGATCGGGGTGATGTTGACGGTTCCGGCCGCGGTTGCCACGGAATACATCGTCACCGTAGGACCCTGACCCCCCACCTGGCCGGTGGCCTCCAGCAGGAATGGGGCGGTGAAACCCGTCACGGTGACTGTGTATTGACCTCCCGCCGCAATGGCGGTGCCGGAACTTCTCGGTTGTGCGCTGGCGGAGCTGTCATAGACCGACACGGTGCCGGTCAATGCAGTACCGGATGCGACCGTGCCACTGACCGTCATTGCGGCTGGGGGCGGGGCGCTATTGCCGTTGCCGCCGCATGCCGTAAGCAATGAGATCGCCAGAGAACAAGCCAACATAACTCTGCAATTTCGCATCGGAACACCTGTCAATGGGAACGTCGGTGACAAAGCACCGCGCGGGTGGGTCTTATCGTTGAACCGGCAAACGCCGTCAATTTTCCGCAACTAAATTTCCTATGAATTCTGAATTAATCGGGTCAAGTGCATGTCGATCTCCGAGTTCCTAATGTAATGCGGCTGGCTCGATGCTAGATTGAACGGCACGAACGTCGCGTCATCAATATTGAGGACGCGGCGAAACTCGCTCTATAAAAGTCACAGTGCTCCGGATGGTTACAGATGAATGCCATTGAGATTTCCAGACTCATCGGCCTGATTTACGAAACGGCGAGTGACGAATCCCTATGGCCGCAGCTATTGCAAAGAATTGCAAAGAACTTGGATGTTCCTCCGGATCCGGCCCATTTCACGGCTGCGCACGCGCCCGTATCAACAGTGGAAGCTCGCGATTCGTCGGCTGATCCGGCGCTCGTTTTGCTGGCATGTCTTGCGCCGCACTTTGCCAAGGCCCAGGACATGAACCGCCAGTTACGCGAGGCCGAGAGGGAGTTGCAGTCTTCGCAGGATTTCATAAATCGCTTGCCTATCGCAGTCGCAATGATCGACCGAGAAGGCGGCATCGTCAGCATCAACCGTTCCATGTTGGCTGTCGTCAGCGGCAACGGGCTGCTGCGGATCGAGTCAGGTAGATTGGCCTCGGCGCCCGCTCAACACCTGCGCAGCGCGATCGATCGCGTATTCTCCGACGGCCTCGCCGAATACTCGATGCGCATCGACGATCCGCTCCACGGCAAAGCAATATCCTTGCTATTCATTTACGCCAAAGACGCTGCGCACGCGACCGTGCTGGCGGCAAGCCAAAGCAGTCAGGCGCTGTCCGAGAACGCGCTCAGCGGATTCTTTGGACTTACGGCGGCCGAAGCGAGAGTAACGCAACAACTCGCGCTAGGATTGACCGTCGAGGAGGCGGCGCAGGAACTGGGGGTCAAGCTCAGCACCGTCAGAACGCATGTGCAACGGGTATTTGGCAAAGTGGGTGTCAGCCGCCAACCGGACCTGCTGCGTGCTGTCTTCTCCAGCCCGCTATGGCTGGACACCGATGCGCCGAGCAATGAATCGCCGCTCGGATCTCCCCGTGGCCCTATGTTGTACGAAAGCGCCGGCAATTGGCTGCAAGTGGAGAGTGCGCGTCGCATCGCATACTTGGAGATAGGCGACCCTGACGGGTTGCCCGTCTTCATGATGCATAAGCTCGCGGGCTCGAGACACTTGCGCCCAACAGACGAGAGCACCCTGGAACGCGAGGCCATCCGCTTGATCATTCCCGAGCGTCCGGGTAACGGTGACTCTGAGCCGAGCGAGTCGCGCTCCTTTACTAGTTGGCCGGCAGATGTCATGGCGCTTGCCGACCATCTCAAGATTGAGCGCTTCGCCGTGATTGGGCATTCCGCCGGAACACCCTATGCACTGGCGACCGCTCAGGCGCTGCGGGAGCGCGTGTTGGCAGTCTCGATCGTCGCCGGCATGCCGCCATTCAGGACGCTCGAGGACATCCGTGATTATGCGGCCGAGTTTCACGCCGCACTGATCGTTGGCAAGTATGCGCCGCTGCTCTTGCCTACGCTGTTGCGCGTTGTCAGGAATGCCGTAACCAAGAATCCGTACCGCTATATCGAACGCACGCTGCGCGAAGCAGCGGCCGCCGACAAGATGGTTTTCGCGGATCCAACATTTCGCGCCCGATACGCTGCCTCTTTGCTGGCCGGCGTCGCGTGGGGCGATCTTGGGATGGCGCGCGAGGTGCTGTTGCTGTCCAAGGATTGGGGCTTTGATCTGGCGCAAGTCAAAACCCCGTGCGTCTTTTGGCATGGCGAAATGGATCGGCTGGTAGCCGTTGCAGGTGCGAGAAGGTTGGTGAGCGAGTTGCCCGATGCGGAATTAAGACTGATCAGCCGCGCCGGTCACTATGTGATGTATTCCCATTGGGATTCGATCTTTCGTGATATCAAGCATCGCGCCGCGGCGCCGAAATTCCACCAGCACATCGCCTCCGCCACTAATTTACACGTAAATATTTGATTCCGAAGACATGTTTAGGTGGTAGCAGTCGCGGCTGCCTAGCATTTTCGTCGCGGACCTTTGACTGCATACGCAGGCCACGGAGGATCTGCAACATAGCCGACTGGTTGCGATTGGGTGCGAGATCGCCCAGCAGCCTAATTGGGGGTTGATTCCCGAAATTAAGTAGCGGTCTGGCTGATGCGCTGCGTCATAGACTTGGGGAGACAATCCGGTCTGCCCGGTCGTTCGGCACAATACGGGCACCCGAATGTTCGACAGAGCCCAGGGGGAGTCGCCATGCCAGCCGCCATCCGCCGAATACACTCAAAGTATCTTGGGGCGAAGATGTTTCCGAAGGAGATCACGGAGTTTGAGATTCAGGAATTCTTCACGCTGAGCGCAGAGGATCTTCGAGCAATTCGGGTGGACAGCAATAAGAAATCGCGCCTGGCGCTCGCCCTACAGGTCGGGTTCCTGCGCATGACCGGCGCTGCGCTGGATACGTACGAGTACATACCTCGCGCAGTTTTGGAGTGCGTGGCTAAACAGCTCCATGTGCCAGCCCCGATGCTGGCCACGATGCGCGCATTGTCGCGCCGTTCCATGACTCGACACCGGCATCGGAGCTGGGCTTGTCGATATCTGGGGATATCTCGACTGAAGGCGGCCAATGAGCAAGCGCTGTTCTGCGCGCTGACCGACGATGTCGGCGACCGTCGATCAAGAGCAACTGATCACACGGGCACACGAGATGTTCTGGAACCATCGATGGCGCATTCCAGCCAGACGCGCGGCCGAGCAGAAAGTGCGAGAAGCAATGCGTCGCGTTGAAGCGATGGACATGGAGGCGCTGCGCCGTGTCCTTCGGCCGGAGGAGATGGAGAAATTATACGTGCTGCTCGTAGAAACGCAGGTCAACGGGTTTTCGGCACTGGAATGGATCCGGCGCCCGCCGGGCAAGCGAGGTGCGAAATCCCGCGGCTCGCGGAGAGAGCGTTTATCTGGCGGGCACTTCGCTCGGCAAACTGTTGCGCACGATCTACCTGTGTGATTACTACACGCTGCCGGAATTCCGTCACGAGATCTATCGGACATTGGAGCGCGGCGAGTCGGTCCACGCGTTGCAACGGGCCATTCACATCGGCACGATCCCCGTGCGACGTGGCCGTGATCTGGCAGAGTTCGGTGTGGTTTCGGGCGCCCTTGCGCTCATGACCAATATCGTGATGGCGTTCAACGCTGGTCAACTGCAGAAATCTGTCGACGCCGAGGTCGCCCATGAGACCGAACTGTCAGACTGCATCACGGCACTTGAGCATGTCGGCCCGGTAGCTTATGGCCACATCAATTTCCGTGGTACCTATGCATTTCCGATCGATCGGTACGCCGCGCGAATTCTGAGGGCGGCCGCTTGATGGCCTTCGCAGGAAATTCTGCTCCGGGAAACACGTTGGAAAGCGCGAAGATGCCCTCATGCTGCGGCGCATCACCCAGACCGCTATTTTTTGCTAATTTCGGGAATCAACTCCAAAGCTGTGAACGACGAGTTCACGATCGTGGCGCAATAGAACATGTGAACGAATGGAGAGCAGCGCGCCCACCACGACGACCAAGCTCAAGGGAATAGCCGAGAACCACTTCGCCCGATCGGCAGGGAACCAGCGTGTCAAAGGATTGGCGGCATCGATCAAAGTCATGGTCAAAAATACGAGATCAATGCAATGCCCGCGACCATCAGTGCCGCTCCGGCCATCCGCCCGACGCTTAAGGCGTGTGTCTCCATGCCAAAAAGACCAAATTTATCGATGACGAGCGACATCAAGATATTCGCAGTGATTGTCAGACCCGCAAAGGCGCCGGCGCCCACCTTGCCGACGAACAGAAGCCCCGCGACGACCGCAAAAGCCCCGATGAGACCGCCGAGCGGCGCCCACCAGGGCATCTGCGATAGCGAGTCGCTCGAGGGTAGGGGCTTTGGCAAACAGATCCACACGAGACCCAAGGCCGCAATGATGGGAAGAAAGGAGACCAGACTGCTGAGTCAGGGATTGATCAGCGCTTTTTTGAGCGCGTTGTTCATGGGCGGGCCCCAGGCCTGCAGTGCGCCGGCTATCAGAATGATGGGGTAGAGCCAAGCGGCCGAAATCTTGTCCATTGCTTTTTCTCCTCTGGTGATTGCAGACCTCACCAAGGGCACCGGGCGCTTCAATCTGACCTTAGGAGCCGTGACGACCGCTGTCGGTATCGGAGCCGCTTTAAGTCAGTCGATCGCCGGCGGCATCGTTCATCAATGGGGTTATCACGCCGGATTTGTATTTTTGGCTGCCCTGGCCGCGTTGGCGTGGATCATCTTGTGGACCGCGATGCCGGAGACTCGAGATTTCAAAGGTCGCGACGAGTCATGAACTCCGCCCTCGGCAATCCGCCGTGCGTCGGATAATAGCCGCTAAGCTAAGCCTTATCATGCAGGTGCACAGGGAGCCGCTAGGCGTATCGGTGGGCGCTGACCGGATTCGAACCGTGAGCGGGCTCGCACACCGCATCTGAGGTATTTGCATACCATAGCACTAAGTGATACGGTGTTATATGCGCCAACTCTTCAAGACGCGCACCTTCGCTCGCTGGAGCCGCAAGGCCCAGGTCTCGGATGAGGCACTCGTGAAGGCGATCGCCGAGATGGAAGCGGGGCTCATCGATGCGGATCTTGGCGGTTCCGTGTACAAGAAGCGTGTGCCATTGCCGGGCCGCGGAAAAAGAGGCGGTGCGCGGATATTGGTCGCGACGAGGCATGTGAATCGTTGGTTCCTACTCTACGGTTTCGGCAAGAATGAGCAGGCCAACATAGATGATCGAGAACTCGCGGCCCTGCAAAAAATTGGTCGGCGCATTGCTCTCGATGACATCTTCGCAGATTGAACATTCAGTTGCCGGAAAGGAATTGATGGAGATTGCCGATGAAGAAAAGCCGAATCCTGACTGAAGTGAACGAAACTGCCCGCGGACTCAACCGTATTGGCGTGCTCGACCAGCAAACGATGCGGGAGTTTGATGTGCTGACCGTGCCGCCGGTCCGCTCGCTTTCGGCGCGGCAAATTCGAGCAATTCGGGCGCGCACCCGCATGAGTCAAGCAGTGTTTGCGGCAGTGCTCAACACCAGCACTTCGACCGTTCAAAAATGGGAAATTGGCGCGAAGCGGCCGAGTGGTCCGTCGCTGAAACTTCTCAATGTGATTAGTACGAAGGGGGTAGACGTCTTAGCGTAATCTCAATTTTGGAGCCGCCTCGGCGTTCATCCTAAAATGTCGCATTGCGGACATGAAAATTTATTACGGGAACTGACGTTGGGACATCCTCCATTATTTTGTGAATGATCACCGCCAATTATCGTGGGCAACGCAAATTCCGGCGCCTCTAAGCCCCTGTTGCGCTGAGTCCCCGATTGATATAACCTATGAGCAGTTATATAGTGGATGAGAGATCGCCAGGTGAATTTCAACATCTATCTCGATACCAAGATCGGGGCAGCGCTCAAGCGCTTGGCGAAGCGCCGAAAATTAACCCGTAACGCCCTCATCCGCAAGGCGGTGGAGGAACTGCTTGAGAAGGAAACCCACTCTCAAAGATGGTCCGAAGCGGTGTTGCAGTGGCAGGGCGATCCAAAATTTGCGCCCTTCGAGTCGCATCGCGCGGGGCTCACTGAGCCCACACACGACCTGTTCGGGTGAGGTATTTGCTCGATACCACTGTGCTGAGTGATTTTGTCCGCGGTGTTCCAGCCGTTCTCACTCGCCTGAAGGCCACAAACAAAGACGATGCGGCGATCTGTACAGTCACAGCGATGGAAATTGAGTACGGGTTGATGCTCAATCCCGCTCGGGCGCACAAGATCGAGCCGGTGATTCGTTCCTTGCTACAGGACCTACACGTATTTTCTTATGAGCCGGAAGACGCGACCGCCACGGCCGCCGTTCGTGCCGCGCTTGCTAAACGCGGCACGCCCATCGGCCCCTACGATGCCATGATCGCCGGAACCGCGCTTCGTCGCGGCCTCGTCATGGTCACCTCCAACGGTGGGGAATTCGCGCGGATTGATGGGTTAATCCTCGAAGATTGGCGAGCAAGCGAGAATGACTGAGTAAGGCGATTTTTCACTCGCACCTACCTTTTCTTACCGGCTTCTGCGCGCCCAGAATCGGAACCCCGTTCTTGCAAGGCTCCGCTCGTCGCGCGGACGAGCGGAGGGGCTCGGTACTTCTGCGAGCTGGAACCAAACGCGCTGGCTACTATTCCCGTCCCTGATATGCGAAGCCTTATCGTGAGTAACGGCGCCATGAGAAGACCACTCACCCGATGATATGCGAAGTGGCAGCTGAAGCGGCCCCCATTTGAACCCCAAATAGCTGCACGCATAGCAACATTTGTTCTCGATGCAACGTGATAGAGAAAGCGAGCACGTCAAAAAGTTGGCGCTCTTGCGCGCTCAACCCGAGCCACGTGCCTTGTGCCTTTTTGTCACCGCGTCTCTCTCCAGACGGCCGTCTCGCAGAAGCAGTCCCAGAATGCTATAGGACAAATAGTCCTTCTGTTTTCCCCGATAGTCGCTTCGAAGACCGAGAGCGCTTGCGGTGTCCGAGTTGGTGACCCCTTGCGGGTTTGCTTGCGCCAAACTAAAGACTGCAGCCTCAATGAATTGAAGGCCAAGTTGTGCTCGCTCCACAGAGCCATGCGGGACAACAACGCTTGGCTTTGCTTTGCTTCTAAAACCTGAAGGCAGCACCGAGTTTGTGAGTGGACCGCCAGACTCTATTGTTCCGAATGCCGATATCACTTCCGCTTCCATTCGCAGAGCCTGATCCTCCGTAAGATCATCGAGAAGAATATCCACTAGCGGCGAAAAGCCGGCAGATACGATCTCTTTTATTTTCGAATATTTCCTCGTGCTGTCCGGGGTCACTAGATGATCAAACGCTCGACTTCCAGCACCCTTGCCTATGTAGAAGGGCATGGCCGGCGAGTTTCGCGGATCCTTCAGTGCGTAGACGTAGAAGAAGTTCACGGCCATATGACTCACATCCTATGGTTCTTACTAATCTGAATTGATCAAATAGGAGATCTCACCTCTAAACCAGACAATCATGAGAGGGCAAACAGTCTGCCTATAGCTACGTTCCGCTTTCCAAGCGCTCTCGCGATATGCTTCTTGCCTCGATCGAGAAGCTGTCTGGATGGAGAAGTACAACGGATTCAAATGCGTACTCCTTCAGGCCCATCTCCGCTAAAGTTTTAAAGCCCGGCGATACCTCGCGCTTCGTCACAATGCGTTCGACCGCAGGAATGATTCCATAACGCTTTATCGCTTGCCAAGTCCTAGAGGCTTTTGTCCTCCGGCAGTTTTCCTCCGATTTAACCTCCTCAAATGCGTAGATCGCCTCCAAGCATTCTTTCTCAACAACCGAACTAGCACCATGCGCTTGGGCTCGAATCTGTACGGCTCGCTCGCGCGCCTCCGTTGCCAAATCAGGAAAACCTCGCTCGAGCGCGTTCTTTGCAAAGTTTTCACACTCTTTGACGGCTTTCAGGCGGGCTATTCTGGAGTCCATTTGTGTCACCTTGTTGTGATGTTAACCGCGGCATCGCGCGAGTGTCCGTTTTACTCCGCCGAAATCGAAGAAACCTTTTGAACCACGACTCGCATCTCTTTTGTCTTCTTTTTCACCGACGCCCAGTCGCGTGCCATTCTGACATCCCATCTGTCTATTCCGTTTCATCCGGAACGTGATCGATGTCCCGAAGCTCTCTGTTATTTTGGGCCACTTGAAAGTCAATTCGTTGCTTTATGGAATTCTTCGGAAACACAGCCGTGATTCCCACCGTCACGTCTTCGTCTGCAATGAGACCCGCCTTCGATCCTCTGTCTATGGTCGGATATACAAGGAACACAGCCTGTCGTGGTCGCGTTGCCGAAACAAGTTCCTTATTTGGCGACTGCAGCGGCACTGTGCCAGCCAAGTGCCTTGCCACAGCGCGGTGGCGCGACTCTGAAATGACCTTGTAGCGAAGAGCGCCGTCTGCAGCCGGCACTGGCGTACGACCGAATGCGCCAAAAACCTTTCCATCGAACATCCACTGAGCGCTCGAGCTCGGATTCCGAAGAATCGCAACCAGCCATGAATCGATCTCGGGGGATGTATCGTTTTTTCCGTTGAGAAATGAAATCACTCCGGCGAATTGGCTCTCCTTTGTACCCCAACGGTAGTCCGCCAAAAACTTCTTGATCACCTCAGGCCCGACCACATAAACAATGCCATCCAGATTCTGAAGATTCTTATCATCATCGAAACCAGTCAGTTTCATCTCCTTCCCGACCACGCCCGAAACCAACCGCTGCAGCGATTCGACGTTTTTCTCTCTATCGCCGGTCTTCCTCGCTACTCGGCCGGACTCCGGAGACCGTTCGCCATAGTTCTCGAAGCGAATCTCCGCGAAATGCATCTTGTTTTTCTGGGTTGGCAGCAGCATTCCCATTGGAACGAGTGGAGGGACCTGCCGAGGAGTGATGTTCTCATCGGAGTACATTTTTATGCGCTTTCGAAAGCGCTCCTCATCCATGCAGATTGACTCGAACAGTTCGTACAGATCCACAGTCTTTGCGCCACTTGCCTGAACGCCCGTTCCGATATACAAGCGCACCAAATCACGATATCCCCTGCGGAATCCGAACCAGCGCCCCATCTGCATTAACGTATCGCCGGCACCGGCCTTTCGAAGAAAGAAGGTCGTTGTCAGCCCATCAACTGTGTAACCACGGGAAAGCTTGGCACCACCGACCAAGATGTTCCAAATGTCATCTTTGTCAAAATCCGGCATGTCATCCTTGTTCTTGGGGTGCCCATTGACAACGAGAACCTGCTTGTCGTTTCCCTCATATCTGGTTAGTGCCTCAACGAGAAATGGCATCAGGTCATCTAGGGCACCAGGTCTAGCGAGATTCGGTTCTTGCGCGATACTTACCGGCTCGAAGTCTTTCTTCCAGAGTTCCCACAATCGGTTTATTGCTGCCGGCTTCCGGTATGTGTTTGCCGTGAACATTTCCCGAACAAGCTTGGCATCTTCTTCGTGGGCGTCCTGCTGGGTGGCCCTGTGAACCAGCATCGTATGATGCCGAACGCTGACAATTCCGGGACTTTGCTTGTTACGAAATAGCTTGATGGCACCCGCGAGAAAGAATGCATCCAGCGCCGCCTTCAGAGTCTCCTGCTCTTCCTCGCTGGAAAATTTTCGCACAAAGGCCTTCTTATTCGAGCGGAACCCGAGCTTCTCCACATCCGCCTCGTCCAACGGATTGAAGTCGATGTCGAAGTCATGAAAGTCTGAAACTCCCATGTAATTCTCCGGCCTCGGCAGCAACTCGATGAAATCCTTCGGAAACAGATCCAGTGTATCCCCGGGATTAATAAGCGCGTTGGCAGCGGGTGTTGCCGTATAGCCCACGTATTGGGATCTAGGAAACTCCCTCAGCAGATTTACTATCTCTTGATTGGTGCTGGTCCTGTCCTTCTTGGCCTTCCCCTCCCGGAACTTGACGGGGTCAACCGTATTGACGGATGCCTGGTCGGATTCGTCATCGATGACAAGGAGCGGGACGTCCCCCAAAAACATCTTCGTGTTCCTTACATCCCGGAGCAGCTTGCGGATGACCGCGGGATGCTTCTTGATAAGTATTAGGTGTGCATTCGCGCTGCTGAGATTGTCGCGGTTGTTGAGCGGCCGGTCTCCAAAACGCTTGCTGAACTTCAGCACATCGCGACCCTGGCCTAGAGCCTTATAGTCGCCGCGAGACGTACTGATCCGGCGGATGTCGCAACCTCCTAGCACGCTTGGAAGAGCACCATACGAGGCAAATTTGTCCCAATCCTTGTCGCTGGAGTATTCTGGAGGCTGGCCGGCCTCAGCATCCCGCAGGATCTGCTCCGTACCACACAGTTCCTTGTCCAACCGGCGTTGCGTCTGCTGACGCAAACTGTCCAATGTACCCGCCAGCACAATCACCATACGGTAGCCAGCATCGACCGCTTTTGCGATCAGAGCTGTGAAGTTAGCCGTTTTCCCGCTCTGGACATAGCCAACAACCAGTCCCTTGGCGGCGAATGCGTCGCCTCGTTCAGGGTCAGAGAGGCAACGTATTACCTTATCCGTGGCGCGATCGAGGCTACCGGTGGCAGCCTCGGTCCAGTTACCGCGTGTGCGAAGGTACTCTTCATATCGTGTCCAATAGAACTGGCCAGACCGATTTTTCCGTTCGTCCGTGTACCATCGCTGATGTTCCTCGGCGATAAGCACGGCTTCATTTATCGGCACGGCTATCGGGGTTGAGATTGCGAGGGCCTCGGCCGTCGCCGTCTCTAGGCCAAGCCTTTCGCAAATTAGCTTCCGCCGGTCGACGGTCAGGGGGGCGGTGCCTTGTGCCCATTCGGGCTCCGGAGCGAAGTCCCACCGGCGAATGTACCGGGCAAAGACGCGGTGAATGTGAGAATTGGCATCCCCGAGGGTGATTTGAGCCCGGAGGTATTGCAGAGCGCTATCCGCGTCCGGAACAAGCCCTCGATCGTCGATGACGAAACGCAGATGCTTCCACAAATTGGCTGGACCCAAGTTTTGCATGCTCTGTAGAATGCTCTCAAGCACTTCGGCCAATTTGCCAACCACCGTTTCCTCCATGCTAAAACGCCCTGGGATCGAACTTCACGCCTAGCCCTTCGAAGTTCAACAACAGGTCCACTCGGATAATTCTCCCAGCCGCGGACGCTCCCAGCGTTTTCTGAAAATGGTCTTGATTAACGGCAGGAAACTCTTTGCCAATGGAAATCATTTTCGAATCCGCCGCCAGCCTGTAGGCAACGGTGCATTCATGTTTTCCACGTTCATAGCGAGTTTTCTCCAACTCGTTCTTGAAATACCGTGCGCTGTCTTCATTTCCGGAAAGAGTGGCGGTGAGACTGTCTACAAGATCATCCAAACTGCGGCTTGGGCCGCTCCCGGGGTTGCCTAGCCTGATGCTGACGACAAACAGCTCATGATCTGGGCTCGGATTCAGTTGATTCAAACCGTGCACGAAGTGTTGGCGGGTGTTGGAAGTCGTTGTCTTGACCTCTAGCTCCAAAGTACTCAGACGAAAGTCGTGGCACTGGTGGTTTGCACCAATCCACGCCCTGACATCAACCTTCCCGGCACTTATCAAAGCCTCAAGAACAAGCAGTTCCCCGTAGAGACCGACAGCTTCATCCCGCGAAATCCCGTTTGCTTTTGCGACCAGGGCCTCGAAGTTTCGAAGACTATTGGCCAGAGCCAGAACATTGTCTTTCTCTCCAGCGTCAATTCTCCGCAACACATCTCCGATCAGCGCATAGATTGTGGGGAAGAGCGGGACGGAATCCGTTAGAACCTGCGCAAAGCTTTGGCCAGCAATCTTCACTCGACTTACAGCTACGTTTCGGAGCTCACCCGTTTTCGGAAGTTCTTGACCGTCTGCGATTCGTAGGCGGATACCGAGTTGCTTTGGACTCGGATGGAAAATTAGTCGGAACTCTGGGTCATCAAGGATCGGGTCCTCGATAGGAGTCCCCGGATCGATGTAGTGATCACGGAGATATTGCCAGTCGATCAGTTTCCCCAATGGCACAGATCAGTCCTCGGATCGAAGAGCCGCATGGAGCAAGTCTGAGATTCCCTGCAACTGCAGCGACCTCTGGGATGATTGCCGAGTTCTGTCAAACTCCTGCTCCAACAGAAAAAAGAAAAGGAGTTTAACGACCGGCAAGTCAGCGGCGGAACCACGACGACCTGCCAAGAGGTTGCGACGCAATCGCTTGTCGAGTCGAACACACATCGCGTCACGATCGACATCAAAAAGCATGTCTTGGTCACTTAGGTCGTCCCAGACCACGTCAACACTTCTCGACTTCTTGCCGTCGGCAAGCAATTCCTTCGCGCGCTTCGCCACTAAAGAAGATAGCCCTCCCGCCGGGACAAGCGGAAGATCCGACTGGCTGCGAGAGTCTTTCTTGCGATAAACCTGATCGGCGGCTCGCCTGTATTTGGCGAACTTCGTCCCATCCTGCGATTTCGCGCTCTGTATCGCCTCAGGAAATGGCGGCGGCACTTCAATGCGCGACTTTTTGATATTGAGACCGAAATGGATGTCCAAGGCTTCCGGCAAATCTATCGCGACGCGCGCTAGGGAGTTGTGTGGCTCCGTTTCGTGCTCGAGCACACCATTCCAACCACCGGCTTGGATGAGTCGGTCATGGCGATAGAAGTAAAGTCCCTGCCGGGCAGCAGCGCGGTTTCCCAGTTTGTACTCAGCCGACGTACTGTTGGGCGGCCAGATGTGTGCGATTGTAAGCACATTCCCAACGCCAGGAATCTCAACGGGAAAATTCATTGGATAGGCAGGATCGCCAGATTCTTCGTAGTTGAATGGATTGAGAGCCGGTACAGCGATAGCGCGTTCTTGGCCGCCACCCCCAACAGGGTAGGAATCGAGCTGGATCGCCAGTCGCTTCGTCTCAATGAACCGATGGAAGTGCAAACCGAGATGGATCTTGAGGCGGCTGAACAGCTTGTCAATCGTCGCGTCAACGCCACCTTCGTTCAGCGGCAATCTGTCTATGCGCGACCACTCTATTACCGTTCCGTGTACGGTAAGTTTTATTCCTTGGTAAGCCGTCTTCGTCACCTGGTCAATTTCATCCTGTGCGATTCGATCCAGCATCCAATTCTCTGCTATCCGTTCGACAGTCCAACGGCGACCGGACTGGTGCGCTCCTGAGACCGTATAGACGGAAAGAGTCTTCGCGTGACTCAGCGAAGCGACTTTCATACCCATACCGAACTTTCCGAGGGATTTCTCCTTGGCATCCTCGTGAGCACCAAAACGCATTGCGTGCCTGAGCAAGTCTTCGTTCATGCCATGACCGTCATCTACGATCTGCAGACTTTGAATGGCCTTTTCGTCATGGACCACCCTGATAAGCACATTGGAAGCGTCGGCGTTGATACAGTTGTCGATCAAGTCCGCGATCGCCTGCTCGAAGCTATATCCGATCTGCCTCAGCGCATTGATGAGCTGGGCAGCATTTGGCGGAACAAATTCACCTCTACTTTCCCCGTCTGCGACCGCATAATTCATGTCACTTTCTTCCAGATTTTTGCATGCAAGTCTGATGCGACTCGGCACGACAGCAGCAACGGCAACGAATTTAAAATCGCAATCAATGGGAGTGAAGCCTCGAGTTGCACCACCGCCTTCTGACTTATATGCATGTTGGCGATCTCTACGAGGAGGCTACACGGAATTCGGGTGGCAAGCGGGCGCTCAGCTCCTCGGGACCAAGCATTGACAGATCCCAGGTGAGGTCGAATTGATTGAGGACATCGATGAATCGCCGGGGCCCACCGGCACCCTTGCTGTTTGCATTTCGTCGTTGCTGACCGGTGGACGCATCTACAAACCAGTTGGTTGCCACCTGCATTATGGCCGGGTTTGTGACGATTTGCTGTCGCGATGCCAGTTGTTCCACAAGATCACCGGGCCGTCCCGGTCTTTGGCAGAGCACCGCAAACGCCCGCATCGGTGCTTCCCGGTGCGCGCGATAAATCCCGTATGGTCCCGCTACGAGGTGTCGATAATAGCGACGCCAGTCGCTGCTCTGAGGGATCCATCGGGGCGCCGAGCCCGGTTGGAGTACTCCGCGGGACTTCGGACATATCTCGTTGAAATAAAAACACGCAATCCACGCCCACAGGCCGCCATCTGCCCGCGCAGGTCGAAATCCTGCTGATTCGAATCGATTGTTCAAATACTCCGCCAATTCAAACCGGGTAGTAAATGACCTTCGTTCAAGGAGCACGTTCACTTCGACGTGTTCCGAGTGTGCCGGGTCCGAAAGGATGCTTTCAGGCCATGGGAGAACCGCGTTGCTACTGCAGGAATAAAGAAAGCGTTGAAAGATGGAGATCCCAGAGGCAGTCAGGCGATTGAGTTCCATTTGACTAATCTGCGCTATCGACTACATATTTCGAACGAAGAAAGAACTGCAGTGAAAACGCCGCAACTACATCCTCAATCCAGTATTCCTGGTCTTCACGTGCATCAGGGATCGATCGTCCACCCGGCAGCTGAACACTGAACAGCAGCCACCGTGAGCGCCAATCATCCGGATCTTCGATGTCCCGGTAGACTTCCGTGTGGAGAATACGTTGCAGTATTTGCCGCATTGCAGCAGGATAAACCAGCGCGCGAAAGGTGTCTGAGCTCACTGTTTGCTTCCAGTTCGGCAGATCCCGGCTAACCACCAGCCATGTCCCATTGTTGAAATCGATTCTCCACACTTCCTCTCCGAGGTCGTCTGGAATAGCGGGGAGCAAAGGCAACCGCAGGTCGGGCAGTTCTTCCTTTTTACGGGGCCTGATCTGATCGGCCTCCCCCAATAACACTCCCGGGTTGCCTGAGGTCGCGGTGACCCGGATGCGAAAGAGAATTTCATCGGCACTCGGAAAGTCCAGCAATGACCGGTCCAACGGTGAAGTCGGCGCGGAAACCGTACCAAAATCGAAACGCATCACGCTGGTCTGCCGGTAGGCTTCCACAAAGATTCGCGCGTCGGAGGGAAATTCATAGGCAGCCAGGTCAAGCACCAGATTGAATACGGCAACGCTGTCTTTAGTGTTCTCCAACACAATTTGGACGTCAGCTTGCGCGATTCGTTGGCGCGCCGTGAAGTTAAACCTCCGGACTGGCAATGGTCACCTCATGTACTTCAGCCCGCACGTAGACATCTCGATTCACATCAAAACCGACAATATGCACTGCGTATTCCGAGCCCTTTACCTTCAGAACAGCCAGGTTGTCGCGCGCCTCGAATACGGCAGCATCGCCATGACACACAATTGGAATTCCAGAAGGACCCAGTGTGAAGTCCGCCGAGTGCCATTTCTTTAAGGGATTGCCGGCACGAATGTCATATGCACAGCGTACCTCGATCAGGTACGGTGGCGTCGGTGGCGATGAGCCCGGCAGCACCGAAAAGCCGCCTTCAGTACGGATGATCCTAAGCCGGGTTGGCTTCGGGTCTATCTGCACCTCGTCGCTGCTGGCCTCATCCCCCGGTTTTCTCTTCCGTTTTGGGGTGACTGCTTCTTCTGAATTTGGCTCGTCCACATCTGGTGGCTGTATCGAAAAAAAATCGATCGTTAAAGCAGTATCCGCCGCGTCAGTCTGACGGTTCACGATAGCCAACAATGCGCTAACACTTTCGGCAACAAAGACAATCATGGCCGGCCCATAGATGTACCGGCCTTTAAAATTCGAGCTGTCCTTCTGCCATTGCGTGTGCGCGGGATTTTCCGAATCGCCAAGCATGGCTGCCAATGACTTATCGTCGATGATCACCAGGGAGCGAATCTCCCGAGCCCGTCGACCACGGACATCAGCAATTATCAGGCCCTCCCGTATGAATAGTGGCCTGCCATCGCAGGTCGCATCAGCAAGTAAATGGATATCGAACGACGATGCGATATTTCCGTCGCGTCTTGAGCGGACGGTCACAGGAACGCGTATCGAAACAGGCTTGTGGCTGGCTAATCTGCTGCGGATGGCATTGACCTGTTCAGGTGCCACCAAGGAATCAGACCATCGCATCGCCCGCTCAGGGTCCGACTCTTTAAGCCGGATCCACTCCTCATTGCCCGTGGCTGACGCGGACCGGGCAAGAGCGATCAGAGTCACCATACCTTCGTTGAGAAGTGCGCGGTGTGTCGCCACCATCTGGTCCAAGGTATCGGCGGCGAGCCGGATAATGGTAGGGCCTGCTTTGATGGTGATTTCGAGCCGCTCATTGAGGATTGGTAGAAAATAGTCTTTTGTGGCGGCGGCCAGCAGTTTCTCGAATGTGATCTCCGGATCAACGAATGGGACTACGACCGACAGTCCTGGCTCCGTCTCACGCGTAACTCCGAACAGACTACAAATCTTGCGAATCTTGGCGTCGTCCTCGATTGGCAATACAAATCCGTCGTTCCTTGGCATCCCAAACAATCCGTCCGGGCTGAACATGACATCCTGCCCGGCGATACGATGAGCTTTTAGTGTCGCCGCCCCAAGCAGCAAACGCCGCTTGTCGTCGTGGCGTACTGTCAGTCCGAAATGCGTGCTTATCAGACTGGATCGCGGAAACACAAATTTTCCGATGCCCCATCGCCCGAGTTCCGTACCTGACTTTGCCGACAGGCCCTCTGCCCGGAAAAACAAGAAGAAAGGATTCTTAATTTCCGGGTTCGTGTTGGGATCGCTCTGTGTGGGATCGCCTGTCAATCCCTTGGTTCCGAAGTCCTCGATGAGCAAATACGGGCAGGGCGAACCGGCTTTAGGGGGGTGGAGAAGGCCATTGCCCTTCGCCTCGTAGTGAGGCCACGCATTCCCGAAAAGCTCGGCAACTGCAGGCCCCAACAATGCATTTTCTCCAACGGAGAGCGTGATCCGAACACTTACGGGAGCGGCACCTGATCGCGCATCAAGGGAATTCTGTACGCTCTCTCGAACAAGCGCTTGCGCAGGCCCGTCAATCGCGTCCGTGGCGAAGAACTCGCCTTGGATCGGATTTCGGATCTTTTCCGCCGCCTCCTTGGGTCGAAAGCACCACATCAGAGATACGGATCCTTGGTGCTCAAATCAAGACCATTGATCGGATTCGCTATGGCCGATTTAGGCGTGGATCCTAAGGTGCGTATCGATCCCTTCGACGAGATTGGCTCAGACACCGCGTCTAAGGTTTTCATCCGGATACGCGACCCCTTGGGCCGCCGACAACCTGTCTCATGCGCATTCCCTGTCACAACTACGGCAATTCCTGAAGTTTAGCCCCGTTGGCACAGTTTATCTCAGATGCCATGGCCGAATGGTTCATAAATTCCATAACGGCGTTCGCCGGACCGGAACCCTTTCACACTTACCCGATCACCCCTGTTCAATCCGCATTTCGAGCTCTCTTCGCAACCGCCGGATCAGCTTCTCACCCTGTCCCAGCTGATGCTCCCAGAACCTGAACACAAGCCATCTTTTTCGCCGCAGCTGGTGGGTAACATGCCGGTCACGCTTGCGATTCCCTACAAGCTTTTCGGACCAAAACCTGCGGTTGTTTTCGGGGGAAGTACCGTGGATGGGGCATCCATGCCAGAAGCAACCGTCGATAAATACCGCAATCCTGGAAGATTGAAAAACGAAGTCTGGACGCACCCGCGGGTGTTTAGAAATCCCTGTCTCATTTTTCTGTTTAGGCAACGTAACCGACACATGTCGCCGCCAACCCGTTACATTCTGAGCCCGCAGCAAACGCACAAACTCAAGCTCCGTCGCCTTGTTGCCGCGGCCTCTGATGCGGGACATTAGCGCCGAACGTTTACGTTTGCTGAAAACGTCAGTCACACATTTTTCCACCCAACTGAGCGCCCTCCGCCTTTGACCTCACGCGTGTTTGAGCAAACCACGCAGGGGCCGCTCCCGACCGTTGCCGCGCCCCGCCGGCAAATGTTCATCTCTTACCTGCTTTTCAGCCGGCTTCTCGATGGCCGCCAAGCGTTCGAGCACGGCACTGACGACGAGTCTTTCTTCCTTCGTCGCCACCCGCTCGAGTTCAAACAGCAATTCTTCAATGGTCCACATATGGCGAAGAGTTGAACTGCGGACCACCTTCAGGTCCGCCAATGTCTTTGGTCTCACCCGGATCGTTTCTGAGTCCCGCTGTTTCTCTGCGGGATGCACAACGCCCTGCTTTCCACCCTCAGTTGCCGGAGGAGCCGCCGTCGACTGCGACCGCCGGTATGCCGCCTGCGCCATCTTGATGACAGGCGCGATGGCCTGTTCCATCTGCTCCCGTAGTTGCCGCGGAATCTGCACGCGCATTTTGGCCACGTTGATCCGAAATGCCTCATCTAGGCGCGGATCAAATCGCACTGCGACGCGCGCAAGCTTCGTGTGCTCATCGAGTGTACGCAGATTGCTCCATCCCCCGCTCTGAACCATCCGATTCGCACGATAAATGTAAAAACCCTGTTGTCGGTTCCAGCGCAGCGATCCCGCCGCAGCGGCGTGGGCTGCCGGCGTCGAAAATTCATTTTGATGAGGCAAGACGTAAGGCTCGATGGTAACGATGCCCTTTACGCCATCGTGATCGTAGTGAAGTACGATCGGCGGGACGGACGCCGTCGCCTTTTCGCCGCGGACAAATGGATCCCACGCCCGCAATGATTTGCCATTCACCGTTATTCGCAGCCGACGTCGGCCGCCCTCTCCAGAGAGGTATCGGTGGAACACCATCGCCAGGTGTTCTTCCAATTCCACGCACATCGTCGCAAGGCGTTTTTTGATCATCCCCCCATAGGGATGCTTGAATCCCAGCATCCGATCAAGCTTGCGCCAGAGCACGACAGTACCCGTATGCGTCTTCAGCGGCTCCCGCAGCAGATTGGTGTGTTCGTGGGCCCCAATCTCCAATATCTCCCACGAATCGGTTTCCAAAATATGCGCGAGATCCCATGCATAGGCGGAAATCTGCGGCTGTTTAGGGTTGGACCGGCTTGCCACCAACAGATGCTGGCATTGGCTCAAAGAAGCTGTTTTGAGACCAAGGCCGAATTTGCCCAGCGCCTTTCGCTCATCATACTGGCGGGTAGCGCCATATCTCAATGCTTCGCGAACCTGTGCGGGCTTCATGCCGATGCCATCGTCGCAGATGCGCACCCAGGAGTCGTCAGCATCAGTGCGCACGTCGATTTCAATACGCGAAGCGCCAGCCTCGATCGAGTTGTCGACAATGTCCGCGACGGCAGCCGGAAAGTCGTAACCCATATCGCGCAGCGAGGAGATTAATCGTCGCGCCGAAGGTATCAATTCGTGATTTTTCTTGCCCATTCCGATCTCCGGTTCTTCCTGCACCATTCCCAGCCTGAGACTTGCGCGTCTGAGTAGTAGTACTCGTCGAATCGCAGTTGCCCGCCCCGGAACCGTCTTTCGGCTTCACGCGCAAGAGGCACAAGCTGTATCGGCCATCCGCTCACCACGTAGGCTGGTGCTGCGATCTGAGGCGCAACAACCGCAAGCAGCGCTGTCACATCCACCTTTTCCGCGACCTCATCGCCATTGTCGACGACCCCGTCCGGGTGCAGCCAGTTGTGAAGGAAGCCGACAGAGAACCATGCCTTTTTCAAATCGCCCATTGGCAGGTTTCTTAGTCTGTGCGATCCGGCGGGCACGTCGATCGCGGGGCCGAGCCATTCGACAGCTTGTTTCGGAGAAACCGGCATCGGCGAGAGCGCCCGCGCAGGTAGTGCGGCACTCAAATATTGTTTCACACCCCGGCCGATCGTCTGCCCCAATAGCGGAGGCACGGCGTTACCGATCAGTCGATATGCGATCAGCTTCGAGCTTGGGAAAAGAAACCAATCGGGGAATGTTTGCACACGTGCAGCCTCCCTAACCGTGAGCGAACGGCGCTGCGTGGGATGGACGTACATCAGCCCATCTTTGCTCAAATGCGCGACTATGGTCGAACAAAGTTGATCGCGGTGCTGGCGCGTGTACCTGTCCAGAAAGTGGCTGCGATCGTATGGAAACTCCATATCCTCGCCGCGCTTAAGTGCCTGCTTGGAACTCTCGCCTTCTCGAAGACGATCAAAATCGCGCAGATCCCGCTCGCTGTGGAAGCGCGACACGTGAGCCGTCAGGCCCTCCGCCTTGTGGACTTCCAGCACATCCAGCATGAATCGGCGTCCGTACCTCTCCAGATGCTCCCTGCCTCGAACCGGATCATAGTCGGCGTCGAAATCTCCGCTTTTTATCTGAAGCGGCGGTAGATCTCCGATTGCTTCCCACAGCGTTACCGGTGGCTCCAGCTTCTTTTTGCGGCCGCGACCGCCACGCTGTTCGCCCGCACGACGACTATTGACGCGCGTTTCCGGGTCGGCGTGCGTCTGAGGCGCATAGATCGCGGTCGAGAAAATCGGAAGCTTGGATGCTGTTCCGATAATCAGCTGCCTTTCGCGCTTCTGCGGTACGCCGTACTGCCACGCAAGGACCGTGGTTGCATGTACGCGATAGCCCAGCCTGCGCGCGTCAAGTTGGATCGCCTTGAAGAACTCACCGCCAGCTGCCTGCCTGATACCGGGAACGTTCTCCATTACAAATATCGACGGTTTGAAAAACTCTACAAAGTGGAGGTAGTTTTTATAAAGAAGCCTTCGCGGATCATCGATGAGGCGCGTACCGGTATTCGCGCCGTCTACCTTTCTCACCCGGCTAAAACCCTGGCAGGGAGGGCCCCCAACGATCATGTCAATCTTTTGCTTTCCAATGAGACTGAGCAAGTCCTCGGGTTTAAACGTCGTCAAGTCGCGACAGAGAACATGCTCCACATCAGGTAGGTTGGTCTTGAAGACATCGATCGCCTGTTGGTCGATGTCGATAGCCGCGACACAGGCAAGCCCGGCGCGCTCGAGCCCGAGACTGAATCCTCCACATCCGCAGAAAAGGTCCAAATAGCGAAAAGTTGATTGGGCTGCTGCCGGTGGGATTTTTCTCTTCAACATCTGTATGCCTTCGCGAATGTCATAGGGTGCCGTTCCTTTGCACAAGAGACGTTCCGGGCCGGATCCGCCATTTCGGGGGTAGTGTACCAGGACGATGCCCATCTTTCGCAACTGGCAAGCCAAAATTCGGTCTTCCAAACAGATTTCAAGTCAAAGTCGTATACAGTAGTCCGTCATCACTGGAACTGTATGCCATCGGGCAACAGCCGTTCCTGCCTTGTTTCACCTGCCCAGTCCTGCCAGTCCGACCGACGCCAGAAATTTGCCCCTACGGGATCCGCGTATTTTTCGACTTGTACGGCGTGGCAGAAACATTGGATCGCACCACCCTCTACCCTGACGCCGCAAATGCGGATAGAGTTGCGTCTAACAAGGGACGCAGTGCCACTACGAAAGGAAGCCGGAATCGTGTCGGGGCACCGAATTTGACAAGTAGTCTTTGCCAGACGTTTCGTCAGCAGGCCAGCCAGGTATGGAACCGCATGCGAGCGGCGGCTGCGCTTGGCATCTCGTTGAGCGAGGAGACCCTTACCGAACTGACCCTCTACAACATAGCCGTTGCACATCAGAAGGCTGGCCAAATCGAGATTGACATAGCCACGAAGAGTCAGGAAAAGGCGCATGGAGCCGATTGGGAGTGGTGGCTCGTTAGAAACAAGAAAAACATATGCTATAGGGTGCAGGCGAAACGGCTTTTTCCGAACGGAAGATACAATTCGCTATATAAGTCGGGAAGCGGCAATCCGTACGCTCAACTTGACACTCTTGTCTCCGCGGCCAAAACCAATAGCGCCGTTCCCATGTATTGCTTCTACAACTTTAATCATTCGAACTTCGGCTTTGGCACTTCACACCAATGTCTTCACAAGTACCGCGGACCAAGCTTTTGGGGTTGCACCTTGGCTGCCGCTCAAGACGTGCGTACCGCCGGCGCAAATGATGCCGCAACCTTGCGGCATATAATGCAGCCTTGGCACCTTTTCGCGTGTGCCCATCATGGCGAGGACATAGTCGATACTGGAACCCGATTTGTATCCGATAGGCACTTCTTGCCTAGCGATGACATCTCGCTAAATAAAGGGCAAACTCGACTACTTCCAGCCTACGTTGCGCGTCTTATCGAGACTAGACGATCCACATCTTCGCGGCAAAAAAAGGCGGATTATCTAGATGATCAGTTCTGGAGTGAAGCCAAGGAAAAGGAGGACCTAGCAGGCATTGCAGTATTCAATGATGTCCGGGATTGAACGACTCAGGTGTACGCGGTACGCGGTGACTTTGGCTCCACCAATATTTTCAGGTCGCACCACTACTGTCGACTGGCCCTCGGGCAGGCGATGATCTGTTGTTGACCACGAAGTTCGAAGCCTTTCATCGTCGCCCAAGGCGCTCACGGTACGCAAACCATTCATGCCGAACTTGCCGACGATTACGACATTCACATTGAGCGCAGGCGGTCCACTTATGCGAGCGATAATTCGCCCCGGTCGTCGCCTAGTATTCGTGTTCCTCATTCGACACTCGATGAGTCTACCCTGTCTTTGGTTTCAACGACGAGCGAATAAACTGGCTCTCTAGCTTCTGTGAATGCGAGCCTACGTCCCCCAAGAAGACGTGCATATGGCCGAACGCCTTGGGAACTCGACTGGCAAGGTCTTCAAAATATGCTCGTACCGCACCGCTAGCGGCGCGCAATTCTTGCTTGGAGACCCTCGGAAGCGGGGCGCTTGGAGAAGAAGAATGCATTACTCGATTGCGTAGGTCGTATCCAGTCAACAGAGCATTGCCCCAACTGCTGCCGAGGTCGGGCAAGAAATCGATCTGATCCACGCATCGGGCAAGCACCGCTGGGATCGCCTTAATTCGCCTTTTAAAGGGATGCTGCGTGGTATCGACCCAGATCTCTCCGTGGTGATTCACGCCGACCGCAGCTTCATTCAAAAATAGCAATTCAGTCTCCGTGAATAGTACTGGGTTCTCTCGCATTCTCCACTGGGCCACGACTGCTAGTTGAGCATCCAACATTGCATACAACAGAACGAGCGCGGCCCTAGTGAGCATGCTGCCATCAGAATCAGCCTCAGTCGGGTGGCCGAGCGCAATCGACGTCATGAAGACGGAATCTAACCATTCTCCAGACATTACCTCTACAACGCCAACCTCTTGCATCGTCGACTTCGCCCGCTCGGGGGCCTTTTTTCCTAACGTCCTATGTCCAACTCCGACGTCATGCTTTGTAGGACCCTTGATTGTCCGCAACATAAACATATAGCCCGGCAAATACGGGCTTAAGGCCGCATCAACGGTCTGGAGATAGAGCTCCACGGCGTCGACCGCTTCCGCAGCTTCCCACCATCCGGCTTCGGCGACGTACCGGTCCCAGGAGGGATGGACGATTGCGTCACGGCATGCGATTGTTCGCCGCATCTTTCTTGAGGCGGCGGTTCGACTTGACGGTCGATATTGCCGATCTATCGCTCGTGCAAGCAAACTTGGAATGATTTGCATTCGCTCTGTGAGTGGGTGGTAGACCTTCTTTTCGACGATCTTCCCATTGTCGTCGACTAACTGCTGGACGCCGCGAATAAAGTCCATGTGGGGCGCCGAGAACTTCCTGGGTCGAGCAGCAATGAATCGTTCAGCAATTCCCGACAGGTAACTCAGATTGGTTTCTATTGCGGCCGTTGCGAGAAGTAATGCGGCCTTGGGCAGAGCTCGATGGGGGCGAATCTCGGATATGGATTGGACAATGCTTCTGGCGTCGCGGAGGTGAATAAGAGCCAGCCCGACGTTCTTTTTATGCTCCTCAAATGCGATCTGGATCAGATCGTCGTCCGGTTTAGGCATCGAAGAAATGCGTGCATTCCCCTCTGATAGGGTCTACCGAAGCATGGACACTAGAACTCGGCCATTCGAAACAATCGGCCTGCGTCGCCGTCATCATGGAGACGCAAAACGATTTCTTCCGCACCGAATTGGAGACGCGTGTCGTCCTCGAGCCGAGGAAGATCCGAATCTATCGCAGAGAATATGTATTGTATTCCAAGCTTCGAAGTTTGTTCCCGAATGAGGTCAAGGAACAGCAACTTCTTGCGATTGTCGAGTCCTTCAAGGACGCCGTCATGATATACAAAGCGGTAGAAGCCTTTTCCGGCATACACATTTAGAAGGGAAAGATCGAAGAGAGCACACAATAGCTTCTTATACGATGTACCGCGATCCAAGCTTGACGGGGCGCGCGCAGAGCCCGCCGGAATGGTGAGTTGGATCTGGTACTCAATATTCCCGCTGGCATTCTGCTGAAAAAAGAACAGCCCCTCGTGCTGCAGAATGCGCTGACAAAAGGCGTCAAAGCATTGAGCAAATTCACGTCGTAATGGCGTGTCCGCGAGTAGCATCGCTTTAATCTCGTCGACCACCTCGCCTCGCGCCCTGGCGAGCGAACTAATTTGCAAGGTGAGCCCAGCCAGATCCCTCAGTTTCTCGGCCTGTTGTTCGAGATTCGTGAGTTCCGCGCGTTGATCGACCAGCTGCGACTGTAGAACCTTGAACTTATCAAACGTGTCAATGCCTCGAAGGTGGGCCAATTGTGCCGCTCGTTTGGCAGCGAGGTCGACGAGTTCGGCAGAAATTGCAGACCGCTGGACTTGAAGAGCTGCAAGGCTGCGCTTCAGGGACGTGTTGCGCTCACGGGTAAGTTTCTTGTTGAAAGCCAATAGCTCTCCGTATTCACGAAGAATTTGATCGCCAAAGAACACCTTTGCGTCAGCATATATCTTTTGGATATCGCCGAGGTTGAATTTCAGCTCGTTATCCAGCGAATCTTCAATTCGCCGGATGTCGATATCGTGGTCATATGCCTGTTCATGTAGCTCGGAAATGCGGGTCTCGATCGTCGAAACCAGATTCGAGAGCATTCGAGCTTCCTCCTCGCCCAACTGAAACGAGTCCACCTTCTCGCGAACTGCGACGAGCTGAGTGCGCTTGCTTTCTATCGTGGAACGGAGGCGCGGAAACTCTGACTCTGCAAACTGCACTACCAAAGCGTCCTTCTCGCGTTTCTGGCGCTTCTCTTCCAAATCCGCGTCCAACTCGTACTTGCGACGAACCGGCGCTTCCTTGAAGCCAAAGAGATGCATGACGAATGGCTTCCAGTCGATATCCTTGCCGAGCATGAACTTGTGCAACTGGAGTTCGTCTCTGTAATCGCTTTGGGTTCGAAGGAAGTACGTTAGCGCTTTGCGAAAATCGTAAGGCGAGAGCGCCTCAAGATCGAGAATCGCATTGACCAAATCGCGTGCGGCGCTAAACGACATATTGAAGTGATCCCACAGCGAGCTATCGTCGTGACGAAAGTTTTGCGAGCGCTCGGAATGCCGCTTAAGGCAGATTGCCGAGGCATCGGAGACCGGACGACTGATCGTGAGAAAATCACCTGCGTTCAGGGCGAGTTCTATAAAAAAGACAACGCCGGCGAATCGATCTGCGTGCTTGATGAGGAAGAAGGTTTTGTCCGAACCGAGATCTTTCAGCATCATGAAGTCAAGCAAATGGACCAAGGTCGTCTTGCCAAGGTTGTGTGAGTCTCGAGCCCGATCGCGTGGGTGGCGTATCTCCGCAAGGATGAGGTTGATTGACGATGAATCTCCGGTGCAATTGAAATCGATAGGTTCGAATAGCTCCCGTTGATTGCAGTAGACGCGACTAATCTGCATGACCGGTCTCCGCCTTGTATTCGAGAGTATCGTTTACAGAGTGGTATTCAATTCGGTCTAGTGTATAGAGCAGATTCAGGGCACAGCCGAGTACGCGGTCGGTGTCGTCGACAATATGGTCACGCAGCTTCCGTCTCAGTGTCTCCAAGGGCAGGACCCCACGCGGACGAAGAACGCGCAAAATTAATGCGCCGGCCCGAAGGATGGACCCATCAAGGTCCATATGTTTGTGGGGCCTAAGCATGTCGGCCAATGTCGCAATCGAAATACATGTAGTGAAGCAAAAGGTTTACCAACCGTCGATTGGATTTGAGGTCGGGGTTGGAGCTAATAACCTCGTCCCGGATGCACAATAGAATCTCGTCAAAGGTATCGAAGTGGTTGCGATAGACCGTGATCTTTTGCTTCAGCTCGTCGGCGGTGTCGTGGTACAGATCGGCGTAGCTTTCGTTCCTCCGATTTTCAAGAAATTTCTTCACAGTCTGAAAATACGGAAGCGACTCCTTTTCGATGAATTCGTAATAGGCCCTGGTCAAACGATTTAGTCGATTCTTACGCGAGTTCTTTTTAACGAAGGTGAAGTTGTGGGCACTATCACTGACGCTCGCCTTCGTCGAAGCAAGTGCCTTCGCAACTTGCGGGATAATCGATGCCAAATCGGTGGACATAAATCGAAGTGGAGTGAGGTTTGCTCCGATCGCGGGTACGGCTGCTAGCAATTCTTTACGGGTGTCGAGTTCGAGGTGCAATCGCTCTCGAGCAATGACCGTTGCCGTCTTTGCTCCTACTCCAAGTACCCGCTTTTCGTAATCCTTGTCTGCTTTTCCGGATAGCTTTCGATTCGTGAAGAGAAGGTAGTGATCGAGCACGCCGTCCTTGACCAGCCCCCGCACGCGAGGAATTTCTTCCTTCCGGAATTTGGTTTTGAAGGAAGCGTCGGAACAAGACGCGTCTGCGGAGCCACAGTGCTTTGCCTGAATCACTGTCTTACCCTTTAGGGGGGATTTAGAGCTTGGAAAGTGGGTAGCGGTTCCATGGAACCGCGCGTCGCGGCCACCGTCTGGTCCAGTACAGAATGGGATCACCCCCGGACCAAGCCAATGAAGGCAGATTTTGCACACAAAGTCTTCAAATTCACCTTCTCCGAGCGTGTGCAGAGCATAGTCGTGTCGCATTATTTGACGCCCTGCCTCTTCGGGGGCGCTATACATGAAGGCGCCGAGCGTTTCTTGCGAATCGGTCGCATCTTAGTGACCCTCCGTGGCGGCAAAATTCCGTAGTAATTTCAAGCCCTAAGGATACAACATGTACGTCTGATGGGCCCTCTGACTTGAACGTGGCGTCACTCTCCGATGGAATCTCTTCCCGTCTTCTCAGCCGCCCGCGCCATGCCTGATCTTCCCACATTGATCTTCTCCGCATATTGCAGCGGCATGCGCGGCGATTTCCAGCCGCCGGCCTGGGTGATCGCCGCCAGGTCAATGTCGAGCGCTGCGAGATCCTGAGTCGCTCCGACGCGGGTCGAATGCCCGCTCACTTGATCGATAAGTCGCTCAGGCATCCCTATCCACTGCGCCACCCGTTTGAAGATCGGCGCAATGCTTCCGGGATTTAGCGGCCCACCAATCTGGTGCCGCCCAATAAGCCGCCGAAATACCGCCCCCTCCGTGATCCTAGAGTGGTCCAGCCACACCTTCAGCCATTTCACAGTCTCCCGGGATAGGTAGGCTGCCCTCCCCTGCCCGTCGGCGTCTGTCTTTCCGCGTCTGATTAACGCCTGACCGTTTCCATCCGCATGCAATTCGATATCCTTTACTTCAAGTGCCACCAGTTCGGCCCGCCGCGCGAGCGTCTCATAAGCGACGCAAAGCATCGCGCGTTCTCGGTCGGCGCGTAATCCCTGGCCGGCGCTCGCGATAAACTCCTTGATCTCCTTCCAGCCCAGCGGATGCGCTTGATCCTGGCGCGCTGAAGTCTCACGTCCCATTTGTTTCAGTCCCAGAAGTACAGCCTCACCGGAGCAGGGATTTAACAGACCGGCAGCGACATGCACGCGCGCGATCGTAGCCACGTAGCGCTTGATGGTTGCCGGCTTTTTGCCGACCGCTGTTCGATCTTCAATGAACGCTCGAATGGTTTTCGGGTCCGCCGGCAAATACGGCTCGCCTCGCGATTCGCAGAACGCCTGAAAGATCGCCCCATCCGCCTTCTGCGCCCGAAGTGTATTCGGTGAGTAAGCCCCTTCTGCCATCGCCTGCCATTCGAGCAGCTCCGCGAGGGGGCCTTTGAGCACTGGTTGCGGCGCGATTGGCTTCGGACCAAATTCAGCCGGCTGTTTCGTCTCAGAGTTCATGTCCAAAAAATTCTAACATACCGATAGATGCGATAACTGTAATTATCAAGCGGACGATTTTGCGCTAATTGAACGATCGTTCACGCTTTCAACGCACTGTTTCGAGTGAAGTATCAGCCGCAATCAAGTGACTGACGATCTATCAGAAGTCAGTAAATTTAACTGGCGATGTCGGCATTCCCGCATTTGTCCCGCACGCCGCGGGGGCTCGTATTGAGATGAAGAAAAGCCTGTTTTTCTTCGGGCGCGGAAAGATCGAATAGCCGACCTCGGCATTATGACGGCCAGGGTTGGTCGGGCGCACCCATGCCTGAGCGCCAATGATGACTAGGCGGTGACCCCGCAAATTTACCGCGCAATGAGGCCGACAATCACCTCATGAAGCTGGCGGTCGCAGGACAATCCGACTACATCATCACGCGCAACGTCCGGGATTTACGTGCGGGCGAATTAAGGTTTCTGCAGTCCTGCTTTCTCAGCTTGGGAAACCTCGATCACGCGGCGGCACGTCTCACCGACCGACAGAGCGACACCACGACTGGCACACCGAGAATCAGAAGCAACCATTCATCGAGTGCACCTCCACCGTGGGAGGCACTGGCCGCGGGGGCCGGGGCTGCAGCCGTTTTAATGACAACGGACGTACTCGCCGTGGCGGCCGGCGGAGCGCCGGCGCACGTGATGGAGTACGTCACCGTGCCGACGTTGCTCTCGGTCACCGTCATCGATCCTGAGGCCGCAAGCGTTCCCGTCCAGCCATCACCCGAACTGCCACCTGAGGCTACGCAGGAATCGGCATTCGTCGAAGTCCAGGTGAGCGAGATGGCGGAGCCGGCGGACTGGGTGGAATTGCTGGGCGTCAGGGTTACGCTCGGTGTTGCCACATTCGGCGACGATGCTGCAAGGGCCGTGTACTGAACCGTGACTTGTGCGATCTCGTTATTGCAGTTGACCCCATAGACTAATGATCCGGCATATTTTGAGGTCACGACGAGAGAACCGGATCCGGCGCCCCCCAGTGTGCCGACCCACGGCAAAGATCCATCGCCCCCTGTCGCATAGCAAACGGGGCCGATGGAATTCCAGTTGAGCGTTACCGGGGTATTGACAGTCGCGCTGGTAGCGCTGGCCGTGAGAGTCGTCGGCGTGTTCGCCGTGATGGACGGAAGTGTGGCTGCGTATAAAGTCCCTGCGCCACTGCCACAGGTTAGCGTAAATAAATAAATGCCTGATACGGTTGGGTTCGGCGTCTGCTTGCCCACAGGCGCCACGGGTACTGCGGTTGGGTTCGGCACCGAACCATCGACGTAGGTACATGGCCCGACCGACGATGACCAATTGATATCCGTGAGCGGCGTGGTCCCGCCCTCTGGCGTGGAGTAGATTTGGATTCGTGGTTGAGGCACCACAATGATCACCTGAGAGGTCGTGCTACTTGCGCCGGCACCGCACGTGAGCGTGAACAGATAGGCGCCGGGCTGCGACTCGGTCACCTGCTGCGTGCCGGTTTGCCCCTTAGATCCCGCCCATCCATCTCCCGCGGATCCGCCGGTTGCCGTACAGGGAGATGCTGTCGCATTCCACGACAGTGGATAGGAGACTTGAGCTGCCCAAGTCGTGTCGGTAGTCGTGAGGGCGACGGGCACTGCGCCGGCAACCCAGTTGATGGTCGTGCTCGTTGTCAGCAAACCGCATTGCATCGTGTAAGTCACGGTGCCAGCCACGTTCTCGTAGTCGGAGAATGCGCCGTTATTCCCCTCCCCGGTCAGGATAGCGGCCTGCGACTCGCCTGAATTTGTCACCCAGTCTATGAAGCAGCCATCGACACTGGCCGTCCACAGAAGATCGAGCGTCACGGGATTGGTCCCATTGGGCTGGAAAATTTGTTTGGTGGGAGAGGCTGCCGTCAGCGAGATCGAGGCTGGATTGGAGTTCACGACCACCGTCTTACTCGAACTAACGGTTTGGCCGCCGCCGGTGCATGTGATCGTGAAGGTATACGTACCGGCGACCGACTCGGTAACGCTGTCACCGCCGTTTTGCGTAATGCCAGAGTTATTGGTCGCCCAACCATCGTTCGCCGAGCCGCCGCTGGCCACGCATGGCGCACCCGTGCCGTAGCCGAACCAGCCAAGGTCTACGCGTGATCCTGCGGTGATTGTCGATTCCGTGGAAACCAACGTGATATAAGGCTCGACTCCATAGACGGCAAGCGCACTCGTCGCAGTGCGGGCCCCCGAACCACAGGTCAGTGTGTACTTGATGAGGCCGGTCTGCGCCACCGTCAAGGAGAACGAGCCGGGGCTCGGCTGTGTGCCGGCCCAGCCATCGCCGCTGGCACCTCCGCTGGCCACGCAAGGTTCAACGTTCGACTGCCAGTTAAAGCTGGTGGTCGCTCCCAAGGTAAGCGGTCCCGCAGAGCTGCCCGTTAGGACCAGGTACGGCGCGATGTAATCCCATGAAACGCTCACGCTCCCAGAAGCCAGCTGTGCACCGACCAGACAGTTCAATGCGTAGATGACATTCCCGCCGACAACGTCGGTAATCTGGAGCGAGCCGCTCGCCGCCTGCGCGCCGGCCCAGCCGTCTCCCGGGCTGCCACCGCTTGCGGAACAAGAGGTGGCCCCAGCCACATTCCAGCTAAGAGTTATCATAGTGCCGGTCGCGGCGGCTGTAGCACTGGCATTCAAGGTGATCGGCTGCGTCGAGATTCCCGTCATCGTCATGTGCCCGGTGGCGCCGGCATCCAGGATGGATTGCAAGGTTTTGTTGCCCGTGGAACTGGTGCGATCGGCCGTCGAAGTCCACACGCCAGAAAGGGCTGTGAACAGAGCCGTCGCCGTAGTCGGTGAGGGGGCGGGAGTCGGTTGAACCGGACAGATACCCGCCGTGTTTTCACCGCCGCTCAGAACCGCGAGGCTTGCGCTGCCGACCACTTGATCGGCGGGGCTGAAAAATGCGGAGCCCGAGCCGCCCGCACCAATGTTACCGACGCTATTGACGACGCCCCAAAAGGTCGAGTCGTAACCAATACTTAAGGTCGCCGCCGGCAATTGTTCAAGCACACCCGTGCCGCCCCACTGGACGTACTGCTGATCCTCACCCAGAGCCTGGTGAATCGTGTAACCGCCGCTGAAGGCAACACCGCTCGCGTCCCAACCCGCGTAGTACGCATCGTTCGCCACCGGCGGTGCGTCCAGTTCAATCAACCAAAGGTCTTGTTGCTCAAGCGCGGTGGTGGCTCCCGTTTGGCTCGGCGTGATCTCATCGTAGAGGGTATAAAGCGGCGTGCCACACGGTGTCACGGCGTCCCAATACACCGAGACCGTGGCGGCAGCATCCGGGTCGCCGCCGCCCAACTCGCCTTTCTCGCAATGCCGAGCAGTGAGAATGTACGGCTGGCCATCGCTGGCGGTGTTGTTGACAAGCGTGCCGGTACACTCGTACAGATTGCCGATCACAAGTGCAACCGTTGCGTGCGACGAGCCGGTATTCGCTGCTGTAACGTGACAGGAATAGTTCTCCGTGCAGCTCGCGGCCGCGGCAGCCTTTCTCTTGAGTTCCGCGTAGTGCGGGTGGTCTGGTACGCCGCCGCCTAGGCTGCGATATCCGGCCTGAAGACTGTCGATCTGAAATCGCACCCGGTTTGCCTCCGACGAGGCAACGCTGAGTGAAAAGGTCTCGGTGTCGCCCGGTTGGGGTCGCCCCCACAGCCCGCTACGACTCACGTTGCGCGCAGAGTACTTGGCGGCGTGGTGATCCGTGCTCACGGTCAGCACGGCGCTTGGAGGCAACGTCGCTGCGGAGGCATGAAAGGACATGGAAATGGCTGTCGGAATCCGCACCGTATATACCCAAGTGCTCAATGGGCCCTTTTGCTTCCATGTCCCTTGAGTTGCGCTGGAGACGGAACGGCGAATATTGACGGCGAACTGCTCCTGCGAACGCGCCGCAGAGTCGATAAGAGGGTTGAGGTCGACTCGGACGGTATCCACGGCCGTGGAAGCAAACACGCGAGATGTCAGAAAGAGGGCAAGAGCCAGCCCTGCAGCAACCTGGGCGAGAGTACGCATGGAAATCCCTTTCTTCGTTGTTGTGCTGAAACCCTACCCCGATATTATAGATTGATATTAACGAGATTCCGGCATCGGTATAGCTGGGCGACCGTGGCCAGAATACCCAAACGGATCACTCAACGCTACTTCCGGTCCTATGAGTGGTCAGGTCGACGACATATGTAGAATGGATGACGCTCATGACCAGGTAGTTGCTCGGGTGGCCGGAAGGCGCGCGATGTCAGGGGCTGGCAATGGAATCCGAACCGGGCAATCTCCGGACGGGACTTGTCTAAGCCTTTGGCGGCTCGCGCCGATGCGCCTGCGAGATTTCAATCAAGGTTTCGATGCGGATCAACCGTCTCCTGGCCGCGCTTACCCATCGGTATCCCACTAAATCTCATCTTGTGGGATATATATCCCAATGATACTATATATCCCACACATTCCTAGTTTGTGGGATATGCGCACGGAACTCACGACGCCTCACGAAAAGGCACTGATGCTGCTTTTTGCCGAATTGGAAGGCACTGCGGCCGAGCAGCGCGATGCGTTTCTGGGAACACCGGGGGCCATCACCGAACGAACTAATGAGAACGGCACGCGTTTCTGGGTTCACCGCTATTCGGATGGAGTTGGTCGACGCCGCGAGGAATACCTGGGCACCGCCGACAATGAGGAGGTCATCGCTCATATTCGTGACCTTCGTGGCCGGATTGAAGCAGCCAATGCGACGCTCGGCAGAATCAGGATCTTGGCGCGCGCAGGTTTTGCCACCGCTGACCGGAAAACATATTCGACGCTTGCCAGCTTGCATAACCACGGCCTATTCCGCGCAGGTGCCCTTTTGATTGGCTCCCACGCTTTTGGGGTGCTTCTGAACGTGCTCGGCGTGAAAGCGGTGCCCTACGCGACAGAAGACGTGGATATTGCGCGTCCAGAACAGCTGGCTCTCCCCGGAATGCTCCCATTTCTAGAAGTGCTGCGCGAAACAGGGATCAATTTTTTGGAGGTTCCCACTCTGAATCGCCGCGGACATCCGACCACATATAAGGAACCCGGTGGCTCGCGGCTAAAGGTCGATCTGCTGGTGCCCTCGCCCGATGAAACTTATCCGACGATCCCAGTTCCCGAGCTCGGCGCCTACGCGCAGGGGCTACCCTATCTTAAGTATGTGCTGTCGAACTCCCAACAAGCCCCGATCCTAAGTCCTCACGGGGTAGTCATGGTACGAGTGCCGGTTCCTGAACGTTATGCAATCCACAAGCTCATCGTGTCCCAGCTTAGGGGAACAGCCAGCAGCAAAGCCGCGAAGGATTTGCGACAAGCCGCCACACTCATCGAGGCAGTCGTCGAACGATTTCCCGGTGCGATCGACGATGCGTTGTCGGCCGTTCCCAAGAGCGCTGGACGATATCTTCGCCGTGCAATACCGCCACTTAAGCGCCATCTGCCTGCTTCGGCTGAAGCCGTTTGGGATGTGCTGTCATCGAGAACCTAGCGCGCACTGGAGGTACCCGGAGCGATTCACCTCTACGGGCGCAAAGCGCGCTGCAGCGCTCGCGTTTCCTCGCTGGCTTGAGCGATGAGGGCTTTACAGGCCTCAACGGTCAGGTCAAGCCGCACGAAGGCTCCGCCTGCATTGAGGGTCGAGGTGTCGTGGCTGTTTTGCATTCGGTTTGCGAGGCGAATACTCGCGATCAAGACGTCGGTCAGTGTCGGAGGGCCGACTCGTACGATGTTAGCGTCCGCTTGGGCGCCGACCGCTTCACAAACCACCTCATCCATCTGCCAGTTCTTCAGCACGGCCTTGGCGATTGCCGGATGCCATGCATCGACGAGCGCAGCATTCAAAGGAACTTGCGACGCTCCCCGGCTCGCACTTTGCACCAGAATGTAGAAGCGTCCTATGCCGTGCAGCAGACCTGCCGCAAAGGCGCCTGGAAACGGGAGCGATCTTCGCTTCGCGACCGCTTCGGAAAAATGAGCGACCATCACGCATTCGGACCATAGCTCATCCAGCCGAGGGGCGATGGATCGCAGTGAGTCATTGTGCCGGATATGCGCAACGGCATGCCCGAGAGCAACACTGTAGACCTTTTGGGCGCCCAGGCGATTGATGGCGACACCCAGGTCGATGATCACCCTCCCCGTCGCGTTGAAGGCAACCGAGTTGGCCATCTGGAGCAGCCGGTCGGCGAGCGTGCGTTCGGTCGATATGACGCGCGCAACCTTCTGCGGCGTAAAGTTAGGATCCTTGAAGGCCTCCTGAACCTTGATCACGACCTGCGGAAAGGCGGGCAGATCCACTGTCCCGGCTGCAAGAGTGTCCGCCAGGCTGCTTAAGAATTCGAGGGTTGGGAGGTCTGCAACGGTCACGTTCGACACGCTCCTCCGACTGGTAACGAGTTCCTGATTTGAGAACCTCAGTATAGCCAAATGCCTGCCGGTGATGCCCGCAATCGTCGCGCTGACGCCTACAAGGCCCCGACACGCCCCTCGCGCATCGGCTGGGCACGGGCCGGCTCAAGCCTTCACTTCCACTCTTCCAACTTCAGTCCTGGAACGTGAGAGAAATGCTTAAGTTTGTTTGTTACGAGGGTTGAGCCCTCGGACATTGCGTGCGCGGCAATCAGCAAGTCCATGTTGCCGATGGGTGTCCCTGCTTGTTCGAGAGCCGATCGCAGCCGCGCGTAGTGATGCGTTACCGCGTTGGTCCAATCAAGGATTGAGAGCCTTTCGAGAAACGCCTCCACCAACTCCGTCAGTTTGGGCCGCTGTACCCGCTCTGCTCCAAACCGGAGCTCGGCGGCGGTGATGACCGAAACACACAGCTGTTCCGCGTGTTTCTCGAATCGGCTGAGAAGTGAATCAGGCCGCCGCTTGATGATGTAACTCGACACGTCCGTGTCCAGCATTAACAAGGTCATAGGGGATCACGCGACTGCGGCGGCGTATCGTCTCTATGTCCCAAGAAGTCCTCGGGCACATCCATCACAAGGGAGAAGAAAGTTGCCCAGTTTGGCTTCATGGGAGAAATCAAAAGTGTGTCTCCCTGCTTGCGGATGCTCACTTCTTTGACCTGATCCGAGAACCTCAATTCCTGAGGAAGCCGCACAGCCTGATTTGCGCCGTTGCGAAAAATCGAAGCACGCCTGGAAACCGACGCGGATATCGACTTTGCTTGCGGCGGCTTCGGCGCCTTCCGTCCACGCTTGGCAGTACGAGGTTTTTTCATTTCGACGGCCTCAAATAATTAACTAAAAAACTAGCATATGCTCGGCATATGCCGGAGTCAACAATCGATCATGGAGCGCAAATGTTTTCGCTCGTCGGAGATCGGCGCGCTCATCGCGGCATCGGAGAAGGTTTGTGAGCTCAAATTGCGCGCGAGTCCCGCCATTTCGGGTGTGCGATCGCGCGCTTGATGGGGGAGTTGCCGAGCACCGTGGACAGTTGCCGGAATTGTCATATCCCACAAAAGTGTACCTTTGGCATGCGGACGCCGGCGTCGAATCCGCCAGACCCTATCTTTTTCGTGGCATCAAAGGCCTGCACCGAGCATTTGCGACAGAGCCCCCAAACCTGACGGCTAATTTAGTGACGGACTCTACAGTGGGCCACCGCCCAGTTGCCATAAGGTGACGGGCAGTCTCGTCAAGAACGGGCCGGGATAGTTGTGAGCATCATGGGCATGGCGAAGTCATTCAACGCGAGCTTTCAATGACCCGGACCAGTCTCGCGGAGTTCGACCCGTTCTTCGAGCCGCAGGTCGCGCATGCGCCGACCATCCTCCTGGACCCCGCGAAAATGGGGGTCGACACGGCCTCGAGCGCCACCCGTTTGGGCAGCGGCAGTGTGCTGCTCAACCGCTTCAGGCTGCTGGATAAGATTGGCGAAGGTGGCATGAGCCACGTCTACAAGGCGGTCGATCTGCGCAAGGTGGAAGCCGGCGCCGCCGATCCACACATCGCCATCAAGGTTCTCACGGTTCCTTTTGCAAACCCCTCGGACGCCATGGCGGTACTGTCCCGCGAGGCCCACAGTCTGCAGAGCCTGACGGACCCCAACATCGTGCGCGTTTTCGATTGCGATCGCGACAATGACATCGTGTTCATGACCATGGAGTTGCTCAGCGGTCAGTCGTTGTTCGACAAATTGCGCGACGCGAAGGGCAAAGGCGGCCTGCCGCGCGATATGGCACGGCGGCTGATCACGAGTATCGCCAAGGCGCTGGAATTTGCGCACGGCAAGAACATCCTGCACGGCGATTTAAAGCCCGGCAATGTCTTCATCACGGATACGGGCGAAATCAAGGTCATCGACTTTGGTCTGGCGCGCCTCATGGTTCAGCCCGGAGAAGCGCAGCCGAAAGCCGTCGCAAATGCGGCGGACCGGATGCGCGCCCTGACGCCGGCCTACGCCAGCCCCGAGATGCTGGAAAACGAGGAACCTGACCCACGCGACGATGTGTACGCATTGGCCTGTGTCGCCTGGAAGCTGATGACGGGCGAGCTTCCCTTCAAGGCGAAGGACCCTTCTGCCGCACGCAACGTGGCTCAATTGGCCTGCCCGCGTGAACTCTCACGGCGCGAGTTTCGCGCCCTGTGCCACGCCTTGCAATTCGAGCGCGAGAAGCGCACACCCTCGGCGCGACAGTTTCTCCTCGAGTTCAGCGGTGCCGGCAGCCAAGTCTCATGGCCCGTGGCGGCGGGCATTGCCGTCTCAGTGACTGCCCTGATGGCGGCGGTTGCCTTCCTCGCCCTGCACTTAAGCAATCAGAAAACACCAGCGCCAGCCGCGGCACCAGCGGCCGCGACCGCGCCGCTCCCGCCCGTCGCGGGACAGGCATTTCGGGATTGTCCGACATGCCCACTGATGAAGGTTTTGGCCGCAGGCGACTTCCAGCAGGGCACGCCGGCTGGCGCCGACGCCCTGGCGTTTGAAACGCCGCAGCACAAAGTCACGATCGCCCATGCCTTTGCCGCGGGCGTCTACGACGTGACGGTGGGTGAATACTCGGAGTTCGTGGTCGCAACGGGCGTTGGCGCGAATAGTTGCGCCACGTACGACGGCGCGTGGCGAGTCAATCCCTCCGTGAGCTGGAGGAACGCGATCGAATCGCAAACCCCGTCGCACCCGGTCAGTTGCGTATCCTGGCAGGACGCCAAGGACTATGCCGCCTGGCTGTCCCACACCACGCATCAGACGTATCGATTGCCGAGCGCCTCGGAATGGGAATATGCCGCCCGCGCCGGATCTGCCGCGCAAGTTCCCTGGACCACGCCGGCTGAGGCCTGCTCCTACGCCAACGTGGCCGATCAGACGGCGGCACGGCATTACCAAGGTTGGAAGGTGTTGCCCTGTGCCGACGAATTCGTGCAGTCGGCGCCGGTGGGTTCGTTCAAAGAAAACGCATTCGGCTTGTACGACATGCTCGGCAACGTTTTCCAGTGGACCGAGGATTGCTGGACCGATAACTACGAGAGCGCACCCATTGACGGATCGGCCCAATCCGCGGGCGACTGTACCCAGCACGAATTGCGCGGCGGTTCCTGGTTCACGCAACCGGACTTCGTGCGGACTTCTTACCGGAACCGCTTCGACGGCAACTACCGCAGCACCAGCATCGGTTTCCGATTGATTCGCGAGATGCCGCCATGAGGCGACTCGCGCGAATCATGCCGGGCGTAGCGGCCCTGTTGCTGCTGACACTGCCGGCATTGAGCCGCGTTGCGGTTGCCGCCTCGGAGAGTACCTGCGTGAAGGGCGGACAGCAGAATTCGGACATCGCCGCCCGGAAGACGGTGTTACAGCGGTCCCCCACCCTGCTCGGAACGCGCATCGAACTCGCCAATCTGCTCGAAAAAGCAGGCTGTTATGATGAGGCGGTTCACGTGCTGGAGGAGGGGCAGAAGTACAATCCCCTCAATCCGACTTTGCAGTTTAGTCTGCGACGCGCCCGCAATATGTTCAAAGAGGAACACCATCTCGAGGACGTCGATCAAGCTGAAGCCAGTGTGCGACTGAATCGGAAAATGGAGCGCTGTACGCGCGAGGGGGAAGTTGCCGCTTGCGACGAGGTTTTGAGCCAACAGCCGAACAACACGAAAATACTGATCGCGAAGGGCGACGCCTTGATGAAGGCACATCGGGGCGCCGAGGCCTGGAAAGCCTACGTTCGAGCGAGCGAACTCGCGCCCAACGACACGGCCCTCAGCGCCAAGATGCAAACCCTACGCTCGCAGCGCCAAGCCTTGGTGAAACGCTGCACCGACGGCGACGGCGATGCGGCGCTGCAGGCGTGTAAATCCGTGCTGGTGAAGGGCGCGCCCAATGAGTTCGAGCTTACCGTGCGCATGGCGCTGCTGCAGCAGAGCAGCAATCAGGCCTCGCAGGCGCTCGATTCATACATTGCGGCCAATTCCCTGCGCCACGGCGACAAGGGGGTCGCGCTCGCCATTCTGGCACTGCTGCAGAGCACCCAGCGCAAGGATCCGATTGCACTGGCGGCGCGAGGGTCATCCTTGGTCACATTGGGCCGCGCGCACGAGGCGCTGGCGCCGCTGCGGCAGGCAAAGGCCTTGGAACCGGAACTGCCCGACATTGATCAGCAAATTAAAACGGCCGAGGCGCTGGCGCGGACCGAATCGACGGTACACAAGGAGCAGGAGCGGCTAACCCAGGTGGCTGCCGTCAGCGCAGCGGAAGAAACCATACCGGAGCCGCAACACTTCTCAAACGTGGCGGAGCCCACCCGCTCCAATTAGGGCGCGTACCGTGTTTCGTTTCGATCGTCAGACGACGGTCAGCGAACGGGCAAAAAAAAGCCTATCGGTATCTTGGGTCCTTGGGACTAAACTGCCTCCGGTGAAGCGAACAAGCTTCACCGTCATTTACCCTGGCATACCACTTACGCTCGTGGTCGGTGAGGTTACATGCATTCAATGAAGGTTGTGTTGGCTGCCGTTGCGTTCATCGTCGGACACCCCGCGGTTGCTGCGCCGGAATACGGTCACGTCGAGTTCGCCAATTCAGGCGCACCCACAGCCCAGGCCGATTTCCTCGACGGCCTGGCCCTGCTTCACGATTTTGAGTATGACTCCGCCGCGGCCGCCTTTCGCCGCGCCGAATCGGCGGACCCGGATTTCGCGATGGCCTACTGGGGCGAGGCCATGACCTTCAACCATCCTGTCTGGATGCAGCAGGATCTTAAGTCGGCGCGCGCTGCACTCGACAAGCTCGCACCCTCCGCAGCGAGGCGTCGCTCCAAGGCGCAAACGGAGCGCGAGAAGGCCTATCTAGGCGCCGTTGAGACTCTCTACGGCGAAGGTACGAAGGAGGATCGCGACATCCGCTACGAAGACGCGATGGCAACGCTGCACGCGCGCTACCCAGACGATGTCGATGCAACAGCATTCTATGCACTGTCGATCCTGGGCAGTGCACACGCGGGGCGCGACGTCGCCACCTACATGCGATCGGCCGCTCTGCTCGAAGAGGCGTGGATCAGTCATCGAGACCATCCCGGCGTGCTGCATTACCTCATTCACAGTTACGACGACCCGGCGCACGCACCCCTCGGGCTCAGGGCGGCTCGCCTCTACGCCAAAATCGCCCCTGACGCCGGTCACGCCCAGCATATGACCTCGCACATTTTCCTGCCGCTCGGTATGTGGACGGCCACCGTCGACGCCAATGTCGCCGCGATTTCCGCCGTCAACCGTGTACGTGCCGCCGCCGGGAAGACGCCGATTGGCTGCGGCCACTATTCGAGCTGGCTCGGTTACGCGTATCTGCAGCTCGGGAATGTGGAATCGGCAAGGAGCACGCTGACCGGGTGCCGCGCGGAGATGCAAGCTGCGCTTCCCACGGAGCACCCCGCGCATTCCATGGATCCGGATGACAGCGTGACCGGTTCTTTTGCCAACATGAGACTGCGTTACCTACTCGAGACGGGAGAATGGAATGGCGACGTCGCAGGCTGGACCGTGCCGGCGAACGCCGGACCCGGTGCGAAGCTCGACTTTGCGTTCGCACACGCGCTTGGGGAAATTGCGCAGGGACATCTCGCGGCTGCACGCGACGCCATCGTCAAACTCGAAACACTGTCTCGTTCGGTGGTCGAGCTGGAGACAAAGCTCAACAAACCCGATCCAACCGACCGCATCCGGCCCCAGATACTGCTGGCCGAGGCCCAGGGTCTGATGGCCGAGCAAGCGGGTGATCTCGCAACGGCCGAGAAATGGCTGCGCCAAGCCGTTGGCCTGGAAGCGACGTTGCCGATTGCCTTTGGTCCACCGACGATCGATCAACCGACGCATGAGCTGCTGGGAGCGTTTCTGCTTCGCCACGGACAGCGTACCCAAGCGCGGGCGGAATTTGAGAAATCTCTCGCGGCGGCGCCGGCGCGCCGGCTGGCTGAAAAAGGACTCCAGGCAACGCGAGAGTGAATGAGCGAAAAACGTCTTGGCTAGCTGATTGGCGAGGCGCTTCGACGATGTTCCACAAATAGCGGAGCGCGGACCTTCATTTTGAGCGTGTCTTCGGACTTTATGATCTGGTCGACGCGCCCCGCGCGAGCAAGATAATTTCGATACACACCGCAACAAGTTCGTTCGAGCACTTCTCGCAGCGCGGGCTCGGCGATATCGAACGGCAGCTTCAGGAACTCAATCAACTGGAAGCGAAATCGACTGAACTTCAATGCTTCCCGAATCTGATTTGTACTGGGATCCGGCACGAGATTCATCCATCCGGTGATTCGGCAGCGTTGGAATTCTGGTTATGCTCAATCGAGGCGGGGCTTGCCATCCGCCCGCCTAAAGCCCTCAGTTCGACTTGGCGGCCTTCGCTTTCGCTCTCACCGCATCCAGATGTGCATTTGCCTCGTCTTTGCACGCTTTTTGCGCGTCTCCCTCGAGCGCCTGGCACTTTGCCAAAGCAATTTTTGTCTCGCCCTCAGCTTGAGTAACCGCAGAGTCTGCTAAAGCGTCGACGCTCTTGTCAGCCACCTTGGCCAAGGCATCCGCCCGGTCTTTGGCGGCCGCGGCCTCGACATCCTTCACTTTCTGGTCTGCCTTGGCGTTCTCATCGGCCGCGGTGCCCTGGGCCTTGGCGACGTCCTCTTGGACCTTCTCAGGAGATTCGGCCTTGTTGCAGGCTGACAGGCACAGTAGTGCGCCGGCAAGCACCGCGCAGCTTAACGCTAGTCTCATTTTGATTCCCCCCGCTTTTCCATTCGTCAGGCTGGAATGTTAGGGGTGGAGTATCGCGAAGCCCACCCCACAAAGCCCCGATGTGCCGTAGGACAAATGCCCTACCGCGCACCCATGCGCGTATTCAGGGCGATCCGGCGTCCACCCACACCGCCGCCGCGAACAGGAGAACAAGTTATGCGCACCAAATAAAAGCACACGCTCGCGCACGCCGCACTAATGCCGTGCGCGCAGCGACCGCAACTGAGAAAGGATCGGAAAAAACCAGCAACTAAATGCGCGTAGCTGAAATTCAATACAGAAATTTTACAACTCTCAACATCACAATTCGTAGCGGGGAGATGGCGTCGACCAGAAAATGGAGAGGATGCGATGGCCATTTCTTTTGATTCCATTTCGAAGTCAATTCGTATTGAGGAAATCCAATTCTGCAAGAGACGAGGAACAAGGTACTTCCTATTCACGTTGTTGGGCGTCGCGAACGTGTTCCTTGCATTTGGAGCGCAGGCTGAGTCGCCTGCAAATGCCGACAATTCGAGTCCTTTCGACGAAATTGTTGTAACCGCGCAGAAGCGAAGCTCCACGATTCAGACAACGCCGATCAGCATCACTGCGGTCACCGGAGAAGATTTGCAGGCTCGCGGTGTCGCCTCGCTGGCCTCTTTGGCCCAGGGCACACCCGGCGTCTCGCTGAAGAGTGAAGGACCCAGCCAGACCGAGATCGAAATGCGAGGCATGACCTCGAGTGGTGGCAACTCCGCGACCGTGGGGTTTTATCTCGATGATATTCCCCTGGTTGGACCTGCGAGCGCCCAAAATGGTCACGTTGTGATTGATCCGGATCTGTATGACTTGAGTCGCATCGAGATTCTGCGCGGGCCGCAAGGCACGCTCTTCGGATCGGGTTCGATGGGCGGCACGGTCAGATTGATTACCAATCAGCCGAACGTATCGGAGTTTCAGTCGACCGTTCAGAGCGTCTTATCGGGCACTGACGGCGGCGGGTTCAATCACAAAGACAGCTTGATGGTTAACCTCCCGCTCATAGACCACACCTTGGCATTGCGGGTGGCAGCAACAGAGGATTATACGAGCGGTTGGATCGAGCGCATTGTGGTCAGCCCCTTCCCAGTAGCCGGTGGGGACCCGGTTGGATCTGCGCGCGGCGCTGTTCAGAACGCCCCCATCGAGAAGCAATATCCCGACTCGAATGCCTATCAAACCTATGCGGCGCGCGTGAGTCTGCTTTGGAAGCCGACGGAAAACCTATCGGTCACACCGTCATTCTTCCATACCACCAGCACTCAAAACGGCATCAGTGCCTATGACAGCATTCCCGGTACCGAGGCGCACTACCAACCTTTCGACATCCCCGAACCGCTGACCGATTCGCTGACAGCCTACAGTCTCAATGTGAATTACAGTTTCGCATCGTTCGACCTGACGTCGAGCACCGCGCGATGGACGCGAAACTCCACTCAGGTCGAGGAGGCCAGCGAGGCTTTCAATAATCCGCTCGAAGGAATCACTTATAACTCCAACTACGCTCTTCCCAATCCTGGGTATTATGGGCCAACCGGCTCAGGCCCCGAGCACGGCATCGAAGATGACCCTTCGCATCAGTTCAGCGAGGAGCTGCGATTGGCCTCGACGGGGAGTGGGAGAGGCAGCTGGGTTGCCGGGCTCTATTACAGCGACTTCTACTCATTGTGGACTTTCAACGGGACGACGCCCAATTTCTCCAGTTTCATGGATCTCGGCACGCTTGCGCCCGCAACCACACCTAACTGGTTCGATGCCTACTCGCCGACGACGCTCAAACAGTACGCGGGCTTCGGCGATGTCACGTATGCGCTGACCGATGCCCTTAAGGTGGATGTCGGTGCCCGCGTGAATCACTACGACTATCGCTTCTCGTCCTGCATCAGCGGCTATGGATCGGGCAATGGAGCCGCGACGCCCTCTTGTTCCGGTCTCATCGCGCTGTCGTCTACCAGTTTTAACCCTAAATTCAATTTAGCCTACACGTTGAGCCCGGACCTGATGGCGTATGCCACCGTGTCGACCGGCTTTCGTCCCGGCGGGGGCAACGCGGTCTATCCAACCACCGGTGCCGCCTGGGGAGGGGCGTTCCAACAGCAAGGTTATACGAGCGGCAAGTGGCCCTCGACCTATGAACCGGACCGCGTCGTGAGCTACGAGCTCGGCGAGAAAGCCAAAATGTTCGATCGCCGCCTGACGCTGAACACCAGCATCTATTATGAGGACTGGCGCCACGTCCAGCTCGAGGCATATCCCAACGACTGGGCGCTGAACATCAACGGCAACTCGGTCTCCATTTACGGAGCCGACATCGACGTGATCGCCGATCTAGGGGCGGGATTTCAATTTGAAATGGCGGCCGGCTATCTATACCAATATTTGGATGGGGGCCCACACTGGGTAATTCAACCGATCCACAAGATGCCGGAGGTGGCCCCGGAGAGTGGGACCGTCGCTCTCAGCTACTCCAAGCCGCTCGGCAGCTCCTATACATTCACGGCTCGATTGGAGAATTCGTACACCGGCCCGCGCTACTCGATTTTTTTCTCGGACCCTTACGAGTTCACCGGTACGTACCGACAATTGCCCGGGTATGACCTGGTCAATGTCAGGGCGGGAGTCAAATTTCATGATCAGTGGGGCGCTACATTATTTGTCAACAATGTCACCAACAAGCGTGCTCAGCTGGAGAGCATGTTCACGGAAAATGAGCCCCAGCCAAGTTTTACCCGCATCGAAACCAACCAGCCGCTCACGGGGGGCATCGATTTGAACTATCGCTTTTAACCAGACAATGGACTTGCTGGATACCGTGGCAGGACTGAAACAGGACCTTGCCGCAATGGCGGACGAGATCAAGTGCAAGACCTCATTCCCCGGTCGCTCCAGGAACTGCGAGCGCAGTATCGCCAATCATCCGATTGTTTTTCCGCGCTGCTGTTGGCTTGCGAATCTTTTCGATGGTTTTGAAATTTGCACCGAGTCACTTGGCTACGGCTGCCGCCAAAGTGAAATTTGCAATCCGCACAAAAACCGGCACATGTTTGAACCATGAATCCACAGCGAGAAATATTTTCGTGAACCTCTTGACATGCCCTAATTTCGGCGTAAATTGCGCGCCCCTATGAATCATCAATCAACAACTTTTGACACGCGGCAGCGCTCGGCGCTGAAAGGCTGCGCAGGGAATCTCGTGAATTCCTGCGGTGCGCCCCCGCGCGTCTTGGAAATTCTGATGCGTTAGCCTCAAGTTCGCATGTGTTGCGGGGGCTGACCAGATGGCAGTCCCCGGAGCAATCTCTCCTAAGAGACCCCGGAAGGCGCTGCCGACCGGGGTCTCGTCGTTTTGGGCGATGAGAAGTCGTTGCTGGGATGGGAAGGAGGAATTGAGGCCGTGGATTGCCGCGGCCTTAAGACGAGGTCGAAACATCAATCGTGCTGTGACAGTGGGTTCGCCGCCCCACCTGGCGCGCCGGTGCCCCGCTTCGGGTAGTACGGGCGTGTACCGCATGGGTGCTCTGTTTCATACCACCACAAGTTAGCTCAGATGGGTAGAGCAACGGTCTCGTAAACCGTGTGTCGCGGGTTCGACTCCCGCACTTGTACCAGTCTACAAAACTGGGGACTTGATGGTGTTGAGGCGAGGCTAACCCCTCGCATCGAGGTGAGCTTCGGTGGCGGAGCGATGTGCATTCAGGCATCGATCCAACACGACGCGTGCAACGCTTTGAGCGGTGGGACGCGCAGTGTTCGCTCCGATGGCCGCTTCAGTCGCGTCGATGAAGTTCGATTCGCTCTCGTGAGGAACCGGGCTTCAGGATCGAGGACTGCAGCGAATCGGCTCGGCGAATGCTGCGGCACCACAGGCCCGCGCGGCACGCGGAGGCGAACCTCGACCTGTTGGATGGCCGCCGCACATGGGGTGCGGCGGCAGCGGTAAGGAGAAAAGCGATGAACGCGATGATGGGAATGAAGCGAATCACGATTGCGCAGTACGAGCGCGGACTTCTGTTTCGCAACCGCAGCTTCGAGACGGTCATGGAGCCGGGCGTTTACTGGCTATTCGATCCGCTGAGCCGGACTGAGATCAAGGTATACGACGTCGCGGTGGCGGAGTTCGAGCACCCGCGAGTGGACGTGCTGATTGCGGAGGCCCGCGCACTGATCGAGCGGTACTTGATGATTGTGGAACTGGGCGACCGCGAGGTCGGACTGGTATACAAGAACGATCGCTTGGTGTCGGTGTTGCCGCCGGGCAAGCGTCAGCTGTACTGGCGCGGCCCCATCGCAGTTCGGGTAGTGGTGAAGGACATCTCGCGCGACATCACGCTGGATGCCGACACGGCTCGAATCCTGGTGCGCGCTGGTGGTGGCTCGGGGATGAACTCCGCGGCCATCGGCTCGGTCGAGGTGCCGGACACTGCAGTGGGCATGATGATCGCGGATGGCGAACTGCGCGACGTGCTGAAGCCCGGCTTGACGGCGTTCTGGAAGTTCCAGCGCAACATCAAGGTAGAGTTGGTGGATCTTCGACTACAGACGATGGAGGTCGCGGGTCAGGAAATCCTGACGCGCGACAAGGTGAGCTTGCGCGTCAACTTGACGGCGCTTTGGCAGGTGCTGGATGCGGTTCAGGCCCGCACGCGGCTCGTCAACTTCGTCGAGTATGTCTACAAGGAGCTGCAGTTCGCACTGCGTGAAGCGGTGGGAGCACGCTCGTTGGATGAGTTGTTGGGCGACAAGGGCGCGTTCGATCGTGAGATCGCCTCCACTGTTGCCGGCAAGCTCGAGGGCAACGGTGTGGTGGTCCGTTCGGTGGGCGTGAAGGACGTCATCTTGCCGGGTGAGATGAAGGTGATCCTCAATCAGGTGGTTGAGGCGGAAAAGGTCGCACAGGCGAACCTGATCCGCCGACGCGAGGAGACGGCGGCGACCCGTTCGCTGCTCAACACCGCGCGCTTGATGGACGACAACCCGACGCTGTTGCGGCTGAAGGAGTTGGAGACGCTGGAGAAGGTGACGGAGAAGATCGACAAGTTGACGGTGTTCGGCGGCCTCGAAGGCGTGTTGAAGGATGTCGTACGAATCCAGGTGCCGGGTGCCTGAGAGCCGCACGACAAGCGGGTGCCCGGCGGTCGCAAGACCGCCGGGCTTTTACACCATCAGGATATGACAGACATGAGCATTCGGTGGCTCTGGGTTCGAAGCGCAGTTCGCCACGGGTGGCAATAGTAGATCACTGGCATCGATTTATCGGGCGGCAAGCGCGAACAGTAGGCGACTCGTCATGGAGTCGGCATGACCATAAAACTACTCGTCTGAATCCGGTCGATACACTCGGTGACCAGTTGCTGGTAAGTACTGGACAAGGTGATGTCCGCCTCGATGAGGATGGATCGACTGAAGCAAAAATGGGCGTGGTTGATGAGATAAATTCGGCGCCTGTGCCTATATCCTGACTCCGCGTTAGGGGAAAGCCTGAACGACTCTCGGGAGACCGTCGCTCAAAGTGAGAGGAAAGTCGGCGCTTTTCACCTTAATGCAAGTCACTGTAACGGCTGCGCCTTGGGCAAAGGATGTTTCGGTGACGCTGAGTCGTGCGAAGGATTGGCATCGCGACGAGCAACATAAGCTCAGCCGCGGCATTTTCGCCGTGGCGATCTCTCTCTGCTTCCTCGTCGTTGCCCACAGATCGACTGCGGCGCCCGGCGATCAGGGCGATAACACCTCCACCAGTTCACTCAAGTCCTTGAGCATCGAGGACTTGATGAATCTTGAAATCACTTCCGTCTCCAAGAGGGGCGAGCCCGTGAGCGATGCAGCCGCGGCGATCTATGTCATCACGCGCGAGGAAATCCTGAATTCCGGCGCAAGAAGTTTGACCGACATTTTGCGCCTGGCCCCGAACCTTCAAGTGGCGCAGATCACATCGAATTCCTTCGCGGTCACCGCGCGCGGCTTCAATGGCCCGGCCGCCTCCAAGCTGTTGGTGCTCATTGACGGTCGTAGTGTCTATACGCCTTACCACTCCGGCGTATCGTGGGATGTCCAGGACGTGCTGGCGGAGGATATCGAGCGGATTGAAGTCATCAGCGGCCCCGGCGCAACCCTCTGGGGCGCAAACGCGGTGAACGGGGTCATCAACATCATCACGCGCAAGGCCGGCGACACGCAGGGTGGATCGCTGCGCCTCGGCGGCGGCAACCTCGAACAGAGGGGTAGCGTTCAATATGGCGGTCAGGCAGGCAGCACCACGGCCTACCGCGCTTATGTGGATTCATTCCACTACGGCGACGATCTTACCGCCACCGGAACGAATGCACGGGACGCATGGCAGAAGTCCCAAGGTGGATTTCGTGTCGATTGGATGCCGGCGGGAGATCTGGTGACTTTGCAGGGCGACCTCTATACAGGTTCGGAGGAAGGGCAACTCCCATCCGCCGATGAGGCCGTCTCCGGTCACAACCTGCTCACTCGCTGGAATCACGCCTTCTCGGAGGCGTCTTCCCTGCAGGTTCAAGCTTATTACGATTACACCAAGTTCTCGATCCCGGGGGTTGGATTTGATGAGCTCAATTCCTACGACCTCGATGTCCAACATGCCTTTACCTGGGGAAGCCGGCAGAACATCGTGTGGGGCGCTTGGAAATCGGCTTTGACTTGCAGCGTTTCCTTTCCGCGCGCGACGGTCCAAACGTGCGCCAGTCGTACGACGGGGTCTCCGTCGCCTACACGCTCGGACCTTGGCGCATCAACGCGCTCTACACCCATCCTGTCGAAAATCGGAACTCATCTTCCTTTGATGACTATAGCGGCCCGCGCCTATCATTTGACCTGCTTCGAGTAGCGAGGGAACTCACTTCTTCATCGTCGCTGTCCGCCTACGTGGCAGAATTTCGACAGGACGACGTGCAATTTCCAAGCGCAAGCGGCAACGAGCGGCGTGACCTCGCGGAAGTGCGCTTTGCGGGAGTCAGCGGCCGCTTTGATTGGGACGCCGAGGCCATGTCCCAAACCGGACGGATAGGCTCGCAGGCGATCCGCGCCTGGGCGACCGGCGTGGTTGTCGGCGAAACCTTGGGATCAAGTACGGTTCAGCCGCGAATCACTCTTCAAGTCGATGCAGCCTCAGGGGACAAAAGTGCCACGGATAATCAACTCAATACTTTCAACCCACTTTTTCCCAGCGGCTACTACTTCACACAGGCGGGGTACACGACCTACGCGAATCTAGTCCACGTCAAAGGGGGTGTCACGATGACCGCGTTGGCCAACCTAAAGCTCACCACCGGAGTTGGCGTCGAGTGGCGGGAGACGGTAGCTGATGCGATCTACACGCTGCCGGACGTACCTGTACCAGATACCGCCGGGCACGGTAGCCACTATGTGGGCACTTACGGTCAGTTCCGAGCGGATTACAACCTCACTCCTCACATCGCGTTGGCGCTCGAATACGTTCACTTTTCGGTCGGCGCGACTGTCGTTTCGGCGGGCGGTCACGACACTGATTACCTCGGCGCCGAAGTTCGATATGGCTGGTGACTCGTCAGTTCCTGTGTTGCGCCACCCCTCGCCTCTCGCCTCGTGCAGCACGGTGTGCCGCTCAACACCGTGCGCGATCTCCCGGTGTCAGCCCCAAGACGTGTTTTGTACTGTTATACGGCTTATCGTAAAATGGTCTGGACTATTCTACGACTGCCCGTACAATGGGCCTTATGCCACCCAGCCTCCCTGCTCCCCGACTCCGCCTGTACGACCGAGTGTTGCAGGATCACTTTGCGCGGCATCGTCAGATGGCCTTCGTCAGTGGTCCGAGACAAGTCGGTAAAACGACGACCTGCCGAATGGAAGGCACGGACTATCTTAACTGGGACAACGGGGACGATCGTCGCGTCATCCTCCTCGGACCCGCAGCCGTTGCCGAGCGCATCCATC